>Ga0315287_10002769_pt1 | contig 16716 bp, 24 predicted proteins | sample YL17G11_0_MG_FD_205037 | JGI IMG/M metagenome (GOLD analysis project Ga0315287, IMG submission 205037) | Sediment microbial communities from Yellowstone Lake, YNP, Wyoming, USA - YL17G11_0 | ecosystem: Environmental > Aquatic > Freshwater > Lake > Sediment | place: USA: Wyoming | collected...
ACTTGGGGACGACGAACTCCGTCGTCGCGATCATGGAGGGCAAAGAGCCCAAGGTGATCATCAACGAGGAGGGCGAGCGCACCACGCCGTCTGTCGTCGGGTTCGACGAGGCAGGGGAAGTGCTGGTCGGGCAGATCGCCAAGCGCCAAGCCATCACGAACCCCGAGAACACCGTCTACTCGTCCAAGCGCTTCGTCGGCCGCCGCTTCGAAGAGGTCACCGAAGAGAGTAAGCGCGTGCCCTACAAGGTCGTACGCCGCGAGAACGGCGACGCAGGCATCGACGTGCGCGGCAAAGTCATGGCGCCCCCGGAAATCAGCTCGCACGTCCTGCGCAAGCTCAAGAAGGCCGCAGAGAACTACCTCGGCACAGAGGTGACCGAAGCCGTCATCACGGTCCCTGCGTACTTCAACGACGCGCAGCGCCAGGCGACCAAGGACGCCGGTAAGATCGCTGGCCTCGAAGTCCGCCGCATCATCAACGAGCCGACCGCAGCCGCGCTCGCCTACGGCCTCGACGGCAAAAAGGACGAGGTCATCGCGGTCTACGACTTCGGCGGCGGCACCTTCGACGTGTCCATCCTCGAAGTGAGCGACAGCGTCGTGCAGGTCATCAGCACCAATGGCGACACGCACCTTGGCGGCGACGACATCGACCATCTCGTGATGGACTACCTCACGAGCGAGTTCAAGCGCGAGTCGGGCATCGATGTCTCCAAGGACAAGATGGTCCTGCAACGCCTCAAGGTCGCGGCGGAAGACGCCAAGATCGAGCTGTCGAGCAAGCTGGAGACGTCGGTCAACCTGCCGTACCTCACGGCGGATGCGACTGGGCCGAAGCACATGAGCATTCGCATCTCGCGGGCGAAGCTCGAATCGCTCATCGGAGATCTGATCGAGCGCACACTCGGCCCCTCGAAAAAGGCGCTCGAAGACGCCAACAAGACCACCGCACAGATCCAACAGGTCGTCCTCGTCGGCGGCTCCACCCGCATCCCCCTCGTCTACGAGACCGTGAAAAAGTTCTTCGGCCGCGAACCCTGTAAGGGCGTGAACCCCGACGAAGTCGTCGCCGTCGGCGCCGCCGTCCAAGCAGGCGTCCTCAGCGGCGAAGTCGACAACCTCGTCCTGCTCGACGTGACACCCCTCTCCCTCGGCGTCGAAACCCAGGGCGGCGTGATGACCACGCTCATCGCACGCAACACAACCATCCCCACACGGCGCGACGAAATCTTCTCGACGGCCGACGACTCTCAGTCGAAAGTCGAAATCTCCGTCCTGCAAGGCGAACGCGCCGAAGCCCGCCTCAACAAGCGCCTCGGCAACTTCCACCTCGACGGACTCATGCCTGCCCCTCGCGGCATCCCGAAGATCAAGGTGACCTTCGACATCGACGCCAACGGCATCCTCTCGGTCACCGCGAAAGACGAGGCGACCGGCAAGGACCAGAAAATCACCATCAGCGCTTCGAGCGGTCTCTCAAAGGACGAGATCGAAAAGATGGTGCAGGACGGCGCCGCGCACGAAGCGGACGACAAGAAGCGCCGCGAAGAGATCGAGACGCGCAACCGGGCCGACCAGCTCTGCTACGCCGCCGAGAAGGCGCTCGCGGATGCCTCGCTCAAGCTCCCGGCCGACAAGATCGCCAACATCGAAGCCCACGTGAAGACCCTGCGCGAGGCCATCGAGAAGCAGAGCGACACGGCCATCCGCGAAGGCATGTCGACGCTCGAAAAAGTCCTGCACGAGATCGCCTCGGCCGCCTACGCGAACGCCGGCTCCGGTGCGACACCCTCCGAGCCCGTCGAACGCCCCCGCAAGAGCACGGACGATGCGATCGACGCCGAATTCGACGACGGACCGCCGCCGTCCTCCTCGAACTGAGCAAACTGGGCCGTAAAAACGACAGGCGACGGATTTTTTCCGTCGCCTGTCGTTTTCTTATTGACGCACGCGACGGACCTGCTAGGATGGTTTTATCGGGTCGGTGAGACGGCCCGGCAACCGGAGAAAAGATCATGGGGACAACCAAGACTCCGCTGTACGACGCGCTCGTGCTCGCAATCAGCGCCTACGAAGCATCTGATGACTGGGATGCAGATGGGCTACCGGAGATTGCTGCGATGTATGCGGCGCTCCCGGATGACGCGGGACCAGACACCGCCGCATGGCGCACATACAGCGCAGCGTGGGGTCTAGCGTGGAGCGCCTACCGTGCGCCGTTCGAGGCGGCGATGGATGCGGCGCGCGAAGCGCTCGCCAAGAGCGACGAGCCGCGCGAGTACACGATCCGCTACCGCGACGGCTCCGGCGTAGAAGACACGATCATCTCGACGCCGCGAGAGATCGAGGCAGCGGTTGCCGACCACGTACTGGCGGGCGACTGGTCCTGCGACGAAGAAGAGCCGACCACGGCCTACATCGACGTGGCTGTGACGTGCATCGACGGATACGACGACCCGCAGACGATCACCATCGACGTACCAGAGCCCGATTGCGACAGCGACAACGGGCACGGGCACGACTGGCGCTCGCCGTGGTCCGTGGTCGGCGGACTCAAGGAGAATCCCGGCGTGCGTGGGCACGGCGGCGGCACCATCTGCACCGAAGTCTGCGCACACTGCGGACGCTACCGCATCTCGGACTCCTGGGCGCAGCGCCACGACACAGGCGAGCAAGGGCTCGACGAAACCACCTACCGCGCAGCGGACGACGAGTCGCTCGCGTACGTCGAGCATTACGCGGCGAAGCTCCGCGAGGCCGCCGCCGCCGAATGAAAGAAAAATAGCTTGCGCGAATGATTCGCACGAGCTACAAGGGTCGCAAGCGATAGACACGACGGGAACGTGTTTATCTCAAAGGGAGAGACATGGAAATGGAATCGCAGAAGCAGAAGGTGCCGCCACCTCCGCCGCCGAAGCAGGCCCTCGACGGCACGCGGCTCAACGCGTTCGGAGTTCTGCCGGAGAACCTGACGATCGTCGGTCTCGACACGCAGGACGGCAAGGAGCACATGCTCTACGACGGGCGGGTCAACCTGCCGCTCGACGAGGGGCTCGTCAAGAACATCATGGTCTTCGGCGTGCTCCAGGCCATCCTGGTGCGCAAGAACGGGCCGCTCATCGAGGTCGTGGATGGTCGGCAGCGTGTGCGTGCGACGCGCGAGGCGAACCGTCGTCTGGTCGAGCAGGGGGCGGAGCCGCATGCGGTGCCGTGCTTTGTGAAGCGTGGCGAAGATCTCATGGGGGTGATGATCTCCACTTTCGTCCGCATCGACGACGGGCCACTCGCCAAGGCGCAGAAGTGTCAGCGCTACATGGACACGGGCAAGGGCGAAGCTGATGCGGCGATCGTCTACGGTGTCAGCACCCAGACGGTCAGGGGTTGGCTCGGGCTGCTCGATCTTGCGCCCGAGGTTCAGCGCGCCGTGCAGCACGGGAAGGTTGCGGCGACGGCCGCGCTCGAACTGCGCGACCTCGTGCACAAGGATCAGATCGAAAAGCTCGCGGAGCTGCTCGGGGGTGTCAAGAAGAGCGGCGCCGCCGTCGAACTCAAGCGCCAGCGCCAGGCCCGCCAGAAGGGGGACGACGCGGTCGTACGCAGCAAGGTCGTCTCGCGCGACACGCTTCGCAAGCTCGCGGTCGATGACCGCTTCATCGCGAAGGCCGAATCCGAGACGCAGGCGCTCCTGCTCTGGATTCTCGGCGAGGGCAACGGCGGCCCGCTGTCCCGCGTGCTCCGCAAGATCACGAAGCCGAAGGACGACACCTCGGACACGTCGGAACCGGCGGAGTGACGTCGGTCCGTGGATGACACCGCCATCTTGAATGTGATCGTCGCGCCGGTAATCTCACTGACCTTCAGTGCCGGCGCGGCGATGTGCGCTCAAACGATTTTCCCCCACCCACCTACCACCGTGCTCTGGTTCGTCGCGGTGGCGGGTTTTGCCTTTGGCTGGTATGTCAGCCGGAAGATTTCGAGGGACTGATGCGCAGAAACAAGGAGAAGGCGATGAAGAACGACAAGACAGAGACGACGGAAGAGACGACGGAGATCGGCAAGCTCGTCGCAGAGATCTGCGAAAACGGCGAGCACGACCTCGCCGAAGCCATCGAGATGACCTCCGAAGCACTCGGCTACGCGAAGCGGCTCACCACCATCGCGTTCGGCCCAGCCGCAGCCGACGACAAGGAGTTCGTGCTGCGCATCTACGATCGCATCCTCGATCGCCTCGTCGATGAAGACGACGATGACGAAGAGGACTGAGCGCAAGCCGCAGGCGAAGAGCCGCCACAAAGCAGGGACGGGCCGACAGTTCAAGGTCGGCTACGTCTATCCCATCGAGCTACACGAGCACGTGATGCACAGAGGAAAGCACCTGCACATCGAGCAGAAGCGCATCTTCAAGGGCAGCTTCGAGCTGTTCAAGAGCGTGCGGGAGCACAAGACCGGCACGCTACGTCTCTACGGTCAGATCATCGAAAACGGCGAGGACTTCGTCATCGTCCTCGGTAAGGGTGTGCCACGGTGAAGTGCCCGCACTGTCAGAAAGAGATCCTCACCTTCGTCTGCGACGAATGCGGCGAAGCGCTCGCTGAGTCCCCCGACGGCGGTGAAATCTGCCCCGACTGCGGAAGCAACTTTTGCCCCGGCTGCATGCTCACGCACGAGTGCGACGAAAACCAGGAGCAGCTGTGACCGCAACCAACAAGCCCGAGGAAGAGTTCGCGTACTCGCTCAATCAAGAGGACTACTCGTACGCCTACGGCGACCGCGAGCAAGCGCTCTTCGAGGCCACCCAAGCCGTCAACGACGACACGGGCGACAACGACCGCTGCCTGCACAAGCCGGGCGACATCGTGACCGTCTACACGGGCCGCTGCGTGAAACGCCGACCGAGCTTCTACCTCGGCGACGCCGCAGAGATCCTCCTCGACCGCGCCCGCGAAGCCGCCTACGAAGACACCGGGGAGCACTCCGATGGCTGGCTCGACGTCGTGACGAAAGAGCAGCAGGCCGCGCTCGACCTTGCGGTCTCCGCCGTGTTCGACGCCTGGTGCGCGAACAACAAGCACGACCCGATGTTCTACGGCGTCGCGGACGTCCAAGAGCACGAGGTCGAGGCCAAGGGCGACGAGGACGACGGCTGCACGCCGTGACTCGGGGCTTGCACTTTGTCAGACAATCGCGTAGAGGAACCGCATGAGCAAACGAGACATCGCGCAGATGACGCCAGAGCAGATCGCCAAAGGTCGCGCGCTCTGGGCAAAAACGAGCCAGGTCGGTCGCGTGACGGGTCAGAGCGTCGACCACGAAGCCGCCGCCCCAAAGACCTGGATTCGCTACATGGCCCCGAAGGGCCAGGAAATCTGCGTCATCGAATGCGAACTCTACGCCGTGCCACGCACGAGCGGCGCCCCAGGGGAAACCGTCGGCATGGTCGTCGGCATGTGCCCTGCGTGTGGTGAGAGCTTCATCGCTCGCGAGGACAACAAGTCGCTCGCGCTCGGGTACATCGAGTATAAGCGCGCCGCTGCCTGGCTCCGCGTCCACTGGGAGCACCGCTGTAAGCAACTCGGCAAACCGCCGATGGACGATGACCGTATCCCACTCGTCAGCTCGGGAGAGCGGTGGGCGTGCGACTACTGTAAGGGCTGGTGCGTCCGCGTCACCGACAGCATCGCGATGGACGACCACAAGGGGAACCTCCCGACGCTCGTCGTGTCGATGCACGTGCCAAAGATCGGCGGCGACGCGGGCGCAGACGCGGTGGTGGACGTGCCGGCGCCGAGCGGGAAGATCATCATCTGAGGTGCGCAGTGGAAAATAAAACCGCTGGCTACGTCTGGAATCTCGTAGACCTGCAACCGGAGAAGACGAACGGTCTCTCAGATCTGACAAGGAAGAGCTTCGCCTACGTCGCCGAGCGGCTCGGGCGCAACGACTTCACCCTGGTCTCCGCCTCGACCGGCCACGTCCTCAGATTCGACGATGGACGCACCGCTGGACCACACAGAGACCTTGACCTGCTCGTCCTGCAAGCCGCCAGTGAGTCTGGTGCCGTCCTCGATGCAACGAACACCTATCGCTACCGACTCTGGCGAACGATTTCGCGAGATAAAGAACCGCGAAACGTGGTGTGGATCTTACTGAACCCTTCGACGGCCGACGCCGCGAAAGACGACCCCACCATCCGCCGCTGCCTCGGCTATTCCCGTGCATGGGGCTACGAGCGCATGACCGTCGTCAACCTCTTCGCCCTGCGCTCCGCCAACCCGAAGGCTCTGCGCGAGCACGCGGACCCGGTAGGCCCCGAGAACGACAAGCACCTCGTCTACGCGGCGCACGGCGCCGACCTCGTGATCTGTGCCTGGGGTAACCACGGCAGCCTCCACAACCGCGCTGCGGACGTACGCACCTTGCTCGCCGCCGAAGACATTCCGCTGCACTGCCTTCGCGTCTCGAAGACCGGACAGCCCGTGCATCCGCTCTACCAAGCAGGGTCGCTCAAACCTGCGCCTTTTTTCGTGAGCGCCGTATGACCGAAGTCTACATCCTCAGCGGAAGCTCCGGCAGCTACGGCAGCGCGTCGGAATGGACCGTCGCTGTCTACGAGGACAAGGCGGAGGCTGAAACGGCGGCGAAGCGCTTGAATGATGCCATCGCTAGTCTTTTGCAGCTGAAAACGGGTCGCTTCGAATGGGTGGACCTCCGCGATTTCTTCGTCGAGCACGGACTCTCGCTCGACACGATCCCCTACAGCGGCGACCCGGAAGACATCGACTTCTGTGCCTACGCCGCGCCGTTCGTTCGACGCGCCGTCGTCTCCCATCTCCTACCTCTCCCTGGTCAAGTGTGGTCGGACGAAGACATCCGTTGGTCAAAGGACGAAGCGCATGTGGGGCGCATCCAGATAACCGCCGTCGAGGATGGTCGCGTTTTATATACCCGGCTGGGGACAACCTGCCCAACCGCTGGCGTCGTGACGTTGGCCAACTTCACTAGCTGGTTCTCCTGGTGCGGACCGGACGCCTCACTCGGCGACGAAGACCCCATCGAAGGACCGTATCTATGACCAACAAAGCGCCCTACAAGCACTACGGTTGCGGCAATACACTGGTGTTCGACCTTGCGACGTGGCGAGATCGAGTTCCTCCGGACGCCATCGTGCCTGGGTGTGTCGGACCTCTCGTCTTCGGGGGGACGCGGGGGTTCATCCTCTACATCTGGGATACCAATCCACCTGCCGAGGGGGAGCAGCGCATCAACTACGTCGTCCCGAAGGGGCTCCTGGACTACAACAAAATCCCCCAGATCTCCGACTACGATCCGCGCGAGCACAAGCCCGTCAAAGCCTATCTCCAGCACTTCCGACGCGCGAAAGACCCAGCGGCCGTCGCCGCCTACGCATCTTGGCGTCGTGCCACCGCCGCGAATCGACACGAACTTCGACCGCCGTTCATGGTTGATGTCGACGACGCAGAGTTCTACTGCCATGCCCACCATCGGCAATGGGCAGCGCTGCCGCGCACGCCACAGATCGTGGCTGAGGAAGCTGCCCTCAAGGCTGGATACCGCAAGCGGCTCAAGTACAAGACGTCGTTCCGGGCGGAGCAGATCTATGTCACATCCGCCTGCGACACAGAGGTCTACGCAAGACTCGGCCCGAAGGAATGGACGAAAGTCGCCGCGAGTCATTTCGACGTGCGGAACCCGGAGACTGTCACGGCACTGCGTGCGCTCGGACTCGCCTCAAAAGGCTTCGAGCGATGGGCGCTCGCAAGAGATGTGTCGCACGGCGGTACATACGCCGGTAGCTCGAACATCTTGCGCCGGATATCTGATGTGATGCGAGACGACGAGCAAGCAGTGCCGCCTTGTGATTGGGGTGGGGATGAGGGAGCCGATGTCGTCGGCTAAGCTCGTCCACTGCATCCGTCACGCCGGCTTCCCGTTGCCGTGCGTGCTCTGCAAGAATCCGATCATGCCATCGGAGGCGTCAAGCGTCCGCGCTCGCCTACCCGCCTGCACCTCGGCTCAAGCACGAGAGCGCCGGCTCGCCCGAGAAGCTGAGATCCGAGGCCCCAGATGACCGACTTCCAGTGCGTTCTCGTCGGCGATGTCTGGCACCTCACCCAAGAGCAGGCGACGCCCCCTACCCTCCTACGTGACGGCGCCTGGACGAGCTGTGCGGTGTGGGCGACGTTCAAGCGCGGCTACGAGCGACGGCGTCCTGACTGCCCTGAGTGCCTTCGGCATGTCGTAGCGTGGGAACTGCCGCATGGGGTCACCGTCCCGGTGGACACCTCGTCGGAGATGGTTACGGTGCCGCCGCGATGAAGCAAAAAATCGTTCTCTGTCTCGAAGACACGCCGTCGCGAGTTCGCTGGCTCGAAGCCATCGCGAAGGAGCATGGAGCGGTGGTGCACTTCACGGACAACGTGAAGTTCTTCCTCGAACTCTGTCGTGTGCACAGTGCGGCGGAGCTGACGATCGTGCTCGACCACGACCTCGGCGGTTACGCCATGCCCGTGAGCCTGCAAGACGCGGACGGACTCGATGGCATCGATGCGGTGCAGCAAATGCCGGTGCTGGGGGCTCCGGTGCTGATCTGGTCAACCAACCACACCGAGGCACCGAAGATGGAAGAGACCCTGCGCGAGCGCGGCTACTCCACGATCGCGAGATTTCCGTGGGCATCCAACCGGGACGAGATGGCCGCGCAGCTCCACGAGTGGCTGTCGTGAACACTGCCCTGTGTGCTTGCGGTAGCCGCGCCATCGCCGAATGCAGCCACACAGCGGCGGACGGAAGCAACGCGTGCAGGATGCCGCTGTGTGAAAGATGTGCCACGGTCGTCGACCACCACACCTACGACAGAGTGTGTGCTCAACACTGCTCACAATCATATAACTACGCTCGCCCGTACTCCCGCAGCAAGTAGCGCCCCTTCAACTTTTTTCTTCGCGCACGCGAAGCGCGGACAGGGGTCTGCCGCAAGCCCTACCGCCTCCGCCCAGTACACCGCCATCGGTCGCCCGTCCGCCCCGCGCCCGATGCCCTGCGAAACATGACCGACCACGCGCCGCGCACCGTCCACCCACGTCGCCATCCGCCGGAGTTCCATGGGGCGACAGTCTAGCACCGAGAATACGATGAAAGACAAGAAATTCAACCCCGGTGATGTGGTGATCCCGAAGACGCTCGGACCGTTGAAGACCTCGCTCCACGTCCGAATTCGCAGAGTGTTGTCCGATGGACCTGCCATCTGCGTCTATCGACTACCCTATACTGTTACCTCCCCCGATTTGTCGCCTTTTTTCGATCTCCGCGACGTGTCGAACGGCGATTCTTTTGAGACATGGTGTGGGTGTACCAGGATAAAAGACCCCGAAGACGGGCAGCCGACATTCGTCGGAATCGACGCCGCACTCGCCGGGAATTACTGGATCTGTACGGCCTGTGCGGAAGCGATCCGACTCGCCCTCGCTGCTCAGATTCGTATGCCCGACACCACCGCGCCATAACGAGCGCATCGCACCCGTTCGATTGCCCCTTGCGTTGTCCGACAACCTCCGGTAAGAAGGACGTCCACATGTCAGACAACACGCCGATCGAATCCATTGAGCAGTACGTTCCACCACCTGCGGAGGTGCTCGATGGCATGAAGACGGTCGTCGAGGGGACGTCGTTCGCCGGGTACAGCCACGTCGCGGAGCCCGCGATGGGGTGGGATGTGGACGGGGTGTGGGTGAGCTTCGCGACGGAGTATCGCTCGGGGTACTCCGTGCACTCGTCGGCGGCGGCGTACGCGCTGTCGGAGGGGTTTGGGTTGCCGACGCAGCTCGTGCCGCACCGGCACATCGACATCGACCCGGACATGTTCCCGGTGGACCGTAAGGTGGACTACGACAAGTGGCACGAAGGTAAGGTTGGCCGGGCGCATCTGCTCGTGGCTGGCTACCCGCCGCTTGAGGCGGCGTATTTGAATGGAATCGCTGCGAAGCTGATCTGCTACACGGCGCACGAAGCAACTCGCGTCAGCCGCTTCACGGTGGACATCTGCAACAAGAACTTCGACGAGGTCTGGGTCGTCTCGGACTTCTGCCGTCGCGCGTTCATCGAGTCGGGCGTACGCGAAGAGATCGTCCGCACGGTTCCGCCGATGCTCTACGGCGGGCCGTGGAAGCAGAAGTTCACGGAGGCGGAACACCACTCCTTCAGCCGCGACGGTAAGCAGTTCTCCTACACCAAAGGGCGGGACAAGTCAGGCCCCTTCCGCTTCGGTACGCAGGGGACGTGGTTCGCGAGAAAGGGGATGCTTGACCTTGTACGTGCCTTCTACGGCGCGTTTTCAGCGCAGGACGATGTGGTCCTCGAAATTCGGACCTCACAGATGGGTGGGCGGCTGCTCACGATCAAGGAGCTGGAGCAGCAGATCGGCGATGAGATCCGCGCCATCAAAGCAACCTTCCAAAAACCCCTCCCCGACATCGACCTCCACACCGGCACCGACGCGACCGACCAGGAAGTGCTCGACAACCTCTCGGCACTCGACTGCTACGTCAACCCCTCCTACGGCGAGGGCCTCGGCATCCCGCCGCTCTGGGCAGCGATGGCGGGCGTCCCTGTCATCACCAGCACCTTCGGCGCCTCTGGCGAGTATTTCGCCAAGCGGGGGAGCGTGGCCGACCGGCTGGTTCCCCACCGCCTCGAAAAGATCGACCAGTCGATGCCCTCGATGAACCGCATCTACGACTTCGACCAAGAGTGGGGTCGCTACGACGTCGCTGAGTTCGGGGCCGCGATGCGCTCCGTGTTCGACGCAGGACGCGCAATCAACCGCGATGCCGCCGTGCGCACACGCAACGATTTCAACCTCGACCAGATGGTCGCGGCCATGCGTCCCGTGATGGAGAAATATCTCCCAGCGAAGCTGTTCAACAAGGTCGAGCCATAGGGGGGATCGCGCTGTGATCAGCCTCCTCAGCCACTTCGGGAGCCAGTTCTCCTACGCCACCGTCGCGAGCAAGATCGCAGGCCGACTCGCGTCCGAGCACCGCCTCGGTGGTGTGATGAACCTCGACGACACGGTTCTCCCCTGTCACGCAGAGACACTGCAACTGGCACAAGGGTCCGATGCCCACTCGCCGCTGCTCGCGCTCACCTCGCCGAGCCCCATCTTCGAGACGATCTTCACCGGCTACAAAAACGTCGGGCTTTTCCTGTCGCCGAACACGTCCCAGCTCTCGCCCGAGCACGTCCGCATCCTCGACCAGTGCCGCGTCGGGTTCGCACCGTCGGAGTATTGCGCGGAGATTGCTCGCGGGCAGTCTTCGGTGCCGATCGAAGTGTGCCGACTCGGCGTCGCCGACGAATACGCCACGCGCCGCTTCGAGCGCCGTGCGAGCGGGCTGCCGTTCACGTTCCTGCACCTGACCACGGACTTCTACCTACCGGGGCGGAAGGGGACGGAGGAAGTGATCTCTGCATGGCAAGCCGTGCGCAGTGCGCTCCCTGACGCACGGCTCATCGTTCACACCCCCGAAGCGGCCTCGACCCACATCTACTACGCCCTCGCAGACCAAGAGCGCGAGGACGGCCAAGGCTACGGGCGTTTCTCCGTCATCCAGCCGCCGCTGCGCGGCTCAACGGAAGCAGAGCTAGCGGACGTGCTCTGCTCGGCGGACGCAGTCGTGCTCCCCTCGCGCTGCGAAGGCTTCGGGATGGTCATCCTCGCCGCCCTCGTGCTCGGCGTGCCGCTCATCACGACGAACGTCACGGGTCAGCTCGACTTCCTCGGGGACTTCACGGCGAAACCGGGGGAGGGATGTGCCATTCGCGCACCCTTCCTCCTGGTGGCGACCAGCGGGGAAGGACCGCTCGTAGGTGAGGACGGTCTGGCGCCGCTCATCCACGTCGAAGCGCTAGCAGCTTCCATGGTGTCCCTGCACGACAACTACGACGCGCTGTACGCAGCCACGCGGCTCGTGCCGGACGCCGTGCGGCAGAAGTGGACGTGGTCATCCGCCTTGGGGGTCTGGGCGGAGAAGCTCGGGAAATGGGAGGAAGCGCGATGACGAAAAAAGCGAACAAAAAGGTCGCGAAATATCCGATCGCTGAAATGGCCGGCAAGCCTACCGGAGGCGCCGCGCTGTCGTCGTCGAACGAGACCAAAGCGCGGGGACACCGAAATTCTGTCTCGAAGACGACGAAAGGGAAGAAAAAGTGACATCGACCATGGGGATCGCTCTACGTGAAATCGGCTCAGGCCAAGTGGTGGTGCTCCTCCGGGCAAAGACGTCGGAGGTCAAGAGCACCGTCGTACCCAACAACCCCAGGCGGGAGAGCGAGGGCGTCAAGGTCGTGAGTGTGCCGGGTGAAGACAACATCCGCATCCGCGCTGTCGGCTTCCGTGAGCTTCGCGGCGGGAACGCGGCGGGCGGCAGCGAACTTCCCCCTTCCGACGTCTGGGAGTTCCGCGTCGTCGAAGAGCACCCAGATACCAAAACAGAGGTCTTCACGCTCTGGTACGTGCTCGGCGCGGACATCCTCTGCCTGATGACCATGAGCAAGGTCATCTGATTTCCGATGGCCGACAACGACGACAACCTCGACGCACGAGTCTCGTTCCGAACCTCGTCCGAAACCGTGGCAGCGCTCGAAAAAGCCGCCACGGAAAAGGGTGTCGTCACGCGCCACGGGAATCGACCGAACATCTCCCGCATGATCAACTCCATCCTCGAACGCTGGAAGCGAAGGCAAGAAAGATGACCGACCAAAACGACACGAATCTTCCACCCGAGCTGCTCACGGACGTGCCGAAGACCTCTGCCATCGTCACGACCCGGCAGGAAGCCAAGGCCCTCGCGCGCTCGATGTTCGGCGATGACCAGCCCGGTCGGATGCGGTTCATCTGCGTCGCGTGCGGCTGGGACAAGACGCTGGAGTTCGACGAAGCGGAAGTCGCCGCGCTCGGTGGTGACATCTCGGAATACAGCGGCCCCTGCGGAAGCTGCAACTGCCAGATGCTCGTGCCTCACGGCTCCATCCTCGCGGGCACGAACATCGCCGAGGCTGCCCAGAAGAGCTTCTACAAGCAGGTGGACGACGCCAGCGACCTCGTGCTCGACAAGGTCGAGTCGCGCATCGCGGACTTTATGACGGGTGGCGGCGCGAAGAAGCCCGACGCTGCGGCACCGGCTGCGGCGGCGCCCGCAGGTGGCCCGATCACCCGCGACGACCTTCCGGACGCGGACACGGTGGGGAAGAAGTGATGCACCACGAATTACACAGAGCGAACTACATGGTTGACCACGGGGGACACGACTCGATGATGTACGCCCCTGGTCCCCTGACACGCGCCATGCGAGTCCTGCGTCGGGTGTCGACCTTGCTCGAAGAGCCTGAGCCCGCCGCCCCCTCAGAGCCCTCCAGGTGGCGCGCTGGGGGTATCCTCGGGCCTGGTCTGTTCGCGGACGGTTCGGGGAAAGATCTCCTCATGGACATGGACGAGGAGGACGCGGCCCTCGATGCCGCGCAACGCAGCGTTCACATCCCCACGCTCGGGGAGGAATGGGCGGGACTGCTCGACCGCACGTTCCTGCGCCTGCGTGAGACGCTGCGGCGGCGCGAAGTGTTGGGGATTGAGGGGGCCGTCGGTGTGCACTACACCGATCCGTCGAACACCGCTGTGGTCCTCGACGACCGGCTCTACGGTATCTCACGTGGCTTGAGCGACATCTCCCGCTCGCTCCAGGCGCTCCAAGTGAAGCACGCGCCACGGCCCGTGCGAGATCTGTCGGACCTCACCGCAGAACTCGCGGATCTTCGGGCTACCGTGGAGACGCTGGTAAGACTGGTCCACCTGCACCCAGACGACGATGTGTCCCCGCCTTCGGATGCTTCGCCGCCCGACGATCCCGACGACGCAGACGAGGACGACCTGTGACCACGCCCGGAAAGAAGTGAATCCCATGAGCAAGAAAAAGCCTGACGAGTCCGTTCACCCGCTCGCGCCGATGCTCGTCGAGTGCTTCACGCTCGCGAACGCTTTCGAGGCGCTCGCGGCAGATGCACGAAAAGATGCGAATGAAGCGCAAGCCGAGATGGATGCGCTCCTCGCCGGTGCCGGCTTCCAGCGCAAGCTCCGAGGGGACGTCGAAAAGCTGTTTGACCTACAGGTCGACCGCCTCGACGCTGCCCGTGCTGTCATCGAGAGGTGTGAAACGCTCGTAGATACGCTCCGACAGCAACCCCTCTACGTGCGCGATGCACTCGACGAACTCATGCTTGCGAACGAGTGTGCAGCACCTTCCAAGGCGCCCGCGCCATGAACCCACAAGAGCATGACGACGATGATGACGAGGACGACGACGGGCGTCGCGGTGGCTCCGTCCCGTTCGACGTCTGGGAGGCCATCCTCGACCGTGAGCGCGTGAACGAAGGGCAAGTGCTCCTCGCCTACGCTGACGAGTTCCGCAGGCTCGGCCTCTATGACCCGAACGAGCAGAAGCTCGGTCGTGGCGCGTTCGGGCATGTGTACTGTCTCGGGCCGAAGCACGCCCCGACAGGGGCGCTCAAGATCACACGCGACGTCTACGACGCTTTGGCGTCGTACTCGCTCATCGGTCTGAGCCCTGCACACCTGCCGAAGACGAGGCGCGTCTGGGCTCTGGCGGAGACGTTCATCGACGACTGGGCTGGGTGGTACGCGATCGAACGCGAGTATCTCTACCCGCTCGACAAGAAGGACTCAGCGTTGATCGAGGTGCTCTATCAGGTCTACGACAACGACAAGATCCGCAACCTCAAAATCCCCAAACGCCACAACCGCGCAATGCGAGACAAGTGGCGCGTCCATGCCCGAGAAATCCTCGACAGCACCGGCAGCGTCAGCCAGCTCCCACGCACCATGGAGCTGCTCGCCCAAATCGGCGAAGGCACCCAAGAACTCGCCGCCCTCGGCGTCGACTGGTGCGACATCCACTCCGACAACGTGATGCGCTCCTCCGATGGCGCCCTGAAGATTTCGGATGTGGGGCTCTGCGACTTGCGCTACGCTGTAGAGAGCGTGGTGGTTCCCGAGCTTGCTCCGAGTACCATCCACTGCCCCAAAATCTCCGGCGGTCGGTAAGGCGGGCGTGTACCCCCCTTCGCACCCGACTTTAGACCGCCAGACGCTAGACTCCGCCCCTGTGTAAGCGACCCGTTCCCCTGCGGGTGACTGAGGGGCACTTTTCCTGAAGCGATCAGCGCCAGCCGTACGCGAGGCTCAGGTTGGGGTCCGCGCCGTTGAACCACTCGTCGGTGTACGGAAACGACTCCGCCAGGATGCGCTTGAACTCTACGCGCTCCGCTGAGTTCCGAGGCCCGTGCACCTCCGCTCGAACACAACCGACGTGGGCACGCAGGCCGCCCGGTAGAGATGCGATCCGACTCAAGATCGGAAACTCACTCCCCTCGCAGTCCATCTTCAGACAGTCGACGTACGGCCACTCTTCAAACAGCTCCGCAACATCGAAGCACGGCGTCTCACCCTGGCTCGACCAGTTCGCGGAGTGTCCGCCCGTGTTGACACCGCCAGACGTGACCGACACGACTCCCGCCCTCGCCCCAAGCGCGGCGTTCTGTAGACGCACGTTGGGGAGATCGCCGACATTGACCCGGAGCAGCGCGTAGTTCTCCGGCATCATCTCGAACGCCCACACCTCGGCGAGCGGCAACCGTGTCGCCGTCCACTTGGTGAAGGAGCCGATGTGCGCTCCGACATCGACCACACGCACGCGGTTGTTCGGCCTCCACCCCGCGATGTGGTAACAGTCGGCAGTCACGACCTCGTTCACGATGTCTCGGTCCCAGTTGCCGAGAACACCGTCACGGACCTGGAACTCGATGCCGTCCGCGCGATGCGCCTGCACCACTACTCCCGATACCCGAGCGCCCACGTCATGTGCAGCAGGCCACCCGCGACACCGCCCGCGACGGCACCAAGGATCGGACGCTTCAAGAGCGCACCAACCAACCCCGCCACCACCGAAGCGCCGGCCGCGACGAGCATGGAGGTCCGCATTGTGTCGTCTCGCCGCGCCGCACACTCCCGCGCAGCCTGCGTGTCCGAGCACATGTACTCTTGGATGGTCCCGAGCCCGAGAAGCGGCTGTGAGGCGTACCTGTGGCCGGGGAACGAGTAGTTCCCCTGGTTGCGGTCGAGCCGTGGCTGGCGAGCTACTCGGACTCTGTGCATCGGCACTCCCATCATGCCCCGGTAGGGGTCGCGGCCGTACATCATCAGCGCGGGCTGGCCGGTTTCCCACGAGCCATGCTCGATGTAGGGGGCGATGGGCATCCCTGCACGTTGCAGCGCCTCGTAGTTGAAGGGCGCCGTCTGCCCAGGCGGCAGCGCGAGGAAGTTGTATTGGCCAGGGACGAGCTTCACAGTGCCCCCGACTTTTTCGCGGCCTTGTACGCGAAGAAAGCGGCGAGGCCAGAGAGCGCGTACAGCATCACCAGCGGTGGGGCCACGTACTTGAGCAGATACGGCGCCGATTTCCGACCGATCGTCGCCGACATCGGCGTCAAGAGGTACGTGTCGGCCGCCGCCACGATGGCGGGGCCTTTCTGTCGCAGGTAGGCGTCAGGGTCGCTCGTGAGGCGGGCGGCAGCGTCGAGGACTTGTCCGACATTCAACGCGCCGAGACCCGTGGAACCGAGCCCG
>Ga0315287_10002772_pt1 | contig 16710 bp, 19 predicted proteins | sample YL17G11_0_MG_FD_205037 | JGI IMG/M metagenome (GOLD analysis project Ga0315287, IMG submission 205037) | Sediment microbial communities from Yellowstone Lake, YNP, Wyoming, USA - YL17G11_0 | ecosystem: Environmental > Aquatic > Freshwater > Lake > Sediment | place: USA: Wyoming | collected...
GTGGACCTATGAGTACCTGCTCACGATCCTGGTGAGCGAGGAAATTGCGCACCGCCAGCAGACGCGCCTCGGCCGCCTCTGCCGGCGGGCCGGATTCCCGTTTCTCAAGACCATTGACGATTTCAACTTCACGTACCAATCCACCCTCCGGCTCGCCCTCCTGGGCTCCGCCCTCTCGCCCGATTTCGTGACCGAGGGGCGCGCGCTCATTCTGGTGGGCAAGCCGGGACGCGGCAAAACGCATCTGGCGGTCGCCGTCGCCTATCGCGCCATTCAGAACGGCTTCGACGCGCGCTTCGTCACGGCCGCCGAACTCATTGACGATCTCTCCGCCGCCTTCCGGGCCGGCCGGCTCGCCGAGGCGCTGACCCCGTACACGCATCCCAACGTGCTCGTGGTCGATGAGGTCGGCTATCTCACCTACGGCACCGACGCGGCCAACATGCTCTTTCACGTCGTCAACGACCGCCATCGCCGCAAGCGGGCCATGATCTTCACGACCAACAAGCCCCTGAGCGCCTGGGGGCGCGTGCTCCACGACGAAGACCTCGCCCAGGCCATCGTCGATCGCGTCCTCGAACGCGGCCGCCTGCTCACGCTCGACGGACCGTCACTGCGGACCAAGCACCTGGGGCTTGACGATCCGACCGCCGTCACTACATCTCCTCAGGTGGCCAGTATTTCCGGAATCCGCGCGCCAGAATTTCCGGAACCCACAGCCGGCGATGCCCGAACAGCGTTGGCTGGGGATGCATGAGGGTATGCGCATGGAAGGCCTGACTTGGACTTTCGAGGGACGCCGCGGGAGCATCAGGGCGGGGGTCGTGCTCGGGATCGGTCTGTCAGCCCTGATCGCCGTTGGTTTAGGTCGCTCCTCACTGCGAAGCGCGGAGGCGCAGGTGCCGGGTGCTCGGGCAGCGCGGAGGAGAGCCGTCGCCAAATGGTGTGCGTCGCCCATCGTTCCTGACGACTGGACGGTCAGGGGTCGGTTCGGTAGTGTGACAGGCGAGCCGGCGAGGGGAGTTGGTGTCGCTCGCCTTCCGCAGCAGTGCTCCATCTGAGTGACCTGCAGGAGCCGTATGTACCCTGTCCAGTGCATCGTCGTCCGAAAGGACCTCGCCGAGAAGCTCGGTGCGGGCGTCGTAGCGACCTACCTAGGCCTCGCAGCAGGCCGCCTGTTCGTGTGTGTTGGCTCGCTGATGGGTGCTGGCGCGCTGATTGCTGGCGTGGTGCAGGCGCGTCTTGGGGCCCCAATGTTTGTTGCAGTAGTTGCCGCGGGAGCAGGTTCCGCTCTCATCGCGCTTGCCCTGGCGTGGCTGCTGGGGAACTCGATGGGCTACCGTTCACCGTTGCCACGTTGGGCATTGGGGAGCTCTTGAGAGTCGTGGTGGTGAACAATGAGGCGCTCGGTGGTGCCCTCGGCTTTCGGGCCTCTCAAGTCGTAGGCAATCCAGGGCCGGCACTGGTGGCGCTGCTCGTGGCGGGCTTGCTCTTCACGTGGTTCGAGATGTCTTGGCTGCGTCGCGCTGCTGCCACGGTAAAGGAGGATGCCGGTCTGGCGGCGTCACCGGGTATCGAACCACGGTTCGTAATCGTCTCTTTGCCAACTGCGGCCGGTTTCGTGGCGGGCGCGGCCGGTGCCCTGTATCTGCATTCTTTGGGGATCATCGATCCAGCTCTGTATGGTTTTGACAACAGCCTACGAATCGTGCTCTTCGCGCTTGTTGGGGGGCCGAACGTCTTCTTCGGTGCAGCACTCGCTGGGGCGGCGCCTTCAGTCGTGCCGGAGGTTCTGCGGTTCACGGCTGCCGCGCGAATGCTGCTCTACGGAGGCGTTCTTGTGGGGGTCGTGCTCCTACGGCCGGATGGGTTACTGCCCCGAGGCCGGGTGGGGTTGCGGCCACTGCTGTTGCCCTAGGATCGATCTGAATCCTCTTCGTCGTTGGCGAGTGCAGCCCTCCGCCGATGGAACTCCTCGATTCGCGGCGCCATGTAGCCCCGAATATCCTCGAAATCCACCGGCCGGTACCCGCACGCGTCCACGCCGACGTCCCTGGTGAGGCGGTGCGGCGTTGCCACATCCTCCGCCACCAAGCGTCCGTGGACGTGCCCGTACAGGTGCCAACTCCCGTAGTGGCTCTTGTGCCAGGTTCGCATGGGGTAGTGGTTCAGCCAAATGGGTTGGCCTTCGACCGTGATCAGTCCCTGGTCGAGCACCTCTGCAAAGAGGCGCGCGATCAAGCGGTCGTCGTGATTGCCCCAGACCAGAGTGTGTCCCGAGTCTAGTTGAAAATCAGGTGGTGCCTCCATACTTGAGCGTTGGTCCCGGCAAGGATCTTCGCCCACATACAGAGGACACCACCCATGCGTACAGTACGAGTGCAGGGCGCGAAGCGCCAGCTTTCCTCGGTTTCCGTGTTGCCGATCCCCGTCCCGCTGGCTGAGGGCAGCGTGACGCTGGCGATGATCGAGGCGCTCATTCCGTTGGGCCTGCGGGCCGTCGCGGAGGCGCTGCAGCAGGAAGTCCGCGCGCTGGCCGGCGTGCGGTACGCGCACGACGACGGGCACCCCGGGATCGCCCGGTGGGGCCAGCAGCCCGGATCGATCTATCTGGCGGACCAGAAGCTGCCGATCACGGTGCCCCGCGTGCGGGATCGCGCGGCCCGGCGCGAGGTGCCGCTGACGACGTATCAGCACCTGCAGACGCCCCGGGCCTTGGACGTGGGGCTGTTCCGTCGGGTGCTGGGCGGCCTGTCCTGTCGCGAGTACGAGGCCGCGGCCGAGGCGGTCCCGGAGGCGTTCGGGTTGGCGCGTTCGAGTGTGTCGCGACGGTTCATTCGCTCGAGCGCCAGCGCGTTGCGCCAGCTCCAGGAGCGGCGACACGACGACGCGGAGTGGCTCGTGCTGCTGCTCGATGGGAAGACCTTCGCGGCCGACCAGATGGTGCTGGCGCTCGGGGTCACGGTCACCGGGGAGAAGCGCCTGCTCGGGATGGTGCAGACCGCGACGGAGAACAAGCGGGTGTGTGCGGCGTTCCTCCGGGAGATTGCGGAGCGCGGGTTTGCGGGGGCGGACGGGCTGTTGGTGGTCCTGGATGGAGCCAAGGGCCTCCACGCTGCGGTGCGCGAGGTGTTCGGCGCGGACGTGCCGATCCAGCGCTGCCAGTGGCACAAGCGGGAGAACGTGGTGAGCTACCTGCCGAAAGCCCTGCAGGCGACATGGCGAGGGAAACTCCAGGCGGCCTACGCCCACCCGGACTACGCCGTGGCCCAGCGCGCCCTCCAGAGCCTCGTCCGCGAGCTGCGGCTGCTGAATGCGTCGGCGGCGCGAAGCCTCGAGGAGGGGCTGGAGGAGACGCTGACGCTGCATCGGCTGGGCGTGTTCGCGGCGCTGGGGACGAGCTTCAAGACGACGAACCTAATCGAGAGCGTGATGGCGCGCGTCGAGGAGAAGACGGTGCGCGTGGACCACTGGCGCACGAGCGATCAGAAGCTGCGCTGGTGTGCGGCGGCGCTGCTGGCGGTCGAGAAACAGTTCCGCCGCGTGAGGTGCTTCAGGCAGCTGCCCTTGCTTCAGCAGGCGTTGCGGACGAAGATGACGGTGGAATCACGAGCCGCCGCGTGAGCGACTCCCCTGAGGCAACCACCTGAAAGTCAACTGACTTCGGGACACACCCCCAGACCAGGTTGACCTTCTGGCAGCGGATCCGCTCCCGGTAGGCCCGCGCCGCCTTGGGCCCGCCCCAGCAGAAGTCCCCCAGGACCCAGAGGGTGTCCCGCGTCCGGACCGCATCGTTGATGGCAGTCAGGAGCGCGTCGTCATGCCGCCGGCGCGTCTCTTCGGACACCTTCCAGTGTCCTAGGGGTTCCGTCTGCGCAAACTCCTCCTCGGCAGGAGAGAGAAAGGGCCGTAGGCAGTGTTTGATGATGTTCCCGTGGCCGAGGTGCAGATCGGCGGTGAACCAGACCGATCCCATGTGCCCTCCCGTCTAGTGCCGGTCGCCGTCCGGTGTCTCGAACTCGATTCCCCGCGCGTCGAGCATTCTCACCACGTAGCGCTTCATGGTCTGCGAGCTCTCGTGCCCGGCGAAGAACGCATCCGCGCTGGCAAGAGGAATAGCGGTCGAGCACTCTCGTAAAGCGGAAGCAAGGTCCGACATGGTGTAGCCGCTTACTGGCGTGCGATCCACGCCCGCACGACGTCGTACGTCGCTCGGCTCGCCCGCCCGTTCCGGGCAATGCGCAACTGGCTTAGCGCCCAGCGGTCCCCCCGTCGGCGCAACTCCAGCGTCGCCCTCTCCGGATGAAGGACGCTATAGATGTAGACGCCACCCCTCGCGACGCGCGGCGCGTACGAGACCACGCAGTTGTACTGCTCCCGCGACTCGATGCGCAGCTCCTCCGGTGAGCCTAGCGGCCGGATGCTCAGGGCCCCGGGAAGGGGCGGTGGAGGGAAGGCGAGACGCGCCCACTGCGCCGGCATCGCGCGGTCTACGAAGCCGAGTTCCAGGGCGTCGTGACGCCGCGCCAGTTGCCCGAGCGAGCGGTACGGCCGAGGCGCGAGCGCTACTGGATCCTCCGCTCCAGCCACAATCGTATCGCGCAAGATGAGCGCCGTCTCAGGGAAGAGATGCTCTTCTGGCTGGGCGCTCACCTCCGCCAGGAGTGTTGCGCTCGCCCAGGGACGGAGGGCCGGATCGGTCACGATGCGCAGGACGCCGACATTGATCCGCCGGCAATGCCTCAGTAGCTGTAGGGCGTCGGGATCCCGCATCGCTGTCCTGAGATACATCAGCCCGCTGATGCTCACGCACCCAGCCGGGATTCGCGCGAGGATCCTGGCGGTGGACTCCGTCTCCGGAAAGCCGAGCCGGCCCGCGGCGACGCACTGCCGGCAGCGGACCAGTGAGCGTGCCGACCGCATCGGGTCGCTAACGGGATGGAACACCCAGTTGCTGGCGACTGCGTACGCCAACGCGGGGTTGGTTTCGAAGAGGTCGGCGCCGCCGGGACACCGGCGGGCGAGCGCGAGCAGGTGCCAGTGTCGGCTCCGGAACCGCCCTATGCGGTTGCGGAGGTCGGCCGGGACCGTCTCAGCGAACAGGCGAAACGTCTCTTCCCGACCCACGTGGAACAGCGGCCGGGGGCGCACCGGAACCCGGAACTCCTTCTCCGGCTCGTTGCCGGGGCCGTAGACGCGTCCTGACCGGACATCCAGGTGAGGTCGGCAACCGCGCCATTGCGGCCTCGAAGCCGTCTTGACCCAGGCCGCGAGCCGCGGCCAGGCGTGCACGACGACCACGCCCTGCGACGAGAAGGCGACGAGGCGCCCGTTACGAAAGCTCGCGCCCGGCACGAAGGGCCGCGTGTTGAGAAGGTCGGAGGTGCTGACCACGGAGCGATCTCAATCGCTAGAGCAGCGAGAGCCCGCCGAGTTCCGCCACCAGGCGCTCGAGCTTCGGAAGCGCCGCGTGCCGCTGTACGTGGGACTCGAGCGCCCGGCAAAGCAGCGGGTGACGGTGATCCTCGAACGCGTCGCCGGGGAGGACGTCGAATACCCGCAAGATGTCGGGATGGTCGGGATGACCCAGAACGGAACCAAGGACGACCTCGGCCGCCAGAAGCGTATGCTCGTCGATCGTGCTCATTCGCTCTTCCTGGTTGGCAGCCGGAGGGAAAAGATGCGGAGGGCCGAAACCCCAACTCGGCCCTCCGCCTATTGCCACCATAATGAAGTTCCACGCCGCGGGCAACAGGGAGCATCCCGAGCAGTGCGTGGGCTTGTCAGGCCGCGGTGAGACCGCGGCCGATGCAAGTGGCTGCAATCGCTGTGCGCAGCGTCAGACCTAGCGTTTCTGCCGCCTGCGATTCCGGTACCGGAGGAGGTTGTATGACGATGCGCACAGGCTATCTCCTATGCGATCACGGACTTCGCTCAGGAGTGGCGGAGCGGAAGGTCGCCTGTATCCCGCTCGGATGCTTGCGTTCCCGCTCTGTCTACGCTGAATGGAACAGGCCGCCGAGCCACCGACCGAACTCGGCGCGCGAGTCGGCTCCCAAGCCGAAGACCTCGGGGTCTGAGCGGTGCGCGGCGATCAGTGTATTCCCGGCCGTGTCCGTAGCCCCATCGGCCGCAAAGGTCGCGACCGGCTTCTTCTGATGCACCGCGACGCGGAATGCGTGCATTGCCCCTCCTGTCGCCGCCGATTGGCTGACGAGGAGGGCGTGGGCCAGCCCTGTGATGAGCCTATTCCTCCTGCGGAGGGTCCGCGCAGAGCTGGGCGCTCCGAATGGATACTCGCTGAAGAAGAGCGCGCCGGGGTAGCTCAGTAGTTCGTTCCAAAGTGGCTCATTCTCGGGGGGAAAGGGGCCGTCGAGCCCCTTGGGCATGACGCAGATTGTCCGTCCCCCGTCCTCGAGGGCGCGACGGTGCCCCACGGTGTCAGCCCCAAGAGCGAAGCCGGATACGATTGCTGCGTCATTCCGCACTGCGATGGCGCAGAACTGGTCGTGCAAGCCCCGGTAGGGATTCCGTATCCTCCTCGAGCCGATGCAGGCTACTCGGCGACCTCCAGCCAGCAGTTCGGCATTTCCTCGGGCGTACAGGACCGGTACAGCGTAGTCGGTGCCGAAGAGGGCTGGAGGGTACTCCAGGCTGGCGTAGGTCAAGATTCGTGCGCTGAGCTCTTCCGCCCACCGAAGTTGGTGAATAGCGGCTTGGTGGCAATGGCTGAGAACATCACTCGTGAGGGATCGGATTGCCTCGCGCAGAGCATCGCCCCGCTGGCCCTCTTCGGGCAGGAGTTGCGGATCGTCAAGGACGGCCGACGGGTCGATACCCGACTCGAAGAGCAGGCAGAAGGTGGACGGCGCGCACTGCGTGGCGGCAGCCAGCGCGTACAGCGCGGCGATCGTGTCCGGGGACGCGGCGAACGCTCCAGCCGCGGGCCGGGCTTGGAGAAGGGGGAGCCGAGTATCGCTCATTGCCACGAAGGTGCGTGGCAACCGGAAGCGGTGTCCAGGGGCGGAAGGCGGTGGGATGGCCGAGCTGCGCCCTCTCTGCTACCTCATTCCCATCGTCACCGGGGGCAGCGGGCGCGTTCGAGGATACGGGCCCAGTGGGCGAGGACGCGGGTGATGACTGTCGGGTCGGTGATGACGGCCACGGTGCGCATCAGGGCGGCACACCGGGGGCAGGCGAGGGGCTCGACTTCGAAGATGCGCCGGAGCAACTCCGCCCATCGGCAGCGCGCGGCCCGCAGGAATCAGTTCACGGGCTCGCTGATCGCGACGGGGTCCTCGACCAACCCCTCGGCTCCCGCGCCGTCGGCCGCCTGGCGTCGGCGACTCGGTTCTGCACCAGTCGGTGCGTATCTCTCCTCGCCGCGCCGGCGCTCGGTCCGTGCGCGACTTCATCTCGGTATCGTCGGAGCGGGCGCGCCCGGATCGGGACACGCTTCATACGTCGCTCGACCTGATTCTCCAGAATGCCGCCGAGCGCGAGCTGTTCCACCTCCTCCGCGCGGTGGGTGCGCTGAGCCGACTCTGTGGGAGTTGGAGCGCGTGGCGAAAGCAGCACAAACCCCGTATCTACGAAGGCGGGGGAAGCCCAGAACGCTCACACAGTCGGCAAGGCCCGAAAGCCTAGGGTACTGCTTTGCAGAATCGTCTAACCGCCGGCGTTAGAGTCACAAATCGATGCAACTTAGCATGCGACTACTGCTATGCGGCTCAGGCCGATCAGGACATGCCGCTGGACGTGGCCAAGACCGTTGTCGCCCAGATGGCGAACGACGTGGGCCCCGGCGGGGCACTTAGGCTGACATGGCACGGTGGCAACTGCGGAGCGGCCGACGCTCCAGAGTAGCGAGGCACCCTCCTACTACTCATGGCACGTGGCGGAGGAGGTGCCGAATCTAGCGTGCTGCAAGAGTCTGGAGCGGGCGGAGCGTGTTACGAGGTTGCGGCCCGAAGGGTATGCGCATCTGGACACCGAGCGCCGGCGTATCTATCCAATTCACGTGTCCAATCACATGCCCGCGGATGACTTGTTGCTGCCTTGCGCGGGCGCCGTACTCCGAGTTCCTAAGTGGATAGACATGGCAGGTGCGCCGCCTATGGGCCCGATGGGAGCTTGTACTCCCGCTACCGCAGGGAGCGTGTCGAGCTTGGCTGCGCGGCCCTCTGGCCCCTGACCGATTGCATATGGGGGTCCGTTTCGGGGTCCGTTTCACGCCGAAATCCGCACACGTTAGGACAACTTGTCACGCATCACGAAATCGCAAGTCATTGTAACACAACATATTAGGAAATCTTCGGATAGGCAGTAGCCGCATGGGGTTCAGGAGATCGTCGACCTGGCGCAGTGTCGAGCCGCATCAAGTCGCGCATGTCGAGGGACGCCGGTACGTGGTGGTGTGGTGCCGCCTCAAGGAAGGGTGGAGTCACTCCCGCACGGACCGCGTGCTCAGCGCGTCGCTGGAGGCCGAGACTTTCGCGCCGCGGGCGGACCACCACGACCGCGAGACGCCCGCACAGGCCTGATGGCAGGAGTCCACGCCGGAGCTGGTAGGCGGGCGCTTCACGCTGGCCGTGACGCGCCGAACGCTCTCCCGATGCGCCGCGCCCGCTCGCGACGGTCGTGTTCGTCACGTCACGCTGCCCCCGAGCTGAATGCCGTCGAGCCAGTCGTCGAACTCCTCGCGCGACATGGCGAGGAGGCGCTCGATGAAGGAGGGTGGGTCGGCCAGCGCCAGCATGTTGTGGAGCGCAAGGAAGGCCACTGCTGCGTGGTAGAACGCAGGAGTCACGTCGTCGCGGATCTCATCGAGTTGCACGGATTGGCGGTCAAGCAACTCCACGTGGCGATTGAGCCCGTGCAGGTCACACAGGCAGGAGCGCAGCTTCTCGCCAACGTATTCGAGCGGTGGCCCGGTGCGCGTCTCGGTCTTCTGGTAGGCGGGACCGTTGGGGTCGCTGAAGAGGTCGCCCAGGCTCTCGAGGTCATCGATCATAGGTGTGCGTCCTCGGTGGATGGAAGATCGTGACGGAGCATCGGGCCGTCCGCACCGGCGATGCGGGCACCGCACGCACCACAGAACGCTGCCGGAGGCACCACGTCGGCTCCGCACTTTCGACAGGCTGACATCGTCCCTCACTCGTGGCTCGAGACGGTAAACGGGGAAGTGTACTGTAGAGCAATCCCCCGGATTCTCACGAACTATCCCCCCGAGGTGCAAGCTGCCGTGGTGGTTCTCCGCTGTCCAGCGGTCGCTCGAGCTCTGCGTTGGTGAACACCCAAGTCCAGCCATCCGGCTAGGGTCGCGATGTGTAGGCGTGCGGGCGTGAGCAGAGCTTGCGCCGGTGGGCTTTCGCGATGTCAACTTGGGGCCACTCTCTCCCGTCCAGGGTATCTGCCATGCACGCCACCCACACCGTCACCCGCGAACGCCTCTACGACGAGGTATGGACCGATCCCGTTCGGACCGTCGCCGCGAAGTACGGCATCTCCGACGTGGGGCTGGCGAAGGTCCTCCGCCGTCATCGCATCCCGGTCCCGGGCCGCGGTTACTGGCAGATACTCCGCGCCGGCAGCAATCCGCGCCGTCGCCCGCTGCCGGCGCTCCGCGCGGGCGAGGAGGAGCAGGTCACCATCTACGGGCGCTCCGCCAACAGTTCGCTCATGAGTTCGGACGGAGCGATTGCTCGGCCCCAGGCTGAACAGATCGACGTCCCCGCGGACCTTTCCAAACCGCACCCGCTCGTCGCTCAGGCCGACAAGTCGCTTCGACACTCGAAGGCGGACCAGCAGGGCATCCTGCAGGCGCGCTCGAAGCACCGGCTCGACCTCCGCGTCACGCTCGGCACGCTCGACCGCGCGTTGCGGCTGATGGATGGGCTCGTGCGCGCCCTGGAAGCCCGCGGGCTGCCTGTCTCGGTGGCGACGGGTGACGTGACGGCCACGTCCACCGTGGTCGAGGGCGAGCCGATCACGTTCTTCCTCGAGGAGCGGATCGAGCAGGTCGAACTCCCGCCCACGCCGGAGGAACGTCTGCAGCGCTGGGGATACTCGCGCCGGTACAACTACGTCGCGACCGGCGAACTCCGACTGCGACTCGTCGGGCTGGCGAGGCTTGGAGTAAGACAGACGTGGTCGGACGGCAAACGGCAACGCCTGGAGGGGAGCCTGGGCAGCTTCGTCCTGGGACTCCAGAGCGCGGCGAGCGCTCTCAAGCGCCAGCGCGCCGAACGGGAGGAATGGCAGCGGAAGTACGAACTGGAGCGGCGGCACCGCGTGGAGGCGGAGCTGGCGCGGCAACTCGAGGAGACCCGCGCCCGCGAACTCCAGCGACAGGTCGCGCTATGGCAGCAGGCACGCCTGATCCGGGACTACCTCGAGGCGGTGAAAGCCGCTGGCGTCGTCTACCTGCCGGCCGACGTCAAGATGGCCACGCTGGACGAGTGGACGCGCTGGGCGGGCGCGCATGCGGAACGCGTGAATCCTCTCCACCGCGCATCGCCGGTGGTGGAGGACGTGGGAGCGGCCGTACCGCACGTGCCGTAGTACTTCACATGGAAGGTCGTATCCGCTTGTGCGGCTTTAGGACAGCCGCCCTCCGCTGGTAGCGCCCACTGCGCCTTCGCCTTAGGTTTGTCCCATGCTTGCCGCTGTCTCAATCACGATCTTCCAGTGGCGCGCGCGCGTCGGCAGTCCGCTGCCGTTGCGTGACTCCTCCCGTGGGTGGGTTTCGGTACCAATAACGGTACCAGGGCAGGGTCCGGCGCACGGCTTTCGCGGCGAACCGGCGACGTCCAGCTTACAAGCTCGTTCGCCGACGTGACGCCAACGCCGCGTAACTTTGCAGGGACCAGTTGGTACCGTTATTGGTACCATAACCACTCCTTTCAATTCCGAGTTGCTTCTAGGTCTATCGTTGATTTACAAGGACTTAGCTCATGTGCTTCACGTAACTTCACGGTATGATTGAGCTTCCCAAGCTGGACGTCGCCGGTTCGAATCCGGTCGCCCGCTCTGACGACGCGGAGGCTGCCCCGTTCGGGGGCGGCGTCCGCGTCGCCCGTTCCTGACCCCGTCGTGCTGCGCGTCGTCGCCGTCGAGCCGTCGTCGCTCGCGTCCGAGCTCGGTATCCGGCCGGGCACCGAGCTCCTGGCCATCAATGGCCGGGAACTCGGCGATTTCCTGGACTTCGAATTCCTCGCGGCCGACGAGGCCTTCCTCCTGCACGTGCGCGATCCGGACGGCGCGGAAGTGGAGTACGACATCGAACGCCCTGAGGACCTCCCCCTCGGCATCACTCTGGAGCCTCCCGCGATCCGGCGATGCGGCAACCGATGCGATTTCTGCTTCGTGGATGGCAACCCGGACGGAGCGCGCAAGGCGCTGTTCATCCGCGACGACGACTACCGGCTGAGCTTCCGCCACGGCAACTTCGCCACGCTCACCAACCTCAAGCAGCGCGACATCGGCCGGATCCTCGAATACCGCCTGTCCCCCCTCTACGTCTCCGTGCACGCGACCGACCCGGCGGTGCGGCGGCGGCTGCTGCGCAATCCCCGCGCGCCCGCGATCCTGCCGCAGCTGGAGATGCTCGCCGCCGGCGGGATCCAGTTCCACACCCAGATCGTCGTGGTGCCGGAAGTGAACAGCGGCGCCGTGCTCGACCGCTCACTCGGGGCCCTCTATGCGATGGGCCAGTCGGTGCTGACCGCCGCGGTAGTGCCGGTGGCGTTGACCGCCTACTCGCAGCTCGACCGGGTGCGGGCCCTCTCGGCGGCCGAAGCCGCCGCCTCCGTGGACACCGTGGAGCGCTGGTCCGCCCGCGCGCGGCGCGAGCGCGGCGCGGGCTGGGCGTACGGCTCGGACGAACTGTACCTGCTAGCGGGCCGCGCCTTCCCGCCCAGCGAGGCGTACGACGGGTTCCCACAGGTGGAGAACGGAGTGGGCGCGGTACGCTACCTTCAGGACCTTGTGCGCGCGGAGCAGGGCACCCTCGCCGAGCTGGCTGGCCGCCGCATCCTTGTGTGCACCGGCACCGCGATGGCGCCCCTGATGCCGCCCATTCTCGAGACGGTGGCGGCGGTGACCGGCGCGACGCTCGAGTGCGTCGCGCTGGAGAACACCTTCTTCGGGCCGACCGTCACCACGGCGGGCCTCCTTCCGGGCCGTGGGTTCGCCGAGGCGCTCACCGGGCGCGCGGGATTCGACCTCGCGCTGCTGCCGGCGGAGGCGGTGAACGAGGCCGACGTGTTCGTGGACGACGTGTCGCTCGCCGACGTCGAGGCGGTCGCGCCGATGCCCGTGCGGCTCTCCTACCACTTCACCGACGCGCTGGCCGCGGAGGCTGCGTGACGCGCGCCGACGCCGCAACCGTCGCCATCATCGGTCGGCCCAACGTGGGCAAGTCCACGCTGTTCAATCGAGTGGTGGGTGGGCGCTCCGCCATCGTGGACGATCGTCCCGGCTCGACGCGCGACCGGCACTTCGGGCGCGCCGAGTGGAACGGGCGCGGGTTCTGGGTCGTGGACACCGGTGGCCTGCTGCCGCGGTCCGACGAGCCGATGGACTCCGCCATCCGGACACAGGTGGAGCTCGCGGTGACCGCCGCGGACGTGGTCGTCTTTCTGGTGGACGCACAGGATGGGCCGACGCCGGGCGACGCCGAGATCGTCGAGTACCTGCGCTCGCAGGGCCGGCCGGTCCTGCTCGTGGCGAACAAGATCGACGATCTGGCCGCCACGACGAGCCACCTGCCGTTCTACGAGCTCGGCATCGGCGATCCGACACCGATTTCCGCGGGCACCGGCAAGGGCATCGGCGACCTGCTCGACCTCATGGTCGCGGCGCTGCCGCCGGCCCCGCCGCCCGCCGAGGAAACCGAGATCGCCGTCGCCGTGGTCGGCCGTCCCAACGTGGGGAAGTCCAGCCTGGTGAACCGGCTCGTCGGCGAGGATCGCCTCGTCGTGTCCGCGACCCCGGGCACGACCCGCGACGCCATCGACACGCCACTCCGCTACCGCGGCAACACGCTCGTCTTCGTGGACACCGCCGGCCTGCGCCGGCGCGGCAAGATCGACGAGGCGGTCGAGTTCTACGCCTTGCTCCGCACCCAGCGCGCGATCGAGCGGGCGGATGTCTGCATCCTGGTGCTCGATGCGGCCGCCGGCCTCCACACCCAGGATTTCAAGGTGGCGGGGCAAGCCTGGGAGCAGGGCACGGGCCTCGTCGTCGCCGTGAACAAGTGGGATCTCCTCGCCGCGAAGGAGACGCGGACCGCGGAAGAGGGGCGGAAGGACGCCGTCGAACGCGCGCCGTTCCTCGACGCCGTGCCGTTCGTCTACCTGTCCGCACTGACGGGCCAGCGCGTGGGCAAGGTCCTCGATGCGGTGCTCGAAGTGGCCGAAGCGCGCCGGCATCGCGTGCAGACCGCTGTGGTGAACGCGGCGCTCCGCGAGCTCGTGGCGATCCGCCAGCCGCCACAGCAGGGTGGCGCCGAAGTGAAGCTGCTCTACGGTGCGCAGGTCTCCGTCGAGCCGCCCACCTTCGCCATCGTCACCTCGCGGCCCGAGGCGATCGCCGAGAGCTACCGCCGCTACCTCATGAACGGCTTGCGGGACCGCTTCGGGTTCCGCGGCTCCCCGATCCGTGTGCGGTTCACGCGGCGCCGTCGGAGGGGGAGCGAGTGATCACCGTCTCGTCCCTCGCCTGGCTGCCGGCCGCATACCTGCTCGGCGCCGTGCCGAGCTCCTACTTGCTCGCGCGCTGGATGGCGGGCGTGGACCTGCGGGAGCATGGCAGCAGGAACCTGGGCGCGACCAATCTCTACCGCCTCCTCGGCTGGAAGGCGGCCATCCCCGCCGGGGCGTTCGACCTCGCGAAGGGAGCCGTCCCGGCGCTCCTCGCGGCGCGCTTCGGGGCCGGTCCGTCGTGGTGGCCGTTCGTGGTCGGACTCGCGGCGGTCCTTGGGCACGTCTACTCGCCCTTCGTCGGCTTCAAGGGCGGCAAGGGCGTCGCGACCGCAGCCGGTGTGTTCCTCGCGCTCGCTCCCGCGTCGGTGGGTGCCGCGGCCGTCGTGTGGGTCGGGCTCCTGTGGCTCACCGGGTACATGTCCCTGGCCTCGATGGCGGGAGCCGCGGTGTTCGCGGCCGCCACGCCGCTGCTCTACCCGGGTCGCGCCGTGCTCGCGTGGGCGGCGTGCCTCGTCTGCGCCTTCATCGTCTTCACGCACCGGAGCAACATCGGGCGGCTTCTGGCCGGCACCGAAGCGCGCTTCGGAACGCGGAAGACGAAAGCGGGCCGGTGAGCCGCGTCGCGGTCGTCGGTGCCGGGAGCTGGGGCACGACCCTGGCGGACCTCCTCGCGAACAGAGGACACGAGGTGGTGGTCTGGGCGTTCGAGCCGGAGGTCGCCGAGGATATCAGCCGCCGACATCGGAACGATCTCTTCCTCCCTCAGGCTCCGCTCCACGCCTCCGTGACCTCGACTACCGACGTGCGGGTGGCAGTGCGGGATGCCGAGCTGATCATATCCGCGGCGCCCTCGCACGCGGTGCGTACGGTCATGGGGGAAGCGGCCGGCGCCGTGCGTGAGGGGGCCATAGTGGTCTCCGCCTCCAAGGGCCTCGAATCCGACGACTGCAAGCGCATGACGGAAGTGCTCTCCGATGTGCTGCCCCCGGGCACCGGACTGGCGGCCCTCTCGGGTCCGACCTTCGCCCGCGAGGTGTACGAGCGCCAGCCCACGGCGGCCGCGGTCGCCAGCACGGACGCGGATGTCGCCCGCAGGGCCCAGCTCGCGCTGAGCGCCCCGCACTTCCGGATCTACACCAACGAGGACGTGATCGGTGTCGAGTTGGGGGGCGCGCTCAAGAACATCATCGCGATCGCGGCGGGCATCCTCGATGGGCTGGGCATCGGGCACAACGCGCGGGCGGCGCTCATCACCCGCGGCCTGGCCGAGATCACGCGCCTGGGCGTGGCTCTCGGCGCACAGCCGCTGACGTTTGCGGGACTCGCCGGAATGGGCGACCTTGTCCTCACGACCACCGGGCATCGGTCCCGCAACCGCAGCCTCGGCGTGGCGCTGGGTCAGGGACAGAAGCTGGCCGACATCATGGCGCAGCGGATCTCGGTCGCGGAGGGCGTGCGTACGGCGCGTGCCGCGGTGGCGCTCGGAGAGCGTGTCGGCGTCGAACTGCCTATCGGGCGGGAGGTGGCCCGCGTGCTCTTCGAAGACAAGGCGCCACGCCAGGCGATCGGCGATCTGATGGAGCGGTCACTCAAGAGCGAGTCGTGGAGCGTGCGGTGACCGAGCCGCTCCAGGAGTTCTTCTCGATCGGCGAGGTCTGCAGCCTCACGGACCTCAAGCCGCACGTCCTCCGCTACTGGGAAAGCCAGTTCCGGTTCCTCAATCCGGCGAAGAACCGGTCCGGGAACCGCGTGTACCAGCGACGCGAGATCGAGCTCATCATGCTGGTGAAACACCTGCTCTACACCGACAAGTACACCATCGAGGGCGCCCGCCAGTGCATCGAGCTGTACCGCCGCACCGGCAAGCTCAAGGAGGAGGCGCATCAGGTGCTAGGCGTCGAGACGCTGCACGACCTCCAGGCGGGCCTCGAGCAGGTGCTCCGGACGCTCGGCGGCGACCATTCCCCGCCGCTCGAACCCGGTGGCTGAGCCGGGCCCGGCTGCCGCCTCCTGCCCGGCCGTGGTGATCCCCGCCTTCCAGGCCGCGGGAACCCTGCCCGAGGTGCTGACCCGCCTGCGCGCCGCCATGCCCGGAGCGCACCCCATCGTGGTGGACGACGGTTCGACGGATGGCACGGGAGAGGTCGCCGCGGCCCACGGCGCGGAAGTGCTGCGCCACGGCGCCAATCTCGGCAAGGGGCGCGCGCTCGCCGACGGTGTCGCCGAGGCGGTGCGCCGCAACGTGGAGTGCATCGTGACGATGGACGCCGACGGACAGCACCCGCCGGAATACGCTCCGGCCCTCCTCGAGCCGCTCCGGCAGGGCAGGGCCGATCTCGTCGTCGGCGCCCGCCGGCGCGACGCGGGCACCATGCCCTGGCCGCGCCGGATCACCAACTGGCTGTCGAGCGCGCTCGTCTCCCGCGCCATCGGGGTCCGCGTGCCGGATTCGCAGTCCGGCTTCCGCGCCTTCAGCCGGCGCGTCGGCGCCTCTGTGCGGCCGGCGGACGCGCGGTACGAGTACGAGACCGAGTTCCTGTTCCTCGCCGCGGACGCCGGCTTTCGCATCGCGGCCGTGTCCGTGCCCACGGTCTATGCCGGCACGCCGAGCCACTTCCGGTACGGCGGCGACACCCTGCGCCTCTCCGGCGTCTTCCTGCGCCACTGGCGGCGCATCCTCTTGGGGCGCGTGATGCCATGAGAATCCTCTGCACCAACGACGACGGCATCGCCGCCGAAGGGCTCGCGCACCTGGTGGACGTGTGCGCCCGCATCGGTGAGGTCACGTGCGTGGCGCCGGACCGCGAGCAGAGCGCGACCAGCCACTCGCTCACGCTGGCCCGGCCGCTGCGGCCGCTCCGGCGCGGACCGAACAGCTTCGAAGTGGACGGTACCCCGACCGACTCGGTGATGCTCGGACTCGGCGCACTCCTCAGCGAGCGGCCCGACTTCGTGGTCTCCGGCATCAACCACGGCCCGAACATGGGCGAGGACGTGCTCTACT
>Ga0315287_10002774_pt1 | contig 16708 bp, 9 predicted proteins | sample YL17G11_0_MG_FD_205037 | JGI IMG/M metagenome (GOLD analysis project Ga0315287, IMG submission 205037) | Sediment microbial communities from Yellowstone Lake, YNP, Wyoming, USA - YL17G11_0 | ecosystem: Environmental > Aquatic > Freshwater > Lake > Sediment | place: USA: Wyoming | collected...
GGTCAGCAGGGCCGCTTCGCCGAAGAAATCGCCCTTGCCCAAGCTGGCCACCTGCTTCGGACCGGCGCCGGAATCGACCAGGATATCCACCTGGCCGGAACGGATCACGTAGAACTTGTCGCCCGGATCGCCTTGCCGCGTGATCGCCGCGCCGGCGGCGAACCGCTCCAACGTCATGCGGTCGGCCGTTTCGCTGAGGGTTCGGGGCGTCAGGCGCGTAAAGACCGGGCAGGCCTGGAGGAACTCGCAAATCAACGCCGACTCCTTCACCAGCACGTTCGAGCGAATCCGCCCATCGACCAGGTTGACGATCCGGTCGGCCACGTCGAGGATGCGGTTGTCGTGCGTGACCATGATGATCGTGCAGTTCTCGGTCTTCACCAGTTCCTGGAACAGCGTGACCACTTCGCGGCCGGACTTCTCGTCGAGCGCGGCGGTCGGCTCGTCGGCCAGCACGATCTTCGGCTTGTGGGCCAAACCGCGGGCGATGGCCACGCGCTGCTTCTGCCCGCCGGAGAGCGCCCCGGGCTTGTAGTGGATGCGGTGCCCGAGCCCCAGCCGCGTGAGCATCTCCGAGCCCCGCTCGGCGTTCGCCTTGCCGTCGAGGGTGAACAACTCCAAGGCCATCTTCACGTTCTGCAGCGCGGTGAGCGACTCGAACAGATTGTGGGCCTGGAAGATGAACCCCATCTCGCGCCGCAGGGCGATCAACCGATTCGGCGCGGCCCCGTGCAACTCGCGTCCCAACACCTTCAGACTTCCCTCTTGCACCGTGCGCAGCGTGCCGATGAGCGTCAGCAGCGTGGTTTTGCCCGAGCCGGAGGGGCCGGTCATGATGACGATTTCGCCGCGGGCGACGTTGAGATTGTTGTCGAAGAGCACCTGCTTCTTCAACTCCCCCTCGCCGAAGTAATGCTGCAAATTGCTCACCCGCACGGCGTAACGGTCGTCGCGGCCGTCATCGGGGGCCGGATTCACGGCGGATGCGGCGATGCTGGATGTGCCGTTGGACATGAGTCCTCCTCTCCTACCGTCCCATCGCCAGGGCCATGTCTTCCAGTCCCAGCCGCTTCATCTTTTTGTAGAGCGTGGTGCGGTTGATGCCCAGGGCGTCGGCCGTCACGTTGCGGTTCCAGTTGTTGGCTTCGAGCACGTCGCGGATGATTTGCCGTTCGGGCGATTCGAGGGCCTGCTTGAGCGTGCGGCCGGCGACCGACTCCAGGCTGACCGCGCCGATGCCCGCCATGCTGGCCGGCAGATCGTCGAGGCCGATGCTGCCGCCCTTGCCCAAGAGCACGGCGCGTTCGATGATGTTTTGCAATTCGCGGACGTTGCCCGGCCAGCGGTAGCGTTGCAGCGCGGCCATCGCATCGTCGGTGAACCCGCCGACATTTTTGCCCGAATCCTCGCACACCTGCCGCAGAAAATGCTCGGCCAACAGCGGGATGTCGGAGATGCGATCGCGCAGGGGCGGCAGTTCGACGTTGATCACGTTGATCCGGTAGAACAGGTCCTGGCGGAAACGGCCCTCGGCGACCAATCGGGAGAGATCGTCGTTGGTGGCCAGGATCACGCGGTCGTCGACGTGGAACGTCTTGGTGCCGCCGACTTGCTCGAACTCCATGTCCTGCAACACGCGGAGCAGCTTGACCTGCATGGCCGGGCTGGCGGTGCTGATTTCGTCGAGGAAGATGGTGCCCTCGTCGGCCAACTTGAACTTGCCCAGTTTCTCGCCGATCGCGCCGGTGAACGCGCCGGCGGCGTGGCCGAAAAGCTCGCTTTCCAGCAGCGTCTCCGGCAGGGCGCCGCAAGCGACCTCCACAAACGGCTTGTCGCGCCGGCCGCTGCGGCGGTGGATCGCCCGGGCGATCAGCGACTTGCCGGTGCCGCTCTCGCCGGTAATCAGCACGGTGGCCCTGGTGTCGGCCACGCTGTCGATCATGTCGAATATCTTCAACATGCGATGCTCGTGGCCGACGATGCTTTCCATGCCGAATCGCAAGTCGAGTTGCGCTTTCAGCGTTTTGTTCTCTTCGATGACTTTGTGCTGGTTGATGGCGCGTTCGACGGCCAGCAGCAGTTCTTCGTCGATCAGCGGCTTGGTGAGGAAGTCGAAGGCGCCTTGGCGAATCGCCTCGACCGCGGCCTCGACGGTGCCGTAGCCGGTGATCAGAATCACCGCCATGCCGGGACGGCTCTTGCGGCAGTGGGCCAGCAGTTCAAAGCCGTCGCCGTCGCCCAGACGAATGTCGGCCAGCACCAGGTCGTAGGCTTTCCGATCGACGGCGGCGCGGCCCTCGGCCAGACTGGCGGCCGTATCGGTGGGATAGCCTTGATCCTTCAGCCAATCGGCCATCGAGGCCAGCACGTGGCGATCGTCATCGACCAGCAGGAGGTTTCCTCGTGGTTTCATTTTCTTACCCTGGCCTGCCTTGCAGCGCGGTTTGCGCGGGTATTGCCGATTGTAGCTTCGGGCGATAATTTACGGACCAAAATACCCGCTGTCGCCAAATATCTACGTCATAGGTGAGCGAAGTCAACGCGCGAAAATGGGAGGCTCACCCCCTCGACTTGGCCAAAACATCCCCCGCGATCCCCCTGTGTCGGGGGGGGTAATTGGTTGTTTCGGGGGATTCCATGCTGCCCGATAGTAGACTAGGATTGTGTGTGGCGTTCTTAGGTTGGGTATCCAACTCCACTCACTATGGGAGATCGTGATGAGTATTCGTTTGCTGGTTTGCGATGACCACGAGGTCATCCGTATCGGGCTGGCCAGCCTGCTGGCCGGGACCGACATTCAGATCGTTGCCGAGGCAGCCAACGGCAAAGACGCGCTGCGCTTGGCGCAAAAGGAAAAGCCGGACGTCATCCTCTTGGACGTCCGCATGCCCGACGGCGACGGGCTGGCGACGCTGGAGAAGCTGCACGCGAAGACGCCGGAGTGCAAGGTGGTGATGCTCTCCACCTACGACAACCCGACGTACATCGCCCGCGCGGTCGCCCTGGGCGCTTGCGACTACGTCTTGAAGGGCTCGCCCCGCGAGGCGCTGATCGCCACGATTACCGCGGCGGCGGCCGGCGAATCGCCCAGCCGCAGCGGCGAACTGAAACAAGTCTCCGCCACGATGAAATTACGCCAAACGGTCGACGACGACGACGTTCCGCTGACGCAACGCGAGACGCAAGTGCTGCGGCACGTGGCTCTGGGCCTGAGCAACAAGGAGATCGGAAAGTCGCTGGAGATCAGCGTCGAGACGGTCAAGGAGCACGTGCAGAACATCCTGCGGAAGATCGCCGTCAGCGACCGCACCCAGGCTGCCGTGTGGGCCGTGCGCAAGGGCCTGGTGTAAAGCCGTGTAAAGCCCCCGCCTAAAGAGATCGTCCAGTTTTTTGAGTCTGTAGCAACCGGGCATTATGCGGCCGCTTGTTTGCAAGCGCGGTGCAGTGCTTGAGTGGTGAGATCGCGCTGCGCTGCTCGTTCTTCGCGTTCCATGTCCAAAGCAATCCGCGAGCAGATGTGCGAGGGCCGGCGGCATCAAGGATTGTAGTAGACTCGCTCCATCTTCGCCCAGCCTTTCTCATTCGCCAGCGGCGCCTGCATCGGGTCGCACACCTTGAGCCACTCCTTGTTGCGCGGCTCGGCGTCGAGCTTCGCCATGTCCGCATCGAAGTCGTCGCCGGTGTACTCGTAGTAACCAAATTCGTACCACTTGCCCTCGATCTGGTGCAGGAAGATCGAGAAGTTGTGCATGTGGTACTTGCTCAACAGGTCCCGCACGCCGGCATTCGAGTCGGCGTGCAGCCGCTTGTACTCTGCGATCCGGTCGGGCTTGACGCCCACGACCATCCCCACGCGCTTGATCGGATTCTGCCTTTGCGTGGCAGCCCCGGAAACAAAGGCAGTCACCGCCAACGCCACCAGCACGCCGGCCCATTTCAAATTACGTTTCATCGGTTCAGTCTCCTCGTTGTTGAATGATTTCAGTACGCTCCATACTCTTGGAGCGTTTCCCACCACGCCATGATGTTCTCCGGCGGCACTCCGGCCTGGATCACGTGGATCGGCGCGAAGACGAAGCCGCCGCTGGGGGCCAAGTCTTCGATCCGCCGCCGCGTCTCGTCGCGGACCTCCTGGGGCGTGCCGAAGGGCAAGACGCGCTGCGTGTCACAGCTTCCACCCCAGACCGTGAGGTCCCTGCCCCACCTCCGCTTAAACTCGGCCGTGTCGTCCATGCCCTTGCAGTTGACTTGCCAGGGATTGATGATGTCGACGCCGGCCTCGACCAACAACGGCAGGGTCTCGTAAATTGCCCCGTCGTTGTGAAAGAAGATGTAGACCTTCGTGTCGCCCTTGGCCTTGCCCTTGAGGAACTCGAAGAGCCGCTTGTGGTAGGGCCAGATCAAATCCTGGTACATTTTCAGCGACACGAGCAGCCCGTTCTGCCGCCCCAAGTCGTCGGCCTCGGAGATCACGATCGTGTGGCCCTCAAGCAGCTCAACTACCCGGCCCCAGTAGGCCATTTTGAGTTCCAGTTCCTTGCTCATCAGGGCATGGACCATCTCGGGCCGCAGGGCCATGTCGGAGAAGAACTGCTCGTAGCCGCGGAGCCACATGGCGTGTTCCCACATGCCGGAACTCATCCGCTCGGCCACAAACCCTCGTTGTTCCTGAAAGACCACATGGTCGGCCCGCTGGCGCAGGCCGTCAAAGCGTGCCGGATCCAGCGGATCGGGCCAGGGATAGCGCTCGATGCCTTGCACCGTTTCGGCCGTGGCCAGCGGACTGAGGTAGAGGTCGTAGTAGTGGCCGCCATGCTGCGGCATCTGCCAGCCCATCCCAAACTCGTCGATCAGCCGGTAATGGTCGCCAACCAGCCCCAGGTCTTGGGCAAGTCCAGGTTGTGAAGGCGGGCAGGGACGAATGCTCTTCACGTCCACCTGCAAGCGCTGGCGCACGTCGTCACCCGTGTCGGCCATCTGGGTCACGCGATCCAGGACCTCGGGCTCGCCGGGCAGCGCCAAGCGCTGCCGAAGCCGCCGCAGCGCGTGGATATTGATCCCGCTGACCAGCGTGCCGCCCAGGTCGAACGGAACCCGATCCGGCTCCTTGTGGGCCAAGCTTGTCAGCAGTCGTTCGCAACTATTCATGCTTCAGCCTCACTTTGCCTCCGGCGAAAGCATGATGGTGATTGGTTGCATGGCTTCAAGCTTCAGCCAGACGATCAGGTCCGTACCCTCCAAGGTGGACGCATGCCCGATCCGACAGTCCCGGCCGCGCGGCAGGTCTTTGCCATCCACGCTCATCTTCGCCATAATCTCCCCCCAGTTCTTGATGACCAGCGCCGGATTGAGCACCGGCGATTTCTGGCTGCCCCCCAGGGTCAGTTTCAAGACGGTTGGTTTGCCCGACTGCTTGCATGTGAGCACGTAGGCCCGCTGGTTCTTGTCGTAGCCACTGCTTGCGAAGTCGCTGCCGGCGAGTTTCAGTTCCGCCGGATTGTTCCAGGAGCGAGCCAGAACGGCAAGTTCCTGCGGCGGCTTGTCGGTCATGCCATACAAATCGCGGCCGAACATCATGCCGGGACGATTCGACTTGTGCTTGACGGGGAACAGGGTGCCCAGGCAGGTGGAACTGGGCCGATCGGGCGCCGGCGTCACGCGGCCATCGTTGGGCAACTGCGCTACCGGCCAATGGTTCCAGCAGGGCATGGTGGAGTAGCCGGCCAGCGCGCCAAAACGGAGCGACTTCCATTTGGCGCCCGTTTCCCCAATCACGAAGTGCCGGTACTTCGACTTCAGGTTCATCACCTGGATCGGCCCGGCAACCTCTTTCGCCGCCGGAAGCCGTTTCCCATACACCACTGCCCAAGAGTACGTGTTGGTGTTTCCCTCCAAGTCCACGACCGTCAAGGCGTCCACTTCGACGTTGTCCTGGGGTTTGGTGCCCGGCTGGTTGAGCAGTTCGCTCTGCTGCCACTCCATGCCCGCCGCGGCGGTGCTGTGGATCTCCTGGTAACGGACCGCGACTGCGTCGGGATAGACATAGTAGTATTCGTCGGTCCATTCGCCCCAACCGGTTTCCGGATCAACGTGGTTCTGAGCGTACGTGATGTCCGGGCTGGCCGTGCGCCAGTGGACCACCACGCGCGCGTCGGTGTTCTCGATCACGCGCACGTGCGCATAGTGGCATCGTTTGTCCGACATCTGCTCGCAACAGCCCATCGCGTTCATATTCTCCGGCCCCTGGTCGCCAACCCACTTGTCGTTGTCGGTCACCCAGGCCGGGCAGTAGCCGGTGCCGCGCCAGAAGACCATCCGCACGGGCGACAGGTCGAACCGCACCAGGATATCCGCCACGTCGCCGACGCGCCACAGCCTTTCCCATTCCTCGCAATACTTCAGCCGCGTGTAATAGGCCCCGAATCGCCCGGGACCGGGAGGACCCGAGGGCATCTTACGGTACGCGAGCGGTTGGGCAACGGCGGGCTTGACGGCTGAGCACGCCTCGAGCACTTGCTCCGCCGACAGAGCACGGTCGTGGATCTTGACCTCGTCGATCAGTCCGTCAAAGACCATCGGCGAGAGCAACCGCTGGCTCGGCTTGCGCTCGGTCATGGCGGGCGACTGGCGACGATGGGACATGCCGATGAGCAGGTCTAAGTTCTCGGCGGGCTTCGGTGTTCCTTGTGCCGCCTGGCTGCCGGCAAGTTGGCCATTGACGAAGACGGCAAAACCTCGCTGCGGATCGAAGGTCCCGGCCACGTGCGACCACTTCAACAGCGGTAGAGGTTCTTTACTCATACAGCCCTGCCAGCGCCCATCGACCGACGCATGAAAGCCGATCTGCCCCAGATGGTTGATGCCGAGGAAGTAGCCGGCCTGGGCATCCTGATCGTGATCCACAATGCCCGTCCAGTTCCAGGAGTACTCTTGGGGAGCGATCCACGCCTCGACGGTGAACGCCTCCGTCAACCGCGGCGACTCCGCGGCTTTTCGCACGACGCGCGAGGTGAAGCCGTCGAACTTCAGGCCGCTGCCCTGCACGCCCGGTACAAAGAACAAGTGGCCCCGCAACTCGTCCTTATGGTTTCCGGCGGAATCAACGGCGACGTTCCCTTGTCCCTCGTCGAACCGCCACCAGGCCACGGGATCTTCTCCGGCCCGTAGTTGGCACACGCAAGCCAGCGTGAACACCAGGGTCATGAAGGTAGTAGTTCTCATCGGGCCGTTCCTGTTCATCCGGCGTTTCATCGCTTGCATCTTCTCGCGGTCTGGATTGGGCGTGACATTCACTTGGACTGCAAATCCTTCAAGTCACCTGTATAGACCGCCACCCGGATATCGCAACCTCTCCGATCGAAATACCCTTGCGGGCCATAATAGATGATGAACAGCCGGTCCGCCACCTTGAGCACTTCGCCGTCGTGGCCTTTCAGAAGGTTCTTGTTCCGGGAGGTCCAATGAAGACCATCGGTTGAAGTGGCAAAGCGGATGGCGCCGTCGGCGCAGTGCGACGGGCCGAAGTTCCTATAGTACATGTACCACGTGCCGTCATCCAGGAAGACGTGGCTGAACTTGTAAGCGCCGGCGTACTTCTCCCCTTCGATCTTGATGGGGACGGCGTGGCCGAAGTCGAAATCCGTCTCGTTGGGAGACTCCGCGCGCATCAGGCCCAGCGGTGCGCGGCGGCGGTCCCAGTAGTACATGTAGTAGTGGGACTTGGCCGCATCGTGGACCACGCGGTCGTCTTCCACGTTGCCCAAGTGGCTGACCCGCGATTTCTTGACAAAATGACTGCCGTCGGCGGAAACCGCGAAGGCCCAGTCGCAGTGGTCGGTATCCCCGCCACCGTACCACAACTTGAATTTGCCGTCCTCGTAGATCACAAAAGGGTCCCAGACGCCGTCCGCGTCCCAGTTGCTGCCAGGCTCCGGGGAAAGCACTGGGTTGGCGGGGTCTTTCGCCCAGTGGAGGCCGTCGGGCGAAACGGCATGTCCTATCTGAAGCGAGTAGTAGTCCAGGCGGCCCGTGCCCTTGTCGCCCCATGCTTGGTAATACATGTGATAGAAGTCGCCGACTTTAAGGACCGTCATCGATCCCAGGGCGCCGGCGTCCCACTGGCCCTTCTCCCCCAGTTTCAGAACCGGATTGCCATGATACTCCTTGAATCCGCTGGTCCCGCCAAGCTGACGCAAGGCCGTCGCATCAAGGGCCGATGCCTTGAGGCCGCGGATGACGTCGGCCAGTGAAGCGACTCCGGGATTCGCCGAAGGGTCGGCCCCGTAGCCGCGCATCACCAGCACCAGGATTATGACACACATGCGCAACAGGTGGGATCTCATACGGTCGTCTTGCCCTTTCAGGTGAACGTACAGCGCGGGTCGTGCCCGACGCTTCCCAGGTCATGTACCAGCCGCCGTCAACTGCGAACCATGAGTATGAAAGGGCAGCCCAGGGAAGTCAAGCTAATGGGCGGGCGCCAGGGCCGATGCAATGGTGAAGGCGGAAGGGGCTGAAAGGGAGCCCTTTTCGACGCGCGAGAAAAGCCGCTCAGAACCGCAGCGACTCCGGCAGCATGTCTTTCATGCGGTTGAGCAACCCGCTCCGCTCGGGCGGCTTCTCCTCGGCCGCAGGCGGCTTGGTGGCCAGGCCGTCGGCGGGCGGTCCGCCGGGCAACATGCCGGGCTGCAACGCCACGTTCTCCTCCAAGAACCGCGGCCAGTAGCCCTCCAGCAAGTGCAGGCAGTCGCCGATCTGCCCGTTCTGAAGCTTCACGTCGGCCAGCGTGATGAGCTTCGAGAGTTCCACCAGTTCCGGCCGGCTGAACGCCAGGCCGAAGATCTGCACGTCGTCGACCCACACTTCGCCGGGGCCCATCAAGTCGAATCGCACGCGAAGCGACGTGAGCCCGTCCAGCGGCAGGTCGTCGACCTGGAACACGTACTGTCCCCACTCGGGCATGATGGGCACGGACGGCTGGCCGGAGCCCGGGGGCAATCCCACCGGGGCGAAGCGGTAATAGTCGCGGCCGTTGAGCTTCGCTTCCAAGGCCAGGCGGAGTGGCGGTTGCCGGCCGGCGTCGGCCACGCGCAGCCACACCGACATCGACAACCGCCCCGTCGCCGGCGACGAGAACGGCCGGCTCACCAGGCAGGCCACCGGCTTGTCGCTGCGGATTTTGACCGATTGATTGCCGCCGTGTTTTTGCGATTTGTCCAACCGGATGGTCGCGCCGGCGCAATTGGTGACCGCCCACTCGGGTATCTGCCCGTCGGGCGCGGCGGGCCGCTCGAAGCCCGCATTGACCAGCACGTCCAGCGGCGGCGGATTGCGCAGCGCGGCGGCCCGCGCCCCCAGCTTGCGAATCTGCGTGCCCAGGGTGGCTTCCACCGTGCCGGGCCAGGCGACGTGCGGGCTGGAGAACTGCACGCTCGGCTCGGAGAACTGCACGGCCACCAGATCGTAGGGCTCCAGGCGTACCTCCCAGTAAGAGCCCGACTCGACCTCCGGCTGTAGCGGCGAAACCTTGCGCTTGCCGGTGAGTTCCTCGACGCGGCAGGCCGCGGCCGACTCGACGTGTACCCGCGCCGTGATGGCAAACGGGGCGTCGTTGACCGCGTAAAGGTACGTGCGTCCGCCATGCACGCCCCAGCGGAAGGTGACCGGCTGTGCGGCATCGTTGCTTTGCCGATTCCCCACCGGCTGAAATCGCACCGCCGGCAGACTGCGGTAGGCGGCCGTCAGGTCGCGCAGGGCGTCTTCCTGGCCCAAAGGCAACAGCCAGCCGCCGTCAACCATGACCTGCGAATCGAGCGTGGCAAGGCTATGGACAAACCGCCGCCGGTTCTGCTGGCCCGAGGGCGTCGGCTGCGACACCAGCCACGTGTAGCCGGGTTTCCACGGGCTCTTCTGATCGAACGACTCGATGCGAACTTCCCGCGGCTGATGGAAGAAGAGGCTGCCCGGCGTGGCCAGCGGCTGGAAGCAGCGGTCGATATCCGACATCTGGCCGATTTCCAGATCGACGGCGCGGGCGCCGAGGTTGCCTTGCGGCGCGATGCGTTCGGGCCGCAGCAGAACCACGTGCTGCTGCTCGTCCTGGTAGTGCCGCGCGTCGATGCCCACGCGCAGCAGCGATTCGGCCAGCGTGGTGCGGCGCGGCAGGGCGGGCCGCAGTTCGGCCTCGAGTTCCGGCCCGCCGATCATGCCCGCTCCCGCCAGATACAAGCGGCTGCGGGGGCGAATGGCCGTCAGTTCCTCGGCCGCGCGGCGGTAGAGCTTGCCGAGTTGCGCCGCCCGCCATTCCAGCCACGGCCGGCGGTGCGACTCCTGGGCCAAAAACGCCGACCGCTCGGCGAACCGCTGCGGACCCTTGCCCGGCACCTGAAGCCGCGCGTCGCGCTCGAACTGCGCGATGGTGGCGTCGTCCAGTCCCCAATCGGGACCGGGCAGTTGCGCGTAGCCGTCGGCCGACAGACGAATGGCCACGCCGGCGAACGATGGATGCTGGGCGTAGCGGCCAATCAATTCACGGAGCACGCCGAGCATGGCCTGCTGCACGCGCGGATTGAGCATGTTGTAGTACGGGGCCAGGCCGCGCTGCGACGTGCCCGCCGCCGGCCAACCGGCGCCGTCGGCGCCGATCCACTCGATGGCCTGCGCCTCCGGCCCGCCGCCACGGCGTATGGCCTCCAACTCCGGCAACGGCGCGGCAAACTCCACCGTGGGAATCAACTGCAAGTTTTCGCGATCAAACAGCCGCAACAACATCTCCAGCACGTCCTTGCGAACCGGATCCTGGGCCGAGGCGAAGAACGCGCCGGTGTCGTAGCGCGGCGTGGGCTCCAATAGGGCGCTGGGATAGATCGTGCTGCCGTCGGCCAGCACGCCCAGCATCAGGCCGTTGTAGCCCGTGTGGTTCAGGTATTCGACCAGCCGCGTGCCGCCCTCGTAGAATGTCCACCAATCGTCCAGGCTTCGGCCGCTCCACGGGTCGAGACATTCGTTGGCCGAGAAGTTCTCGGGGATCAATGGCCGGTCGAAATAGGCGGCCAGCAGCCGTCGCCCCGGCGCAGCCCGGTCGGGCAGCAATCGCGGCAGCCGCTCGCCGCCGGCCAGCACGCGAATCTTGCCGTAAACCGCCGGCGACCGCTCGCGGCCGTTGGTTATCAGCACCAAGGGCATGTCGGTTCGCGGCCAGAAGATCAGGCGATGCCGTTGCCAGCGCGGCGAGCCGCCCGAGCCTATCCCGTCCGCGCCGGTATCGACGCCCGAGTCCAGCCCGATGGGCGTCAGCGCCCCGGCGGCGTTCGGCTCGACGATGCTGATGCCGAGCGTTTGCGGCACGTCGCTGGGATAATCGACCTCCAGGATGTGCGGCCGGCCGGGCTGCGCGATGGGCAGGGAATAGGCTTCCCAACTCACGTCGGGCGAGTCGGCGTTGGGGCTCAACTGCACGACCTCGCCCAGGGCGTGCCGCCGCGTCTGCATGCAGCCGTTGCCCAGCGGCCCTTTCCACAAGCGCGGGATTCGCGGCTTCAGCAACGGCAACTGCTGCAATTGCGGCAGCTTGGCCAGCAACTCGAACCAGCGCGGATTGGCCGGATCGATCTCCAGCACCTGCGTGAACTCCCGATCCGATCGAGCCGCCGGCGGACGCTGCGTGCCCAGCACCAGCAATTGCACGCGCCGCTCGGCAAGCGTTTTTTTCCAGTTCAGCGGCCGGCGGACCGCCTGCGACCAGTTCGGGCTGTTCACCGCCGAGATCGCCACGTCGTACACGCCTTCTTCGCCGGGCAAAGGAACTTCCAGGGGGATGTCTTCTTCGCGGCCGGCTTGCACTTCGTGCTGTTGCGACCACGATTCCCGCCCACTGCCGACGCTAATCAGTTGCACTTTGATTCGCGCCCGGCCATTGTCGCCCAACGGCAGGGCGTGCGGCCGCAACGCGAGCTTGAACACCTCGCCGGGAGCGAACACCAGGCTCTCTCGCGCAAAGCTCACGCGAAGCTGATCGCCCGGCGAGCGGACGGCCAGCAGCCGATTGCCGCGGCCGTCGAGTTCCTTGCTCACGAATTCGCCCGAGAGATCGCCCAAGGGGATTTCGATGGCCTCCGGTGATTTCGACTCGTCGGCCGCCGCAAGCTGCACCACCAATCGAGCGCTCGGCGGAGCGGCGACCAACAGGTCGACGCCGTCGTACGCCCGCGGACTGCGCTGGTGGATCACGAGTTTCCGGCCGTCGCCGTGCGAGTCGCCGTCGAGCCACATCGAGCCCGGCTCGTCGGCCTCGACGCCCAGCGGCCGCGGCTCCGAGAGCGTCCCCTCACTGACCGCGACGGTTCCGCGCCACAGCCGCTCGGCGCCGCCGCCCCAGGCGATGCGCACGCGCAAGTCGTCGGCCGCCAGCCCTTCGGCCGCGAGGCAGATCACTAGCGTCAGCGCGCACCATGCGCTGCGGCAAGGCGCCGCCGCCCGGAGCCAGACTGGCCCGGGCGACGTCCGCGGACTTCCATGTCCGGCCATCGTCGATCCAGAAGCTGTTAAGGCTTACGCGAAAAGGGGTTCCGTCCTTGGAACGCACCAAGAGACACAATAGGCGGCGGATTATAATGAGAAGCGGCCGTTTTTCGCCATGCCGGTTCGCGGATTTTCGTTGGCGATCAAGGAGGAATTTGTCGCTCGGACACGGATGACTAGCGAAGATGGGCAGCATGGGGCGTTTATTGAGCTCCAGGAAAGCAAAGCAACGCGTTTAGCAGCCGCCGACCACCGCTTTGCGGCGGTGCCCGCGGCGGCTTGCGGCCGAACACGGGCCGACGTGCCGTCGGCCGCTAAACGGCGGTTGCATTCGTTATCTGAGGATCAAACGCAATCCTTCGTGCCTTGTCACTCCTCAATGGTGGTTCGGCCGGTGGCCACGTCGAACTCGTAAATGGCCGGCACGAGCATCGCGGCGGTGATGAAGCCGTAGGCGGCGACCGTCACCAGGAAGACGCCCAGCGTCGAATCCAGCAGGAAGCTGGTGATCGCGTAGAAGGTGGCCAAGGGGCAGAGCAGCGACGCCGCGCCGATGGCCGTCGACGGATTGCGGACGCCCAGCACCGCGTACAGCCCCACCCCGCCGAACACCATGAAGGCGAAGAAGGGCAGAAATTGGGCCTGGAACGAGCCGCTGAAGGCCATCATGATCCGCATGCACACCGCCACGCCCAGGAACAGGAAGAAGACTGTGCCCAGGCTGGCGCCGACCGCCACGCCGGAGTTGGCATACGTTATGCCGGCGTGGATCCCCAGTACGGCTACAAACAAATAAAGCACCGCCAGGCCGCCCAGCAGGTAGGCTAAATTCTCCAGGCTCAGCGAGCCGGCGAAGCACAAGTAGCCGCAGAGAAGCATCGGCAGCAGGACCATTTCCTTGGTGTTGTAAAACACCCCGCCGAGCTTGCCGTAGACGATCTCCTTGGGCGTCAGATCGGTGACCAACAGCAGGTCGAGCGCACCGGCGTCGCGCTCGCTAGTCAACGAAGTTACGGCCTGGGCGTTGATCAGCACGAGGCTCAACAGCAGCAGCCCCACCAGCGCCGGCGCGCCTTGCCCGTGAGCGCTCAACGGCCCCGATTGCAGCATCGCGTACAAGCTGCCGGCGGCCAGCGCGAACAGCAGTAAGTACGCCAAGCGGACCACGAGTATCTTTCGCCCGTAGGCCCATGTGCGCATCTCCCGCCAGATGATCGGGTTGTCCCATACGGGGCGGGTTCTAGCAGAGGTTCCCACGCAGAGCGTGGAAACGCGGGACTTTTCTCTCTCCCCTCTTCCCTCTCCCCTTTCCACTCTCTCCCGGGACGGGTTCCATACGCGGACCATCGCAATGGCCATACCGTTAAGAAACAGCGAGATGGCCACGGCCGCCAGGATAAACAGTTGCACCGGCGTACACAGCCAGCCGAGCGCCGGTTCGGCGTGCATCGAGGGCTGGGTGACCTCGAGAATGGCGCGCCAAGGGCTGAACCCGGCGGCCAGCGTCCGGCAGGGCAGCCCGGCGATCTCGGCGCCCCATGCCCCGGCGGCCACGATCTCCCAGACGGCCAGCCACAGCACCAGAAACAGCACGGTCATGGCCAGGGCTTGAAAGGTCTTCTCCCGCCACAGCGCGAGCGTCGAGCCCAGGCTGCCGCAGGCAGCCACACTGGCCAGCGTAACGGCCAGCGCCCGGCCGATCTGTCCGAACGACACCCCTCCCAGCAGGGCCGCGAGCATGAACACGGGCCATGCCGCCGCCAACATCACCAGCACCAACAGCAGACTCGCCAGCAGCTTGCCCAGCACCAACTCGCTGTTCGACAACCTTGTCAGCAGCAACAGGACCAGCGTGCGGCGGTCCTTCTCCTGGGCCACGGCGCTAGCGGCGAGCGTCGCCGAGAAGAAACTGGCCAACGCCAACTGCACGGGTGCGAGGATCTGGAAGAGCATGGTCCCGAACCGCGCCAGATCGCCGACGTCGCGCACCAACTGCGTGCCGGTCAGCACCAGCCACGCCGTGCTCATCAGCACCAACAGCGCCAGCGCGTATGCCGCCCGAGCGACATACACCTTGACGCGTCGCGGCGCAACTGCCGCCTCGCGGTGGAACACTGGGCCGATCACCAATCCTGAACTCCGCTGAATGGGGCCGAGACTTCTCTCCAGGTCCCATGATACCAGAATCGGATCGGAATAAGGAAGTCCGCCGGAGGACGACTACATCCTGCTGCCATCGACCGGCTGAATGTAGCCGGTTGGGGTGGCGCTCGAGCCGGTGTCCGGCGTGCTCGACAGCGTACCCGGCACGGTCGTGCTGGCCCGACGCGGCACGTAATCGCTGGTGCCGCCCGGCCGATAGGCCGGCGGGTCGCTGCTGCTCGTCGGCGGGGCGTAAGAGCCGCTGGGCGCCGCTGGCAGTGAGCCGCCGGATGTCGCTGGCGGCGAGTAGCCGGATGTCGCCGGCGGTGAGTAGCCGGATGTCGCCGGCGGTGAGTAGCCGGATGTCGCCGGCGGTGAGTAGCCGGATGTCGCCGGCGGTGAGTAGCCGGATGTCGCTGGCGGTGAGTAGCCGGATGTCGCCGTCGGCGAGTAGTCGGATGTCGCCGGCGGTGAGTAGCTGGATGTCGCCGGCGGCGAGTAGCCGGATGTCGCCGGCGGCGAGTAGCTGGGTGTCGCCGGCGGCGAGTAGGCGCCGCTGCCGGTCGTGGGCGAAGCGGCGCCAGGCGCGGCGTAACGGCTGCCCATCAGCGGCACACTGCTGCCGCCCGGTGGTGCATAGCGGTCCGCCGACGGCGTCGCAGAATCAGCGGCGGCAGCCGGCGCTCCGCTGCCGTAACGGTCGGCACTGGCGGCGGAGCCATAGCGATCGCCTCCGCTGCCGTATCCGCCGGCGCCGGAACTGGTCGTGCCGCTGCCGTAGCGGTCGGTTGTGCCGCCGGAGCTGCTCGGCGAGCTTGGGGTGGACGCGGCGCCTGTTGTGTAGCCGGCCGGCGCGGCGGTCGACGTTGGGTAGGAAGGCCGTGTCAGCGGCGAATAGGAGCCTGCGCCGCCATACGATGGCATCGTTGCCGTTGCAGCAGCGCCATACGAACCGCCCGTGCCGGCGGAACTCGAGGGCGGGCTGCCGTAGGCGCCTGCCCCCGGGATTCCCGCGGTGCTGGCAGTGTACGCGGGTGCGTAGCCGCCGGATGCGGCCGGCGCCGTCGAGGCAGGTGCGGTGGATGCGGTTGACGGGTACGGATATTGTACCGTGGGTGTGGCACTGCCCGGCCCCGTGTAGCCTGGTGCGTTCGGATAGGGGTGGGCAGACGACGCGGCCACGTTCGAGCCGGGTGTTGCGTATCCGTTGGACGGTGCTGCCGGTGAGCCGACGGCGGCAATGCCCGAGGGCTTTACCGGTGAACCGACGGCGCCGGGGGCGACCTCGGGGGTCGACCGGAACGGACTGCTTCGCCAAAAGGCGAGGTCGGGCGAGTTCCATCTGCCGCCGCTATAGCAGCCCGACAGCAAAATTGCCGGCAGAACAATCAACACGCACCGTGCTACGTTGATTCGCATGGTTTCAGTGTCCTTGGATAGGGATGGCAGACGAGATTTGAGAAGATGGGAACCATAGACCATAGATTAGTATTAGTATCGAACAGCGGCTTCCGTTAGATTATTCCTTTTTCGCCGACTTTGCCGGCAGGGAAAAACTCGGGCGGATTATAGATACCTTGGCGGGTGGGTCAATGTCAGTCTCTTAAAAATTTGGGGGGGATGCGCGATCCGGGCAGGCAAGCCCTCGGGATGGTCGTCTTTCCTGCTTATAGCCAACCACAAAACGAAGACTGCCGAGACTTGGGCGGGGGAATTGACAGAACGCCCCTTCCGCCATACAAACCGGCATGAACGCCGGGCCGAGTACCGACATTTTGTCCCGTAGGGACGGACGACAATAGCCCAGCGATTCATCGCTGGGAAGGGGATGACCAGCGCGACACATTTTCGTCCCGTAGGGACGATTGGAATGAAGGGGAGGATATCTTGTCCCACACATTTGTCAACGCCCTGCTCCATTGGTGTGTGACCAGCGTTCTGGGCGGCCTTAAGTCGTGACGGGGCGGGCGTTTGGCCAGACTTGGCGCCATTGGCCGTTCCTGTCCAGTGTATCCAGGGCTGCAACCGCAGTGGCGTTGGGCCGGTC
>Ga0315287_10002775_pt1 | contig 16707 bp, 13 predicted proteins | sample YL17G11_0_MG_FD_205037 | JGI IMG/M metagenome (GOLD analysis project Ga0315287, IMG submission 205037) | Sediment microbial communities from Yellowstone Lake, YNP, Wyoming, USA - YL17G11_0 | ecosystem: Environmental > Aquatic > Freshwater > Lake > Sediment | place: USA: Wyoming | collected...
TCATGGACGGCCCCGGCTGCACGCTGGCGGGCTTCATCGTCCTGTGCCAGCAGGTCGGCGCCTTCATCGGCTCGGGCACGGTAGCCGGGCACTATTTGGAGAAGTTGGCCGTGGAGATGGCGCAGACTGGCGTCGATCCGTGGCCCCCCGCGTGAGGCGCTGACCCGTGGCCGTCACGTTCCTGACCGGGTTTGAGTCTGCTGCCGCGCTCGTTGACGGCATCACGCTGACGGGCACGGCTGCCTACAGCACGACTCAGGCCCGGACAGGATCGCGCTCGATCCGCTGCAACCCGGCGTCCGGGCAAACTGGGTACATCAACACTCCGACCCCCATCGCCAAGTGGACGCACTTCGGCCTCTACATCACCACCCTGCCAAGCGTGGGCCGCACCATCGTTGGCGACAAGCCAACGACAGACTCACTGGTGCTCAACAGCGACGGAACGCTGACCCATTACGTCGGCTTGACGGCGGGCGGATCAACTCCGGCGCTCTCGACGGGGGTCTGGTACTGGATCGGGATGCGGGGCACGTCAGGTACGGGCGTTGATCTGGTTCAGGTCAATGGGGTGACGAGTGTCACCGGGAACTCGTCCGGCAATCTCGCCGCGTTCATTGGGTTCAGGAACACCGAAGCCTCAGCCGCCGACATCCACATCGACGACGTGATCCTCGACGACGCGGGCTTCCTCGCTCCCTCCAAGGTCGCCCTGCTCCTGCCGATCAGTGACAACTACCGCGACACCCTCTGGACCGGGGGCAGCGGCGGCACGACGAACCTCTACGACGCGGTGAACAACTGCCCGCCGGTAGGCTCCGCAACCGAGAGCGACACGACGCAGATCGAACACGCGGGCGGCGCGGCCGGTACGACGGACCAGTACGCCGCCAACCTGACGACGTATACCGACGCGGGCGTCGGAGCGAGCGATACAGTTATCGCGTTGCAGGGCGTCGTCGTGTGGGGCGAGGACATCGCCACCGGAACGAAGATGCTGTCGTGGTCTGTGGTCTCCAATCCGGCGACCGGGATCGGTGCAGGCTCCACCGACGTGTCCACCGGGCACGGCAGCGGCGCGGTTGGCACCTACTCGACGGGGACGGACTACTGGAACGAAAGCCGGTCTGCAATCAAGACGACCGGGTTGGTCATCGACACCTACATAACCCTCGGCACGTCCCCGGTCATGCGCGTGTCCCGCCCCGAGACGGCTTCCCGCGTGGCGTCCGTCTGCTTCATGGGGATGTACGTCGCGTGGACGCCCTACGTCGCGCCGCCCGTCTCGATGGTCGTGCCCCGCCGGGTCTACCCTCAACTGATCCCGCACTAGGAGGCCAACATGGGTGCTGTCTACTCGGTCGTCATGTCGAACCAGACGATCATCGCCAACGGCGAACTCGTCACGATCTCCACCGCTGCGGCCATCGGCACCCGTGCGTCGAACATCCGCCTCCTGCGGGCGTGGTGCGGGCAGATCGAGACGGAGACGAGCCAGCAACTCGGCATCCAGTTGTGCCAGCAAGCGTCGGCCTTCGGCACCTTCACCGCCACGACCCCGACCCCGCACGTCGTCGGCGGCGCGGCCTCGGGCATCGCGGGCGGCGCGGCACAGGCGGCAGCGACGGCGGGCACCGACGCGTCGGCCAACGCGGCGGGCGCCAAGACGGTCATCCTGTCCGACGGCTTCAACAACCTGACCGGCTGGCTGTGGGTGCCCACCCCGGAGGAGCGGATCATCATGCCGGTGAGTACGGTGGTCACTCTCGCCATGATCGGCACGGCGACCGCGCTCACCGGCTGGTCGGCCGGGATCACCTTTGAGGAACTGAACTAGGGGGCCTAGCCCATGCCGGGCCTCTTTCGTAGACCTCCCCAGCCGCAACGGCGGCGCCCGTCGATCCCGGTCGAAGGACCGGCGGGGCCGATCGCGCTCGACTTCGCGGACTCCACCACGGTCAGTACCGCGTGGGGCCGCACCCTGACGGTTGCCCGCGCCTGGTCCGACACGGCGACGGTGGCGACGGCATGGACGCGCGCGCTGACGGCGCCGCGGGCATGGGCCGATGCGGTCACGGTGGCGACCTCTTGGACGCGGGTCGTCACGGCGTCTCGCGCGTTCGCTGACTCCCTCGCCGTCTCGACCGCGTGGACGCGGGCGCTAACCCTGTCGCGATCGGTGGCCGATACGGTCACGACCAGCGACGCGTGGACCCGCGCGGCGACCCTCGCTCGCGGGATCGCGGACTCCGTGACCACCTCTGACGCGTGGACGGCCATCAAGATCCGGGCGATGGCCTTCGCGGACACGGTGGTTGCCGTTGGCGTGCAGGAGCGCGTCCTGACTCTCTCGCGGGCGTTCGCGGACAGCGTGAGCGTCTCGACCGCGTGGACTCGCGTCCTGACTGCGGTTCGTGCATGGGCCGACGCCCTCACAGTTGCGACCTCATGGACGCGCGTCCTGACGCTCGCCCGATCCTTCGCGGACACGGTGACAGTTGGCACCGCATGGGCGCGGGTCCTCACCGCCGTGCGCACCTTTGCCGACAGCGTGACGACCTCCGACGCGTGGACCCGCGTCGCCACCCTCGGCCGCGCCATCGCGGACAGCGTGACGGTCGCCACCGACCTCGTCATGGAGAAGATGGGCGTCAAGGTGCTGGAGTTTGCTGACTCCCTCACGTCGTCGGACGCCTGGACGCGCGCCCTGACGCTCGCCCGCTCCGTGGCCGACTCCGTCGCGACCTCCTCGGCGTGGACGCGGGCGCTGACCCTGCCCAGGGCTTTCGCTGACGCGCTCACCGTCTCGAGCTCGTGGGTCCGGGTCCTGACCCTGCCGCGCACCTTTGCCGACGCCGTCACCACCAACACGAGCTGGACCCGGGCGCTCACCCTCGCCCGCGGGCTCGCTGACTCGATGACCGTCTCGACCGCTTGGGCGCGCGTGCTCACCCTCCCGCGGGCGTTCTCCGACTCCGTGACCACGTCCGACGCCTGGACGCGAGTTGTTGCACTTTCCCGCAGCATCGCGGACAGCGTGACCGTGGGAACCTCGTGGGTTCGCGTCCTAACGGCCGTGCGGGCCTTCGCTGATGCTGTGAGCGTCGCTACCGCGTGGGCACGCGTGGTCACGGCCGTTCGGACCTTCGCGGACGCGGTGGCCGTGGCGACCGACGCGACGTTCGTCAAGCTGGGGCAGATCTACCTCGACTTCGTCGACTCCGTGACCACGTCCGACGCCTGGACCCGGGTGTTCACCGGGGCCCGGGCGTTCGCGGACAGCCTGACGAGCTCCGATGCGTGGGCCGCTCCCCGAACGCTCGTCCGGACCTTCGCGGACGCGGTGAGCGTGTCGACGGCGTGGACGCGGACGCTCACGGCCGCACGCTCGTTCGACGATGCGGTCGGGATCTCCGATGCGTGGAGCCGGGCCCTGACCCTCGTCCGCGGGTTCGCTGACTCGATCACGACCTCCGACCTGTGGGAGCGGATCACCGCCAAGATCGCCGGCTACACCCGGAGCGGCACGGGGGCCGTCATCCCCAACGCGACGGTCGACGTGTTCGTCTCCACGAGCAACCTGTTCTACGCCTCGGTCACGAGCGACATCTACGGGTACTACGAGATCCTCGTCGTCCCCGGCGTGACCTACTTCATCGTCGCCTACGACCTGGCCGGCGACGTGTACGGCGTCACCGCCCGCGACCTCGAGGGCGTCGTCTGATGGTCGACGTGTTCCTCTACCCGGAGGCTGCCAACCGCTTCGACATCATCCTGTCCCACGGGCTGCGCTCGGTCGGCGTCGTGCTGCCCGAGACGCCCTGGGCGGGCAGCGGCTTCCGGCGCCAGAAGCGCATCAAGGTCCCCGACGAGATCCCGCCCGTGGCCGTCTCCCTCCACGAGAGCCTCGTCGACCGCTACGGAGAGACGACAGGCAAGGAGGTCTGGAGCAAGATGCTGGTTGGCCGCGACGGGCCCTTCGGGGAGGGCGCCAAGTACGACCCCGACAAGAAGCGGGTCGCCCGCAAGCTCGAGGACGCCGGGCTCGGGGAGCTCGTGGAATGAAAGACGCCGCCGAAGGCATCGCGGCGTTCGCGGTGTCGCTCCTCTACCTCGCGGCGCTCATCGTCGTCTGCCTGATCCCGATGGCCGCGGTGGCGTTCGTCCTGGGGCTCCTGTCGTGACGCCCGCCGAGCGGGTCGCCGGGGCCATGTGCCTCCTGTCCCGGCACCGGGGGGCGCCCACCGCGACCCACCCCGTCAAGTGCCGGTTCTGCGCCGTGGATCTGCCCCAGCTCGAGCAGGACGTTCACTCCGGCGACGACACGATCATGTCGTCCTTCATGGCGCTGCCCTCTCGACGGCGGGCGGAGATGGTTCAGGGCGCGGCCGAGATCCCGGTTGCATCCTGGATGGACGGGTTGTAGTCTGTCCCCGGGACGGTTCAACCGGCCCTCATAGCGAGCTTGGCGGCGGGAGTGACCTAACCGCTCCCGCCCCGCTCGTTTCTCTGTTAGGTAGAGGAGCTCCGTGAGCAGGGACATCCCCACCAACCCGGCGCGACTGTCGAGTCACGATCTGCGACGGCGATCCCCCCACCACGTCGGGCGGAAGATCGTCCAGCAACCATCCGGCGAGAGCGGACCCGTAGAGCGGTTCGTCCCCGGCACCCCCCAGCACGACGCACTCCTATCCGAGCGTGCCCGCCGCAACTAGGCGGTCCCGCTCCGCATAGGGCTGGCGTCGCCCGCATCGACGCTCAACGGCAAGCCCCCGCCGTGAGTGGGCCGGAGTACGGCGCACCCGTCACTTGAGGACGAGGTGCCACTAGGTCGACGATGAAAAACGACCCCTCCAGACTCCACGAGAACCCCCGTCCTGTGGGCGCAAGCCCGGGCCCGGAAGCGAGCGGTAACGGCAGACCTGGACGCTATGACCTTCCGATGCGACGACTGACGCGATGGCGATGCCATACGGCAGACGAGCGGCCCACCTACAAGGGGCCGCTCCGCCCCGCTCAAGCTCCGCCTCCGGCATACCTTCCGGACTAAGGACTGGTGGTGGAGCCAGCCCGGAGGGGAGTAGGATGGCCCTCGAAGGTTCATGGGCCTTCACCCCGGGCCGGTGGGCAACCACATCGTCCGCCGGCCCGGGACCACCGCTCCGGGGTGCGAAGTGAAGATCACGAGGACGATGGTCGATGGACGAACGCCGGTTAGACCGCGACTCTCGACCCCGCACCGCTACGGTGCTACCGCCACATCCGCGCTTCCGCTGGTGCTCCTCATCGTTGCAGGATGCGCGGTCGCGGCACCCGATCCTCTGCCCTGGTGGGTCGATGTGCTCGGGGCTGTTTGTGGCCTTCTCGGAGCCTACCTCGCTGGACGAGCTGGATACGTGGCTCCGGGAACCGTCGAGCTCCTCTCTCGGGAGCTGAACCGTGCAGAACGACGTGAGCTCGACTACGCCCGGATCGTCGCTGCAACAGCCCTCCGAGACATTCCGGCTCCTGGCGGAGCTGGTGGCGAGGGACCGGGACCGGCAGAACGCGAACCTCGCCCGTCTGCGAGCCTCGGCGGAGGAGGCCGGCCGGGTCTACGGGCCGTGGCCGGAGGAGGACCCACAGCCGACCTCGCCCTCGAGGACGAGCTGGACGGAGGAGACGAATGACCGAGCAGATCGCGATGACGGGCTCAGAGCTCTCCTCCCTCGTAGCGGAGCGCGCTCCGGACGTGGTGGTCCCTTCGGGCGACGCATCCTCGAGGGCGTCCTCGCCAACTACCGCCGATGAGCTCGGAGCGCCGGATCGTCTCAGAGGCGCAACGGACCTGGCTCCGGACCTTCCATCCCGACTGGCTTCCCGAATGGGAGGCGAACACGCCGCCTGGACCTTTGCCGACCCGAGCGACGCTCAAGCGTGGGCGCAAGCGGCGTTCGAGTTCTGCACCCGGTTCTGCCCCATCAGCCACAAGTGTCGAGGCGACGAGTGCCGACTCCACCGCTTCGAGGCCCAAGCCCTCGCGGTGACGGGGTGACGACGGTCGTCGTCGCCCGCCTCCGCGGCGGGTGCCGGATCTGCGGGCTCCCCGACGCCGCCCGCACCGCGATCAGCAAGGCGATCTGGCCCGACGGCGCGATGAGCACCCGGGCGAAGGGCTACCGGCTCGCCGGCGTCAACGCGGCCCTCGAGCACGCGATCAACATCGGTGAGAAGTCGGTCACGACCCACGCCAACCACGTCGAGCAGACCTGGCGCATCCCGACGGTGGCCGCGCCGCCCACGGGCACGGAGGTCGACGTGTTCGACATCGGGCTCGACGCGATGACCGAGCGGGCTGCCCACCTTGGCGCCCGGGCGATGGTGGAGATCGAGACGGCGATCCCCGAGATGGAAGCGCGGGATCTCATCCAGGTCGCGAAGATGGGCGTCACCGCCGTCGAGAAACGCGAGGCGCTGCGGCTCAAGGACCGCCGCCCGAACATCAACGTCCTCGCCATCTTCGGGCTCGTGTCGGGCCACGTCCCGACCTCCGAACGGGCGGAGGACAAGTACCCGGTGGAGCTCCTCGAGGCCGAGCTGAACGCGGAGCGGGGGGCCTATGCCGTCCGCGACGACTGACCGGACCGCCTTCCTCGACGCGCTCGACCAGCTCCCGGCCAAGCATAAGCGGTGGCTGTCGCTCCCCCCGGCCGATCCCCGGGCGTTCGAGCTGTTCTGCTTCCACGGGCTCGGGATCGTCGTCAACGACGCACAGAACGAGCTCGCCCGTGACATTTTCGTGAGATTTGGTGACACGGGCACGATCATCCACACCGCGGCGTGGGCCAACCGCACGGGCAAGACGACCGGCGTCACCGCCGTCGAGTCGTACGCGGTCTGGCGGAAGTGGCGGCTCTCCCGGGCCCGCCTCGAGGACTGGCTCGACTACCGCTACCAATGGCTCCACGCGGCCCCGACCGCCCGCCTGACCTCGCGCGGGTGGGAGATCGCGGAGGCCATCTTCGCCGGGCGCAACCAGGCGCAGATCAGCCCGATCACGAACCGCCCCCGGAACGCCGTGCTGGCGCCGTTCTACAAGGCGATCTCGACGCAGGACCCCAAGACCCGGCAGGAGCAGCTCCTCGTGGAGTGCGCCAACGGGGCCAAGATCGACTACTTCTCGACCCACGACGGCGCCGGCCGGCTGGAGTCCGAGACGTGGTGGGGCGCGACGTGGGACGAGTTCGGGCGCCACCAGCCGGTCGAGGACATCACGCTCCTCATCGACCAGACCTTCCTCCCCCGCGTGGCCGACTTCGAGGGCCCGATCCTCCTGTCGTCGACCGCGACGGAGGACAACGAGTACATCCTCATGGAGCTCGAGGACCGAGCCGCCGAGCAACCGCACCTGCACAACTTCCGCAAGGCGGCACGATCGGTCAACTTCGCCATGTCGAGTCGCTCGATCCAGCGCCAGATCGACCTCTCGATCAACACGGAGGCGGCGACCCGCTCCGTGCAGGGCCAGATCGGCGTCGGGAGCGGCAAGCTGTTCCCGCCGTTCCTCCTCGACAACGCCTTCCGCAAGGAGCTCCCCGAGCGCGCGCCGGCGCCCCACGACGAACACGAGTGGGCGGTGATCCGGGCGTACTCGCAGTTCTGGCAAGCCTTCGACCACGGGCTCGGCGGGGACGAGAACGTCATCATCACGCTCAAGGTGCCCTGGCCGTTCACCGACGCGAGCCCCACCAATCCGCTCGTCGGGGCCCGGATCACGACCTTTGCCTCCCGACGCTCCTTGACGCCCGCGGAGCAGCACGAGTATCTTCGGGACGAGGCTGCCCTTTACCGCCCGACCGGAGTCATCATCGACGCGACGGCGGAGGGTGGCCTTGCTGTATACCGGACGGCTCGCGCGGCGGGGCTCCCGGCGATCGACTGTAACTTCGCCGGCCGCGCCGTCACCCACGTCTCCAACAAGGAGTACGGCATCCAAGCCCTCCAGGAGATGCTCTCGTACGGGCTCGAGGTCAAGCGTGACGAGACGGGACGCGTAACCGAGTGGCCGGAACCGCTGGGGCCCTTTGGCCTCCTGGCTCTGCCTTCGACGGGCGACTGGACGAAGCTCCGGAACCAGCTCGCGACCCTGCGCCGCGACGACGAGAAGCTCCGGCAGGACCGGGCCATGACGCTCCTCATGCTGGCCTGGCACCTGTGGAAGTTCCTCCAGATCCTACGAACCGGCGTCCCGCGGGTGTCGGAGTTCAACGTCATGGCGAACAGAAGGCGGAGATGAACCGATGAACATGCACCCCGTCTACCAGCCGGCCCTCGTGAGCTCTGCGCTCCGGGCGATCGGGACGTACCTCTCGAGCGAGCTCGACAACAGTCACGGCTTCCGGGGCGCGATGGCGATCATCGACTTCACGACCCGGACCGGGACAGCGACCCTGACCGTGACCCTCGAGGGGTACGACTTCGTCAGCGGCAAGTGGTACACCCTCATCGCGAGCTCGGCGCTCGCGTCCGTGGCGACCACGCAGCTCCTCACTTACCCGGGCGCGACCGTCGTGGCGAACAGCGTCGGCCAATGGGGCGTGCCCAGCAAGTTCCGGGTGAAGGCCGTCGTCGCCTCCGACACCGCCACGTTCTCCGTCGGGCTCGAGCTGGTTCCCTGAGATGACGCTCGCCGTCGCGCCTACCGATGACCAGTCGCTCCGGCGGCTCCACGGCGCGATCGACGAGCTCCGCTCCCTCCTCGAAGGAGACGCGGAGCGGGTCCGGACGCGCTGCCAGACGTACCTCAACTGGTACTCGCCCAAGTTCGACGAGCGGCTGGGGACACACGACGCCTGGATCGAGCCGGCGGAGATCGAGGACATCGGCCTGACGCGGGCCAACTTCCCGATCTCCCGGGCCGTCGTCGACATCTGGAGCTCGCTCGAAGCGGCCAAGCCGCCCACCGGCCGGGCCGAGCCCGAGCGCCTCGCGCCGCCCGTCCCGTCCATCGACGAGGTCGAGGCCGCGCAGAACCGGGAGATGTACCGCCTCCTGCGGGGCATCGAGGGCCAGCGCGCCAACCTGCGCTCCGCGCGGGTCCGGACGTGGCTGCGCCGCGACAACTTCCCGATCAAGCATTTCCGCACGGTTCGCCGCAAAAACCTGTACGGCTTCGCGTGGCAGAAGGTCGTTCCCAACGGCCGGGTGCGCGCCCCGATCAGCTCGGTCCTCTCGAACCCGGCCACGGTGTTCCCCATCTGGAGCGACCGCGACCCCGACGACCTCGAGGCGATCCTCGCGGTTCACGAGATGGCCGCGACCAAGGCCAACGTCCTCTACGGGCTGGGGCTCAAGGTGCAGGGCGGCGTGATCGTCGGCAGCCAGGACGGCAAGTACCGCCAGCTCGACGAGACGTGGTCCGACTCCAACCGGACATTCGTGTGGGTCGAGGAGCTCTGGTGGACCGAGCGCGAGCTGGACTACTCCGGCTCGATCACCAGCTCGAAGGTTCACATGGCGACCCGGGTGTTCGACCAGATCGTCGACCACCAGGTCTACGAGGGCTGGGAGGACGTGCCCTACGTGTTCTACGAGAACACGGACGAGCGCGGGTCGACCGGGTGGTCCGACATCGCCTCCGTCATCGACATCAACGACGAGTTCAACCGCCGGCTCTCGCAAGAGGGCGACATCATCGGCAACTACTCGGCCCCGCGGTTCCAGCTCCTCAACAGCCTCGCCGGGCGCACGGTCGAGATGCCCGGCCCGTTCGAGCTCATCGGGCTCAACGATCAGGAGAAGATCGAGCAGATCCTCACCCGGATCGACGTGTACCCGACGCAGCAGCACTTCACGATCCTGACCGACCTCCTGCACCGCGTCTCCGGGCTGCCCCCGATCACGTGGGGCCTCATCGCCAACGCGCAGACCTCCGGCCGGGCCCTGACCGCGTCGTGGAAGGCCACGGAGGCACGCCTCGCCCCGAAGCTCATGCGCAACGAGCAGAGCCTCGACCGCTGGCTGCGGATCAGCCTCAACTACGCCCGCCTCTACGATTGGGACGGGGCCAAGCGCCTGTTCACCGATCGCAACGACCAGGACTTCGACGACTTCCGGTGGGAGTTCCCCCCGATGGAGCCGCGCGACTTCCAAGAGGTCACGACGAACGCGATCACGAAGCGCGACGCCGGCGGCCAGACCACGCTCCAGATGATGCGTGAGATGGGCGACGAGGCCGCGGAGGACACGCTCGAGGAGGTTCTCGCGGAGTACCAGGACATCTTCCTGCACCCCGAGAAGCGACAGGCGTACCTCCTCGCGCAGAACGCCGACCTCCAGAACCAGCTCCTCGCCCTCCAGCTCGAGCAGCAGAGCCAGGGCCCCGAACAGCCGGCCTCGTTCTCGACGACCGCTCAGGCCGTCGGCGCCGGCCGCGACGCCGCCGTCGCCGCAGCCGCCCAGGGCGGAGCTCTCGGCAACGGCGAACAGGCTCTCCCGCCGACAATGGCCGGCGCCCCGGGCAACGCCGGGGTGCAGGGTCCGTCGGCGCTCTCCGAAGCCACGCCCACGGCTCCGGGCACGACCACCACGGGCACGCTCATGCGTAACGGGAACGTCAGCAACCAGTTCATGCAGACCGGCCAGCTCTAGGAGAACGTCATGGCGACGAAAGAGGAAAAGGAAGCCGCGGTCGCCGCCAAGCAAGCGGAGGTCCAGGCGGTCGTAGCCCAGCGGACGCGCCGGGAGGCCGGCGCCCTCCCGGCACCCAAGATGCGCGCGTCGGGCGACATGAGCCGGTACAACGTCGGGTACACCGACGACCCGTACGCCGTCCCGTTCGAGGATCTCTCGAGCCCGGGCTCCCTGCCGCCCCCGGACCGCGTCGACGTGACTCCGCCCCCGGCCGGCCCGGGTGGCGGAGCTCCCCCGCCTCCGCCCCCGCCTCCGCCTCCGTCACGGCGCTCGCCGCCGCCTCCGCCGCCGCCTCCGCCGGCGCGCCCGCGCCCGCCCCGGGCCCAGCCCGGCACGACCAAGGTGCAGACTCCCTCCGGCGGGTATCGGACCGTCTCCGAGGGCAAGGTCCCGCAGACCGGCGCCCTCTACGAGACGAACCCCAAGACGAGCGTCACCACCGCCAGCGCGCGGGCCCGGCTCGCGGCCATCCAGAAGGGCAAGCTCGAGCGGAGCACCCCGGCGGTCCAGTCGGTCACGTCGAGCAAGGGCGTCACAAAGAAGGTGTCCTCCGGCAAGACCGCGCAGAGCGGCATGATGTACGAGGGCAGGGGCGGCGTCATCAAGTCGGCCCCCAAGAAGGCCCCCGTCGCCGCCAAGGTCACGATCGCCAAGAAGGTCAGCGCGGCCAAGCCCGCCCGCCCGGTGAGCACCAAGGCCGTCAAGAAGTAGGAGGCACCCGTGCCCACCTTCCGCATCAGCCGCGGAGGATCGTTCGCCGGGCTCGGCAGCCTCGATCCGTTCGGCACGTCCCGCGGCGGGCTCGGCCGCTACCAGATGAGCGATGTCGCGTCCCTGAACGCGACGGAGGCGTACGCGGTCGCGGTCGGCTGGCAGAACGGAACCGTGTCCGACGCCGCCTACATCGCTTCGCTCGAGAAGGCGCTGGCCCTCGAGCCAGCCGGCACGACCGGCTGGATCACGGCCAACAACAAGCTCGGTGACGCCCGCTACACGATCGCCCGCAACGCGCTCGTCAACCAGGTCAACATGGCGGTGTCGAGCTCCACCCGCATCGCCGCCCTCGAGGCACTCGCCGCGCACGACCAGTCGCGTCTCGGCTCGATGGACCCCAACAACGAGCAGCAGCGCGAGCTCACGTTCCGCATCCTCAGCTCACAGGCCGACATCCGCCAGACCCGCTACGGCGACATGGTCGAGCAGCTCAACGCGGGCTTCCTCACGACCGACCAGCTCATCGAGTACGTCAAGGGCGCCATGACCGCGTCGGTCGGGGCCCCCGACGCCGACGACTGGAAGCGGACGATGGACGACCTCGTCGGCCGGAAGAACGACGAGTACATGGCCGTGCTCGCCCAGGACTACCAGCAGGGCCGCGACCCGCAGGGCAAGAAGTTCCTCGCCGCGATCGACGCCCAGCTCGGGCTCCTCGTCCCGGGCTCCCCGAAGTACGACGCCCTCACCCGCCAGCGCGAGGATCTGACCAAGGCCATCCGCGCCGACACGCTCGCCACCGCCCACGCCGACATCTACGACCGCTGGCAGCGGGGAAAGATCACCGACGCGCAGTACCTCAAGGATCTCGAGCGGGCCGTGAAGGAGGCCCCCGCGGGCTCCCGCGAGCGCGCCGACGCGGAGCAGCGCCTCGTGATGACCCGGTTCTCGCTCGCGGAGGACAAGCTGCGCGACGACGTGAACAAGGGCAAGGCCAGCGTCGGCCAGCTCATCCGGTTCTACGAGAGCACCCTGCGCTCGATGGTCCCGGGCAGCCAGCGCGCCCGCCAGATCGCCGCCACCATCCGCGACCTCCGGGCTCTCGGCGGCAGCGGCAGCGGGAGCGGCTGGGAGGCCAAGGGCACGATCAAGGGCATCGCCAAGGTGCTGTTCCCGGGCGAGCCGTGGAAGGTGGTCGCCGGCGCGACCAGGGACGTGAACGGGCGCCCGATCCCGAAGGGCTCGATCCTCTCCGCCCTCACCCTCAACGCCTCCAACTCGAATGAGCGCGGCTGGTTCAACAAGAACCTCGCCCGCCTCGCCGCCGCCGACCAGCTCGGCGCGACGACGTGGCTGTTCCTCGACAAGAACGGCAACGAGTTCGAGATCGCCTATTCGGACGACCTGCACCGCCAGTTCCTCAGCTCGGGCATCGCCGCGTGGGATGCGTGGCGGGTCAACGCCAAGACGCCCAAGGCGGCGCTCCAGGCCGCGGGCGAACGCTTTTCCAAGGAGAAGGCGCTCGCCTCGCTCAACCGCGGGCTCGTCATGGACGAATACGGCGACCAGTTCGGCAAGCTCGAGGAGGAGAAGCAGGAAGCCCTCCTCACGGGCAACATCGCGGCCTACGTCTCGGCCACGAACCGCCAGCGCAACCTCATCCGTGACGCCGGCGGGATCGACGGCGATCCGTCGACGGTCGCCACGTCGATCGAGAACATGACGGCCCCGCTCACGCCCGAGCAGAAGGATCGCCTCGCCTACGACATCGACCGGATCGCCCCGTTCCAGCCCGACCCGCTCAACCCGGACGACCCGCTCAACATGGACGGCGACCGGATCATGTGGGCGATCGAGAGCGGCGTCCTGACCTACGACCAGTACCAGGATGTCGACGGCTCCCCGGCCGTCCGGAACGTGCGGCTCGTCGAGGACGTGAGCAAGGGGCTGGGCGCCTACTGGACGCAGAACGCCGGGGGCCAGACGGTCCTCGTCACGCCGTTCGACCGGCCCGCCGACTTCGCTCCGATCACCCGGGTCGTCGGCGGCAAGGAGGTCATGGCCTTCGCGTACCAGGCCGAGCTCACCCCGATCGTCACCTACGGCGCCGACCCCGGCGACCTCGCGGCCAACTTCGACCGCGCGCAGACCGGGACCAACCAGCCGGTGACGATGCTCTGGATGAAGGCCGGCCAGTCGCTCATGGCCTCCGTGACCGCCACCGTGACCACGTTCTCGGGCGGCAAGGTCGTCATCGGTGGCCCGGCCGACCGGGGCCCCTCGATGGGCTACGGCGCATACGGCCAGCCGACCCCGATCTCCGGGGAGGGCAACACCGCGCGGACGAGCGGGCTCCGCTTCGCGATGGGGCAGGGCATCAAGCTCTACTCGCAGACGATCATGGGCTGGATACCCGACCCGGAGGGCGGGTTCATGCGCGGCAAGTCAACCTGGGTCAGCGTGGAGCCCCCGGGCACCGCGGGCGCGATCTGGATGCGGCTGCCGGAGGGCGGCAAGATGCCGGAGGTCATGTTCGACCCCGACCTGCCGACCCGCTTCGGTCAGCAGCCCTCCGCCACCTTCGGCTTCGGTGACGACGGCTCGCTCGGGCTCGTCGGCGCCGACGGAAAGGTCGGCCCGATGCCGCCCGATGCCTACAAGTACGCGCGGTTCTGGCGGGTCGACGACGCCCGGGGCGCCGCGGAGGTCGGCACCGGGGCGCGGGGCATGGATCTCGACTGGACGGTCGCCCGGTTCGACGGCGCGATCGACACCTGGCGCCCGGCCTACCGCCCCGAGCGTGAGACGCGAGAGACGATCGGCACGAACGGCGAGATGGTCAACCGCCCCTACAACGAGGTCGCGGCCACCGTCGAGCAGCGTGCGGCTCGCCTCGCCCGGGCCCGCGGCACCGCGGGTCCGCGGAACGTCGACCGGGACAGCTACTACGATCCCGTCTCGAAGCGGTGGAAGTCCGATCTGGTGGCAGCCTCAGCGCCCGCGGGCCGGGGCCTCGCCCGGGATCGCTGGTACGAGGATGTCGACGCGCCGCCTCCGGACCTCTCGCCCGCCGGCCGGCTCCGCGGCGTGCTGGGCTCGTCGGCCCTCCAGGGTGCGATCACCCCCGGGATGATGTCGGCCGCGAAGCTGCGCTCCGGTCCGCTCCCGGTCGGCCACACGACCGTCAACAGCGTCCCGGCCGCGGCGAGCTCCGTGCCCACCATCAACCCGGTGACGGGCTTCACCATCCAGCAGACCGTCAGGCCGCCGACGCCCGGCATCAACCCCGTATCGCAGGTCAAGATCACGCCGCGGACGCAGCCCGGGACCACGCAGGTCACGACCCCGTCCGGAGGCGTTCGGCCGCTCACCGTCGGCGGCGCACCGCAGCAGCCCGGAACGATCTACGAGTCGAACCCCGCCCCGGTCCGGGCCCCCCGGCCGAGCAACGAGACGCCGGTCCTGCGGCCGATCTCGAGGCCCGTTCCTCGATGACCGACTTTTGGGACGAGTCGGGCTACCAGCCGGAGAAGTCCTACGCCGGGCCGACGCCGGTCGCTCCGCGGGGCGCCGGGGCCGCTCTCGACCGCGCCCTCGCGCGGGGGCGCCCGGTCTACGAGCCCGTCCTGCGCCCGGTCCGCCGAGCTCCTGCCGCGCGTCGCGCCGGCGGGCTGCGCTCTGACCTCCAGGAGACGGTCTGGCGGGAGGTCCCGCGGACCCTGCCGCCGGTCGACGGAGCGCCCGTGGGGCCGGTCAACGCCGACTTCGGCGTCCGGGCGATGCCCGGCTACTCGACCAGCATCCCGTTGCTGGGCCGTCCCGCCCCCGCCTTCGCGGGCCCCGCGGCCGTGGCCGATCAGGCGGCGGCGGTCGGCTTCCCCGAGCGGATCAACTTCTCCGCCTTCGGCCAGAGCCCGGGCCAGCAGCTCATCGAGGGGGTAGCCGACTCCCCGTTCGGCGCCTTCGCCGGGCTCACCACGGGCGAGCAGAAAGGCGGCTCGATCACGGGTCCGTTCGGCATCCCCATCGCGACGGCGCCGATCACGATCGCGAACGCCGCGACGTGGGGCCGGGAGGGGATGCTCGCGCTCCTCTCCTCCGCCGTCAGCGGCACCGGCCGCTACGAGCAGGAGCCCGGGGCCATGTTCGGGGAGCAGGTCGCGGGCCCCGACGACGCCAGCAAGACCCTCATCGACAACGTCATCGACGGCGCGAACATGGTGGGCGACGCGGTGTGGGGCGTGTTCGACGGGGCGATGAAGTGGTATCGCGACATCAACTCGAGCAACCGCGGGGCGGAGCTCCGCCAGATCGCGCAGACCGGCGCGATCCAGCTCACGACCGGCAACATCACGTCGTTCCTCACGGCTCAGTTGCTCGGCGGCGATCGCACCACGGCCGAGAAGATCGCGGCAGCGGCGATCGCCAAGGGCGAGACGTGGACCGCGATGGCCGCGAAGCTCTACGACCTCGATCCCCGGATCGTGCAGACGATCATGGCGAACCCGAACATCGGGGACGAGGAGCTCAAGTTCCTCACCAGCGGCCAGCCGCTCTCGACCGACGCCGGGGTCAACATCCTCCTCGAGCTGGGCATCCAGGCCGGGATGCTCGTGGCCGGCGGTGTCGCGGTGAAGGCGCTCCAGGGCGCCGCCCTCGCTCCGCGGTTGCTCGGGGCCGGTGCTGCCGCCCGCGGCGGCGCGTACGCGGTCAAGGGCATCGACGTGCTGTGGAAGATCAACAGCGGGATCACCCTCTCGGGCTGGGGCGTGCGCGGCGGCGAGCTCGCGGCCAAGGAGTTCGCCCTCCTCATGGGCAATCAGGCGTGGGTCGACCACCTGGACAAGCTCCTGTGGGAGATGCCCCTGTCCACGAACCCGGGCCTCAACCTCATCGACGGCTTCGGGACGCACGTCCTCAAGCGCACCAACCCGCTCACGGGCGAGCGGCGCTGGGTCGTGGGCGAGGTTCTCAAGGGCGACATCTACGCGGGGCAGGGCAAGAACGCGGTCGGCATGTCGATCCGGAACAAGGCGCTCATCATGGGCGAGCGCCCCGTCGAGGCGCTGCGGGTGGCGGGGATCGACGCCGACATCCCGGTCAACCTGCGGACCGGCACCGCGCTCGCGCGCATCGACAAGGTCAGCCTCGACGACATCATCACCCGGGTCACGAACAAGATCGGCTGGGAGCCCGAGGCCGTCCGCGCCATCTTCGGGGACCGGGCTCTGCCCGACGGCACCATGCCGATCGCGTCCGAGACGGACCTCAAGAACGCCCTGCTGTACCAGGCGCTCTCCGAGGTCCGGGACCGGGCCGGCG
>Ga0315287_10002777_pt1 | contig 16698 bp, 14 predicted proteins | sample YL17G11_0_MG_FD_205037 | JGI IMG/M metagenome (GOLD analysis project Ga0315287, IMG submission 205037) | Sediment microbial communities from Yellowstone Lake, YNP, Wyoming, USA - YL17G11_0 | ecosystem: Environmental > Aquatic > Freshwater > Lake > Sediment | place: USA: Wyoming | collected...
CGTACACGAGCCTGGAGTTGATCGCCGACAGCTTCTCGTAAGACAGGTTCCAGCCGTTGAGCATCTCGGGCGCGAGATTGGACAGGAACACGTCCGACTTCTCGACCAGCCGGTACAGGATCTCCTGCCCCTCCGGCTTCTTGAGGTCGATCGCCATGCCCTTCTTGTTGCGGTTGATCACCAGGAAGTACTGGTTCCAGTCGCCAACCTCCAGCGACTTGATGCTGCGCACGCCACGGCCCTGGTCGCCACCCTGCGGCCGCTCCACCTTGATGACCTCGGCCCCGAAGTCGGCGAGGTACTGGGCGCAGACCGGACCCTGGAACCAGACCGTGAGGTCGATGACGCGGATGCCCTCGAGTGCCTTGGCCATGTGCTTTCCCCTGGAGGCCTCTTACGCCAAGACGCCGGCGTCGGCCAGCTCGTGGATGGACTCCCGCGAGTAGCCGAGGAGCTCGTGCAGGACCTGGTCGGTGTGCTGGCCGACGCAGGGCGCCAGCCGCTCGAGCCGGGCCGGGCTGTCGCTCACCCAGATTGGGAAACCCAGCGTCTTGACCTTGCCGAAGCTCGGATGGTCGAGCTCGATGATGTAGCGGTTGGCGTACGACCCCGGGTCGTTCGTCGGGAAGTTGAACTGTTCGATGATGTCGGCCGACAGCTGCTTCTCCTGGAACAGCTTCCGCCAATGGTCGGCCGGCTGCCGGCCGAAGCGCTCCTCGAGCTCGCCTATGAGCTCGAGCCGGTTGATGGCCGTCCGCTTGTCGTGCGTGTCGAACCGCGCGTCGCCCTGGGCGATGCCGACGATCCCGGAAAACGCCGGCCACCAGCGGTCGGTGTCGGGCATGGTCAGCGTGACCCAGCGCCCGTCGGCGCTCATGTACACGGACCCCGACATCGGATTGGAGACGTCCAGCCTCGAGATCGGGTTCAGCAGGCGGTCCCCATGGCCAATCGCCAGGAAGGCCTGGAGATCCAGGGCCGATCCATACATGTTCGCGCCAAAGAGCGAGACGTCGACCTCCTGGCCCTCACCGCTCTGCAACCGGTGCAGCAGCGCGGTGACGACCCCGAAGGCCAACTGCCCGGTGGCATGCATCGCCCCGGCACCGGTGTAAACCGGCGGCTGGCCCGGCTGCGGCAACATGGGCATCGCTCCGGTGCGCGCCGCTGCCAGCTCGTCGATGGCCGGCAGGTCCTGGTCGGGACCGACCGGTCCGAAGCCCGACAGGCGCGCGAACACGATGTCCGGCCGCACGGCGCTGGCGGCTCCGTAGTCGAGGCCGATCTCCGCCAGCTCGTCACGTTGCCAGTCGGTCACGATCACGTCCGCCTTCGCGACCAGCGCCGCCAGCACGTCGCGGCCGCGCTGGGTGGAGGGATTGATCGCAACGGAGAGCTTGTTCCGGTGGATCAGGTCGGCCTCGTGGTTCCAGCGGCCGGTCGCCTCGGCCGGAGCCGCCGGCAGCAGGTCGAGACGGATGACGCGGGCGCCGAAGTCGCCGAGAAAGGCGGCGGACAGCGCGGCGCAGAACTGGCGCGTCAGATCGAGGACAGTGACGTCATGCAGGACCTGGCCCATCTCGGTGCCTCGCTCGTTCGATATGTTGTTCGGGCCCCGCGGCCAGGACGCGTCACTTCTGCCTGGCGTCGTCCACGCCGGCGCGCGAGGTCGCCACTCCTAAGCGCCATGACAATCATCGCAACCGGGACCCGCCACCGCAATCCTGCATCTGGACTAGCCGGCGGCCCGGCCGCCCGCGCCAGGCGCCGCAGCCGGTCTCACGACTGCCTTGCCTTCGACTGGCGGGCCTTTTCCCGCCGGCGCTGCATCTCCGGCCAGTCCGCGGCCACGCCCTGGGAAATCAGCGCCTCGATGTCCGACTCGCTGTAGCCCAGCGCCGCCAGAACCTCCCGCGTGTGCTCGCCATGCATCGGCGGATGCTTCACGACGCTGCACGGCGTGCCATAAAAGCGGATCGGCACGCCAGTCACGTTCAGCCGCCCGAGCTTGGGATGCTCGATCGGCACGATCATCCGGTTGTGCAGGATCTGCGGATCCCTGACCACGTCCTCGACGTCGTTGATCGGCGCAGTGAGCACGTCAGCCGCGACCAGGCGCTCCACGAGCTCATCACGGTTGAATTGACGGGTGCGCTCGGCGATGACGTGATCCAGCTCGTCCTGATTGGCGAGCCGACCCGCCATGTTCTGAAACCGTGGATCTGTGTCCCAGTCCGCGCCGAGCGCCCTGCAGACGTTGACGAAGAACTTGTCGCCCGGCGTGGTCATGATCACGTGCCGGCTGTCCTTCGTGGGGTAGACGCCGGACGGCGCGAAGTACTGGCTGCGGTTGCCGGTGCGCCTGGGTGGCTCACCCGTCGCCAGGTAGCTGCCGATGGAGCTGGCCTGCGCGTGCATCAGGGCATCCAGCAGCGACACCTCGATGCGCTGGCCCTCGCCCGTGCGGTCCCGGACGCGCAGCGCTGCGAGCGCTGCGTTGGAAACCAGCAGCGAGGTGATCACGTCGACGGCCGGAAAGCCGGTCCGCACCGGCCCGCCGCCCGGCTCGCCATTCAGCCCAAGGACCCCGCAGTAGCCCTGGGCGAGAAAGTCGATGCCGGGACGCCCGGCGTAGGGACCGTCCGGGCCAAAAGCCGTGACACCGATCCAGACGATGTCGGGCTTGTGAACCTTCACCTGCTCGTAGTTCAGGCCGAGCTTGCTCAGGGCCGGCTCACGGATGTTGGTGACCACGACATCGGCGGTCGCGACCAGCTTGGCGAACACCTCCTGTCCCTGCGGCTGCTGCAAGTCGAGGACGACATCGCGCTTGTTGCGATTCAGGCTCAGGAAGGGACCGCACTCGCCGTCACGCTTGGGCCCCAAGCGGCGGCTGTCATCGCCCACGTGCGACTCGATCTTGATGACGTCGGCGCCAAGGTCTCCGAGCAGCGTGGCCCCGTAGGGTCCCGCCAGCATCGTCGACAGGTCCAGAACGCGCAGCCCTTCGAGCGGCGTTCCGAGCGGACTCTTTTCAGGCACGGTCATGCTCCGGTCGGATCTGGTTCACACGCCGCGGAAGACCGGCTTGCGCTTCTCGAGGAACGCCATCGTGCCCTCCTTGGCATCGCCCGTGGAGGCCACTGCCACGCCGTAGTGCCCCTCGAAGTCGAGCATCTGCTCCAGGTTGTGCTGCAGGGACATGTGGATGAGGCGACGCGCCATGTCGACCGCCGTGCTGGCCCGCTGCGCGATCGACTTCGCGTATTCGAGCGCCGCCGCGAGGCTCGTGCCTTCCGGCACCAGCTCGTCGATGAGCCCGAGCTTGAGGCACTCCTCGGCTTTGAACATCTTTGCGGTCTCGACCATCATCAGCGCGTTCGAGATCCCCACGACGCGCGGCAGGAAGTACGACAGGCCGCAGTCGGGCGCGACGCCGACGCTCGTGAAGATGGCGCTCATCTTCGTCGTCGTATCGCCGAACCGCCGATCGCATGCCAGCGCGTAGGCGAGCCCGGCGCCGACGGCGTGCCCCTTGATCGCCGCGATCACCGGCTTGTCGACGGCCACCAGCTGGCGCGCAACCTCGAAGAACGGTCCGCCCGGCGTCTTGCGCTGCGACCGGGGGATCGGGCGCGAGGTGTCCGAGGTGCCGGGCATCGGCCGCTCGCTGTCGCCGGAGATGAACCCCACGTCACCGCCGGCGCAGAAGGCTCGGCCGGCGCCGGCCAGCACGATGGCGCGGACCTCATCCTCGTACCGCAGGCGAACCAGCAGCGACGCCAGCTCCTCCGCCAGCTCCCAGCTGACGGCATTGAGCTTCTCCGGGCGGTTGAGCGTGATTACGCCGACGTTGTCCTCGCAGGAATAGAGGAGATACTTGTACTGGTCGCCCATGGCGGCTCTCCTAGGTTGTCGCGTGCGACGCTGGCAGTCGCCGTTCAGTAGATGATCTTGCGCTCCACGAGGTCCCGGTAGCGTTCCTCGCTCAGCCCGAGCACCTCCCTGAACGCATGATCGTTGTCCTGGCCGATCATGGGGCCCGGCCGTACGTCGGGCGGCGTACGGCTCATCTTGACGTATGCGCCGTAGATCGTCTCCTGGAAACCGAGCGGGTGCTCGACTTCCACGAAGGTGGCGCGCGACGCGTAATGCGGGTCATGCAGCAGGTCACCCACGTTGAGCACGGGCGCCGCCGCCACGCCGTGGCGCTGCAGCTGCTCCGCTAGCGCCCGGTCGTCGTGCCGCGCCGTCCACTCGGCGATGCGCGCGTGCAGGGCATCGATGTTCGCGAGGCGCACTCGCATGGTCGAAAACTCGTCCGCCCGGGCCCACTCCGGGTCACCCATCGCGCTGATGAGCCCCTTCCACTCCGCCTCCGTCTGCACGGCGATGCTGATCCAGCGGTCGTCCCCGCGGCACGGGAACACTGAGTGGGGGGCCGCGGCGTTCAGCGGATGCTCGTTGCTCTTCGGCCCGCCCACGCGGCCGTTCAGAACGTAGTCCATGTAGGCCGGCCCGACCATCTGCATCACGGCTTCCTGCTGCGAGAAGTCCACGTGCTGGCCCTGCCCCGTGTTGCGCCGGTGGTTCAGGGCCGCAATGATGGCAAACGCGCCGAAGATGCCGGCCAGCGGGTCGGAGAAGGCGTTTTCCACCGGGATCGGGCCGCCGCCCTTGTAGCCTACCAGGCTGTCCAGGCCCGTGAGCGAGGTGAGGCTGAGGCCGTAGGTCCGCACGTGCTCCAGCGGCCCGTAGAGCCCGGCGGCGGGCATCGAGAACAGGATGATGTCCGGCTTCACCTGCCGCAGCCGATCGTAGCCCAGGTCGAGCCGCTCCATCGCGCCCGGCCCGAAGTTCTCCACCACGACGTCCGCGTGGGCGATCAGCTGCAGCACGAGCTCGCGGGCTTCGGGCTCCTTCAGGTTCAGCGAGACGGACCCGTTGCCGGCCCAGCAGGCGTGGTTGGACAGGCTGCGGTCGGGCCCGGGCTTGCCCTCGGCAAAGGGCGGCAGCGTGCGCGTCATGTCCAGGCGCTGGCGCGACTCGATCTTGAGGACCTCCGCGCCCAGGAACGCCAGGGTCTGCCCCACGACCGGTCCGGCCCAGACCCAACCGAAGTTGATGACCCGTATGCCCTTGAGTGGCAGCGTCTTTGCCATGTCGCCTCGCCTCCCCGTGAACCTGGCAGCGCCGCTCAGATGGCGCCCTTGGCCTGCAACGACGCCCTCTCCGCCTCGCGCAGCCCGAGCAGCCCCGAGTACACCTCGGCGTTGTGCTGCCCGAGCCGGGGAGCCGGACGGACCGGGCCGCCGGGGCTCGCCGGCAGCTTGAACGGCGCACCGAGGTTGCGGACCCGGCCGAGGTCCGGGTGTTCGATGTCGACGAAATAGTCACGTGCCTTGAGGTGCGGCTGCTCGGCCGCCTCGGCAATCGTGAACACGGCGGTGATCGGGCAGCCGGCGGCCTGGCACTTCTCCATGATCTCCATCTTGGTGTGCTGCGCCGTCCACTCCTGGATGAAGGAGTACATGATGTCGGCGTTCTGGGCGCGCACGAACATGTCCTGGAACATCTCGAGGCTCGCCCATTCCGGGTCGCCCATGACCCTGCACAGGCCTTCCCACTGGCCGCGCTCGAGCGCCAGCATCCACACGTGCCCGTCCTTGCACGGCACGATGGTCGCGGGTGCGCCGAGCGGCATGCCAACGCCGGTGCGCTTGTCGAAGCGGCCTTCCTGCGCGACCAGTCCGATGTTCTGGCCACCGACGAAGGTCGCCGCGATCGCCTCCGCGCACGAGACATCGACCTGCTGGCCACCGCCCACCAGATCACGGCCATACACGGCCGCCATGCCCCACGTGGCGCCGGCGATCGCACCGTAATAGTCGGCCGAGAACGTCCCGTGCTCCAGGGGCATCTCGCCCGGCCGGCCGCAATAGCGCGAACTCGCGCCTGTCAGGTGGAACGCATTCAGATCGTAGCCGTTCCAGCCGCTGTAGGGCCCGGTCTGGCCGAACGGCGTGATGGAGATCATCACGAGATTGGGATTGATCGCCTGCAGCTGTGGGTACGTGAGGTTCCACGCACTCATCTGCTGCGGAACGTTGTTCTCGATCAGCACGTCCGCCCAGCGCAGCAGGCCCGTGAACAGCTCGCGCCCCGCCGCGACCGAGACGTCGCAGGTCGTGCCGCGCTTGTTGGTATTGTTGATGAAGTAGAGTCCGCTCTTCTCCGGGTGGGCGACATCGCCGGGGAATGGCCCGGCCTGACGGGCCGCATCACCGCCGGGCGGCTCCACCTTGATCACGTCGGCACCAAAGTCGCTGAACAGCTTTGCGCAGTACGGCGCCGACACCATCTGCCCGAAGTCCAGGACTTTGATTCCAGAAAGCGCACCGACCCCGGGAGCGCTTGCCCGGGACGCAGACTCAGCCACGACGCCAGTCATCTTTCCTCCGCGACAACGTCAAGGTACCGCTCCCTGCCGAAACCGGTGCCAGCGAGATCACACCGTAAAGGGATCCGGGATCGTCCGCGGCAGCCCGCGATCGAGCACGTCGGCCGCGATGAGCCCCTCGAGGTATCGCGAGTCCCACCAGTTCAGCTGCAACTGCTTGGCACGGCGGTAGTAGAGCTGGATGTCGTAATCGAGCGTGAACCCGATGCCGCCATGGACCTGCTCGGCCATCGCCGTGATGTCGCGAAACGCCTTGCACGCAAACAGCTTCGCCATCGGCGCCAGCCGCTTGTCGTCCCGGCCCGTGGCATGGGCCCAGGCGGCCTCGTAGACCAGCGTCTTGGCGCCTTCCACGACGGGCGCGGCATCCGCCATGTAGTGCGACAGCGCCTGGAAGGCGCCGATCGGCTTACCGAACTGCTCGCGGTCCTTGGAGTACTGCACGGTCATCTCGAGCGCCCGCTCGGCGCCGCCCGCCGCATACGCTGCGAGCAGGATGATCCCCTCGTGCATGGCCTCCGCCCAGGTCCGCCAGCCGCTGCGCTCGGCACCGAGCCGCTGCGTCTCCGGCACCACCACCCCGTCGAAGGTGACCCGGTACTGCGTGTCCGAGGCCATGGAGCGCTGCTGCTCCAGCGCCAAGCTCTTGGCGTTCGTATCGACGAGGAACAGGTCGACGTCCTCGGGCGCGGCACCGGTGCGCGCCAGCACGAGCAGCTTCTGCGCCGCCCGAGCATGGAACACGTGGCGCTTGACGCCCTGCAATCGATAGCCGTCCGCCGTGCGGGTCGCCTTGAGCTGCACTCCCTCCGGGCCGTAGCCACCGTCCGGCTCGAGCCATGCCGGCACGACAATGAGCTCGCCGCTGCCGATCGCCGGCAGGAACTGCTTCTGCTGCGCCTCGCTGCCCGCCCGGCGGATCGCAAGCACGCCCATCACGGCGCTTCCGAAATGCGGACCCGGGACCAGTGCCCGACCGAACTCCTCGTAGATGACCGCGCAGTCCAGCATATTGAGACCCATGCCGCCGAGTTCATGCGGCAGCAGGATCCCGAGCAGGCCCATCTCCTGCATGTTCTGCCAGAGCGCTTCCGGCAGGCCGACCGGATCGTTCTCCATCTTCCTGACCACGTCCACACCGCAGTTGGCCACGCACAGGTCGCGGGTGGTCTCACGCAGCATTCGCTGCTCGTCGGAAAACTTCAGGTCCATGGGCTTGTTGCTCTCGTTGCAGTCGTACTGATCGGCGCGACGCGCCTCGTCAGGGTTTCCAGTTCTGGCCCTTGCGGGTCCACGGGTTGTCGGCCTCGTTGCCGGGCAGCGCGATCCTCGCTTTACCTTCAAACCTCACGACACCTTCCACCGACACGGCCATGTCGACATCGGCCCAGTGACAGCCGGTATCGTCTGTGGCGAGGCGCGTGACCCGTCCCGAGAAAGTCATCTCGTCGCCCGGGAAGACCGAGCTCTTCATCTTGAACGTCATCCGCCCCAGCCGGCCCTTGGGCCCGGTCCAGTCGGTGACGAAGCGCTCGAGCCACGCCGCGAGGTTGGGCGTGTTGATGAAAATGTTCTTCACGCCGTTACGCTCGACGGCGAAATCCTTGTCGTGATGCATGGGCCGCCAGTCGCGGCTCGCCAGCGCACCCAGCACGATCGTTGTCGCCGTCACGTTGATGCGGAGCGGCGGGATCTCCTGCCCCTCCTTCACCTCGCCCGCGAGCAGGTTGCGTACGGCGCTCATGCCTTCGGCTCCGGCCTGCGGTAGCCGAGGCAGGTGTAGGTCTCGGTGCCCACCCACTCGCCGCGCTGGTTGACGGTCTCGACGTCGATTACCCAGAAGCGCCCTTGCCCGAGCTTCGTCTGCTTCAGCTCGCCCACCGAACGCACGATCTGGCGCATGGTCAGCACGTCGCCCATGCGCACCGGCTCGCCGAAGGTGGCCTCGTTGCTGGCGACCACGGCCTCCGGCAGACCGCACAACTCCTTCAGGTCGAAATGGGTCTGAAGCGCCTTGCGCTCGCCACTGGCGCCGGGCGCCCAGAAATGCGGACGCATCCACACCGACAGCATCGTGGGCGGGGCGATCCGGCCGCCGGCGATCTCCTCGGCAACCTTGGCGTCCCAGTAGAGCGGACTGCCGTTCTGGGTGGCGGCGCAGGTGTTGTAGACGTAGCCGATCTCGATCGGGAACTCCGACTGCTCCTCGTACATCGGCTTGCCGATGAGCTGCTGTACCGCCGGCGGCAGATTAGTCGCTGCCGCGTCGGGCGGCGGATTGGATGGACCGCCGTTCACTGCACGCTCCCGCTGTTGCGCAGCTGCTGGATCTCGTCGGCGGAAAAGCCCGCCTCACCCAGCACCGCGTCCGTATCGGTGTGTCCGGTGGCCGGCAGCCGGAAGGTCGGCCGGCCCCGCTCCGCGCCCGCCAGATTCGGCGCGAGCTGCTCGAAGTTCCCGCGCTTCGGGTGGCTCGCCGTCATGAACGTCTGGCGCGAACGCAGGTGATTGTCCGCCACAACCTCGGCGATCTCGAGCACCGGCGCCACGCACGTGTCCTTGCCGGCGAGGGCCTCGGTCCACTCATCGCGCGTGCGCGTCAGGAGACGCTGCTGCATCACGTGCCGGATCTCTTCCTGCCGCGAGGCGTCGTACTGGCTGTCGGCGTACTGCTCGATGTCCAGCAGTTTGCACAGGTTGCGGAAGAACTTTCCCTCGATCGCGCCGACCGCGAGGTGTTTGCCATCGCCGGCCGCGTACACGCCGTAGCAGGCGAACCTGCCGGTCAGCAGGGCCGATCCCGGACGCGTCTCCTCGCCGGTGGCGAGGTACTGGTCGACATAGAGAGACATCAGGTTCAGCACCCCGTCCACGACCGACACGTCGAGGTTCGCACCGACGCCGGTGCGCGAGCGGCCGACCAGCGCCGCCATGATCGACATGGCGGCATGCATGCCGCCGCCGGCGCTGTCGGCCACGGTGGCCCCGGGAATCGCGGGCTTGCCCTCCCCGTCCCGGCCGCTGCAGGCGAGGAACCCGCCCACGGCCAGGTAGTCGATGTCGTGACCCGCCCACTGCGAATACGGCCCCTGCTGGCCATAGCCGGTCGTCGCGCAGTAGATGAGTCCCGGGTTGTGCGCCTTGAGATCCTCGTAGCCGATGCCGAGGCGGCTCGCGACGCCGGGACGGTAGCTCTCGATCAGCACGTCCGCCTTGCGCACGAGGCGGACGATCACGTCACGACCCGCGGCCGACTTGAGATCGACGCGGATCCTCTGCATGCCGCGCCCGCCGCCGTAGGCGTGGAACACCGGCTCGACCGCGTCGACCCCCGACCCCACGACCGGCGCGACCTTGATCACGCCCATGCCGTAGTCGGCCAGGATGCGCGAGGCCCGCGCGGCGGGCCCGACGGCGGCGAGGTCGAGGACGGTGAAGCCTTCCAGCAGTGACATGTCGCGGGCTTCAGAAGTTCTTCGGCAGATCCAGCTTGCGCTTGGCGATGATGTTCTTCTGGATCTCCGAGGAGCCGCCGCCAATCGTGTCGATCACGGTGTACGTGTAGCAGCTCTCGGCACGGCCCATGAGCGGCGCATCCTCCGTACCGAGCGCGAGCTGCGCCCCCGGACCCACGATGTCCATGGTGGCGTCGGCCACGCGACGCGACAGCTCGGTCGCATACAGCTTGTACTCTGAGGCCTCGACGGTCGGCGTCTTGTTCGAGTGCAATGCCGCGTCCACGAAGCGCACGCCCAGCAGGCGCGCCACCTCGCACTCGGTGGCCAGCTGGGCAATCCTCTGGCGGACGACCGGGTCGTCCTTGAGCGGCTTGCCGTCGCGCACGGTGTCCCGCACGTAATTGCACAGCAACTCCACCCGCCCGCGGATCGGGGCGAAGGTGAACATCGAGAAGCGCTCGATGTCGAGCGCTTCGGCGATGTACTGGAATCCCTTGCCCAGCTCGCCGACGCGATAGTCGTCGTGGATGAACACGTTGTCGAAGAAGACCGCATTGGTGCGCTCGTTGCCCATCGTGTACATGGGCTGGATGGTCAGTCCCGGGTCGTCCATGCGGATCAGGAACAGCGAGATGCCATGGTGCTTGGGTGCCTGGGGGTCGGTGCGGGCGCCGACCCAGTACCAGTCGGCAAAGTGCGCCGAGGTCGTGAAGACTTTCTGCCCGTTCAACACCCAGCCGTCGCCCTTGCGCTCGGCCTTCAGGCGCATGGCGGCCGCGTCGGACCCGGCACTCGGCTCGGAGTAGCCGACCGCGAACTCGATCTTTGCCGCGAGAATCTGCGGCAGGAATTCCTTCTTGAGCTTCTCGGAGCCGACCCGGATCAGCGTCTTGCCGATGATGCCAACACCCTTGCCGATCTGGGGCGCGCCGACCGACGAGAGCTTCTCGTTCAGCAGGTACTCGTAGAAGCCCTCGCCGTCCTGCCCGCCAACCTCCTTGGGCCAGGTCATGCCGAGCCATCCCTTCTTGGCGAGCTTGCCCATGAAGGCACGTCGCTCCGGCGTGTCGCAGATCTGGGCCATGTTCTCCCGGGTGACGTCCATGACCTTGGGGTCATGGTTGTCCTTCAGGAACTGCTCCACCTCGCGCAGGAAAGCGCGTTCGTCTTCAGTGAATTCAAAGTCCATGCCTTGACTCCGGAAACAGGCCGAGCCGCCTTTGGGATTCGATTCCACGCGCGCCATGTTGCCGGCGGCGAGAGGCGCGTCGGTGCCGTCAGACCGTAGCGCCCGGCCCGGCGAGGAGCGACGTCCAATCGGACTACCGGCCAGCGGTGCTCCCGCGCCGTCACCGTCCCTTGTAGTTGGGCTTGCGCTTCTCGGCAAAGGCCTTCGGCCCTTCCCGCGCGTCCTCGGAGGAGAACACGCGCGCACCAATTGCCTTCTCCAGGACGAAGTTCAGCTCGTTGTTGAGTGCGCGCACCGCGATCTCCTTCGCCGTGCGCACCGCCAGCGGGCCGTTCTGGCAGATCTTCTCCGCCATGGCCAGCGCCTCGTCGAGCAGCCGCTCTTTCGGCACGATCCTGTTGACCAGGCCCACCTCGTACGCACGCCTGGCGTCTATGCTGCCTCCCGTCAACAGAAGTTCCATGGCAACGGCCCAAGGAATCTGCTGCGGCAGGCGGATGTGACTGCCGCCCACCGGGATCACCGCCCAACGCACCTCGCTCAGGCCGAAGGTAGCGTTCTCGGCCGCAATCCGGATGTCGGTGCCCAGCATGAACTCCATGCCGCCCGCAATGCACATCCCGTTGATTGCCGCGATGATGGGCTTGTAGATGGTCTGGAACGGCCGCTTCACCGGATCCTCGTAGCCCATCGAGTCGCCGTCGGCGATTGCGGGCAGCGCGGACTTCATGTCCATCCCCGTGCAGAACGCCCGGTCGCCCGCACCGGTGAGAATCGCGACGTGCAGGTCCGGGTCGGCGTTGAAGTCGTCGAACGCCGCGTCCATACCCATGATCATTTCCCGCGTCATGGAATTCGCCGCCTGCGGGCGGTTCAGGGTCATCACTGCGATGCGCCCGCGCTTCTCATAGGTAAACGTCTCTGGAAGGTTCAGTGCCATGTCTTGGTCCTGTCAGTCGTTGATCGGTGACGCCGGACGGCCGGCACGGGAACTCTGATCGGGAAGCGCCGCAACGACCAGCTCCGCGAGGTCGAAGACCTTACGTTGCTCCGTGTGCTTAGCCGCGCTCGAACTCAGCATGAGCAGGCAGAACGGGCAGGAGGTCGCCACCTTGTCCGCACCGGTGCCGAGGGCCTCGTCGACCCGCACGTCGCTGATCCTGGCCGTGCCGCCTTCGCGCGACCAGTAGTTACCGCCACCGCCGCCGCAGCAGAAGCTGTCCTTGCGGTTGCGCGGCATCTCCAAGAGCTCGCCGATGGCCGCGACAACGCTGCGGGTCTCCTCCACGATGTCGTTGTGCCGCGCGAGGTAGCAGGGATCGTGGAAGGTGATCTTCTGCGCGGCGTCGCGCTTGACGATGAGCCTGCCCTCGCGGATCAACTGGTCGATCAGCACGGAGTGCGGGATGGTCTGCCAGTTTGCACCCAGCTCCGGGTAGTAGCGGTCGAAGCTGTTGAAGCAGTGCGCGCACATCGTGATGACCTTGGCGACCTTGAGTTCCTGGAACTCCTCGATGTTCGCCTGCGCGAGTTCGACGAACAGCAGCTCGTTGCCCATCATCTTGGCCGGGTCACCCGTGCAGCGCGACTCCTCGAGGATTCCCCAGGACACGCCGGCGGCGTTCAGGATCCGGACCATGGCATGGGCGATCTGCTGGGCGCGCTCCTCGAAGGCGACCGAGCAGCCGATCCAGAGCAGGTACTCGGTCTTGCCGGGCTCGAAGAACGGCACGTCGAGATCGCGGCGCCAGTCGTCGCGATTGGCTGAGGTGCCGACGAAAGGATGACTGCGCGACTCGAGGTTGCGGTTCGCCGTCGCCATGACCTCCGGCATCTCGGAGCGACCCATGACGAGCTGCCGCCGGAAATGCACGATCACCTCGGCCGGGTCGTTGGTCACCGGGCACTGCTCTACGCAGGCCGCGCAGGTCGTGCAGCTGAACAGCGCCTCGGTGCCGAGCGTGTCGATGAGCGAGGCGTCGACGAGCCGCCCCTGCTCCAGGTATTCGGCGCAGGTCAGCATGATCTTCTTCGGCGAGAGTAGCTTGCCCGTCTGGGCCGCCGGGCAGGCCTCGTGGCAGCGTCCGCACCATAGGCACGCCGAGAAATCGAGCCGGCTCTTGAGCGGCAGATCGGCCAGCTTCTCGGCGCCCAGCGCCGGCTCGTCGGCCTCGAAGTCGATCGGAGGGAGCGTCACGCCCGGGCGCCGCTTCGCCAGCGCCGTGTTGATCGGGCCCAGCAGCATGTGCGACATCGGCGTGCGGGTGATGAGCACGATGAACCAGAGCCCCAGCAGGCCGTGGATCCACCACAGCGCCAGGTAGCCGTGGCTTATCGCGCCCGCATCGAGCTGGCGGATGCCGTTCGCGAGTGCGCGCCCGAGGAACTCGCCCTCGCCAGTTACATCCGGGTGCGCGAGGCGGAACGCCTCGACCGTAAAGCCCGCCGCAACGATGACGAGGAACAGGATCTCCATCGGCACGAATCCGCGCCGCGCCTTGCCGACCGTCAGTCGCTGCGGCGGCCACACGCGTCGCAGCAACAGGAACAGGATGCCAAGGAACATCGCGATGCCGGCGAGTTCGCGGCCGAGTTCCATCACCACGAAGCCGAAGCGGCCGGAGTAAACGGGGATCCCGACGAACGTCAGCGGGTAGAGGCCGTGGCCGAAGATCTCGAACAGGCTGCCGAAGAACAACAGGCCGTGCGCCAGGCCCGAGGCCGGTCGCTTGAAGACCCTGGAGATCAGGACGCCGCGCCACCAGAACGATCGCCAGTTCACCCGGCCGAACAGTTCCGACAGCGAGGCCACCCGGCCGGACAGCGTCTGTCCCGGCGCCATGCGCAGCCAGATATCGCGCAACCCGAGCACGACGCCCGCGCCCGCCGCGCACAGCAGGACCGTCAGGATGATGTAGTTGGCTGCGCCAATCTCGTGCATCGTTTGACACCGTCGCGAGCCGCGCCCCCAGTGCCCGGGCCTCGCGCTCTAGCGCTTCAGGATAGCAGCCGTCGCATTCCCGCCCAGCCCGAGCGTCTGCGCGAGGCCTGCCTTGGCACCCGGGACCTGCCGCGCTCCCGATTGGCCGCGCAGCTGCCACGTGAGCTCGGCGATCTGGAACACACCCATCGCCGTGGTCGCCTCACCGAAGGACACGAAGCCGCCCGACGGGTTGATTGGCATGCGCCCCGTGGGCGTCGTCTCGCCCGCCGCCAGCAGCCGTTCCGCCTCACCCGGCTGGCAGAGGCCCCATTCCTCGGGGAAGGCCAGCTCGTAATAGCAGGTGTTGTCCTGCAGTTCGGTGAAGCTCATGTCCTTCGGGCCGATGCCGGCGTGTTCGAAGGCCTTGAGGACCGCCGCCTTCGCCTCGGTGTGGAGACTCGGGCCGCTCGGCGCCGGGCCGGCAAGACCGCGCGGCAGCGAGTCCTCGAAGGTCATGGTCGCCACGGCGCTGGACGCCACCCACACCGGCTTGTTCGTGAACTCGCGGGCCTTGTGCTTCGAGCAGATGATCGCCGCAGCCGCGCCATTCGACACGGGGCAGATCTCGAAGAGGCGCAGCGGGTTGCTGACGTACGGCGAGGCCAGGACCTCTTCCAGGGTCACTTCCTTCTGGAAGCGCGCGAACGGATTGCCGACCGAGCACTTCCGCGCCTTGACCGTGACCGCGGCCATCTGCTCTTCGGTCGTGCCGTAGTCGTGCATGCGCCGGCGTGCCAGGGTCGCCCAGAAGGACGGCCCGGGGAACCCGATGCAGCGCTGGCGCAGGAACTCCGGATCAGTGACCTCCTCGTTGCCGGACGTCTGGATCATGCCCTTCGGCATCACCTCGCCGCCGACCACCAGCACCATGTCGTAGAGGCCGCCCGCCACCATCGAATATCCGACGTTGAATGCGTTGCCGCCCGCAGCACAGCCGGCGGACATGTTGTAGACCGGTATACCGGTGGAACCGATGTCCTCGACGATGTCGTTGCCGTTGAGGCCCCAACCCTTGCCGCCAGAGAAGCGCGAACTGGCGGCGGCGACCGCCTCGATCTGCCGCCACGACACGCCCGCGTCCTTGAGGGCCATCTCCACCGCGTGCCGGCACAGCTCGGTCACGGACTTGGTGCCGACGATCCCGTCTCCGGTCTTGCCGAAGCGATGGAGCCCTACGCCCAGTACGGCGACTTCCTGCATCTCTCTACTCCTCGCGGCTCAGACCAGCTTGAACTTCCAGGTCGTGAATGCCTTGTCCTGCTCGTGATAGAGCGTGTCGATGACCAGGTCCACCGCCGCGCCGACGCTGAGCGCTGCAGGGGGATCGACCATCTGCCCCACCAGCCGCAGGCCGCTGTCGAGATCGACGACCGCGATGGCATAGGGCTTGAACGGGTTGTCGTACTTGTGCGGGGGCGGTGGCGGGAAATTCGCGACCGAATAGCTCCAGATCCTGCCCCGGCCGCCGAACTCGCACGGCTCCATACTCGATCCAGGACAGTCCGGGTTGTGGCAGTTCGATGCCTTGGGGAAATACGGCGTGCCACACGCCGCGCACCTCGACCCCAGGACCCTGGCGCCGCCTTCAGCGACGAACAATTCCGCTACGCACGGCTCGGAGGACTGGACCACTTGCGCTTCTCCCTCAACCACCACGGGCTGCCTTGATGAGTTCCGGCATCACTTCGAGGCAATCACCGACGATCCCATAGCGGGCGTACTTGAAGATCGCCGCATCCGGATCCTTGTTGATCGCCACGATCGTCTTCGCGGCCGAGCATCCCGCCATGTGCTGGCTCGCGCCGGAAATGCCTACCGCGACGTACAGCCGGGGCCGGGTGATCTTGCCGGTCAGGCCGACCTGCCGCGAGGAATCGATCCAGCCATCGTCGACGATCGGGCGCGACCCGCCCCACATCCCGCCGAGCGCTGCCGCGAGTTCCCTGACCAGTTCGAGGTTGCCGGCCTTGCCGAGGCCGCGGCCGCCGCTGACGATGACCTCGGCATCCTCCAGGCGCGGCCCTTCGGCCCTGGGCGCGTACGTGACCTTGAAGCGTTCCTCGACCGCGTCGAGGTCGACGTCGACCTGGTTGCATGCCGGCTGGCCGGCAGCAACAGCCGGCTCAGCGACCAGCGTCGTCGGCACCAGGCACACGACGTTGGTCGGGGACGGCATGCGGTATACGACGTGGGTATCGCCGCCGAACGCCGTCGCAGACACGTGCAACGCACCAGCCTCGTGCTGGAGGGCGAACACGTTCGTGACCACAGCCGCGCCCAGACGGCTTGCCAGACGCGGCGCCACCAGGCTCGCCGCCGCGGTCTGGTTGAAAAGAACGACCACCGGCCGCGTCCGCGCACAGTACTGCGACAGCGCCTCGACCAGTACATCGGGACCGCAGCCGCTCAGCTTCGGGTGGGTGATGAAGTCGACGACCGCTACCCCGTACCGCGACGCGAGCTCGAGCGCGACATCCCGAGCCATCCCGGCGACCGCCCAGTGCAGGGGCAACCCCACGGCAGCGCTGTAGGCGCGGGCCGCCGTCAGTGCCTCCTCGGTGCCGCGTTCGACGGCGCTTCCCCAGCTGCAGAGAACCACGCTCATGAA
>Ga0315287_10002779_pt1 | contig 16697 bp, 17 predicted proteins | sample YL17G11_0_MG_FD_205037 | JGI IMG/M metagenome (GOLD analysis project Ga0315287, IMG submission 205037) | Sediment microbial communities from Yellowstone Lake, YNP, Wyoming, USA - YL17G11_0 | ecosystem: Environmental > Aquatic > Freshwater > Lake > Sediment | place: USA: Wyoming | collected...
ATGTAGACTCATCTCCATCAACCCATGTTTTTGCATTATATTTCTTCCAATTATTCCAATTCATCCATTCATTACCAGGTAATTTAAAAAGATTTTCCAAATATATTTTTAGTTCTTGAATTGTATACGGTAGATATTCTAATATAGAATGACCTTTTTTAGATGATCCTATGTTTTTTAAAGATTTTCCAACTTCGCAAGTTAATCTATTTCTAAGTTTAAATGATGGATCATTTTTATACTTTATATTTGATAGTTTTCTATTTCTATCTATATATTTTTGTTTATTATTTTTATAATATTCTTTTGCGCGTAGTTTTCTTTCTTCTTTATTATTTTCATTTCTTATTTTATCATAAGCGCGCTTTTTATCTTTATTAAGCATTTATCCTTTAGCCGTTAACTTATTATCCACATACAATTCCCCACCCGCACCCAGAATGTAGTATATTTCTATAGCCATATTTTTTGCCATATCTTTTCGTTCTTGTTCATTGGTGCAATTTCTAACCAAATTATCATATTTATTAAATATTTTTTTCATCTCGCCTTCACACCCCATAACAAAAGCATGAGCAAGAAGTCTTTTACGAGTTTCTTCTTCAGACAATACTTTATTGCTTAAATTTTTAGGATCCGATCCGTCTATTTTAAAACTCATTTGTCTTCCCCATTAAATATTTTAAATGATTTTGGTTTAGCATTTACAAGCGGTTCATCAATGTCTATGTTTCTTTTGCCGTTTAATTCATAAACAACGGTTCTTCCATTCGGTAGTCGCGTTGAAGGATATATTCCAATTATTTTTAATAATCCAGCATGGCAAAAACTATGATGATTTGGACAGAGTATAACGAGGTTTGTTGAATTATTAGTAGTATTAATATCTTTTCGCGGAATTAAGTGATGAAGATGTAAACATTGAGTTTCATTACATCCTTCAATTTCACATTTATCTAATATTAATTTTTTCTTACTCATAATTAGTTAATATATCACAGTTGAATTTTTTGCCACACCTATTATACCGTCTCTTTTTCGAAAAATTCAATTAGCATTTCAGGATCAATGCTTTCAGGATCCCAATCTTCAGTTCCAGGATAATTAGACTCTTTCATAACACGAGCAATAGCCTCAGAACAAAACATTGCTTTTGGATCTCTACATGGATTATACCAATTTCGTTTTAACCATCTGCCAATTTCTACCCATATCATTCCAATTAATCCGACATAATCATAACCTTCGCCCAGCCAATCAATAGATTTAGTTAGACCGGTTTCTACAGAATATTTTGGAGTAAATTTGGCAACTAAATCAGCCTCATAATAACTAAAAGGAGTTATTTTATAACCACCTTCAGTAGCTTCTAAAACCATATTTCTTTGCCAATCTTCATCATAATATATAAAAAAACAATGGCTGGCTTTTGAATCCGTAAACCATCTAATTATTTTAGATAACCAATAATCTTTGCTTGTAGAGAATCCAACTTGTATGTTCATGGTTTTATATAGTAATATGCCTTTATTCATTCACTCTTAAAAGATAAAATGTTCCAGTAGCATATGTTCCACCATAATTAGTATCGTGTTCTAAATAAACACGTAATTCCATTTTGCTTGATGATCTAAAATCTGTTGTTGTTTGAAAATCCCATGGAAAAGAATAAACTTTTTTCTGAGCAGCTCTCCAATTTGTCCCACCAAGAACTGGTATTTCTGGATAACATCCATTAGCATCATTATAATAATCATATATAGTTTTATATTTATCCGCCCCGACTAATTGAATTAATGTTTCAGATGGTATTACACCAGAAGGATATGTCGAATATGCTGCCGATCCACTAGTAGAACTTCCAACATAAATATCAGCTAATGTTATTTGAGTATTAGAATCAACCGTAGCTACAACCATGTAACATTCTGGACCATCTCCTTCATATCTAATATATTGTCCTGGAATTATTTCTGTTGTAAATAAGGTATCAACTCCTGTAATTATATTTGAATTATTAGTAAAAGTTACAGTTCCAGTCGCTCTATAATAAACATATTGAGGCGCAAAACTATTAACAGAACCATAAAGATCATAAACTAATGTATCGGTTAATACAACGTCTTCTGAAAATTGTGCCTCAGCTCTTTTTAATTTTAATACTTCTCCAGCAGTTGGTTTTATAGTCCATCTGCTTCCATTTTCATAATGATATGTAATTAATGGAGAAATTTCAACGGGAATACTTTCAAAAAAAGTAATATATCCATCTTTATAATTAACTGTAAAATCACCACCGGATCCATAATGAGGATTCTGTTCTGTTTTTTCATAACCATCTGCAGTCACTAACACTCTATATGAATATCCATCTGCATCTGAAAGATTATCTTCCCCTGTTAATTTCCCATGATATGTATCAGTAATATTTTTATGAGAAGTCTCCCAAACTTTTCTATCCAAATCTGTTGTTATCATTTCTTCATTAACAATTCTAACAGATTGTTCATACCATGTAGTTCGGTCACACCAATTTGGACTTATAGCGTTTAATTTTAAACCTTCTGCAGGAGTTGTGGCTATTAATGGTTTTCCATCAGCTTCAAGCGGACTACATAGACCTTGCACTTCTGCTTCACAAGATACCGATCTGGCTATCGATTTGTAATTTGATTCAAAATCTGTAACATTAGAGTCAATAATATTACTTTTAAGAATATAAGTAACAGATCCTGCTAAAACACAATAACCTGAATGAAGCGTGATATAAAATAATCTAAGACCCTTTTTAGCAGTTTCTGTTTTTAATATGGTATAAGGAACATTTAAAATATCTAATGACATATTATTTACCTCAAAATATAATCTATTGTTGCGCACCAATCAGAAGATAAGCTACCATTTGGAGTAACAGTTAATTTTATTATATCTCCACTTACACCTAAAAGACGCGGACTGGCACTCCAATCTTCATATTCTCTTTTGTCAGAAGATAATTTAAATATTCTAAGAAAACCACCATCTATTATTCCAGGAGCTACTGGCTCAACAGTTAAATCTCCTCTTCCAATTTTTATATAACCAGATACACTGTTGTCAGGAGCAGATATTGAATATCCAGTAGTATACATAACTTTATCTGTTGGCACTATAAATTGTAGAATTATCTGATCTTCATCAGTGGAAGTAGTTGTTTTTATACCAGTAATACTATGACAATCTTCAGAAAGTCTTACAGATAATGGCTCGCCAGTTAAAAATGAACCAGATATTTGAGTTAAATTATGATTTGAAATATATACATTTTCTATTGATATTACTGTTTCAGATATAGTAGTGCCCATATTCCAAATACCAACTCCAAAAAGTAAACATTTATAAGGTCTTGGAATATGTCTCTTATGTGATACTACCGGTTTACCATTTATAACTAGAGTAGCAATAAATGCTCTTAATTCAATTTCATAAAGTTGTTCAGAATTAGTTTTAGCTCCAGCTGGAAGAGATATTATTGTCTCTTCCATTGTTCCTTGGCATCCCGTAATAAATTTTATTTTTGTATCATCTGTTCCTGTAAACATTACAGTTGCAACATCTTGAAAATTTCCAAGTTGGTCTAAAAATCCAAAAGAACTCATTTGATTCTCAATACGTTGAGAAATTCTAATGAGAGATGAAACTTTTAATGGTTGATAATCTAAATAACGAATGAGACTAGTGCTACATTCTCCACATGTTAAAATATGTAAATGTACTTTTGAATCAGAAACTGATATATAACCGTCGGCAGTTTTTGTAGATACCCAATAAGATTTTTTTGCAGTAGTAGTAGTAGTATATCCATCATATACATCATCAAGTTCTAATTGTGTATTTGATATAATTTTACTAACTAATTCTGCTTTATCAGATTCATCAGATGATGACCAAACATAATTATATGTATCTAATTCTGTTCTAAAATTTGTTCCAATTCCAGTAACAGTAGTTGATCCATTTGTAAACGTTACAGTTCCAGTTAACAATGTTTCTAAACTATCTCCAGCAAAATCATCTCTAAAACACCCTTCATCTGTTAAAATTTGTCCGCGAATTTGTTGATTATTATCTGCATCAATTGCCGAAGGAAGTGTTCCATCTGGATATGAAGTTGGGTCGGGTGAATACCCGCTATTGGCTATAACGGAAACAGGAATGGGTGTTTGAGATTGATCTATTAAAACTGATTGAGCCTCTGACGGCAATTCTTCCCCAGAATGTATTGATACTAACCCATCAAGAACTGTTTTATCTTCTGTTGGCAAATCTGCCTTGAAAAAGATATCGCAGTCATCACCACTAGTTCCAATATAATCCAAAGCTATAGTAATAACTCCGCTTCTAATTTCTAAACTTAAACGGTTTGAAGATACTATATGATTTGGAAAATCATTTTGAATACTGTATGTATACTTAGTCATGTTTATCCCAAATAATCTTTAATTAAACGCCAACTTCTATTATCATAATGCAGGCATATTCACTATCTATTTGTGTATAAGGTCTAATATAAATCGTTTTGCTATTATCTATTTTCCATTCAATAGTAAATGTATGAGATCCCGCACTAAGATTATTATCTTGATAATTTATTATTGCACTTCCTCCAGCACCCTCGGAAGCGCCTCTAATAAGAGTACCTCTTACAACTGTTTCATCAACTTTTAATCTTAAGGTTATTGTGCTATTTGGAGAAGTAACCGTTGCTGAACAACCAAATACTACTAATACTTTTGATAAACTAGTAGTAACAGTAGTTGACATTAAACTAACAAAAGAGCTACTAGTAGTAGAAGAGTCCGCAGGAAGATTATAATAGGCTGTCTGTCTAAATGAAGACAATCTTGTATCACCGCCTTCGCAAAAGGTACCGGTAGTAGATCCAAAAGGAGGTATATAATGAATGTGATCTGATTGGGATAAAGTTGTAGCACTTCCAGTGGCTCCAGTATTTCCTGGAACTAAAGCAGAGGCTATATATGTAGAAATATCATGTTTATGATCGTATCTTGAAGCAGAACTACCTGTACCACCAGTTGCTGCAGACCTGGTTACATTTAGTGGTATAGAGGATGATAAAGGACCAGTTGGTCCAGTAGGTCCAATTGCACCTGTTATCCCAGTGGCTCCAGTTACGCCTTGAGTGCCTTGAGTTCCAGTAGATCCAGTAATTCCCTGAATGCCTTGGGATCCTGTTGAGCCCGTTACACCCTGAATGCCCTGAGATCCTGTCGGTCCCGTTATTCCTTGAATTCCTTGAGAACCTGTTGGTCCAGCAATACCTTGAATACCTTGAGATCCTGTAGCTCCAGTTATACCCTGAATACCTTGTATGCCCTGAGAGCCTGTTGGTCCAGTAATTCCTTGAATGCCTTGAGATCCAGCCGGTCCAGTAACCCCGGTAGGTCCTTGAATTCCCGTTGCGCCAGCAATACCTTGTATACCTTGGGAACCTGTAGACCCGGTAACTCCCTGTATGCCTTGAGTTCCAGTCGGTCCAGTAACTCCTTGAATTCCTTGAGTCCCAGTAGGACCCGTTGTTCCAGTTATTCCTTGAACGCCCTGAGATCCAGTCGGTCCAGTTATACCTTGAACTCCTTGAATACCAGTGGCGCCTGTTGGACCAGTAACGCCTTGAGTTCCTTGAGATCCAGTTGCGCCCGTAATTCCTTGAATTCCCTGAGCACCAGTAGGTCCAGTAATACCTTGTATCCCAGTAGGTCCAGTAATGCCTTGTATACCTTGTATCCCCTGTGCACCAGTAGGTCCCGTGATACCTTGTATACCTTGCGCCCCAGTCTCCCCTTGAATTCCTTGTATTCCTTGAGACCCTGTAGGACCAGTAACTCCCTGAATCCCCTGGGAACCTGTAGACCCTGTAATGCCTTGTATACCTTGCGATCCAGTAGGTCCTGTAATGCCTTGAACGCCAGTGGCACCGGTTATTCCCTGTATTCCTTGAGCTCCCGTTGGTCCTGTAGGTCCAATTAATGCAGAAGTGTCTTGCCAAATAGCTCCAGTACTTGATGTTGCTGTTAATATTTGTCCAGCAGCTGGTGCAGTTGCTCCAGATACAGTTACAATAGTTGAAGATGTTCTTAATGCATAAGCAATTCTATCATCTGATAATCTAGAATCACTCCCTTCACAAAATGATCCTGCCGTCGAACCAAATGGAGGAAGTCCATGAATATGATCTGATTTAGATAAAGTTGGTGCAGTTCCTGTCGCCCCAATATTTCCAGGAACTAAATTAGATGCTATAGATGTAATGGCACTAATTGTTCTATCAATAGATAAATCGCCACCACCAGTTAATCCTGTGCCAGCCGTAATACTGCGAATATTTGGAACATAATTATTTGTAATATTAACTAAAGACTGATCTGCTTCTTTAATTGCATCTTGAACATTATGAGCAGTAATTGTGGTTAATCCCGTAGGATCGAATCCAATTAATCCCGCGCCAACCGGGAACATAAAAACTACATATCCGTCACTTGAATTATTAATACTTTCAAAAACTGTAAAACTAGTATCGTCTAAAATTTCATTTACAATAAAATATCCATCCGCATTACCGCCGCTTGTTCCAAACAAATAAACACGATCATATTGTTCTACAGGATGATCTCTTCCGGTAATAATACCTTCTCCATCAGAAGGAAGATTAATAACTATAACTTTAGTAAGGCTAGTGCTTACCAAAGTTGAAGTTAAATATATCTTATAACCATCTGAAATTAATTCATCAGAATCTATAAGATCTCTGTCAGTTATATCTGATTTTCTTATCATATGATCTCAATATGTTATATAACATTATTAATGCTCAATTATTGACACAGCAATTATGTTAAGCAGATTAAATAAGAAACAAATATATTTAAATATAAGCTTTATATAAAGCGACCTCCAATAAAATAATTGGAATGTATTTATAATTTCTTTTTAGAAGATTTTTCTTTCTTCTCTTCTACAACCAGCAATTCCTCTATATTTTCTTCTAAAGATTTTGCATAAGCTGCTTTTTCTGCCTGTTCTTCCGCTCTTGCTTGTTCCTCTCTAAGTGCTCTCTCGTGGGATAAGATATATCCATTTAATACATTAAATAAAATATTTCCCATTCCCGCATACGCCCCCATTTGCCCATCACAGATAGCTGCTTGTTTTCTTAATTCTTCCGCTTTATTAGCACAAGCCTGCCTCTGTCTTTCTGATTCATTAAGTATTTGTAATAGTGTAGCCTCATAGAACTCTTTTATATTATTATCTATAATTCCAGCACCAACAGCATCTAAAACTCTTTTTCTTAATTTTAATAGATCTTCTGTATGTCCCATTTTATATTTTCCTCTTTTTATTTTCTTTAGCAAAATGATTGGAAACAATTAAACATAATTCACAATAAATTCCACTTATTCCATTTCCAATAACTTGAAAAAATCTAGTAGGTTCAGGATACCCATCTTCTTCTACTTTAAATTTTTCAGGAGCAATGTGCCCAGAAGCACACACCCTGCTAGGATTATCAATTTGTTTAAATGTCATATCTGGTTTATTCATATTATATATTATATCAACATTATAATTATTTCTATAGCAAAAATAATGCTACAAATTGAAAATATTTTCTAAATTCTATGGATATCATGATATATAAGTATAAGAGGTATCAAAATGAAAAGTAAAACTATTTTGCTAAGACTAAATGAAAAAGAATTAGAAACTATAATGTTAGCCTATAAAAATAGGCTTATTAATGGAGATTATATTTCTCGCAGCGAATATATTCGACAGTTAATATTAACTTCTATAGATGCTGATAATAAAATATAAATATTTTTATATTAGGAAAATAATATGTGTCAAGGTAAACGTTCTTCAAAAGAAGAATTTATAGAAAAAGCTAGAAAAATTCATGGCGACAAATATAATTATGACAAAAGTATTTATATTAATAGTAAAACTAAAGTAGAAATTTTATGTAATAAATGTAATGCTATCTTTTTTCAAACTCCTAATGATCATTTAATGACAAAAGGCTGTGGAAAATGTGCGGATAAATTTACTGCCGATATAAGAAGATCATCGCTAGATGATTTTATAGTAAAAGCAAAAATAATTCATAAAGATAATTATAACTATGAAAAATCTATTTATAAAGGAAACAAAATAAAAATAGAAATATTTTGTAATAAATGTGAAAATATATTTTGGCAAATTCCAACAGATCATTTAAAAGGCTGCGGGTGTCCAAAATGCGGACTAATTTCCAGATCTTTAAAAAGAAGTTCAACAACAGAAAGTTTTATTTTAAAAGCAAAAATAATATTTGGAGATAAATTTGATTATAGAAATGTTGTATATATAAATAATAGAATAAAAGTTGAAATTATTTGTAATATTTGTAGTACTTGTTTTTTAAAATCGCCAAATAAACATTTAAATGGTCAAGGTTGTCCATTCTGTAGAGGAGGTATAAATATTTCAAAATCAGAAACAGAATGGCTTGATTCATTAAATATTAAAATTAGAAGTAAAATCATTAAAATTAATGATAGAAAATTTGTTGTTGATGGTTTTGATCCAGAAACAAATACTGTTTACGAATTTAATGGAGATTATTGGCATGGAAATCCAGAAATATTTAATCCAAATTCTTTTAACAAGAATATAAATAAAACATTTAGCGAATTATATAAAACCACTTTAGAAAAAGAAAAATTATTAAAATTATCAGGGTATAATATTATTTCTATTTGGGAAAATGATTGGAAGAAAATTAAAGAAAATATAAAAAAACAAAGCCCCCTGATAAACAGGAGGCTTTGAATATTTTTAAGCAAACGTTTAGCTATTAACTATTAAGCATAAATGAAATAGTTAATATGGTCGCCTACGCGGAGTTTTGAAAACATACTAATTTGAGTGCTATTTAGTTCCAAATAATCATTGCCATCAACGATTGGTCCTGGATCTCTTAGAATACCACGAGTAAATACCGATAGATTTTGCCCATTATTGCTTGTATCAAGCGTATAAGAATGTCCAGAAGGAATGGTTATTGGAGTGCCCGCAGGAATATCACTCCCAGTGATTCTCTGAATAATTCTTACTTGTGAAGCTGCTTCAATTGCCACTGATAAAGCTTGTAAAGCTTGGGTTATTGTATAGCCATCATTGATTATTGTAGAAGTAAAATCTCTATCACCGATTTCTTGGTTCAAAATATTAAGAGCATCTACCACTGTCGGGGTAGCTGTTCCTAAATCACTAAATGGGAAGTAGTTTGTAACATTAGTTAGATGAGTTGAAAGGTCCGTATCACCAATAACCGTGCCAAGAGTTGCTAAAATATCAGCAACTTCTGCCGAAGTTGTTGCATCAGCAAAAAGCCCATTTACCAAAGTAGTTCTAAATGCAGTTTCTGTTAAACTATCGGCTTGCTCACGATAACCATAATACATATCAACTGTAAGTGGTTGATAGCCATCCCAAGTATAGGCTATCGAAGTGGAAAGTGCTGCACCCATTTTAACTGCACGAAATTCAACTTCAACACTATTTGGCGATACACCGCTGCCACCAGCTCTTGTTAAACCGAAAATTCGATAGCCATCAGCAGCGCCGCCTTTAGCAATTAGATAATTTTCAGTTACAGGATTTATAATTTCTACGTAGCATGCTCCAAGTTTACTAACACCAGTATCAAGTCCATCAGTAATTGGAACGCCAGTCTTATTATTAGAATCAGCATGATGTAATTGACCCGCAGCAGAAAGTAAAATATAAGCATCAGATAATGCAACTGGAACTGCTGGAAATAGTTTGTTGATAACCCATGCATGTGCATCTAAAGTTACACCGGCAATGTTTGATAGATTAGCAGGAACTAATGTGGTTGTATCCGAAGGACGAACATAAGTAGGAATTGCTGCCGAATAAGCAACACCCTTGATGGCTGCACGATCTGTACGTTCAAAGTTTAGATCGTCTTGTAAACTATAAGCACCACGTTCTGTCCAAGAAATAGTTCCATTATTTGCATCAGGAGCAGATCCTAATAAATTTAACGCTTTTACATAACCGTCGTTAATATAGCCGTCAATTAGAAAAGTACCATCATTAGCATCTGAATCTGAAATTGTTATGAAATTTCCTACGGAGGCTTCTGTCATTCCACTGAGACCCCCAATAGTTATTGAGGTTCCGTCGAAAGCACTTATTAAAGCGGTACTGCCAGATTGCCCACTAATTGCAGCGCCTAAACCGTTTGGTTCGTCTGCAAGGGTCATTAATGCGTTTTTAGATAATGTCCCAGAAATATCTAAAAATTGATCTAACGCGTTGAGTCGAGAAGAAGTCATAGTAGTTTCCTTTGTTAAAAACCCAGTTAATTTGGTCTTACAACAATCTTATCATAATTATATTTAATTATGCGCTACTATAACATTATTTTCAAAAATTATATCAAATATTATTTACAACATAATTACAATACATTTGACTATTAGCTCTTGGCGAAAATGAAATTAAAACGACAGTATCATAACCAGTTCCAAGTCCTCCAGATTCAGCCAATACATAATCTATTGATTCAAAAATTTCACGCCCATTATGGAATACTTGAATCTTAAATATATTGCCAAGAAAAGTTCCATTAATAAATTTATCAGGAGATGGAATAGTAAACATTCTATTTGTTCCATCAATATTTCCAATCATTGGAACATTTTGTTTTATTAAGAATGGAATACTTGCCGTTGATCCTGTTGCTCCAGTAGGACCAGCAGAACCCGTAGATCCTGGTGTGCCAGCCGGACCTGTAGCCCCAGTCATACCTATACCAGTTGGTCCCATTGTTCCAGTTGCTCCGGTAGTCCCAGGAGTTCCAGGTATACCCGCAGAACCAGTTACACCAGTTGCCCCAGCCGGACCTGTCGGACCCGTTTCTCCAACTACTGAGCCCGTTGGTCCCGTTGCTCCAACTGGACCTGTAACACCAGGTGTTCCTGGTGTTCCAATAGGACCTGTTGGACCTATAGTTCCGGGGTTACCAGTAGGACCCATTATACCCGTTGCCCCCGTTATCCCTATACCAGTTGCTCCTGCAGGACCAATTGAACCTGTTGCACCAGGTATTCCTTGAGGACCAGTTGAGCCAGCGGGACCCGTTGGACCTGAACCAGTTCCGCCGGTAACTTCAAGACCTTTTATAACTCCAGCATCTTGTAAAAATAGTTTTTGATCGTCATTAAATTGAAGAAGATCAATATCGCTACATTCTATTACGATATCTTTGGCTAAAATTTTATGTCGTAATTCGCCTTTTAAAAGAGATACTCGAAGACTATCCTCTGAAACACCTGGAATTTGAAGCAAATCCCTAGTAGTATCCCATAAAATGGGATACTTAAATATACTAATAATCTTTTTTCTATCAGGGCAAATATTTCTAACTATAAAACAACCATACTTTTTTGTATATGGAGCAAAATTATTCATCGTACTCATGTTAATTTCTCCATATTATTCTTCTTTTTTCTCTTCCTTATCTAAAAACGAATCTTTAATAGTAATAGTAACACTTCTCTCTACATTTTTGTTTTCTTTTGTAGCCTTAACACCGTCAAATATTTTATCTAATAGAGAATCATATGATTGTGTTGCTACATCATGTCTTGTAATTTCTGGCTCTTTATATTGTGGAACTCTATCTCTAATTACAATAGCCGGTTCATCATGTTTTGCATCTTTATTTAATTCGCAATCAATATTTTTTGTATTATATTTATTAATCCCCAATTCTCTATTTAAATCTTTATGAACTAAATCTTCATCTCTACTAAGAAGAATACCAACAATTTTTTCATCAGCCATTTTAGATACACCTTCTAAATTTAATCTATATCTTGTATCTAATAATTCTTCAATATAATCTAAGCTTCCTACTCCAGGCTGACACTCGGTATAATCTCCATCTTTTTGATTTGTTCGTAATCCATTATTTAATGTATTTAATAAAACTCTGCAGTAGCTATCTTGCCACTCAGGTTCTCTACCATATTTTTCTTTTAATGTTTCTAATACTTTTTTAATTTTAACTAAATTAGCTAATTTAATAGCAACAGATTCGCTTAAAAAGGGTTCGCTACGATGATAGTTTTGTAATCCACGACGAGGATTATATTCGACTTCTTGATCTATTCTTCTAGTATCAAAAGCAAGTTTATTAAAACCGTGCAAGGATTCCAGCTCTTTTTTTCTTAATGCTATAGAACGTTTTCTTGAGCCAACATTTTCTACACCATTAGAAATTAATTGGTATACATCAAATATGTCATTTAGCTTCATCATATGATATTCCACAAATTAGACATAATGAATACCAAATTATTGAGATTATTTTATATTTTTGAACATATAAATTGATTCGTGTTTAATATCCCCTGCTTTTTTATTCAAATGAGATCTTACGGTTTTTAATTGAACTTCTTCTATTATTTCGCCAAATTGTTCTTGCGCTATTTCAACCATTTTAGGATAATTTTTTACATTTAATCCAAACCATTTTTCGGGCTTTAACATATATTTTATATTTTCTAAAGTCTTTCGCCAATATATATTATAAAAATAATCCTCTCCATTATTATAAGCTTGTGAAGAGCTATAGTCATATAGCTCTTGTTCATAATATGGAGGTGACGAGTATGCTAAATCTACCGAATTTTCTTCTCCCCTATAATTTTCAGATCCGCTATTAATTAAAGTACAATTCTCTAATTTAAAATAATCAACCATATTTTTCAATTCAGGAATAGTTAAGGGATCTGTTCCAATATATTTTCTTCCACATGAAACAGCTCCTAACATTCTTCCGCCAAAACCACAAGAATAGTCTAAAACAACATCACCTAATGAACTATATTTCATACACATATATTTCGCAACACTCGGCTTAAACATTGATGTCGCATTAACAAATCTCATAGATCTCTGCCCTTGAAATACTATCATCTTAAATGACAAGTTAAAAGCTTCATTTACTCCCGGACCTTTATCATCTGTTTCCAACCAATCTAATCCTAATCTATTTTCTATAATTCTTTTTAACTTATTATCATCATTAAAATTATCAATTATATTTGGCTTTCCTCTCTCATTCGCCAAATAAAATGTATGACAAAAATATTTACAAATATCAGTAGCTAAACTTGAATTATTAAATACTTCTAAGTTTGTAATATCTGGATCATATTCTAATAATTGCGCATATGATTTTTTAATCTTGGATTTATCATCCATATAAATAAATCCAACTTCCCTTAATACTTTAAATATTGGTTCAATTAATTCTAATCTCTCCTCTTTAGATAAAGATTGAATATATTGTTTTGTTAATTTTTGTCCGTTAATTTCTATAATTTCATCAAATTTTAACATTTAATATTTTTCCATCATATTCTATATTTTCTTCCGCCCCAGGAAACTTGCTCTTATAAAATAATAAATTCTTTGGAGCTCTACCCATATTTACTTTACTAACTCCATATTCTTTCGCCTTTTTATAAAGCATTATATCAGCAAATTCACTCAATCCATAAAATCTCTTAAATAATGCCTTGCCTATAATATATGTAGAGGATCCATTTATAGGAGGAGATAATACTCCAAAAGCTACAAGATCTTCCCCAAAATATATAAATAAATTAATACAATCTTTATGAAAATTGTTTCTTAGAAAATATGTGTTCTTACCAGAAAAATCTCTAAAGTAAGATTGCGTATAATCATTTGACCATTCCTCAATCATCTTCTCTATATCTTTAATATCTTTATAATTATCACAAAATTCAAATGTATTCTTCGAACAACGATTAACAGAATATCGAACATTTTTCATATCTCGCCCTAATAAAGATAAATCTGTAATGTCTAATGTAATACATTTATTCTTTACTCTGCTAATCTCAAAATGTTGCTTCAAAAAAGATAAATTGTCCTCAGATAAATAATGGAAATTAGCAGGGCAAATTGATTTGAGATAAGAAAGATCGTCAATCGTTAATTGTCGAGATGTTGTGAAATCTTGCTTGCTGTGAACTTTCCATGAATAAAGATCGTTGTTGTCTAAAATATTGCTCGAAAATTTACCAAGTAAACAGCGATAAGAAAATTTATCAACAAATCCCATTACTTACCTCATATAGTTATTTTTGTTTGCTTTTTCCAGCATTTCTTGTCGTAGGTCTAACTTCTATATTATTTCTCTTTAAAATGCGACAAACAGTTCTTCCATCAATATTTAAATCTTTAGCAATAATTTCAGAAGAAGTTCCATCAGTATATCTCTGTATGATAATTTTTATATTTTCTTCTGTTACTCTTTTTAATTGAGTTCTGTCAACTCCTCTATCTCGTAAAATACGAGTAACACTATTATTCATAATTCCAAATTTATCTCCAATATCTTTTGGCGTCATGCCATCTTGATAAAGTTTAATAATTTCTAATATTTGATTTTCATCTAATTTTTTCATAATTTTACCTCTACTATAATGTAATGACAATAAAACAATTAGCAATAGCTGACCAATTTAAATAATTTTATTTTTCTTCTGATGTTCTTTGATTCGTGTTATCCATTCGTGAAACTTAGATAATGATAATGCACGTTTTGCAAAATTACATCGCTTGCAACATGAAACTATATTATCAATAGTATGACTTTTTGAACTGTCAATCCGATCAATTCCATTATATTTATATTTTATTTCAGAATCATCATAATTGCAATTAGATCCTTCAACGCCACAATAAAAACACGGCATTTGAGAATATGCATAAAATATTTTTATATCAACATCTATTGAAAAATGACTGCGCTTATATCTATTATAAACACATTTTATTAATGATAATAAATCATTATCCGAAATATCAATAATAATTGGTCTATAATTAGGATCAAAATTATTAATTTGTAATATATCTATGTATTCATAAAAATTAATTAAAGATTTATCACACTTAGCACTATTACAAGTATGACAACAAGGAACAACATTATCAATCGTATGAGGCTTTGAATTATCTACACGATCTAACCCATTATTAATAAATAATCCCTCTTTATTATTTTCAAAACAATTTGTCATATTTGATGGTTCTGCTCCACAATAAAAACAATTTTTCTGACTTAATTCATACCACTCATCAAATGTTAATTCTTTAAAATCTTTAAATTGTAAAATTAGTTTGTCTCTACGCAAATACGACGTCCACCTTCTTCTAGCTGAGTAAATCCTTGGTATGTATTTAACATTTGAAATATTTGCGATTTTCATATTTTTTAAAGCGATTTCTTTTCTCAAACATCCACAAGATTTAACTTTTTCACTTGTTAATTCATTTGTTACTACTTCAGCAATATTACCACAATCACACTTACATGTCCAATAGCCATTATTATAGGAAACCATTGTTAATCTATTTATCTTTTGTCCAGGTTTAAATATAGTTCCATTTAAAAATCTAAGACATCCACAAGATTTTGTTTTACCAAGTGTTAATCGTTTTGTTATAACGACTATTTCCTTACCACAATCACATAGACAATTCCAAGTTGTACAAGTATCTCCATTTTCTGAAACAATATTATCAGCCGGAGATATAGCCGTTAATTTATTAAACTTTTTTCCAGTCAGATCTAATTTTTTTGACATATTTTAATCCATATATGTAATATAATCATCAATTTTTAATTGTCTATACATAATAAAAGAAAAAGCCACCTTACGATGGCTTTTTCAATTATTTGATTGTGTGTTCGTAAGCGCTAGTTGTTAGGCACCAACAACTACGCTCTTACGCCCAGCCGCGACTCCACGGGGGTTAACAATCGCTAGACCAATATTTTCACTTACTACCCAGCCGAGTTTTAGCTGCTTAGGCTCGTCTGCCGGTAAAACTTCGATATCTTGAACGATAGGCAGTACCCCTACGAACTCGGGATCTGCGCACCCATAAATTGTCCCAGCGGGAACAATCTTACTTACCATAATATCAGTTCCCCAAATGTGTGCATATAGACCAGTCTGTAGAACTTCACGCATAGTAACGGGATCGAAATCGCCGCCACCTGGTCCCTGTCCACCACCTGAACCCCATTTTAGAATATCAGTGAATTCATTGATATTCATGAAGTATTTGGCAGTTACTAGGTCCCAATGATCGATCTGATTTTTAATGTCAACGAGATCTCGTTTTAGAAGACCTGCGTCAGCAATATCAGTTAGTTGATTTTCAACAGTTGCTGCTGCATCAAGTGCTGCGAAAAGGTTCGCATCTTCTTGTGCCATGATCTCTTGACGTGCTTTCTGAACAGCTCGGTCAATGACGTTGAATCTGCGTCGTTTTACTTCCGCAATTCGAACGGTGGGATTTGCAAAGATTTCGAATGTTGGCACAAGGATCCTATCTCCAAAGACTCTAGACTCTGGACCTGTACCGTTACTTGAAATGACTACTGCAGTTACGTCGATGTCTCTGTCATAGCTCGGTGTCGCGCCTTGTGGAAGAGGGTCAACCACTAATGCACGACGACCAATTCCGTGGTAATCTAAGTTTTTACGAATGGGATTAGCCATTGCCTG
>Ga0315287_10002780_pt1 | contig 16695 bp, 11 predicted proteins | sample YL17G11_0_MG_FD_205037 | JGI IMG/M metagenome (GOLD analysis project Ga0315287, IMG submission 205037) | Sediment microbial communities from Yellowstone Lake, YNP, Wyoming, USA - YL17G11_0 | ecosystem: Environmental > Aquatic > Freshwater > Lake > Sediment | place: USA: Wyoming | collected...
TCGACCTTGGCGGTAACATGCCCGGCCGCGTGGCGCGGCGCTACTTCGCCAGCGACCAGATGATGATTCCGCCGGGCATGGCCAACTATGCCGACACGCTGGCCACCTGGGTCAGCTACAGCCGGCCGTTCGTCATCACCAATGGCCCCGGCGTCACCAACATGCGCCACCAGGCGGTGCACGGCACCGGCTCGGCGCTCAACTGGATGAGTGATGCTAACGCCGACTCGCGCTGGCGACCGGAAGCCAACGAATCGCCGATGGGCAGCAACCCGGTGAACTTCCACGAGTTCACGTTCCAGAACGGCCCGAACGAGATGAACGTGGCCGGCGCCGCGATCATCAAGGGCGCCGCCTTCCCGGCCGCCGTGCCGGGCGTGGGCCGTGTCGAGGCCTCGGGCAGTTTCAACTTCTACCGCGCCGACCGCGGTGTGTACAACGGCCTGGGCTTTGTCACCGACAATCAGCCGCCCAATGAGCGCGCCTTCGCCTTCGACAGCCAGGCGTTCTTCTGGGGCGACCGCATCAGCGGCAACGACCGTGAGCGGCGGCCGCTGGCGGCGGACTTCCGCGTCGAACCGCTGGTGGGCTCCAACACCCAGCTGGTGCAGCTGACCAGCTATGTCACCGGTGGCGGATCGGCCCAGCCGTCCTATACCTATCAGTGGCAGATTGAGAAATTCAGCGGGGCCTCAGCCGGCTTCGTCGGCATCGGCGGCACCTATGCAGCCAAGGGCAACGTCAGCTCGACAACGCCCTTCCCAGTGTTCGATCCGGTCAGCGACATCGCTGATGAGGCCTGGTACGGCGGCGGCGATGACGGCAGCGGACGCTACTGGATCTGGCTGCGCGTGGGCGACGGCCTGGGCAACTACCTGACGTGCCGCCGCGAGTTCCGCGTGGTGGCACCGACGCTGTCCGTCAACGTGATGGCCGACCCGCCGAGCGGCTCAACCGGCGATGAGATTCAGTACTTCGTCGCTGTCGACGGCGGCCGCGGCCCGTACACGGTATCCATCGACTGGGATAGCAATGTAAATCCTGGCAACGATGCCACAGTCAACCTGAGCGCAGGCAGCTTCCTGACGTTCTCCACGCAGTTCCTCACCTCTGGCGTCTACGACGCGCAGGTCACCGTGACCGACGCTGCCGGCAGCACCGCCAACGCCACGACGCAGGTGTGGATTGCCGAGACCATCCCGCTCAACGCCAGCCTGCTGGTCAACCCGCCCAGCGGCGTGGCGCCGTTCATCGTGGAAGTCAACTACTCGGTGGCCGGCGGACGCCGGCTCTCCGGCGGCGGCTACAACGTCACCGTGCAGCTGGTGAACACCAACGGCGAGGCGCAGCCCGCCGTCACGCGCACCGAAGCGAGCACCTTCGGGAACAATGGCGTCCCCGATGATCCGCGGCTGCCCGCTCCCGCCAACGACGACAATCCCGTGCTGCTGACCGTGCCCGCGCCAGGCAACTACTACGTGCAGCTGCTGGTAACGGACAACGAAGGCCGCGTGGTCACAATCACCGACGACGTCTACGCCACCGGCTACCTCACGCCCGCGGTCTACGGCCAGAGCGCGCCGCAGGTCGTGCGTGACGCCGAGGGCCGGCCGCAGCACGCGGTGCGCGTCTGGGTCGACCCGTACCTGAATATCGGCGGCTCGACGACCGACGGCTATTCGAACACGCCGGGCAACGACCTGGAAGGCGGGCGCCTGATGGAAGGCGAGCTGCAGGTCTTCGGCGACACGGTGACCACCGATCCCAACCCGAACTTCCGCAGCCTGGGCATGTATGCCACCAAGGACCCGCTGACCCAGCCGCTGTACTACGCGGACTACACACTCTCCGCCGGCGGCCAGAGCCTGGTCCAGGACTTCTACGATACGTTCACCATGGGCCGTGTCAACATCAACACGGCCAGCGAGGAAGTGCTGACGGCGCTGTTCCGGCGCATCATCAAGACCCGTGCCTACCTCTACAACCAGGACCTCGATCTGAATGACGACGGCACGGATGAGAACATCCGCGTGATGCGCAACCCGGCGCTCGACATCTACCTCAGCGATGCCGAGGCCCGCGCGCTGGCTCAGAAAGTGATCCGCTACCGGACGCTGTACTACGACCTGCACAAGCCGCCGGTATCGAGCTCGAACACCGAGTTCGGATACCGCCAAAGTGCCAATGGCAGCGCTGTCGATCTGGGTGGCGACTTCCGCGTTGACCACCTGCCGGTGATCGGCCCCTGGGACGGTGTCAACCCGCACGACTACGCCGTGGACGACCGCAACGCCGCGTTGCGCGACTGCGACGCCGACAGCACCACCGACGGCATCCATAACGCCTGGGATCACATGGCCGCGAGCTACTACAACTTTGATGCGCCGGCGACGGCGAATGATCCGCCGATGTTCTACTCGCCGTCGGATATCGCCGTGATCCGCAGCCGCTGGACGGCCGACGTGCGCGTGCAGCTGCCCGGTGGCCAGAGCTTCGGCTTCGATATCCGCGAGCCGGACAGCAACTACGCCAAGTACCTGAACGACGTGGTGGCCAACAGCCTGTGGGGCAACAGCCGCGCCGCCAACATTTCCAACTGGGTCGTCAGCGGCTCGGATCCGTACCAGGTGACCAGCGGCGACAGCTACAGCCGCTGGGCTTTCGATGCGCGCAACTACTTCACCTACGACGGCGGCACCTATGACGTGGTGCTCGATGTCTCCAGCGGCACGCCCAGCCTGTCCGTGGCTCCCGCGGCCGGCACCGTGGGCACGCCGGCTGACGCGCGCAACAACATTGCTGTGATCAACAGCAATGGCGAAACGATCTACACCTACATCCCCAACCCGCCATTCCGCAGCTTATTTGACTTGTACAAGGTGATTGACGACGCAGAAAGTCCGACCACCTTCCCGCTGGACAGCCAGGCCGGTTACTACACGCTGCGCACTGACGCCGATGGGTTCACTCCCTACGACAACGACTACCCGGCCACTCCCGACCAGTACCAGACCTTCAGCGGCCCCTCAGCCTTCCGCTATGTCGCCCGCTGGGACGACCGGCAGTGCGAGTTCATCCCGATCGCCAACTACCTGGACGACATCGCGCAATACATCACCTGCCGCAGCTACGTCTACCGCGTGGAAGCGGCTGGTGCGGTGGAGACCAGCGGTGGTACGGAAGGCGCGGTAATTGACACGGCGGCGATTCAGCGTGACCGCGGCAAGAGCGCGGTGGTGGACGTCGGCCCGATGTGGTCACGGCGCAATGACATCCCGGTGTTAAACGACCTGCAGCGCAGCGAAGGACTGACTCTGCCAGACCGCGATCTGAGCTACCGCATCCTGTGGTTTAACGACGAGCGGAAGTAGCAGCGCGGAGCATTCATCCGCAAAGCTGTCAAGTAACGGGCTCTCGCCTCTGGCGGGAGCCTTTTTCTTGATTGACATATAGGTGTGGATACCCTAGAATACGACAATTCAAATGGCCGGCCTCGGCCGCCATTTGGCGCCGCACAATCGTTTCCGCGCGCATAAGCGGGCGGTTGAATAAACAGGTTCTAGGAGGATCCCTCCGTGTGGAGCATTGCGATGAAAAGGGGAGCGGTTGGGATACTGGCCGCTATAAGTGCGCTTTGTCTCGTTGGCTTCGGTTGGGGAACCGAACCGGCGAAAGTGACGCTGTTGGATCTACCCGACCGTGACGCGGTAGTCCTGAACGTCGGCGGCGAAGCGCTTGTACCAGACCTGGTGTTGCATCGGCTAAGCCCGAGCCGTCTGGAGGTGCTCTATAGCTACTCTGGTGAGGTGCCGCAAACCGTGGAGAATGCGGCAGGGGACCTGATCAGCGGGGTAGCGGTGAGCGTCAAGGACGAGGGCTTCATGCTCACTCTCGCGCTCACCGACAAGGTTCCTACCGACGGTGAGCAGATCTACCGCGACAGCGTGATTGGCCAGGGGCTGTCGGCGATCGAAGTGTTCAACGCTGGCAGCTCGCGGACGCCGTTCAAGCTGGCCTGGCTGAATCAGCCGGCGGAGCGGGCCACGCCTGTTTTGGCCGAGGCGCCCAGCCAGGACGCCCCGGCTGAAATGCCGAGCACTGCCGCAGTGGCGGGAAACGTCCTCGGCGGTGTGCAGTTTGACGAGCAGGCCATGACGCTCACCATCCGCGGCGCTGGTGGCATGGACTATCAGGTCAAACAGCTGGACTTCCCAGCCCGCGTGGACGTGGTGCTTCCAGCAGCGGAAGCCACGCCTGACGAGCTGGGCATGGTGCATAAGGACCTCAACGGCAAGGTAACCAACGTTGAGGTGGTGAATGCCAAGTCCACTGACGGCCTGGTGGTGCGTGCCAGCCTCTCGCCGGACACGGCGCTGGTTGACCAGCGCGTCGATGGTGATGACCTGGTGCTGACGTTCGGCAAGGCGACCACTGAGCTGGCCGCGTTGCCGAAGGCGCAGCTGCCCAAGCCAGCGGCTAAGGACGCGGTGACCAGTGCGCCAGCCAGCATGCCTGTGGCTGAGACGCCGAAGTTCGGCGAGCAGCTCAGCGCAGCGGCGGGCAGCAGTACGTCGCCGGAAGACCTGGGCGGCCCGGTGGGCCTGGAAGGCAAGACACAGGGCGTGCCTTCCGTGGAGCAGATCCTCTCCATGGCCCGCGAGGATGCCTACCGCTACGGCAAGAACTCCAAGAATCAGAAAGATACCTACGGCACATACGAGCTGCCGGGCTTCGCGGGTGAGGAAGAGCTGCTCAGCGACGTACGCGTCAACCTTGAAGCAGCTGGCGGTTTCAGCCTCTACCAGTTCCTGATGTTCCTCAGCTCGATCTCCGGCATCTCGATCGTCATCGATCCGTACTGGGTGAGCGAGCCGTTTGGCACCACCCGCCGCACGCCGCCGGATCCAGGCTACCTGCCGGGTGAGGCTGGCGGGCCTGGCTTCAGGAGCGCGGGCATCTTTGATCCGCAGCTCGGCGGTACGGGTTCAGTGCGCGGCCGGTTCGACAACGTGCCGTTCGACCAGGCGCTGGATATCGTACTTAAGACACATAACCTGTATAAGGTTGTGTACAAAGACCCCAACGATCCGTACGCCAAGCCGGTGATCCTGATCACCAGCAAGGAGCGTCTGAACGAGGAGATCGAGGGGACGAACGAGATCGACCTCTATCAGCTGCATTACGCCGATCCCACGCAGCTCTACCAGATCCTGTACCAGCTGAACCTGCTGCCATCACTGACAGTGGGCTGGTACGTTTATAGCGGCGGCGGTACGGGCACCGGTGGCGGTGGCGGTACCGGCGGCGGCGGCGGTGGCCGTGGCGGCGGCGGCGGTGGCCGTGGCGGCGGCGGAGGTGGCAGCGGCGTTGGCGGTGGCGGCGGCCGGAGCGCTGATGCCGGCGGCGGCAGCGGCCTGGAAGCCTCCGAAGCTATACGCGATAACTACTTTGATCCGCTACAGGTCGGCGGCGGCGCCGCTGGCGGCGGTGGCGGCGGTGGTGGTGGCCGTGGCGGCGGCGGCGGCGGCGGCGGCGTTGGCGGTGGCGGCGGCGGTGGTGGCGCTGGCGGCTTTGGCGTGCCTTTGCCGACGGCCAAGTCCGGCCTGGTGGTCATGCGCGGCACCCGCGAAACCCTGGACGCCGTGCAGTCCCTGATTGCCAAGATCGACAAGCCACCGAAACAGGTTGCGCTGAAGGTGAAGGTCTACCAGGTCAGCACTACGCCGGAAGAGGTGTACGGCCTGATCAGCGCCACGGCGCAGAAAGACCGCCTGAACAGCACCTATAACATTGGCGACCTGGCTGTGAACCTGCTGCCCAAGGGCGGCGTGCTGCTGGATGAAAACTACACCGCGGCGTTCGAGTTCCTGACTCAAGACAACAAAGCCAAGCTGATCACCGAGACCGAGCTCGCGGTGATCGACGGCTTCAACGCGACAATCGACAACACCCGTACCCGCGGTCAGTTGAGCGGCACCCTGGTGATCACGCCCGACGGGCAGGTGATCAACCAGCCGACGTTCAACCCGGTGACGGTCGGCTCCTCGCTGGACTTCACTCCGCAGGTTGACGACCGCGGCCGCGTGACGATGTACGTCACTATTGACCTGAGTAACTTCGATGGCCCCGAACAGCGTGCTTCGGCCAACGGCCAGGAAGTGACCTTCCAGCCGACCGTGCAGACGACCATCAACACTATCCTGCGGATGGTGGATGGGCAGACAGCGCTGATCGGCGGTCTGACGACTTCCGAGGATTCAACGCAGTTCTTTGGCCTGCCGCTCCTGAGCAAGCTGCCAGTCGTGGGCAAGTATCTGGGGCGGACCTCGAAATCGCGGTCCACGAGCCACATCTTTATTACCATCCAGGTCAACATCATTGACGACAAGTAAGACCTTGCACAGCGTGGGCGGAAAGCGCATGCTCTTCCGCCCACGCTGGAACATCTTTATGGGGCTGCGGGTCTTAGAAGCGACAGGGCGATTCGGAGGTTGTGATGGCTAAGAAGGCTCCGATCAAGAAATTCGACATCGGACTAGATCTGACGTCCAATGAGCTGCGCTGCGTAGCGCTCTCCAAGCGTGGCAAGGAAATCACGCTGGAGCGCTTCGCCGTCGGCGAGATCCCCAGTTCGGTATTCGCCGCGGGCCGCGTTGCGGAGCCGGCGGAGCTGGGGGCACGCATCAGAGCGCTGCTCGGTGAGCAGGGCATCAGTTGCCGCAGAGCGTACATCTCGCTGTCCGGCAAGGCGGCGATCACGCGTATCATCGAACTGCCGAAGATGGGCGCGGCGCAGACGCGCACGGCGATCAGCCTGCAGATCAACCAGTATGTGCCATTCCCGCCAGGCGACACCGTCTACGACTATAAGGTGCTGCCACCGCGCGAAGGCGCCAACGCTTCGATGCAGGAAGTGCTGCTGGTGGCCACGCGTTCCTCGACCGTGGCCAGCCTGATCCAGACGCTGCAGTCGGCGGGCATCGAAGCCGACGGAATCAAGATTACTTCGCTGGCTGCCTGGAACCTGATCGAGATCGGGCTGGTGGGCTACAGCCAGGCGGTCGGCATCATCGATATCCGCGATACGGTGACCGACCTGTGCTTCTTCCTCGGCGGGACATTCCGCTTGAGCCGTCCGGTCGAGCTGGGCTATGAGTCGATTCTCGGCAAGGTGGCACAGCTGCTGGGTGTGACGCGCAGCGAAGCCGAGGAATACCTGAAGGCCGAGCCGGTCGACCTGACCATTCCGGAGGACGAGATCGATCCGACGGAGGACAACCGCATGCGCGAAGCGCTGCTGTCGGTGTTCTCCAGCTTCGTCTCGGATCTGATCCGCTCCATTCGCTATTACGAGAGCCAGGCGCAACGCTCGGAACGCGTGGGCAAGCTGCTGTTGTTCGGCAACATCCAGCTGTTCCCCAATTTGGCGAAGTACCTTGAAGACCAGACCGGCCTGGAAGTCAGCGCGCTGAACCTAAGCTCGCTGGTGCTCTACCGTCAGGGCGTGTACAGCCTGGACTTTCTCAACCAGAACGCCTCCAAGCTGCCCGTCGCCGCGGGTCTGGCGATGGAGCCGTTCAAGAAGAAGAAAGAACTCAACCTGATGCCGGCGCACTACTACGTGCGCTCGATCAACGCCACGATCGTCAAGTTCGCCCTGCTGCTGTTCGTCATCCTCGCCGTGTTCGGCTGGTCGTACTACAACAAGCAGGTCAAGGAAGTTGACAAGCTGCAGAAGCAGTCCGACAAGCTCACGGCGGAAGCCAACCAGCTGCGTGGTCCGGCGGACCAGTTCGACCAGGTGAAAACCGAGATCCAGCAGCAGCTGCCGCGCTACCACCAGGTATTCAACCTGTTCAAGCAGCAGCGCGTGTGGCCGAAGATCATGGACGAGCTGGGCAACCGCACGAATGACCGCGTGTGGCTGGAAGACGTGGACTTCGAGGCCAGCACCAACACGATCAAGATGCACGGCTGGGGCGTGGATCGCGTGGATATCATCCAGTTCGCGATCAACCTGGACAAGAGCCCGTTCTTCACCAACACCGGGCTGAAAGAGAATGCCAACAAGGGCGGCAGCGGCGGCGGTGGCGGCGGTGGAGCTACTGCCTCCTCGTCGGCTGGCCGTGGCGCCGCCGGAGCGGCGGGCGCGGGCGATCCCCGCGGTGGCGGTTCGCTGGTTGGCGGTGGCGTGAGCAACCAGCCGATGCAGGACTACAAGCTGCCGCGCTTTGAATTCCAGCCCGGCGCCTCCATCGAGGACTTCTTCCAGGAAGACTACGAAGTGCTCGGCGGCATCGAGTGGAAGTTCGAACTGACGACGACCATCCAGAAGGAGATCGTCAATCAGGAAGAAGCGGTGGCCGAGGTCATGGACATTGAAGAGGTGATCAAAGATGTCACGAGTACGTAAGCCGAGTGGGCCGGCTGCCGGGGCGCCGCGCAAGCCTGGAGCTCCAGGTCCGGAGCGCAAAGCTGCTCCAAAGGGGCCAGTGGTCACGCCGCAGGCGCTGGGCATTGTCTTCTTCCTCATCCTGGTCATCGGCGTCATCGTCTTCTGGCAGATGGTTGTGGTCAAGTTCAACAACCAGATGATCACGTTGAACAACACCATCACGCAGACCCAGGGACAGATCCAGACCTACGAGAGCAAGGGCAAGATGCTGCCCGAGGCTAAAGAAGTCAACACCGCGATCCGCGAAAAGCTGCGCACGCTGGACTACCTTTTCCTGCAGGACCAGGACTCGGTCGTGCCGTTCTTTGAGGACATCCTGATCCCGATTATCGCCACGAGCAAGCTGCGCGCGACCGCCGACACCAAGCTTGAGGTGGACAAGTACACCTTCAAGATCAATATGGCGATGGACCCGTTCAACACGCTGCCCGCGAGCAGGCTGTTCGAGAATGCCCAGGACATCTTCGGCATTGACTATCTGGGTGAGAAAGAAGGCGTGCCCGTGGACAAGGTGCTGGACACGCGGCCGCCGAACTTCCTTTTCCCCTACACGATCAAAATGACCAAGTTCGCCGGTACATATGAGAATGTGAAGGATTTCATTGACGACGTCCAGACCAGACGCAACGCCGTGCTGATCACGGTGCACTGCTTCAAGAATAACAAGTCCGACAACTACGGCCTGTATCGCACGGTGACGACCTGGGATTTATCGATGACCGTGTACTTCATGAATCCCGAGGCGCAGGCGTCAGGGGACAACCCGCCGGATCCGCCGGGTGCCAAGACGTGTTAAGGAGCATAGATATGAAACGCAGATGGTTGTGGTTGGTAGTGCTGGCCTTCAGCGCACTGCTGGCCGCGGCGCTGTGCAGCGGCTGCAACCAGGGCGGCGAGTCCGGCAAGGTTCCCGCCAAGGTTACAACCCCGACTACGACCTCCGGCGGTGCCGCCGGTAGTGGCACTCCCCCAGCGACGACGAACCCGCCTGCTGGCCAGTCGGCAGCGACGACTTCTGGCGGAGTCAAGTCCGGCGAAGGTGCTGCCGCGCCGGGTGGCGAAGCCAAGCCGCCCGAGACCAAGACACCTGGCGGCGAGGCTACTCCACCGCCCGCCGGCGGCAAGTCGGCTGGCGGCGGCGAGGCCGCACCGAAGGAAGCCGAAGGTGGCGCCGCCAAGGGTACGGCAGCTTCCCCAGGGGTTAAAGCCTCCAAGAGCACCGACGCCGCGGGCCAAGCCGAAGAAAAGGGCGAGGCCAAGCCGGATCTGAGCAACGATGAGAAGATCGCCAACTTCAAGAACATGGATCCGCGCGAGATCATCGACAAGAAGTACACGGACCTCGAAGACCGCAAGACCGACCCGTGGAACGAGGAAAAGCCGGAAAAATTTATTCCTGAAACCGGCCGCGTGGACCCGCTGACGCGGGTCGATTCCGCAGTGCCGAAAGAGCTCGCGCCGCCGCGGGCTGGCGAGACGGATCAGAACCAGATCGACAACTACCTGATCGCCCAGCAGGCCAGCCTGATCGTCGCCGGCATCGCGGCCTCGCTGCAGTGCCACAACGTGATCCAGATCGGTCTGGACAAGTACGCCAGCTTCTCCATCGCCGATAACGGCCAGGGCGGCGGCGGCGGCATGTTCACGCTGCAGGAAGGCCAGAGCAGCGGGCAGTTCATGACCGGCATGGTCAACGGCATTCCGCTGGTGGGCAGCGTGACTTGCGCGTCGATCAGCACCAAGCAGGTCGTGCTGATTATCAGCGTAGCGGGCTGGGGCACGCCGACCAGCATCAGCAAGGAACAGGTCTTCATCCCGCGCAACCGGTTCTAGTCAATTGCGATATGTAAAGCGGCGGCAGGCTACTTAAGCCTCCGCCGCTTTTGTTTTCCGGTGCGGATTCAGCCAGCGTCGTGTACCATATAGGGGCCGCATGGAGCCGCTGCTCGAACTGCTGAACATCATCTGGGGGCGTATCAGCTACCTGCTCGGCGTGCCCTTACAGGCGTACGGCGAGTGGGCCTGGCGCAATACCGCCTACTACTTGCTTTCGCCCGAAATCCTGCTGGTCGTCGGCATCCTCATCATCTGCGTCATCGAGGTCTTCAGCAAGCGCGACAACTACATCCTGGCCTCGTGGATCGGCGTCGTTTTCCTGTTCGTCAACTTCCTGATGACCGTCCACATGATGTACTACACCAGCCGCTACTACAACGTCGGGCTGGGCATGTGGTGGGGTGGTCTGGAGACGCTGGACCCTTATGCGATCTTCTTCAAGCAGCTGATGGACTGGGGCGACATCCTGCTGTTCATTGCCCTGATCACCTACCCGAAAATCAAAAAGTACCGCGTCGAGTTCATCATCATCGTGCTGACCGGCACGGTGGCTTTCGACCTGATGGTCGGCAGCTCGGACATCCTCGCCGTCTACGTGATGACCGAGTTCGGCGGGCTGTGCAGTTACATCCTGGCATCCTTCTACAAGAAGGACCTGCGCAGCCTGGAAAGCGGGCTGAAGTATTTCATCACCGGCTCGGCCTCGACCACGGCGATGCTGTTCGCCATGAGCATCCTCTACGGCTCGATCAACAGCACGAACTTTTACCGCATCCGCGAAGCGCTGGAGAGCGGCGGGGCGTCGCTGCCGCCCGTCGTCTTCAGCATCGTGCTGATTGTCGTCGCGCTGGGTTACAAGGTGGGCATCGCGCCGTTCCACCTGTGGGTGGCCGACGTCTTCGAGGGCTCGCCGACGCCGGTCGCCGCCTTCATCAGCCTGTTCCCCAAGGTCGCTGGCTACGCCGTGCTGCTGCGCCTGCTGTTCATCCCCTTCCTCTCGCTGAAGGACGTGTGGATCCCCGCCGTGCTGATCATGTCGATCCTTTCGATGATCATCGGCAACGTGATGGCCCTGCGGCAGACCAGCTTCAAGCGCATGATGGGCTACTCGGGCATCGCGCACATGGGCTACATCCTGATCGGCATCGTCGCCGCGGCCTACATGACCGCCGACGAGAACAACACGCTGGGCTTCTATGCGGCGATGTACTACGTGCTGGCCTATTTCTTCATGAACCTCGCGCTGTTCATCGTGCAGATGGCGCTGGAACACCAGGGCGGCACGGACCACATGGACAGCTTCAACGGCCTGATCCGCCGCAACCCGTTCCTCGCCGTCCTCACGACGATCCTGCTGATGGCGCTGATCGGCCTGCCGCCGACCACCGGCTTCATCGCCAAGCTGCTCGTGTTCTACAGCATCTCGCTGTTCTACGCCTATCCCGCGGCGTTGCTGCTGATCATCGTCGCCGTGCTGACCACGGCGGTCGGGGCGTACTACTACATGACGATCGCCTACCGCATGTGGGTGCTGCCGCCGACGCCCGAGCAGGCCGTGCCGCTGCGGCCAAAGCTGTTCACGCGCATCGGCATCCTGGTGCCGACGCTGCTGGTGCTCGTGCTGGGCGTGCTGTACGTCAGCGTGCCGTTCGATTACGTGAAGAACGCCTGGTTCCTGACGGTGTATTCAGAAGGCACGATGCTGTAGGAGGGTGCGATGGCCAAGCCGGAAAGCTTAAAGCCTGATACCCATCCTGCACTGCTGCTGGGCGCCAGCCTGGGCCTGATCGCGCTGTTCGTGCTGCCGGGCCTCGACGGCGGCTACTCCGGCGCAGGCTACCAGGTGGGCTTCGTGCTGCTGCCGCTGGCCGCCGCGCTGTGCTGGGCGGCAGGCGCGCGCCGCCCGCTGGCCGCCGTGCTGGTGCTGCTGCTGTTTATGCTCAGCAGCCTGGGGCTGCCAGTGTGGATCCAGCCCGGCCGCGAGCTGTGGTTCAACATGCTGCATGCCGCCGCCGCCTGGATGGTGGCCTGGGTGATGCTGACGGCGGTGCCGCAGCGCGCCAGGCTGCTGCTGCCGGCGCTGGTCTGCGGTGCGCTGCTGCCGGCGCTGTGGGGCTGGTTTCTCTGGCTGGGCTCGGGCGAGCTGGGCTACCAGATCAGCGGCAGCTTTGGCCTGCACAACGCCTTCGCCGGTTACCTGTTGCTGGCCTGGCCAGCGGCGGCCTACGCCGCGCAGTGCGAAGCCAACCCGCGCTACCGCTGGCTGTACATCGCCGCCGCGCTGCTGCTGGCGCTGACGCTGGTGCTGACTTACAGCCGTGCGGCCTGGCTGTGCTTCGCCCTGCAGCTGCTGACGCTGGGCCTCTGCCTGCTCTGGCGCCGCTTCGTGGCGCGGCGCGCGCTGGAGCGCACGCTGCTGGCCGGCGGGGCCGGGCTGGTGGTGCTGCTGCTGCTACTGCTGACGCTGCCGCCGGTGCGCGAGGTGCTGGCCCGCCTGTTGGACTGGAACGGCTATTCGATGCAGGGACGCCTGCGTTTCTGGCAGGCGGCGCTGGCGATCTTCGAAGATCATCCGCTGGGTATCGGCCTAGGCAACTTCGCCTACGTCTTTCCGCAGTACCAGCTGGACTGGAAATACTACAGCGTTGACCCGCACTCCTGGGTGCTGCAGCTGCTGTGCGAACTTGGCGTGGCCGGCGAACTGATCGCCATCGCCGTGCTGGCGGGCTTCGTGATATGGAAGTGGCGCGTGTGGCGCGCTTCCGGCGGCGCACCTGGCGCGGCGCTGCTGATTGTGGCGGTGGGCGGCAGCCTGGCCCACGCCGCGGTGGACTTCGACTACACCTTTGGCGCGACGACGTCGCTGCTCGGCGCACTGCTGGCGCTGGGGGCCTTCGAGGCTTGGCGCAGTACCGCGCCACGTGCGGCAGACGATACGGGAGCTGCGGCGCGGCAAGCTGGGCCGCCGACCGTCCAGCCCGCACCTGTCCAGCCGCCGTGGATCAAGGCGGCAGTGGTGCTGACCGTGGCGCTGCTCGTGGCTTGCGCGGCCGTGGGCGAGGCCTTCACTGCCGAGCGCTATGTGCTTGACCGGCTGCGCGACGCGCCCGGCCTGCCCGTCGCCGCCAAGCAGGCGCTGCTTGCGCAGGCCGTGCGCTACAACCCGTACGATTTCAAGCCGCGCTACCAGCTCGCCAGCCTGCAGGCGCGGGGGGGGGCGACCGGCGGTCGCGAGCAGGCGCTCAATAACCTGGACGCCTGCCTGAAGCTCAACCGACGCTACGCCAGGGGCTGGGCGCTCAAGGCGCTGCTGGCGCGGCCGCTGTCGGCCGGAGACGCGGACATGGAGCACGCGCTCGACCTTGACAAGTACAACTTCCCCGAGCACTACTACTACTGGGCTAACCTGACGCAGGACAACGCCGAGCGCAAGCGGCGACTGCTGCTGGGGATGGAGCGCATTCCGGTCGACGACCCGATCACGCCGGAGCACATCCGCCCGACGTGGTACGAGCTCAACCCGCTGTTCGCCGAGTGGTGGTTCGAGCTGTCACGGCTGTCGACGGACCAGCAGGAGAAGGACCTCTTCATCGGCCGCGGGGCGCGCTTCAAGGCCTACTGGGACGAGGTGCTCAAGGAGCGCGGCCAGTCGGCGCAGCCGCCCGCCGCGGGCGAGGCCAGCACCTAGCGCGTGCGGGTACAATACCAGCGCCGCAGGCTTGCGGCAGCGAGGCGCGATGAATATCCAGAAGATGATGAAAGAGGCGCAGCGCCTGCAGCAGAAGATGCAGGAAGAGATGGCGCGCGCGCAGGAGGAGCTGGCCGCCGAGCAGCTTTCCGGTACCAGCGGCGGCGGGCTGGTGACAGTCACCGTCACCGGCCACAAGGCGCTCGTCAGCGTCAAGATCGACCGCTCGGTGGTCGATCCGGAAGACGTGGAGATGCTGGAAGACCTGGTATTTGCCGCCATGCAGGCCGCGCTGGGAGCAGCCGATGCCCGCGCCGCCGAAGTGATGGCGCGCGTGCAGAGCGGCATGGGCTTGCCGCCGGGCCTCGACCTGGGCGGCATGTTCGGCTAGCCATGCTCGGCCTGCCACGCCCCCTCGCCGAGCTGATCCACCGCCTGGCGCGCCTGCCGGGTATCGGTCCCAAGGCCGCCGAGCGCCTCGCGCTGGGCCTGCTGCGCTGGGATCCCAGCGAGGTTACGGCGCTGGCCGCGGCGCTGCATGACGCTACGTCGCGTGTCACCGCCTGCCCGCAGTGCGGCTGCCTGGCCACGGACGGCGAGTTGTGCGAGGTCTGCGCCGACGGCTCGCGCGACGGCACTTTGCTGTGCGTCGTGGAAAGCGCGCTGGACGCGCTGGCGCTGGAGCGCGGCGGCAGCTTCAGCGGGCGCTACCATGTGCTGGGCGGGGCGCTCTCGCCACTGCGCGGCGTGCTGCCCGAGGACCTGCGCATCGCCGAGCTGCTTAACCGCGTGCGCGAGGAAGGCGTGCGCGAGGTGATCGTGGCGACGAACGCCAGCCCCGACGGTGAGGCCACGGCGCTGTACATCAAACAGGTCATCGCGGAGCTTAATGAAGATGGGAGCCGACACTTACAACCGGGCGATCCGGATGCTGATCCTGATACCGCTGCTGGTGATCGCGGCGCTGATCGTCCGCGCCTGCGTGTCACGCGGCTAGCGCGCGGCCTGCCCAGCGGCAGCCAGCTCGACTACGCCGACTCCGCCACGCTGCAAAGCGCCCTGGAACATAGGACGGAGCTGTAGTGCCACAGAAGGAGGAGCAATGATCGGGAGAATCGAACACTTGCCTCTGAGAGAAGTGTGGAAACACGAAGAAGCCGACTTCTCCAAATGGCTCAGTGAGAGTCTGGATGTACTAAACGAGTGCACCGGATTACAGCTTACAAGTGCCAAGCGTGAACATGCTATCGGGTCGTTTAGCGCTGACCTGGTTTGCGATGATGAGAGTGGTCAGCTTGTTGTAGTGGAGAACCAGTTGGCCAAGAGCAACCATGAGCACCTTGGAAAGCTCTTGACTTATATGGCGAACATCGATGTCTCAGTGGCTGTGTGGATAGTTTCAGACGCTAGACCCGAGCACGTTAGAGCCATTTCCTGGATGAACGAAAGCGCAAATGCTGACTTCTACTTGGTGAAAGTCGAAGCAATCAGAATAGGAACATCGGAACCAGCTCCAATGCTCACGCTGATTGTCGGGCCTAGCGAGGAAGGCAAGGCAGCAGGCCGCGCAAAGGAAGAGCTAAAAGAGCGGCACATACTTCGCCGCGACTTTTGGACCGAGCTACTTGAGCTTGCTAAGACCAAGTCGGATCTTCACGCAAACAGGAGCCCTACTACCGCAGGTTATATATCGGGTGGTTCTGGGAAAAGCGGTATGCATTTCAACTACTGCATCGGCGAGCACAGCAGCAAAGTCGAGCTATATATAGACCGTGGTTCTGGAAGTGAAGAGAAGAATCGTGCAGTTCTCCAGTCTCTAGCCCAGCACAAGAATGAGATAGAAAAGGTGTTCGGCGAGGATCTTGTGTGGGATGTAGCAGAAGGGCGCCGGGCAACTCGTATTGCCAAGCAATTGCACGGGGGGTACCGCGACAGCAGGGATGAATGGCCTCGCGTAATCGCCTCTATGGTGGACGCCATGGTCAAGCTTGAGATTGCGTTGAAACCGTACATTAAGAAGCTCAGCTCTTGAACCGTAGGTGAGGTCCATAAAGAGGCCACTATGCAAGTAATAGCCCGTCAGGAGTACAAGATCACGAGCGTACATCCGCTCGGTGGTGGGCGACTGCTGCTGCGTTTCGTCAACCGCACTTGGGTCACGGTGGACTTTGCGGACCTCATCGCAAAGGGCGGCGTATTCAGCCGCTTGGCTGATGATGACTATCTCGCTGCCGTGCGGATCATGGAAGGTGGCTACTTCCTTGAATGGCCTGATGAGCTGGACATCGGCGCGGATTCGCTGTGGCGGCGCGGCAAGCCGGTCGCTGAGGAGGACGTGGCAGCACTGCGCAATCCGCCTCCATCGCGCGTCGCCTAGCTAGCGCGAGTGCTTCTGCACTTCCTTCCACCGCGGGCATGTTACCAGGTGGTCGTTGACCAGACCGCAGGCCTGCATGAAGGCGTAGACGATCGTCGGCCCAACGAATTTGAAGCCCGCTGCTTTCAGCCCCTTGCTCAGCGCCTGCGCCTCGGGCGACAGCGCGGGGATCTGCGAAAGCTCAGTCCAGCGGTTCACCAGCGGCTTACCACCGACATAGCTCCAGACGAAGCCGCTGAACCCGCCGGGTTGCTGCTCCAGTTCCAGAACGGCTCGTGCGTTGGTGATCGCCGCTGCGATCTTGGCGCGGTTGCGCACGATGCCCGCGTCGCCCATCAG
>Ga0315287_10002781_pt1 | contig 16688 bp, 24 predicted proteins | sample YL17G11_0_MG_FD_205037 | JGI IMG/M metagenome (GOLD analysis project Ga0315287, IMG submission 205037) | Sediment microbial communities from Yellowstone Lake, YNP, Wyoming, USA - YL17G11_0 | ecosystem: Environmental > Aquatic > Freshwater > Lake > Sediment | place: USA: Wyoming | collected...
GAGTCACAGCCGCGGACACCGGCCAGATGAGGAACGCCAGCGCGGCAGGAATTACGATGATGCTAAATACGTCAGGAGAAAAGTTTGGGAATATCGTCTCGCTAAACCGAACGGCCAGTGACGCGATATAGTTGTTGGTGATTCGTTGTATCCAGTATCCGTTCCCCAGACTGCCGATGTTATTCGCCTGCTGGGCCAGCTCGGGCAGCCAGGCGATCCACGGCAGAGAGCCAATGGCGATAGGCAGTAGCGACTGTAGTCGCTTGCTCACGACCAGTGTCATTACTACCAGCGTCGGCATATAGATCACGCCCAAGTTGTGGCTGAATAGCAGGGCCGCCACTCCCCCGGCCAGGAGCAGCGGCTTGCGTCCCAGAGCGCCCAGCGTGGATACCAACACAGCCGCGCCCATTAGAGTGTACATGCGCGCTTCGTTTGAATAGTACAACTCGGTCGGCGCAACCGCCATCATCAGCGAGGCGGGAGCGGCCAGATTTTTCAACCCGAGCAGTCCCATCATCTTCCAGGTGAGCCACACGCAGATCAGCCCCAACAGCATGGAGGGCAGGCGCATGGCAAACTCGCCATCTCCCAGAACGGATATGAACGCGCGCTCGATCAGATACCAGGTCGGTGGATGGACGTCGCCTGCCGTCGCCTCGATCAGTCGAGCTATCGGCATCTGCGACACGATGTTGGTGTACACCTCGTCGTACCAAAAGGGCTGCGTTCCGATCACGAGCAAGCGCAGCACAGCCGCCAGGAGCAGGATGCAGGCTAACGGGTGACGGCGCGCGCAGCGAATAGCAGCGCGAACGAAACGGCTATGAACGAAACGGGCAACCATTCCAACCACCTCCTGAATTTTGGATAGGTAAACCAGACCAGGGCAAACACCGTCGTGACGTAGACAATTCCCATCACAATGTGTTCCTGCCGGTACATCATCACATGCCATTCTTCAATCGTCATTTCCTGCGCCTCCTCCTGTTCTTTTGCTTCTTGGCCTTGCGCTCCTTGCTCTTGAGCTTCTTGGGCGATTTTGCGATCCCGCCCAAAACGTTTAGGATTCCCATCGTTTCCTCCTGGGGCCGCCGCTATGGCGTGATTCTGAGCATGTTCCCGCAAAACTCGCACCTGAACTCGCTGCGGCCCTGCGGGTCAAGGTCGCCGCCGCAAGCTGGACACGTCAAACTCTCTATCGTTTCTTCTTCCTCTCCTTTCTCGTCGTCTCTCCGATTCAGCTTGGGATCGTCCATAGGCACGACTGAATCAGTGATCGAAGTAATTTCAGGGAAATCAATGGCGGATAGCGGACTGCGGACAATCATTCTAGGACGTGTTCCTGCCGGTTGGGATAAATATCCCTTTTCCTCTAGTATTCCAACAGCATACCGTACCTGGTTTCGCAAGATACCGCCGTTACCTTTCCAATTTCCCTTAAAGTGATCAAATATAGGATCTGTAGGAAATGCCCCTTTCAAAAAGTCGCGCGCATAGGTGAACAGAAGCTCTAGCTCTGCGAATGTTATTGGCGCTTCAACGTCAACGCGCTTGGCTGCTACCGTCCCCTGGCGCAGCTTGCGGACCACGCGCGCCACCTGGCTATCGGTGATCAGCGGCGCTTGAATCTCGGTCAGCGACGAGCCGGTCATAAACACCATGCGGCCGCGCGGACTCAGGCCTTGCGCGTCTGAGCGGTCAATGATGACGCGGCTATCCACATCGCTGGCGCACGCGAACGCCAGGCGGGTGGGGCAGTTTGCCTTGATGAGGCCCGTCACCACGTTGACCGACGGCCGCTGTGTGCACAGGATACAATGTATGCCAGTCGCCCTGGCCTGCGCAGTGATGTCGGATAGAAACTCTTCGGCCTTTTTTTTGAGCGAGCGATCCAGCATCAGGTTGGCGATCTCGTCAATCACCAGAATCTTGTAGGGCAGAAATTCCAACGTCTTGTCGCTGCGGCGCAACCGGTTCCAGCCCACAATATCTCGGCAGCGGCCCCGAAATAGATTCAGGCGCCGGCGCACTTCCTGGTACAGCTCGTCGAGCACCTCGGACACGTCCTCTTTTTCTGTGACGATGGGGCGATCCAGGTGGGGCAGGCCGTGATAGAAACTCAATTCAACCACCTTGAGGTCTATCATCACGAACTTTAGTTCATCCGGGTTGTTTCTCTCTGCCAGCGTGCAAATGAGCTGGTTGACGAACACAGACTTGCCGCTATCGGTCGCGCCGCCGATGAGCAAATGCGGGGCCCGAGCCAGGTCAAAAAATTTCGACTGCTTGTTCTCGGCCATGCCCAGCCGGAATGTGAGCGGCGCTGCATTGTCGTGCAGCTTGATGTCTGTCCAGGCAACCTCGTCGGGAACGCCGCGCACGCCGCGGCCGCGCGCCAGGATGTACCAAAATCCGCACTCTTGGCGATAGGATTGAATGACGCTGTGCTGGCACGACGCCGATAGATTGTGCAGCGTGTCCGGGTCAGATAGATTCTGCAGCTTGACTCCCCACGGCAACCGGCGAATGTCCAGGTGAAAGTAGATCGCCTCTTCGCTGGCTACAATTCTGTCAAACTTTACCAGCATGGTCTTGGTCTTGCCCTTGGTGACGTGGCGATAGGAATAGCCCAGGACGTTCAACTGGTTGGGAATGACCCGGTTGTAATACTCGATCTCTTTCCTCAACTGGCGCTCGAGTCGGCGATGCTCGACCACCTTTTTGGCGGCCGCCAATTTCCGGTCGCGCGCATCCAGCTCTGCGATCCGCAGCTCCTCGGCTGCGTCGTCTTGTGCAGCGGCGGAGCTGCCGGGCAACACAAACCGCGCTTTGAGTGTGGCAGGCGCGATCCAGTCGAGCGGGCGCGTGACGGCCCGTTCCCTGAATCTGATCAGATTGCGCTTGACGAATTTGACCAGGAGCGTTATCGGCTTGGCGCTGTTATACTGTCGTCGAAACCACATGTGTGTCCATCGCCTCGGTGTACTCGTCGAGCAAAACGGCAATATGGGAGAGCAACTCTAGCCCCTGCTCCGGAGTCCAAACTGTCGAGTTCGCGGTCAGGTTCGGAAAAACAGCAAAGAGAGAGTCAACCCTATCGGCCCAACCGTACAAGTCTGGTGTGACGATGCCCTGGCGCTTTTTCTCCAGCCGGCGGGCCTTGTTGGTGACGATGGCAGAGATCCACGCCACGTCGAGCGCCCGCCTAAACCATCGAATAAATCTCATTGCGTTACCCATATCGCCTCCTGATGGTGTATTGATACGGTACGGCGCCATTCCGTCGCCGCTCGATAAATCCAAACGCATCCAGGCGATTTATGACTGTCCGCACGGTGCCGATAGACAAGCCTGAGATTAGAGCGATGTATCTCAAACGCAGTTCTACCGACCGGTGGTTGTGGGGGATGAGGCTCTGCAAGTGATAGAACACGTAGAAATCGTTTCCGCGCAATTTGAACCCGTTCATGGTCTCCTCCTATAGAGTGGTGGTTAGAGTCGCCGTCGGCGTGATCGTCGGCGTGGCCGTCAGCGTCGGCGTGATCGTCGGCGTGACCGTCAGCGTTGGTGTGATCGTCGGCGTGGCCGTCAAGGTCGGCGTGAGCGTCGGCGTGGCCGTGACGATGATGACGACGGGCGTGAGCGTCGGAGTCGGCGTCGGGGTGATCGTCGGCGGCACGACGACGGTGACGGTGATCACGGCCGGCGTGTAGGTCGGCAGCGACGTGTAGGTGGGATACGGAGTAAACGTGTAGGTCGGGAATGGCGTATAGGTGGGGTAGGGCGGAACCGGCGTGTAGGTGGGATACGGAGTCAGCGTGTAGGTCGGGAATGGCGTATAGGTCGGGTAGGGAGTATAGGTGGGAACGAATCCTTCCGGCAATGACGTACGCGGAGTGGAGACCATAGAGATATTGGCCGGGCCGCCCGGCATAGGAATCAACAACATTTGCCCGGCGATGATCACGTCCAGCGTCATTCCGTTGACGGCCTTGATGTCCTTGACCGTCACGCCGAATCGGGATGCAATTCCTCCCAGCGTGTCGCCTGGCATGACCATATAGAACGTAGGCGTAGACGTGGCCGTTGGTGGAAGGCTGGTTCTGGTGGCCGCTGGGACGAGCGAGGTGGCGGTGGCCCGAATCGTCGCCGGAATCAGCGTAACGGTGGGTGTGATGGACAGCGTAGGCGTGATCACGCTTGCCGTAGGCTGCAGGACCTTGGCGCTGGCATTGCTCGCGTTGCACTTGGATAGCTGCGTTGCCATGCAGCCGCCCAGGATCACCAGCGCCAGGAGTGTGATTGCAACATTGGGAAACGTCAACAGGCCGTGAAAGCGCCCCTCGAATTTCTCTGGCTGCGGCTCGACGGTCGGGTCAATCCCCGGCTCTACAATCTCGATCTTTGGCATATCAGCCTCCTTTGACGGAAAACAAGAAACTAGGAAAACTTGAACGGAAATACCTGAATGATCCAGGCGACCAGCTTTAGCAGTCCCTTGACTACCAAAACGACGCACATCAGAATCAGGATCGCGATCATGACCGCCACGATCCCAAAGTCATTGAATATGAGAGGCAAGATTTGAACAATCCCGATGATTTTAGGAATCGTATCTTGAGCGTCGTCCAAAAAGTTGATCCCATCTACCGTTATGGCGCTCACCAACTCTGTCAGATCGTCGGCGATCACCCCGATCGTGCCATCTATCAACGCCTTGGTCTGGCTGTACACCGCTCCCATCGCCGGCCACGTAACAGTTAGGTCCGTGGTAGAGGTCATCGGAGGAGATGCAGTCGGCACGCTCGGAGGCGTTGAAAGAGGAACGGCCGTGTACGGCGGCGGCGTCGCCGGCGGCGGAGGCGTGCCTGGCGTTGAAAGAGGAACGGACTTGTACGGCGGCGGCGTCGCCGGCGGCGGAGGCGTGCCTGGCATTGCCGGCGCCGATGTAGCTTCAGGGCTGCATTGTGCCGGCGGATCGGGCATTCCAGACGGACCCGAGCACGCAACGGAAAGAACCAGAACGATCCAGAGCGAAAGAACATTACGTTTCACCTGACACCTCCCCAAGAAACCAGATGATGAATCTTATGATCAGAGCGCCGATGGCGATCACTCCAAAGTAGGCATAGGGCGTCTGGGCCAGAACGGCGTTGACCAATTGAATTCCCGCCCATAATGGAGACGATTGAATGTCTATGAGTAGATCGTTGTTTGGATTTCTTAACCCGTTTAAAAATATCTGGGCTAGCTGAGTCCAGATGTACCACATGTTAGAGAACAGCCCGGAAATAGCAGCCCAGATCTGAACAATCTTTTGCCACAGATAGCCTAGTGCATTCAAAATGTCATAGACAAATTGGGCTCCGGGCATAGCCATCAGCATTAAAAGAAGTCCTCTGACCACGATAGTAAAAGCATACGAGATAAAGTATCCAATGTTTTTCAACGATTCGTTGATTAGGTAACCGAGATAGTTAAAGCTGTAATAGATCCATGGCAGGATGTAGGGAGTGGAGGCTCGAACCCAATCCAAGAATACCCAAATCATGTACCAGAGCCAGTCGGAAAAGCTAAGAATCTTGTTGATTACGCTATACGCATAGTAGGATACCCACAGAAGAACGGTCGGAACGGACTCGAGAAGCCATCCCAAGAAGATTAGAATCATGTACCAGATCCAATCTGAAAAGCCGAGAACCGCGTTGATCAGAGAATAGATGTAGAACTCTACCCATGGCCAGATGGTTGGCAAGTACCCGGCAACCACATTGAGATAATAGGTGAATGAGCAGGTTAGAAGGTTCAGGACGCCGATCAACTGGTTAATGATTGTGAAGGCATAGTATTCTATCCATAGGATAACGTTCCCAAAGTAGGTAGAAAAGTCCTCTATGATAGGTGAGACGTAGGTCTCCCAGAACCATTGAAAGGCGTCCTTTATAGTTTGAAGCGGATCGCTGAGAAACTCGTTGATCCATTTCAAAATGTCGCCTAGTATTGTGAGAAAATCGTCAAGCACCGGTTGCAACAGACTATTCCAGAACCATTGAAAGGCGTCCTTTATAGTTTGAAGCGGATCGCTGAGAAAATCTTGGATCCACTGCCAAATGTTGTTCAGCGTTGTAAGCAAGGTGTTCACTGCGGTGACGATAGGTGCGGCTATGGCTTTGATCGCGTTCCAAATTACGGTTAACCAGTATTCAAGTTGGCACCACAACCAAAAGATAGTGTTTCCCACCCAATTCAGCCAACAGTCTAGCTCTAGGACGCCACATGCAGGAGATGGAAAAGGACCGCAGGTAGGAGGGGGTAACGATGGCTCTGGCGTCGGCGTCGGCGTCGGAGTGGGCGTTACGTTGGATGTTCCAACTTTAACGCAAACCGAGTCTAATTCCAAGACTCCGTTGTCATAGTAATCTAAAATAATAAGATTGGCTGATTCTCCATCTGAAGATATGGGGTACCAGTAACTAAGCCACGTAGATGAAACATATTCTCCCCAGTCCTGCAAATTCCACGACGCGCCCATCAAGGCATTGCTTGACGCTCCGCTTGCCCGCCGCGCCTCAACCGCAATGACATAGCTCCCCGATGGGACGTAAACGTTTTGTTGGATTGACCCCCCTGGCTGAATCCACACGTGGCCGCTTGCAAACGTCGTATCGCCTGAGGATGTCCAGGCTGCAGGATTATTCAAGTTAGGGTCTGAGTTGAAGCACCCCGGAGACATCGGCATGGGTGTAGAGGTGGGGGCAATAGTAGGCGTTATGGTAATGGTAGGCGTTATGGTGGGAGTGGGAGGAGTAGGGGTTGAGGCAAAACATCCGTAAATGGATGCGCTGCTGGCCGAGACATTAAGCGGATACGAGCCCTCGCCGCGAAATGAGATTGAAACATTCGAAAGCTCGAATTGCAAATCTGGGTTGTCTATTCTGCCTGCGTATCCGCCCCACGACCATGGCCCCGACGAGCCTCCATCAGCGCAGCCAGGCAAATTTACAAATCCAGAGGATTGCCATCCTCCTGAAATGGAGTCGCTGATGACATACACTGAGTTTAAAAACATATAGCATGCATCAGATCCATAGCTATACGAAAACGAGCCGCCAACGGTCATGGAAAAGCTGTGATTCATGCATAATGGAGTTGTTGGCGTGTAGGCCATTGTAAGGCTGGGAGGCGTATCTCCAGACGTTGGATCAAATGCTATGGACCTGGATTCGTAGGTGCATGTAACCGGGCATCCGGCTCCCTGGAGAAGCTGGTCGGGCTGCGGGGCGGCCAGGGCCGGACGCGGAGGAGCGTAGGTGGCGAATGTGATCGGTGCGATGGCACAGAAAATGATTGCAATGATGATTAAAAGTGTGTAGCGGAACGATAAAGCGGGCTTTTGTGTTATAAGCGCGTCCGCATCGTGAAACGGCACAGATTTACCATCATTATTTTGCGTTTTTGTGGCAAACTCTTTCATGTTTTCTCCTGCAACCTTGTGTTCTGGCAAATTGTGGCTGCGACATTCTCGGTTTTCTCATAGAACCATTACAATCTGTGGTAGGTGGATTCGTTGACCTACCACAACTACCTACCACAGATTTATCCCAAATTCACGTTCAAAATCGAGTTTGTGGTAGGTGAGGTAGGTGAGGTAGGTCAAGTTACAGGGTCATTAAATTGCTGTAATTATTGGAACTATCTACCTAACCTACCTAACCTACCTAACCTACCTAACCTACCTAACCTACCTAACCTATATGGTTATGACGCTTTACAAACCTCGAAATAGATCTTTTTGCCCTCTTGAACTCGCCTGACCTTGCTATCGTCTACGAGATTGTTCAGGCGCTTGCAAGTGTTGCTTCTGTCCTGATTCACATAGTCTGACAACTCTGTGATCGTCATGCGCCCATTGGCCTCTAGTGCGGCGATCAACTCCTCGCGCCGCTCGGTCATTTGCAGATCGGCCACGTTTCCGTCCAGATTCCAGATTCCCAAATCCTTGTCGAACGAGATAGCCAGATTCTTGTCCTCGTCAATGTCTCGCCCGACGATCTGCAGCTTGGCCCCAAATTTCCCGCGCTCTTTATAGATTCCCCACGACGTATCCTCCACGCCGCCCTTGCTGACGCTGCCCAGGATGTCGAGCACAGAATCTTGAGTGGCATTGTTGCCCGCCGCCTTGGAGTGATGGTCAATGAACATCACGCAACAATTCAGCATTTGCGTCATGCGCTGGATCGGCGCAAGCGCGCGCGTGATGATCGAGCCGTCACACTGATCGCCAGATTTCATGTATTGCGCGATGGCCCTGGAGAATGTGTCAATCACGATGAGCCGATAATGCCTGGCCTCGATCATGCGCGACAACCGCTCACCGCCACCCTTGGTCAGATCGCCGATCTGATCGTCGAACGTTTCCATCGTGATAAAGTCAACCGGCAGCCTGGATGGCCATAGTTGCTTTTTCATGCGGTTTTGCAATCGCCTGGGCGTGTCTTCCAATGCCAGGTAGAGCACCATCCCGCATTGTGGCTTTTTGTCCAGCAGGTTGCCGCCCGATGCGACCGCGCAAGCCGTTTGAAGCGCCAGCCACGATTTACCGACCTTTGGTTTTCCAGCCAGGAAGCAAAGGCCAACTGGAAGGAATTCGGGTACAACAAATTCTACTTTCTCAAATTCTCTGTCCAGGATGTCGTCCGAGCTAACGACGTGAAAATGGCCGTCCAGCCGGTTGGCAACCTGAATTTTGAGCCGCGTGATCTCGGATGTGAAATCGTCATACGATTTGAGAATATCCGTATCTTCTTCAAAGGCCCGTTGCGCGATGTCGGACGCTATTCCCAGAAAAGCTCGGCGAGCCGAACATTTCTTGACGATCCTGGCATATCCTTCAGCATGGATCGCCGTCGGCACGACGCTGGTCAAGTGCGAGATGTACGCCGCTCCCCCAACCTCGGCCAGTTGTTGGCGCTCTTCCAGCGCATTGCACACAGTCAGAAAATCTATCTGGTCGAGGTGGAGAAGAGCATCCATCACCCACTGGTTTTTGACGATGTAGAAATCGCCCGGTTCTAGGATGTGAGCGACGACCTGTTTGCACGTTGGGTCAATCATCACTGACCCAATCACAGCTTCTTCAGCTTCGACGCTATGAGGTGCCAAGCGAAAGCTGTCCAGCTTTTCCTGCGTTCTCTTTTTTAGCATGATTGCCTCACATCACCATCGGGAGAGGGTGCATTGGTCCACGCCGCTTGGCTGCGTGGTTTATCTTGCGGTTCCGGGCGTGCCACTGCGCGTCCATTTTCAAATGACATACGGAACACAGCGCGATCAGATTAGACGGGTCATTATTCTGCGGATCGTGGTCAATGTGATGAACGGTGAGAACCGTCCGTCTATCCCTCGGAGTGAAACAGTCTGCGCCGCACTGTTCGCACACCCAACCCGCTCTATCTTTTTCCCGTTGAGCGATTTCAGGCCAGTTGGTCGGGTAAAGTGATTTGTCAATGGGCATGATCTGACTCCTATAGCAGCGCCAGTTGCGCGCCTGTGACACGCTTACGACCGGATACCGCTCATACTCCGGCCACGTCATCTTGCCAACGATGACCAGCTTGTGCTCGATCAGGTATTCGTGAAGCTGGTCTATCGGGATCGTCATCTTCATAGTCTCTATGAAGCGTCCTAACGTGTAGTTGAGCCGCCGTACTCGGTCGGCTCCAACGAGAGTTAGGCGTCATCATCAATCGGCATATCGCCCTTGCAAAGCTCTATCGTTACAGAGGCCGGAATCCCCGGTTTACTTTGATCCCACGCCTCCTCAAGTCGCGCTTGAGCATATTCAAGCGCCGCCCTGTGATCTGCTTCTGTTTCTGCCGGAAGTACGCAAGAATCTGCGTCTCGATTGTGGTATGGTGTAACTTTCCAGTACATTTTATCTCCATTGAAAAGACGTCTAACTCCGTATAGATAGCGATTGCGCCGCCTATACATACCAAGTCGGCTATGGAACTGCCCATGTCTGCGACATCCCGCTGTGCCTGGCACACTCCTGTAAACCACTGCTTTTTTCGTGCGTACGTACTGCGTACGTACGTAACGGGGGCGCGGATCCTCTATTCCTCTGCTTGGGGTAGGGGAGTGGGGTCGCTGCTGATGCTTCTGAACAGCGAGATCCCGCCCCGCGTGAGTTGTATCCCCAGGCGGTGCGCCTCCGGATCCTTCCACGTCGCAAAGCTGCGCTCTAGCAGCGCGTCTTGGAACTGTCTGAACTTGGGGGTACTGAGCAGGTTGCCCTTGCCAGCCCACTGCGCTTCCGAAAGCGGAAAGCCGTTCAAGACGCCGCGGGCCAGGATGCGAAACTTGTTCGGGTCTATGGGCAGCTCCATGTTTACGATTCGTTGCGATGTTCGCGTCTGTTCGGTCAATTCGACGCGCGTCACATCGTTTCGCCGTGGCGCCGTGTCCTGGTCTGCCGCTGCGTCTGCCTCACCGGGTTGGCCAATCTGCCCATCCTGGTCAATGTCCGTTTTGATGACACGCTCGATTTCCCACAGCAGCGCGCGGTGATCTTTCAAGAGCACCATCCACGCGATGCCCCACGCGATTGCGCCGACCGATGGTCCGGAGATCCACGCGGGACTGGTTGGAAACACTAGCAGCGCCACGCCGCTCCCGACGATCCCGGCCAACAGGCCCGTAAAAGTTGATTGCAAAAACGGCACCAGAACATCGCTTTCCATGCTGGCATTGCGAGCGGGGCGTCTGCGTTCATATTCTGCGCCTGCATCAATCGCCTGGGCCATTCCCATCCCCATAGCCGAGTACCGCGTTTTGAGCCAGGGTTGCCACGCGGGTAGTCGGGTCACGTCGTCGGCTCTGGCGATCTGCTTTCGCCAGTCAGCCGGAGCTTTGCAAAATGGACACGGTTCGTTAGTGGTATAATCAGGCTCGAACAAGGTTACCTCTTGTTCAGGCCCAGGGTCGGGGACACCCAGCCCTGGGCCGCTTTTATGCTACACGCGCAGTGAGCAGCGGAATGCTCTTGGTTTTGTTCAGCGCGTCTGCGGCGATGCACGCGCGGGCCTCGTCGTAAAAATAAGCCGCGACGGTTTCTGATTCTAGATCGAGCAGCGCCCATCCCAACTCGAGCTCGTCGGCGAATGGGTTGCGTGTTCTCTTGACGACGATGTGTTGGCCTGTTTGAATCATTGCCGAGCGCAGGTCGAGCTTGATAGCTTGCGGCCGTTCTATGTTGCGCGATAGCCAGCTAAAAAGCATCTCGCGCTCGTCGCTGCCCCACACTTGGTAAGCGGCTTGCTCGATGATATTGACCAGGTCTACGGTCGCCAATCTGCCTCCTTATAGAAGCAGTATTTGGCCTCGTTGATGCTTCCGTACATATAGCCCGTATGAAATATTCTTGCATAATCGTTGCTATGGGGAGAGAGGATCATGCGTCGCGCGCTGCTCCGAATCGCGCAGATTCTCTTCGCCAACTCCCGGCGCGCTCGCGCGTCTTTGATGTTTGAATTCGTCATGGCTGTTTCCTCTTGCGTTGCGCCTCTTGTTGTGTCCTGCACTTTTCGCACGACCGATCCCGGCTGCGCTGCAGCTCGAACCATTCACGGCACCGAGCGCACTGCGTCCAGGCCGTCACGCGCCAGGGGCTATTGACCACGATCTTGACGCCGACGATGCGTCCCAGATCGGCGCTCAGCTTGTTCGCGATCATCACGCCGATTCGTTCGATGGCTTCGGCGGTGATTTTGCGATGTCCACTCTGCCAACTCACCACCAGGCTCTTGCTGACGCCCAGCTCGCTCGCCATGCCGGACAGCGGCAGCCCCAGCCATTCGCGCACCTTTTTGAGCGTTTTCAGGTATCGTATGTCACGTAAGCCCATGCGTCCCCCTGCGCCCTCAGGCGTTTTCCTGGCGCTCTGGTGTTTCGGCTATTTTCTGGCCGTCCTGCGAGTCTGAGAAAGAGGCGTTTTGAACTTGAATATCCTCTTCCGGAGCTTGCTCGATTTTGGACAATCGAAATTGAACGGCCAGCTTTCCAAACTGCACCAACGCGCCCGACGGCACCGATCCATCCGCATAGTCAGAGAACTGGAGCAGCCGGCCGATCTTGCCGTCTGCCAAGACCGGCTGCCCGACGCGAAACAGAAACGCGGCCATTTCATTTCTCCCAGTTGATGCGAGGGAGTCCGCGCCGACCGATCATGAACGCCAGGATGTGCGTGACGACGAGCGGCGCCAGGCAAATCAGCATAGCCAGGACTGGACTCGTTTGTTGCTCCATCTATTCACCTCCGTTAGTTTTTGGTCCCGTCAGATTTCAATCCGGCGGGGTTGACTTGAAGGCGCACGCGCGCCGACCTGACATTGTGTGGTGTCCGGGAGATGCGCTCGATCACGAGCGATACCGGCACAGAGATTGCGAGGGTCACGAGCAAGAGAGCGATAAAGGGATCCATGTTGCTCAGAGTTGCTTGAGTCGGAAATTGCTTTTGAGTGAGCCGGTGACGGTGATCCCATTCGCTTTCGCTTCGCGGCGGATGAGGACTTCGATATAATTTGCCATTGAGCGATTCTCAGAGATCGCCAGCTTTTCTAGGAGAATCTTTACGTCGCTGTCTACCGTAAAGCCAACCTGAACCCGTTCTTCCTCCATCTTATTTCTCCAGTCATTATTTGATTCTTACAGATATACTAGCACATTGCTAGTAAAATGTCAATACGCAATTTTCGATATTGAGTCACACAAGATTAAGCTATAGAATATGCTTGTGGACAAAGATGACTTTATTGACTGGGTAAAATCAGAGATGCAACGCCAAAGGCTCCATAGAACAGAGATGGCCAGGATTGGCGGAATCAGTCAGGGATACGTGTCTCACGTCCTGAATCGGGAGCAGCCACCGGGCCTATCTTTTTGCCAGGCCGTGGCCAAGGCATTGCACATGCCAGAACAGGACATCTTGCACCGCGCTGGACTATCACAAGAGCATTCCATCACCTATGAGCAGCCAGGCATGCAAGCCGTGATAGACGCCGCCGGCCACGTCACATCTTGTGCCCCGTTGTGCCCCGATCCACGTGGCGCACACAAACAAAAAACCGGCCTGGGCCGGTTGGAGAAGCGCAATGTCAAAGAGACAGCGTACAATGGCTCTGTTGACAGCGATCTGGAGCTACTTTTTCTATGCCAACATTGCCAGTCTATTCGACTGGTTCTTTTGGATTCTGGCGGCTGGCTGAGTCTTGTGGCTGTTGTGGACTGTTGGCCTGATCAGGATTCCGCGATAGCATGTCCTGGATCGCAAAGCTGCACTGGGTCAGTACCATGCCACCCATAACCCCCATCGCCACATCCCACTTTTTGTTTGCAATAGCGTAAACGAGAAGAATGCCAGGCAGCAACGTGGTCGAGTAATCCACCAGAAACCAAAACACTTTTTTCAGCATTTCTTTTCTCCCCGTCTTGTGCCGCGCGGCGGCCGCGCTGCAACACAAGCTCACCCGCGCTCTCTCCACACGCGCACCAGCCTGGCAATGATCGCATACCCCAGCGCGATCCCGATCAACAACTCGAACAGTCCTGCCAGTCCGTTCAGGATCATGTTAATGTATTCCATGATCGCGTCAAAGTCCAGATCAATGTTCAGAGGAATCAGCGTGTTCGTCGGTGTGCCAGTCGGCGCAGGCGTCGGTGTGTGTGTGTCGGTCGGCGTCGGTGTGTGTGTGTCGGTCGGCGTCGGTGTGTGTGTGTCGGTCGGCGTCGGCGTGGGAGTGCCGGTCGGAGTAGACGTCCGTGTACCAGTCGGAGTAGGCGTGGGAGTTCCAGTCTGCGTCGGCGTGGGAGTGTTGGTAGGAGTGGGCGTGGGAGTTCCGGTCGGCGTCGGCGTGGGTGTGTCAGTCGGAGTCGGCGTGGGAGTAAAAGTAGCAACTAGTGAAAGGCGAACATTGTCATAGTAACATGAATAAGCATGAGTAGCTCCATCCGCAAACAAAGCAATATAGTTGGGATCCCCCATTTGCTGGTCACCAATTTCATACTCACACTCAACGTGCTCCCAAGAATTAGAAGAAAAAACCGAGCAATTACCTCCATGCAAATAGCTCTCTAACCAACCGATGCAAGTTTCTGAATCAGCATAGGCATAAAACGAAAGAGTATAAACACCGGTAGTAGAAAGCCAGACAGACTGACGAACACCACAAAAGGTGCCGTAAAAAGCGCCGACATGAACAGAGCCGGAATCAAGCGAACCCGATCCATCCCACTCGGAAACATCACAACCCTCGCCGCCCATCGAATCGTAAATATCCCAACCGGAAAGATCCTCGAGAAAATCAGGATTCACCACCGGAATCGGATCCGGATACGGATAGCCCACAGCAGAAACAATGCCGGCAGCAGCAAAACCAACGATAGCCAAAATAACGGCTACTCTCTTAGCCATCATTCTTTACCCCTACCCTAACAAACAGGGGGGCTGTCGCGTCCTGACGGCCCCCCTGTTTGTTACCTCCGTCGCCTGCCACGCGGAAACTTGAACTCGCGCGCCCTTCCCGACGCCATAGTATCCTCGCGCTGCTGCTTGAGCTCGCTGCGTATGTCGGACAGGATTTCGCGCTGCATCTCGTCGCCGCTCGTTGACACTTGTGTGGCCTGGCCGGGCGGAGCAGGTACGTTGCCGCCTCCCATGAGCATCCCGCTCAAGTAGCTGATCGCTTTGGTCACGAGGGTGATCGCGACGACAAACCACAAGATCGTGCTGAACATGGCCGCCGTCTCTGTGGCCCACTGAATTATCTTGGGAATGTCCCATACGATGGCGTCGAACATACGCACCGCCTGACGCAGTCTCTGCGACGATTACGCAGCGCCGCGGAAGGCGCCGATGATCTTGCTGACGATCACAAAACCCAGCCCGATGCCGGCCGCCACATAAACCACGGGCAGCAACGCCGTGATAATGTCGTCGGCATATCCAAAGATCGAAGTCATGTTAATCGAGAAAGACATTTGTATCACCTCCTTTCTTATGAATCTTCTTTGCGAGAGATTCTCATGCGCTGGGTGACTCGAATGGACGCCAGACGAATCACCGACAGCACTACCGTTACGGCAATCGCCGCGCCCAGCATAGCCAGCGCGGCATTGCCGAAAAGGTCAATGAAACTTTCCTGGAAATTCACATCACGCTCTCTACGATGGCGCCCAGGAACTCGGCCAACATGGCCAGGGTCAGAATCGCAGCGCACGATGAAACCGTGACGCTGATCAATTGCGACATTCCGCCGAACAAGCTATGACCTCCTGGTGACGCTGAACGCCAGCGTGATGCAGTTTACGATGACCAGCGCCATCAGAAGCAGGATGATGACGGCTTCCGAGTAACTGTACGTTTTTTCAACCTTGAACTCGTTCCCGTCCGAAAGCGTTCGGTAGTAGGTGGTGCGTGTCTCGGGCAACGAGCTGACAAGCGTCGTCACGCCCGAGATCTGTTGCTGCAGCGAGGTAATTTTATCCAGCGCCTGGAGCGTGTTCTCATAGTTGTAGATGCTGAATTCGGCGCCCTGGGCGATCTGACCCGACATATATTCGTGGTCTTGCGGCCAACCGGTGCTGGTGAGCGTCGGGTAAACTGTCGGGGTCGGGGACTGCGCCAGAGCTGGATGGCTAGACAGTCCCATCGCAGTCAAAACTAAAGTCGCGGCCAGCGTGGCAAGAATTGATAGGGTGAAACGTCGAACGTTCATGCCTTTCATTCTAGTCTACTCTAGCCCTTAAATATACTCCTGCGTCAATTTTGGTGTCAGGCCGCATTTTCCACACGTTGACGTACGTCGCCTGGTTGCATTTCACCTGGTGTACCAGCGTGCCATTGAGCGCCGCGCGCTCGGCCTGGGCGACTATGTCTGCGCCCGAGAGCGGGTCTCGCCCGAATACCAGCCAGTCACAATCTCCATCCAGGTTGCCTTGTGGAATCTGCATGGCGTCAACCGTGCGCTGGCTGAACGTGTGAGATAGATCGTGCCCTGCCCAAGCCAGGCGTGAGCGGCCAGGATAATAGACCTCAAACATGCCCCACGTGGCTAAATCAGCGTGACACACCAGGTCACCAGGCTGTGCAGCCGCAGTAACCCACTGAACGACATCTTGCATCCCAAGCGTCCTATCGTGGAAAAAGTAGTTGATTGACGCAGAGATGAACGCAAGCGCCGACAAACCGATCACGATCCGCCTGGCCCATGACCATTCACGCGGAATCTTGATCCACCAAATCATCAGGCCGAACCAGGGCGGCAGTATGCCGATCAGCCCGCGCGTCAAGAGTATAGGCTTCCAGAGATACGAGACGGCCAGCATCGTCAGCGCCGGGCCGAGCGTCAGTCCGGCCAGGAGCAGCGCCCCGCGCGACCGTAGAGTCACAGCCGCGGACACCGGCCAGATGAGGAACGCCAGCGCGGCAGGAATTACGATGATGCTAAATACGTCAGGAGAAAAGTTTGGGAATATCGTCTCGCTAAACCGAACGGCCAGGGACGCGATATAGTTGTTGGTGATTCGTTGTATCCAGTATCCGTTCCCCAGACTGCCGATGTTATTCGCCTGCTGGGCCAGCTCGGGCAGCCAGGCGATCCACGGCAGAGAGCCAATGGCGATAGGCA
>Ga0315287_10002783_pt1 | contig 16687 bp, 18 predicted proteins | sample YL17G11_0_MG_FD_205037 | JGI IMG/M metagenome (GOLD analysis project Ga0315287, IMG submission 205037) | Sediment microbial communities from Yellowstone Lake, YNP, Wyoming, USA - YL17G11_0 | ecosystem: Environmental > Aquatic > Freshwater > Lake > Sediment | place: USA: Wyoming | collected...
AGGCCCGCAAACAGGCCTCACAGGCAATTAGACCAAAACTGCCCTCAAGTCGCCGGGTGAATTGTTGCATGCGTTGGCGCTCTTTCATTCCAAACATAACTGTGCCAAATAACCCAGCAATGGTGTGTTTCACCTCGGAAGCATTACATTCAGGAATAATAATGAGCGATAACAAAGCCTTGATGGAGGGTAAACGCGGGTTGATCATGGGTGTTGCCAATAACCGCTCAATCGCTTGGGGCATAGCACAGGCGTGCGCTAGACATGGCGCCGAACTCGCCTTCACCTACCAGGGTGATGCCATCAAGAAACGGGTGGAGCCGCTTGCAGCCGAAATCGGCGCCTCGCTCGTGGTTCCCTGTGACGTGACGGACATGGCATCCATCGACGCTACCTTCGCGGCCATCGAAAAGGCGTGGGGAAAGCTGGACTTCGTCGTACACGCCATCGCCTTTTCCGAGAAGGACGAACTCACCGGCCGATATGTGGATACCACGGCCGAAAACTTCGCCAAGACCATGTTCATTTCCTGTTACAGTTTTACGGCCGTGGCCCAGCGCGCGGAAAAGCTGATGACCGATGGCGGTTCGTTGTTGACACTCACATATTATGGTGCCGAAAAGTGGATGCCCCACTACAACGTCATGGGCGTTGCCAAGGCAGCGCTTGAAGCGTCGGTCCGCTACATGGCCGCAGACTTGGGCCCCAAGAACATTCGTGTGAATGCCATTTCCGCCGGCCCTATCAAGACGCTCGCTGCCTCCGGCATTGGCGACTTCCGCTATATTCTCAAGTGGAACGAGTATAATTCACCTCTCCGCCGTACGGTGACCACCGAAGAAGTGGGCGACAGCGGATTCTATCTCTTGTCTGATTTGTCGCGCGGTGTCACCGGTGAAATCCACCACGTGGATTCAGGTTACCACATCGTTGGCATGAAGAACCCGACCGCCCCTGATATGAGCGTTGCCAACCATAGTGAGTGATATCCTGCCGCCGATTTATTTTGTCCGCCATGGCGAAACCGAATGGAACAGGTTGGGCCTCATCCAAGGTTGGACGGATATCCCGCTGAACGATACCGGTCATGTGCAGGCCAAGAGCGTCAGCCGCGCCTTCGTAGCACACCCGGAAGTGACGCATGATTGCCGCTTTGCCATGAGCCCGCTTGCCCGCGCGCGCCAGACCATGGCTCATGTTGCCGATGCCTTGTCGCCGCCGGAAAGCCATATCGTCGTTTCTCCTTCTCTCATCGAATTGGGCTTTGGCGTGTGGGAAGGCAGGCCCTTTTGGGAGTTGAAGGATTCTCCCATCTATCCCGCCGATCCGGAGACTCGCTTTACCTGGCGCCCAGACGGAGGCGAGAGCTACCTCGACGGGCAGGACCGACTGACCCACTGGGTGAAAAGCCTTCAGGACCCCACCGTCGTGGTATCTCACGGGGCGCTTGGCCGCTGCCTCATCGGCATGCTCACCAACATGTCGGTGCGCGATACCATCGGCATTCGCATGCACCAGGGCCGTTTCTGCAAAATTTATGACGGTACGGCGGAGTGGTTTGACGGAACGCCACAACCTGCCTAAAACATTTTCATGTCACACAATACCTTCGGCCACCTGCTGCGCATGACCACCTTCGGCGAAAGTCACGGGGTCGCCATCGGCTGCGTGGTGGATGGCTGCCCGCCCGGCATCAAACTCAGGGCTGAGGATATTCAGGGCTTCCTCGATAAACGCAGGCCCGGCCAGAACCGCTTCACCACCCAGCGTCATGAACCGGATGCAGTGAGGATATTGTCCGGCGTATTCGAAGATGACCGCACCGATGGCCAGGTCACCACCGGAACACCCATCATGATGCTCATTGAAAATGTCGATCAGCGCTCCAAGGACTATGCCGAGATCCGCGACAAATTCCGCCCCGGTCATGCCGATCTCACCTACCAGGCCAAGTATGGTGTGCGTGATTATCGCGGCGGTGGAAGATCCTCGGCGCGCGAAACGGCCGCCCGGGTAGCCGCTGGCGCGCTAGCCCGCAAGATCATTCCCGATGTGACCATCCGCGCTTGCCTTGTGCAAATGGGACCACACAAGATCGACGCTAAGAACTGGGACTGGGCGGAGGTTCACAAAAATCCTTTTTTCTGCCCAGATGCCAAGGCGGCAAAATTCTTCGAAGAGTATCTGGACGGTATCCGCAAGGCTGGCTCCTCCATTGGTGCCGTTTTGGAAGTGACGGCTTCTGGCGTTCCGGCGGGTTGGGGCGCACCCATCTATGGCAAGCTGGACCAGGACCTGTGTTCGGCGATGATGAGTATCAATGCTGTGAAGGGCGTTGAAATCGGTGCGGGGTTTGAATCCGCAACTTTTACCGGCGAACAGAACGCCGATGAAATTCGCATGCACCACGGCAAGCCAGAGTTTCTTTCGAACCATGCCGGCGGCATCCTGGGTGGCATTTCGTCGGGCCAGGACATTGTCGTGCGCATGGCCATCAAGCCCACATCGTCCATCCTGAACTCGCGGCAAACCATCACTGCCCAGGGCACCGACACCGACATTGTAACAAAGGGGCGTCATGACCCCTGCGTCGGCATCCGCGGCGTGCCGGTGGCCGAAGCGATGATGGCACTGGTGCTGGCTGACCACTTCCTACTGCACCGCGGCCAAGTGGGGTAGGGGCTGCAATTTTAGCAGACCTGGAGCCTTGACGCGACTCTGGCACAGTGATTTATCGGGCATGATTTTGTAACGAAAGCAATTCCCTATGCGGTCAACTGCAGGTTTCTCGCTAATGCTCGCCATGACGGCGGGATTAGCCCTTTCCATCAATGCCGCTACAGCGGAAACGACATCCAAGGCAAACTGGACAAGCAGCCAGCAATCGCAAAGACCCGATCCCCGTTTCAAGATGAAAGAAGTCAACTATAGGACAGGCGAATCCCCAGGCACGATCATCATCGAGACGCACAAAAAATATCTCTACCTGGTTCTCGGCAGCGGCAGGGCCCTGCGCTATGGCGTTGGCGTGGGGCGCGAAGGATTTTCCTGGCAGGGAGAAGAGCACGTGAGCCGCAAGGCCGAGTGGCCGAAATGGCACCCGCCAAAGGAAATGCGCGCGCGCGAACCTGAACTGCCGGACTTTGTTGAGGGTGGCCCAGGCAATCCCCTCGGAGCCCGTGCGCTTTACCTCGGCAATACCGAGTACCGCATTCATGGCACGCTCTATCCCGCCACCATCGGCCATTCGGTTTCCTCGGGCTGCATCCGCCTCACTAACGATGACGTGATTGATCTCTATGGGCGTGTGAAAATTGGGGCAAAGGTTATCGTCAACTGACAAAAGGCAGGCGATTGTGAGTTTACCGCGATGTTTCTTTATATGACCCTCGGCAGCAATGATATAAAGCGCTCCCGCGTCTTCTATGACGCAGTGCTAGGTGTGCTGGATATCGGTTGTCACTATGAGGACGAAAGTGAGCTCGGCTACGGCCCGATGCCAGCGCCAGCAGAGGGGCGCAAGTGTTTTGTATGGGTGACCAAGCCACATCTCAAGTATCCTGCCAGTTGGGGCAATGGTACGATGGTGGCCTTTCCCGCAGCCACGCGTCAGGCTGTATGTGATTTTTATGCAGCCGCACTCGCCAACGGCGGCAGCGATGACGGCGCACCCGGTCTTCGCTCCTACAGCCCCCACTTTTACTCCTGCTATGTGCGAGATCCAGACGGCAACAAGCTTTCGGCGGTGTGTGACAGGCCGCAATAGTTATTCCTCAGCCCGGAAATGGAAATTTCCTGCAATACCTGCGGACTCTTATCAGGCACGCTGCGACTAAGCTTTATGGGGTTAACATACGTGAATTGAAAATGGATTGTCGCTCATTGCTCTTGGGTGCAGTTGGTTTTACCGCCACCGCCCTTGGCACTACCGAAATTAAGGCCGCCGGCCAGGTGTTTCTGGGGCGCCGGAAGGTGGACCCGCTGTTTGACCATGACGTCATTCAGGTTGGTGCCGGCCGGGGATTGTTCAAGAATATCCAAATCCATGCCAATGGAAGTGGCGTGTATATCTTCGACGTCAATGTTGGCTACGCCAATGGCGGATTTGATGAAATCCCGACACGGTTTCATGTTCCGCAAGGAGGATTTTCGCGCAAGATTGATCTTAGGCTCAGCAAGCGACACATCTGGAAGGTGTCATTCTTTTATGACAAATTGCCCAACGGCCATCGTGCCAGCCAAATTGAACTGTGGGGATGGCGTTGAATCAATCACTATCCCATCCCGACTCAGGCGGGAGTGGACAGTTTTCGCGTCCCGTTAGACCCCATCCTCAAGCCGCAAGAAAACAAAGCCTCTTTCACGAAGTTTCAGAACGCCGGCCACAACACCGAGACCCGCCTGGCGCCTGGGCTGGTTGATGTGGGCAATGATCACATCACCATCGTGCGCGCCTGAAATGGTGGCAGCTGCCTTGGCTTTCGAGAACATGGCGCCACCATCGCCAATCAGCGAGTAGCCTGCAACGCGGAAATGCAAGCCTTCGATCTGCTTGATGCTGGAGGCAGTATACATGCCGGTGGCACCGCGGAACCAGACGGGTTCGCGGCCCGTCACGGCCCTTACGGCGACAGCGCCACCTATGACTTCATCAGCCACGGCCTGACCCGAGCCCGCGGACGCAAGGCCGAAGACCTGCATAGGAATATCAACCGCCGGCGCGTGCCGCGCACCATGGTTATCCACCTCGAACAGATCCTGGTGCGCATTCAGTTCAGCGACAGCCAGCGGATTGCGCTTCAGCCAGCGCGCAGAAGCAAAGATCGTCGCCTTGATATTGTTCTGGATCAGCGCCTGCAGGATGCGCTCATCCACAGCGCCGCTACAGGCATCGAAGGTGAGCGCCACATGCGGGCCATGATGGGAGCCGGGCTTGACGGTCAACTGCGGCTCCAGCAGTTTGGCGGCGCTGGCAACACCGCAAAGCAAAAAGGAAAAAACCGGGATGAGAGAAATGAGTATACGAATCTTTTGGTGCATGGGCCCCGCTTTGTGGCACGATTGTGTAGGAATTGTGAGCAGGCCTCGGGCCCCTCTTGATGTGGGCTTGTGCCGCACCCATATCGGATGCTGAGGTTCACATGCTCCTAGATGATACAGTTTCCGAAGTAAGCGCGGCCGTTGAAAGCTCAACGGAGCTGGACCTGTACGATGCCTATTCGCGCGCCGTCATGGGTGCGGTTGAGGCTGCGGGTCCTGCCGTTGTGCACATCGGCGTCACCAAGAGCCACCAGAGTAGCCAGCTGTCAGCCGGCACGGGCTCCGGGTTGGTATTCGCATCCGACGGTCTCATCCTTACCAACAGCCATGTGGTGGCAGGTGCGGCCAGCGTTGGCGTGACCATGGCCGATGGCCAGCGCTCCACTGCCCGCGTGCTGGGCAAGGACCCGCACACAGATATCGCGGTGCTGCGCACCGACAATCCCTTGTCAGCCCCGTCACTTTCCTTCGTTGATTCAAAGACTGTCATGCCGGGCCAGCTTGCCATTGCCTTGGGCAACCCCTTGGGGTTCGAGCACACTGTGACTGCTGGCGTCGTGAGCGCCATCGGCCGTTCGCTGCGTGCGGTCACCGGGCGGCTGATTGATGACGTAATCCAAACCGACGCAGCCCTCAATCCCGGCAATTCAGGCGGGCCCCTGGTGGATGCCAAGGGCCGGGTGATCGGCATTAACACAGCGGTCATTCGTGGCGCCCAAGGCATCTGCTTCTCGGTGGCGGCCAACACAGCCTTGGATGTGTTGACCCAGGTTTTGCGCTACGGCCGGGTGCTGCGTGCCAGTCTCGGGCTGGAGGGGGCGAACACGGTCATCCCCCGTCACATTGCGGTTCATGCAGGGCTTGCCCAGCAGTCTGGCGTTCGCGTGATGTCGGTGGCCAAGGGTGGACCCGCCGAACATGCTGGAATCCTCGCCGGTGACCTGCTGATTTCCCTCGATGATATCCCCGTGCTCGGAATCGACGACCTGCTGCGCCTACTCAACCATGAACGACTGAGAGTTGACGTCAAGGTTACACTCCTCCGCAAGGGCGAGCGTCGGGAGCGCTACGCCGCTGCCGTTGAACGTAAACCCTGACAATGGCCTTCAGACGGCCCGTAGGCTCTCTGCTGCCACCCAGGCCTCGGTCCGGTTGAGGGCCACTTCCACGATGTCAAACAACTCGTGGATCTGCTCTGCGGTGATGATGAGCGGCGGGCAGAAAGCGATGGAATCGCCCATGGCTCGGTTGATCACGCCAAGCTCGGCGAGGAAGTTCACGCATGTCGCACCAACTGTCTTGTTCGGGTCGAAGGCCTTGCGAGTCTTCTTGTCGGCCACCAGTTCGAGAGCGCCGATTAGGCCCACGCCGCGGGCTTCTCCCACGAGTGGATGTTGGGCCAGCCGGTTGAGCCGTGCGAGGAATACGGTGGAAACCTTTTGCACATGTTCGATAATCTTTTCGCGCTGGTAGATCTCGAGGCATTTCAGCGCCACGGCACAGCCCACGGGATGCGCTGTATAGGTAAAGCCATGGCCGAAGGTGCCGATCTTTTTGCTTTCGTCCACCATGGCCTGGTACAGTTCTTCCTCGATGGTGAGTGCACTCATCGGGAAATAGGCCGACGTGATAGCTTTCGCCATGGAGATGGAGGTTGATTTTATGCCGAAGGTTTGCGTGCCGAACCAGTTGCCGGTACGACCAAAGCCGCAGATCACTTCGTCAGCGATGAAACGCACGTCGTACTTTGCCAGCACCGCATTGATCTTGGGGAAGTAGCTCATGGGTGGCACCACGACGCCGCCTGCACCCATGACAGGTTCAGCAATAAAGGCTGCAATGGTATCAGCTCCCTGGCTCTGGATGAGATCGTCGAGATCCCTTGCCATCCGATCAGTGAACTGTTCTTCCGTTTCATTGTCGACGCGGCCGCGATAGTAGTGCGGGCAGGTGGTATGCAGCACGTTTTTGATTGGAAGGTCGAAGTCGGTGTGCACCATGGGAAGCCCGGTGAGCGAGCCCGAGGCAATGCTGACACCATGATAGCCCCTTAGGCGTGAAATGAACTTCTTCTTCTTCGGTAGCCCTCGCGCGTTGTTGTAATACCAGGTGAGCTTCATCTGCATGTCATTGGCTTCCGAACCGGACGTACCGAACAGCACCTTGGAGGTAGGACAGGGGGCGAGTTCCTTCAGCTTCTCCGACAGCTCGATCACGCCATCGTGTGACTTGCCGCCGAACACGTTGGTGAAGGAGAGCTTGCGCATGGCGTCGGCTGCGGCGTCGACGATTTCCTCATTGCCATAGCCAAGGGCCGTGCACCACAGGCCGGCAAGCGCTTCAATATAGCGCTTGCCCTTGTCGTCATAGAGATAAATGCCCTTTCCCTCGTTGAGGATGAGCGGCCCAACTTCCCGGTGGCGTGCCAGATTCGTATAGGGATGCAACACCGTTTCAATATCGCGGTGCGCCATATTGGAAAGTTGCTTCATAAATCAGTTCCCGAGCAATGCTGATTCCAAAATATCCAGTCCTTCATCCATTACCATGTCGGAAACTGTGAGAGGTGTGAGTAAACGGACGGTATCTGCGTAAATTCCACAGGTCAGGATCAGCAGTCCGCGCTCCAGGCATTTGGCCGCAAGCGCCTTGGCCCCGCCGGCATCCGGCTTGTTGCCGCCATGCTCGGTGACCAGCTCGAAGGCGCACATGGCGCCAAGTCCACGTACATCGCCGATGGCCATGCCGTGTCCCTTGGCCTTGATGGCCTTCATGCGTGCCATGATCTTCTTGCCCTGAGCCTCGGCCTTACCCATCAGGTCTTCCGCTGCGAAGGCATCGAACACGCCAAGTGCTGCGGCACAAGCCACAGGGTTACCCGCATAGGTACCGCCGATGGCGCCCGGATCCGGCGCATCCATGATCTTCGCACGGCCAACGACGCCCGCCAGCGGGAAACCGCCCGCCAGTGATTTGGCAACCGTGACAAGGTCAGGTTCCACGCCGAAATGTTCCATGGCAAACCACTTGCCGGTGCGGCCGAAACCGGACTGGATTTCATCGGCTATAAGAACGATACCATGCTCGTCGCACAGCTTGCGCAGGCGCACCATGAGCTCCTTTGGTGCCACGTAGAAGCCGCCTTCGCCCTGAACGGGCTCGATGATGATGGCAGCCACCCGCTGCGGCTCCACATCGCACTTGAACAGCAGCTCAATAGCATGAATAGAATCCTCCACCGTGATAGCCTTGTGCTCGACAGGAAATGGCACATGCCAGATGCCGGCCGGCATGGGGCCGAACTTGGCCTTATAGGGTAAAACCTTACCCGTGAGCGCCATGCCCAGAAGCGTGCGGCCATGGAAACCACCGTGGAAGGCGATGACATCCGAGCGCCCAGTGTAGCAGCGGGCATACTTCACGGCATTTTCAACTGCTTCGGCACCGGTGGTGACCAGGGCTGATTTCTTCTCACCCGTCATGGGAGCTATGGCGTTAAGCTTTTCACACAACTCGATGAAGGGCTCGTAGGGCATCACCATGGCACAGGTGTGGGTGAACTTTTCCAACTGCTCATAAACCCGCTTCATCACCAGCGGATGGCGATGGCCGGTATTGACTACGGCAATGCCCCCGCCGAAATCAATGTAGCGGTTGCCCTCGATATCCCAGATTTCTGAATTCTCGGCTTTGGCCGCCATGACGGCGGCGCCCATGCCAACGCCCCGTGAAACCGCCTTGGCGCGCCGTTCCACCCATTGCTTGTTCATGCCGGGTTGCGAGGTGACGGGTGCATTCATGATCTTCTCCTGCTGAATTATCACTCCATTTAGCGCTGTTGACCTTTGTCCCGCAAACGGATTCAATGGAGCCAGTTTTGAAGCAGTTTTCATTCCAAAGGAATATCCATGCGGACGGCCCAGTTATGCACCATTGAACTGCCGGACTTCGGCCTGCCCACGGTCGATCCCGTGCTCGATAAGGGCCTCTATGCCGCCCGCATCGGCGAGCTTACGCACCGTATGAAAGACCATGGCTACGATGCCGTGGTGATCTATGGCGATCGCGAGCATGTGGCCAATATATCCTGGGCCTCGGGCTATGACCCGCGGTTCGAAGAAGCAATTTTAATCCTAGTGCCCGGTCGCAGGCCCACGCTGCTCGCCGGCAACGAAGGGTTTCCCTATGCTGAAACTGCCAAAGGTAGCTTCGAGCGCGTGCTCTGGCAATCGCTTAGCCTGATGGGCCAGCCCCGCAACAAGTATCAGCCGATTGCCGACATCTTTGCGATTGCCGGATTAAAATCCGGCATGCGCATCGGCCTTGCTGGTTGGAAAGGATTTGAGACCGAAGATGGCGTATTTGATCCGCAATGGTTTGAATCACCGCACTATCTCGTGACAGCCCTGCAGGCAATTGGAACTGTTTCCAACGCCGCACTCCTATTCATGCATCCCACGCAAGGCCTGCGCAGCGTCAATGAGGTGGACCAGCTTGCTCGCTTTGAATTTGCCGCCACGTTGACCTCGGTAGCCATCCGCCGCGCCATCCTCAACGTCAAGTCCGGCATGACGGAGTATGACTTCTGCAGCATGATGAACGTGAACGGCTTCCCCCAATCCACCCACATCAACATGTGCTCGGGTCCGCTTGCAAAATATGGCTTGCCCAGCCCCTCCACCCGTGTGATCGAGAAGGGCGACCCCATTGTGGTGGGCATGGGACTGATGGGCGCTTTAAGCTGCCGCGCCGGCTTCCTGGCAACAGATGCTAATGACCTGTCAGTCGACATCCACGACTATGTCGACAAGCTTGTGGTGCCCTATTTCAAGGCAGCAGTCGCCTGGTATGAAACCGTTGGCATCGGTGTGGCGGGTGGCACACTTTACGACGCAGTCATGCAACACGTCGGCGATCCGTTCTTCGGCATCGGCCTCAACCCTGGCCATCTCATTCACCTTGATGAGTGGATGCATTCGCCCATCAAAAAGGGCAGCAAGCTGAAGCTGGCCTCCGGCATGGCGCTCCAATGCGACATCATCCCGGCCACTGGCACGCCTTACTTCACCTCAAACATCGAAGACGGAATTGCGCTTGCCGATGAGGCCTTGCGTGATGCCTTCAAGACGAAGTATCCGGAGGCTTGGGGCAGGATCAAGGCACGCCGGTCATTCATGATCGACATACTGGGAATTAATTTGCGGCCCGAAGTGTTACCTTTCAGCAGCCTGGCTGGCTGGTTACCACCCTTCTGGCTGGCACCAGACAAGGCGATGGCGATGCGCTAGACGACATCCATGCTTAAACTTTTTGAACGAACCGCCACTGACGTTGTCACCAGTCTCAAGCGGGCAGAAATCACTCCTCTGGATTGTCTTGATGCCCTCGAACACCGCATTGCCGCGGTGGACGGAATGGTGAATGCCCTTCCCACTCTGTGTTTTGACCGCGCCCGGGCCCATGCCCGCGAGCTCATGCGCAAGCCCATTGCCGAGCGAGGAATTCTTGCAGGACTTCCTGTTCCCATCAAGGACCTTGTGGACGTGGCGGGCGTGCGCTCCACGCAAGGTTCACCCATTTATGCAAACCGCATTGCGGAAAAGTCCGATGTGCTGGTTACCCACCTCGAAGCCAACGGTGCCATTGTCTATGCCATGTCGAATACACCGGAATTCGGGGCAGGGGCCAATACTTTCAACGAAGTGTTCGGACGCACGCTGAACCCTTGGAACACTTCGCGCTCTGCCGCAGGTTCCTCCGGCGGTGCAGCAGCAGCACTTGCCTCGGGTACCGCCTGGGTTGCTCATGGTTCCGACCTGGGCGGCTCGCTCAGAAACCCTGCCAGCTTCTGCGGCGTGGTGGGCATGCGGCCTTCTCCCGGCCGCGTGGCGGCAAGTCCGCGCAAGAAAATTGATTCAACCCTAGGCGTTGAAGGGCCGATGGCCCGCAATGTGGAAGACCTTGCCCTGCTGTTTGACGCCATGGTGGGAGAAGAGCAGGTCGATCCCATCTCGCTGCCATCAGACGGTACCTCCTATCTCAAGGCGGCGCGCTCCGGCGTGAAACCCACACGTGTTGCCATCAGTCGCGACCTTGGCATCACGCCGGTTGATCGCGAAGTGTCCGACATCGTGATGAAGGCGGCACGCAAGTTTGAAAGCATCGGAGTCGTCGTTGAAGAGGCCCACCCCGATCTTCATGAGGCCCTGGAATGCGCGCAGGCGCTTCGCGCCCTCAACTTTGCCATCAGCATGAAGAGCCTTCTCGAGAGCCATCGCGACAAGCTGAAGCCCGAAGTAATCTGGAACATTGAAAAGGGACTGGCGTTGACAGGCGCAGAAATAGCAAAGGCCGAAGCCCAGCGCAGCGCCATGTTCATCCGTACACTGAAGTTTTTTGAAACCTATGACCTGCTGCTTTGCCCCACCACCATCGTTGCTCCCTTCCCGGTTGAGGAGCGTTACGTAACGCATTGTAATGGAACGAAGTTTGAAACCTACGTGGACTGGCTTGTAATCGTGTCGGCAATTACCAATGTATGTTGCCCCGCCATTTCAATTCCCGCTGGATTTACCACAGAGCAATTGCCCGTGGGGCTGCAAATCATTGCACCCCCGCGCAACGAAGCACGCTTGTTATCCGCTGCCAAGCTTCTTGAAGATGTGTTGGGGTTTACTTCGTGTGTGCCGATTGATCCCGTGCAAATCCGCGTATGATTTCGGCAAGCTCCGGTTCAGATACCATGTTTGCCGCTTGATTCGGTGAAAACCAGCAACGTTGGCGCTCATGCGCTTCGGGCCAACTATCAAAGATTTCATTAACTTCGAGAGGGAACACGGCAACCCGGCAGAGCTGTGAAACACTGCCTTCCAATTTTTTATCATAGATGAAGCTGCCCGACGACAGGACACTGACCACCCCCCGAATGCCAGCCTCCTCTAAGGCTTCCTGCGCTGCTCCTTCAGAAGGTGACGTGCCATCAATGGGCCATCCCTTGGGGATCAGCCAGCGATTAGTTTCGCGTGATGTGATGAGCAGAATCTCAAGACTGTCCGTTCGCCGCCAAGGCAATACGCCATATTGCTGAGATGGAACACGATCAGTCATTTTGCATCTATAGGAGGATTCGGTTACACGCACAATTTTTCCAGCAAAAATACCAACGCTTGAATATGGGAAACCTTGCATCATTTTCGAGCATTTTTACCGCATGATATATATGCCGGGAGCCGCTTCGAAGATCCGCCCGTTGTCGACCAGGTCTATGAGGTGGGCTTCGGTTGAAAGGGCGGCAGCGCCATGCAGGCTTGGATCGACGTCGGCGTAGATACTCGCCACGATGTCGGCGATACGCCGGTCTCCCGCCTTAACTCGATTAAAAATGGCTTCCTCGCGCATTTTCCGGTGGGCGAGAATGCCGCGCACCAGGCTTGCCGGATTGCGGTGTTCCGGCCCGTGGGCCGGGTGGTAGACCACCTCGTCCCGTGCGAGCAGCTTGCGGAGCGATGCCATGTATTGTCCCATGTGGCCATCGGGCGGAGCCACCACCGTGGTGGCCCACGCCATGACATGGTCACCAGCGAGCAATGCATTATCCTCGCGCAGGGCAAAGGCCATATGATTGCCGATGTGGCCTGGCGTGAATATGCTTTCCAGGGTCCAGCCTGCTCCCGCAATGACATCCCCGTCGTGCAAGGCGACATCGGGTACGAAGTCATAGTCGATGCTGGCTTCAAGACCAGAATTCTTTCCCGATTTTGCATGAAGCAGCGCCGCATGGGTTCGGGCACCTGTTGCTGCCTTGAGCTTTGCCGCCAAGGGAGAGTGGTCCATGTGGCTGTGGGTGACGATGATGTGGCTCACCGTTTCTCCTTTCACCGCCGCCAGCAGGGCGGCAAGATGGTCCGCGTTGTCGGGTCCTGGATCGACAATGGCAACTTGGCCGCGCCCTATGATGAAGCTGTTGGTGCCGTGGAACGTGAAGGCGCTGGAGTTGTTGCAGGTCACCCGCCGCAAGTCGGGCGAAAGGATGACGGCTTGCCCGTGCCGCGCCTCGAAATTGCGGTCAAAGGTCAGGCTGGTCATCGGGCCAAACTCACAGTTGCGAAACACCCCGTATTCGCCTTAGATACAAGACTTCTGTTTCGCAATATATTAGGGGAAGACTCCAAATGAAAACTGCCAATGTGACGCTTGCAAACCGCCTCTGGCCGCGCGCCACTCGGAATTGGGCGCTAGAAGCAGTGCTTGCAGTCTGCGGCAGCCTGCTGGTGGCGGGTGCTGCACAGGTGAGTGTTCCCATGTTCCCCGTGCCCATGACTCTGCAAACCCTGGCGGTGCTGGGGATAGGGGCAGCCTATGGCTCGCGCCTTGGCGCTATCACCCTGGTCCTCTATGCCCTCGAGGGCCTTATGGGACTTCCCTTCTTTGCCGACGGCCAGGCGGGCTTTTTCAAGGATGGCATGCTCATCAGTTCCGGCGGCTACATCATTGGCTTCATCATGGCAGCAGCCCTAGTGGGCTGGCTTGCCGAAAAGGGCTGGTCGCAAAACCCTATGAAAATGGCGCTTGCTACGCTGATTGGCGCCGTCCTCCTCTATGTGCCAGGCCTGATCTGGCTCGCCATATGGGCCGCCAAGGTTAAGGGCCTCGACATAAGTGATGCCATCCAGGCAGCAATCGCCTGGGGTTTTGTTCCGTTTGTGCTGGGTGATATCATCAAGGCTGTCATCGCGGGCCTTGGCATTGGCAGCGCGTTGCGGGCCAATCCAAATAATTGGTCGGAGTGAGAGGATTCGAACCTCCGACCCCCTGCTCCCGAAGCAGGTGCGCTACCAGACTGCGCTACACTCCGATTTCAATAAACCTTCGATTTTCTGGAGGTTTGCGATACTTTCGTCAAGTGCAAACTGGGAACAAAATGGCAAAATCGGACCTCCTTGGAACGGACTGTCCCGGAATAGTTCCGGAATCTAGCTTGCGTTTTCTTGTTTTGTTTCAATCGCGGATGCTGGTCAAAAGGTCCGCCGCTTGATCGTTCTCAAGGCTGAAATGAAGAACCTGTGGCTGTCCATCCTAGGAGCTGTGAAAAGTTGTCAGTCGACGATCGTGATACGGGTTGCCTTCGTGCCATATCTGTTTACTAGGCCATAGAGTGCTGCAGAATTGGCCGGACTTAGCCGCACGCAGCCATGAGAAGCTGGCCTCCCCAGATTCTTGACATAGTAGGTGCCGTGAATGGCAAATCCATAGTGAAAAAACACCGAATTTGGCATCGGTGCATTTTCATACTTTTTGGAGTAATAAATCTTTGCCGTGCGAACCGCACGAAATGTGCCACGCGGTGTATGATAACCCTTTCGGGCGGTGGACACTTTCCAGCTTCCGTAGTGCCAGCCATTGACCTTTACCAGCATGGATTGCGAAGAAACATCGATAACGACGCTGACCACTGGGGGAACCGCGATGCGCTGTTTCGCTTCGGCCGGAAATACCCACAAGAAAGCACTTAAAATAGCAAAGCTTGCAACCGCACAAAAACCCTTGAACATGTTTTTTCCTAAATTAGTCGACATCCACCAGATGACCGGTTTGTTGAGGTAGATACTGGTGCAAGAACATGATTTCAGCAAGACCCGCCCTAGGCTACGTGGGCGTCGGGCCTGAATGCTGGCGACTTCGGACCATTCCCCATGCCGTGGCGGTCTTGCCGGGAGATGATGAATTCATTGCTGTCGTAAAAAGACAGTTGAGATCGTGCATGCGCATGGCACGCTTGCGAAGCTTTTTCTGCAATGTTACGATTTTCATATGATCCTGCATTGTGCGCTGACGCTATTGGTACTGCCTACCTTGTGTCTAGGTATTGAACCGCCCCGCCCGGAGCTGTTGCGCAAACCTGAAAGCTCCGTTTCGCAAGATCGATCGCCAAAATGTGAACCTCTGACATATGCCTCTCCTTCGCTGGCACCACCATGGTACCGTCATGGCATCATACAATGCCGCCTGAAGGGGTATCCACCCCATCAGTCCATATCTGCAAATTGGGCTTCTAAGGAGGGGTAAATGAAATCTACTACTACAATTCTTAGAATTTTGGTCACTCTGCTAGTGCTCGGAACCTTCACTGATGCCAAAGCCGGTGAAGTTTTGGATCGCATCAAGAAAGACGGTGTCATCCGAATGCCGCAGCAGAGCGAATGGTCGCCTTTCAGTTTCACCGACTCCTCCGGTGTTTTGACCGGGTTCGACTATGAAGTGGCGAGAGAGATTGCGCGCCGCATAGGTGTGACACTGAAGATCGTCAAGAATGCCGATGGTTCGAACATTCCTTGGAAAGAGCAGACTGACGGACTCAAGTGGGCCGGCAATTACGACTTTGTGGCCGCAAGCATGACGCCGACGGCAAAACGAGCCGAACATATCGATTTTCCTGTAACCTACTATTTTGCTCTGGCCGCTATTTGCGTTCATGCCGACAACACGACGATCAAAACGGATGCCAATGCCAGTGGTAAGCGCATTGGAGTCCAGAAAGCTGCTACCTATGAAACATATCTGCGGCGACAGCCCTTTGGTGTCAAAGGCATGGGGCAAGTCGAGCTCAAGATCGACAATCCGATTATTGTGCCCCTGGACGATGCTCGTGAACCATTTAACCAATTGGCTGAGGGCGATGGTGTCAAGCTGGACGCCGTGATCAGTTATCTCCCCGCCATCATGGACCAGATCAAGCAGGGAAAGCCTTTCAAAGTTGTCGGCACGCCCTTGTTCTATGTACCGCAGTCTGTGGCAATACAGCCGGGCGATAAAGAACTGGCGGCACTCCTGACTAAGATTGTCACGGAGATGCACGACGATGGAACGCTGAGCGCGCTCTCGGTCAAATGGCTTGGACTGGACATGACCACCTACTAGGTGGTCATCTGAGGTCGAAGGTGCTGGGGGCGCTCTAAACTTACTTGATTGTAGATAGGGGTATCTCACAGCTGTCGATCGAACCGAAGTAGTTCTGGCTAGCGAGATCCTTATGCTAATTATGCTGCGGACGGCTCCTCCCCTTGGTGTGCAAACATCTTAGGGTCGGTTGCCGATGAGGTTGCGTCCTATACCCCAGCACCGCGGCGCGGCGAGCCGTGATGCTGGGCTATCCTCCAGTTGCCGTCGCGCCTGACGAGTACCCAGGTCATTCGATATGGACTGAGCTCGTCGCCATTGGCGAAATCAACGTGGCCCGCGGTGATTGCAACATCCGCAGCGACCTGCCGAACTTGCGGCATGGGGTAGGATTTTACACGTATGTCAGCTGGGCGCTTGCCGAAATAGTCGCGGATGGCGTTGCGGCCATCCTGCAATTCATCGACCGAGCCGAACAGCATGGCGTCCTCGGTGTAGAGTTCCATGTGTTTGTCGAGGTCATGGCTATTGAACGCTTCTAACCACTGAACGTGCAGGCTTTCGACGGTTGGCGTTGCGGTCATGGAACCCTCGTGTCTACCAGGCCTAATCATCCCACATCCACGGAATGACCAGCCTGCGAAAGCGTAGACTGACGCAGGTGAGCACTGTTGACAAGCTCGAACCTTCTTCACCGCTTGAATTGCATGAAGGTATTGTCCCTCACTACAGCCGACCAAAGGCGTCTACA
>Ga0315287_10002784_pt1 | contig 16685 bp, 17 predicted proteins | sample YL17G11_0_MG_FD_205037 | JGI IMG/M metagenome (GOLD analysis project Ga0315287, IMG submission 205037) | Sediment microbial communities from Yellowstone Lake, YNP, Wyoming, USA - YL17G11_0 | ecosystem: Environmental > Aquatic > Freshwater > Lake > Sediment | place: USA: Wyoming | collected...
TGCGACGGCAACCCACGACAAAGCGACACGACGCCGCCGACGTGGTCGGTGTGCAGGTGCGTGAAGGCGATGGCGAGCGGCCGCCCGGCCAGCGCCGGACCGAGGCGCTCCGCGATTCCGCCGTGCGATACGGCTGGCTCACCGCCAACCCACTCGATCGGACGGCCGAAGGACCTCGCCTGCGCGCGATCCATCCCGGCGTCGACGAGCAGCGTGCGCCCATCCTTCCATTCGAGCACGAACAGTGCGTGGCTCATCACGTAGAGCGCTTGCGGAGCCGGATCGAGGCTGGCCTCGAGGACCCGTTGGCGCGGCATCCGCTGGCTCGCGGTATTCCAGTACGAGACCCGAATCGGCAGATCGGCGGCGTCGGCCTGCACGCGGACGGCTTCGATCGACGGCAACTCCGGATCGAGCCCCCGGATCTGGATGTGCGCGTGCAGCAACAGCAACGCGACGAGCCCGACACCGATTGCGAGCAGCCAGGTTACGGCACGCGCAACGCGACGCATCGGAGCACGCCGGCGGCTAGCCGGCATCCCGCGTGTCTTCCTTCCTCAACGGGTCATGCCTGTCCGTTCCCGGATCCCATCGAAGCACCAAAGGCAAGCGCCCCGCGGCCGAGGCCACGGGGCGCTTCATCGATCAGAAACGAGACGAAGGCTCTCGCTAGCGGCGCCGCGACAGCCCGACCCCGAGCAGCGCGACGAAGGCCGCACCAACGGCCGCGAGCGTTCCCGGTTCGGGGGCAAACGCGAGTGACAGCGTGGCGAACCCGGGAACGATCGACGAGGCGCCGATGTTCGTGCTGATGAAGATCGGCGTGACGAGCTTCACGGTGCCTCCGTCATTGCCGGTGTTCGACGCCGGTGCCACCGCGCCCATCCGGGTGACTGCGCCGACCGCGGCCGTGCCGGTCGTCCACGGAGCGCCGACCACGGTCAGGTTCACGGCGCCCGTCACGAGCGCAACGTCACCATCGCCCACCACGGTCAGCGGCACGCTCAGGTTCGAAACCGCCGCCGAGCAGGCGTCGAAGAGGCACACTTTCGACTGGCCGACGATCGGCATCGGACCACCGAAGGTGGCGCCGCCGTTTCCAGCGAAGTTTCCGGCAGCATTGTGCCCGGTGAGCTGAATGCCCGCGATCGGGTACGCGCTCGGGTCCGTCACCGGAAGCACGAAGCCCGTGACAGCGAACGGCGACGCCGGGAGCTGGAGGTCGGTCAAGTGACCGGCCGCGCCCGCACCGTTGACCCCAGCCGTACCCGAGCCCGGAATTACGATCGAGTCCAACGTGTTGATCTTGACATCGAGGGTGCCCGTGAAATCCAACGTCGCGGCGTACGCCTGACCGGCAACGCCCATGGCAATGAATCCTGCCGCCAATAGACCCAACAACTTGCGCATTTAAGAGTCTCCTAGTTGGTCGTGTGGAAGATGTCCGACGCGAAGCCAATCGCCGTCAGCAGCCCGCGAACATCGTAGTCGTCAAGCCCGCGCGACTCGGAGTCGCGAGTTCGAATGCCAACGCGATCGCTCCGACAGCACCCCACACCCATCCGTGAACGGGCGAGGACAAGAAGAGGCTGCGCATCGTTGACATCTCCGTCCCAGTTTTCAGTGGCCCCACGGGCGATCCCGCGCCCACTTCAACCATCCAACATTTCCCACTTTATCCCGATTCCAGCTCGACCGCCTCGATTTTTACAGAGAACTCGCCGCTGAGGCTCACCGGGTTGCACATCGAAACCATCCGGGGCGAGCACTGCGGAGCAAAGCCCACAAAGCAAAGGCCCGGCCACCTTGCGGTACCGGGCCTCCCTGGGAAGGGGATGTATTCGTGCTGTCTGGTTAGGGAGTGGCCGACTCGGACCCGGTGGTGTCAAAAAATTTGAGTTTTTTTTCAGGGATGCCGTTTCTCTTTGTCCCCCGCGGGGGGTGGTGGGGGGGGTCTGTACGGCCACCCTCGACCAGCGGCTAGTAATCAGGCTCGAGGGTCAGGATCAGCTTGCCGTCCTGGTAGCGCTCCACGCCGATCACGACCTGCTTCCGGTTGGGCACGCGAAGATCCGCCTCGAGCGTGCCCTCGATCTCCACCGCGATCAGCACGCCGCTGGGCGTCAGCGAAAGCGGTCTCAGCTCCACGCGCTTGCCGGTCGGAAGATCGATCCCGCCGATCTCCTGCATCCGCAGGATCAGGTGGCGCTGCTCGAGCACCTGCAGACTCTCGTAGCGGAACTCGCGGCAAAGCTGACGATGGATCTCGGCGGCGGCCGGATCGATCGGCCCGGGCTTCGGCGAAGCGTGGCTCAGCGTGAGCGAGAGTCCGACGCTGTCGGTGCCCTGCGCGAACACGAAGCCCGGCGCGAAGGCAGTCACCACTCCGACGGCAATGGCGAGCAACCAAGGTCTAGATGTCGACACTCTCGCTCACCTCCGGCGACTGTTCGCCGACTTCGTCCATCAGCCAGATGATCGTGGAGTCCTCAGCGCTATCGGCCTCGAGCACCATCACCTGCCGCTCTTTCGCGTAGACCGAGCGCACCACACCGCTCACAGAGCGCAGCGAGGCGAGGTGACCCGAATCGGACGTCGTGACCAGGAAGGTTCCCGCGAAGGCCGCAGCCGCAACGCCGATCGGCTGCAGCCAGCGAGGTCGCGACGGAACGCCGCGCACGCGGAGCCGCTCGGGAACCGGCAGCGGAAGACGCGGTGCGATCGCATCCCATAACTCCGGTGCCGGCGCGTCGCTGGCAGCGACGCGCAGCCAGCCGCCGAGTTGCGCGAGCGAAGCGAGTTCGTCGCGACAGGCGCGGCAGCCCGCGAGGTGTCGCTGCACGCGCCAGCGCTCGAAGCGGCCGAGTTCACCGTCGTGGAACCCGTCCAACAACACACTGATGTTTCGACACCCACTCATTGCCCATCTCCACCCGGAGCGAGACCATCGTCTTCCGGTTCGGAATCCGTAGCCTCACCGCGCCGCGCTGCCTCGAATGGCTCGGCCAACCCGGCCTCGCGCAACAGTTCCTGCACACGGCGCCGCGCATAATGAAGTCTGCTCATCACGGTTCCCTTCGGAATGCCCTGTGCCTGCGCGATCTCCGCATAGCTCAGTCCGTCGACTTCACGCAGGATCAGGGTTTCCCGGGTGGCATCGGGAAGCGCGGTGATCGCGCGGACGACGGCGCCGCGCACCTCGGCGCGATCGAGCGCCGCGTCAGGCGCTTCCTGGTGGCTGCGCCAGTGCTGCTCGCTGGCGGGCATCGACTCGGCCGTCGCGATGCGCTCGAGGTCGGCAACCTCGGGCGTGTCGACGAAGCGAGCGGAACGGTCGCGGCGTTTCGCGTCGAGACACACGTTCATCACGAGTCGATAGAACCAGGTGTAGAAGCTCGAGCGATTCTCGAAACGACCCAGGTTGGAATGGACCTTCAGGAACGCGTCCTGTACCGCGTCGCGCGCCTGCTCCTCGTCGCGAAGCACGCGCAGCGCGAGCCGGTGGGCACGCCCCTGATAGCGCTCGACCAGCACGCGAAACGCCTGCTGATCTCCCGCCTGGGCCAGGGCTACCGCATCGAGGTCGCTCATGGCCCGCATTCCCTCATCCGGGACCTTCGTGGCGATCGCCTCGTTTCCTCCGCGGCGGCCGTCTGGTCCCGCCCTCTGACTCCCGCCCGTCGGCCGCTATTCGCGAGCGGGCCCCTGAACCTCGCCGGGCGACCCGCAAGTCGGGCGCCCGACGCCCTAATGGGCCTCGCGCCAGTTGTGGCCCTTGCCGATCTCGACGCGCAGCGGCACGGCGAGCGCCCAGACCGCCTCCATCCGCTCGCGCACCAGCCGACTGGTGGCGTCGATCTCGCCCGTGCGCACCTCGAAGACCAGTTCGTCGTGCACCTGCAGGATCATCACCGCGCCAAGTCCCGCCTCGCGCAGCGCCGCATCGACTTCGACCATCGCCTTCTTGATCAGATCCGCCGCAGTGCCCTGGATCACCGTGTTGACCGCCATCCGCTCGGCCGCATTGCGCAGCACGCGATTGCGCGAAGCGAGGTCCGGCAGGTAGCGGCGCCGTCCGAGCAGCGTCGTGACGTAGCCCCGCGCACGAGCGGTCTCGATCGTTTCGTCGAGGAAGCGTCGCACGCCCTGGTAGCGCGCGAAGTATGCGTCGATGGTGGCCTGCGCATCGGCCGACGCGATGCCGAGCTGGTTCGCGATGCCGAACGCGCTCGATCCGTAGATGATGCCGAAGTTGATCGCTTTCGCGCGCGCGCGCTGGTCGGCGCTCACGGATTCCGGCGCAATGCCGAGCACGCCGGCTGCGGTGCGACGGTGAACGTCCTCGCCCGCCCGGAACGCGTCGAGCAGGCTCTCGTCGCGGGAGAAGTGCGCGAGGATGCGCAGCTCCACCTGCGAGTAGTCGGCGGAAAGCAGCAGCGCTCCCTCGCGCGCAACGAATGCCTCGCGAATCCGCACGCCCTCTTCGCTGCGGATCGGGATGTTCTGCACGTTCGGACTCGACGCCGACAGCCGCCCCGTCGCGGCGCCCGTCTGGTGGAAGGTGGGATGGATGCGACCGCTCTTGGCGTCGACCAGCGGCGGCAGCGCATCGACGTAGGTGCTCTTCAGCTTCGCGAGTCGGCGATACGCGAGGATGCGCGCCGGGAGTGGATGCTGCGATGCGAGTTGCTCGAGCACCGCTTCGTCGGTCGAGAAGCCGGTCTTGGTCTTGCGCACCGCCGGCAGCTTGAGCTTTTCGAAGAGCACGGCCTGCAACTGCTTCGGCGACGCAATCTGGAACGGGCCGCCCGCCAGTTCGTGAATCTCCGTCTCGAGGCGCAGCAATTCGCGCTCGTACTCGCGCGAGAGCGCGCGCAACGCTGCCTCGTCGACGCGCACGCCCGCCCGCTCCATCCGCGCGAGCACTGCGGTGAGCGGCATCTCGACGTCGCGAAACAGCGCGTCGATGCCGTCCCGCACGAGCCCTTCGAGCAGCAGCGGTGCGAGATCGGCGACCGCCACCGCCACTTCGCCGGCCCAGACCGCCGTCGTCTCGATCGGCAGATCCGGCGGCGCCACCGCCTTCGCACCGCGCCCGGCGAACTCTTCCCAGCTGCGTACGCGGCGTCCGAGGTGCTGCGCGGCGAGCGCTGCGATGCCGCGCGTGCCGGCGGGATCGAGCAGGAAACCAGCAATCTCGGCGTCCCAGGCGGGGGCGACCGGCTCGCGGCCGCAATCGCCCAGGAAGGCGAGCAGCGTCTTGGTCGCCGTGCCGCCCCAACGACCGGCGCCGAAGCGCGGTGCGATCGCGTCGACCACGGCTTCACGCGCGAGCTGGGGATGCGACGTCAGGCCCTCGTGTCCGAACGGAACGTAGGCCGCCCGCGTGGACCCGAGCGCAAAGGCCAGGCCCACCGGCGCGTCACGCAGCGCGTTCTCGCCCGCGCCGATCGGCACCACCACGACGGTTTCGCGCGTTGCGACTTCGCTGACGAAGCGTGCCAGCGCCGCGGCGTCGCGCACGATCTCCGTCTCGATGTTGACTCCGTCCGGTGTCGACTCGGCTTCGGCGCGCGCGCCGCCGTCGCGATCGTCGAGTTCGGCGAGCAGCCGCGTGAACTCGAAGCGCCGGAACAGTTGGCGCAATCGTTCGCGGTCCGGCTCTCGGCGCACGAGGTCGCCCCAACCGAGCGGCAGTGCAACGTCTTCCTGCAGCGCGGCGAGCCGCTTCGAGAGTCGCGCCGCATCGGCCTGTTCCTGCAGCAGGCCGCGCGTGCGCGCGGCCGGAATCTCCCCGGCGTGCGCCAGCAAGTTCTCGAGCGTGCCGTACTCCGCGATCAGCTTCGCGGCTCCCTTCTCGCCGATCCCCTTCACCCCCGGGATGTTGTCGGACGGATCGCCGACCAGCGCGCGCAGATCGAGCACCCGCGCGGGCGGCACGCCGAAGCGCTCCTCCACCTGCTGCGGGCCGTAGCGACGCCCCTTCATGGTGTCGATCAGCTCGACGCGCTCCGAGACGAGCTGCATCAGGTCCTTGTCGGTCGATAGAATCGAGACGCGCATATCGGCCGGCGCGCTCGCCACGAGCGTCGCAATCACGTCGTCGGCTTCGCAACCCGGCACTTCGAGAATCGCAATCTGATAGGCAAGAGCGAGTTCGCGAACGAGCGGAAGCTGGATCGAAAGGTCTTCGGGCTGCGCATCGCGATTGGCCTTGTAATCGGCGTAGAGCGCGCGGCGTCCGTCCGCGGCGCCGCGTGCATCAAAGACGACGACGACGTGATCCGGCTGCTCTTCGCGCAGCGCCTTCATCAGCATGGTCACGAAACCGAGTGCCGCGTTGGTCGGCGTCCCATCGTGCGTGCGCAGCGGAGGAATCGCGAAGAAGGCGCGATAGAGACAATTGGCAGCATCGACGATGACGAGGCGGCGGCCGCTGCGCGGCGCGCTCTCACCAGGCTTTGCGTCCGCACGGTGCATCGGTTCGCCAACCTAGCAGTCTCTCCTGGCGAAGCCGAAATGCTTGCTAGCTTCCCTGCGATGAGTGATCCGCAGCGCACCTCGCGTCCCGGCCTGGGCTTCCGGCCGGAGTTTACGCTGATGCTGGTGTACTTCTTCGTGCTCTTCTTGTTCTTCGCCGTGCTGCTCGCGCTGCCCGCTCTGCTCGAGGGAATGCGAACGCTGCCAGCCGCCGCGAGCATCGAAGAAGAACGTGCGGCCGGCGCGGAGATCGCGAAACACGCGGTGGAGGGGAAGCTGGGCTTCGCATTCCTGGCGACGTTGGTCGCGCTCGGACTCGGCGCCTACACGCGTGTGCTGCCGGGGATCAGGAAGCGGCGCTGATCCGCGCGGGGGCTGGGGAGAGCCCCCGCAACACCAGTTCGACGGCATCCTCGAAGACCTGTTCCAGCGAGTTGCGACGCAGGCTGCGCGGCGCCTGGGCCGACTCGCGCTGGATCAGCCCGTTGCCGAGCGTCCAGAGGATGTTCGCGACTTCCCAGCAATCATGCGCGACGAAGACGCCCTCGCGCACGCCGCGTTCGAGCACGCCCGCGAGCAGTTCCAGGCACTGCTCCCAGAGCGTGGTCACCTGCGCGACCACCGCGTCGGGCAATTCGCCGATCACCGGCTCGTTCTCCAGCGCCCAGAAGATCTGGAAGTACTCGCGGTGCGCCGTCCAGTGCTCGATGTAGAAGCGGCTCATCCGCCGCACCTGCTCGGCGGGCGCGAGCGCGGGGTCGATCGTCTCGCGCATCTTGCGTTCGAAGGCGTCGCCGTTGACCGACAGCACCGCGACGTACAGCTCCGCCTTGTTCTCGAAGTAGCGGTAGAGCGTGCCCTTCGCGACGCCCGCGCCCTGCGCGACCTCATCGAGATTCGCGGCCATGAAGCCGTCGCGAAAGAACACGCCGCGCGCCGACTCGAGGATGCGCTGGCGCTGCAGCGCGCGCTTCTCGCCGCGTCGCGGCCGCGCCGCAACGGCGCCTTCTTCATCCGTCCCGATGCGGCTCACGCGGGGCTGCGTCGCGCGTAGTGGCGCGAGGTCTCGACGTACTCGAGCGCGCGTGCCCGCTGCTGCTGCACTTCCTCGGCGCTGAGATCCCGCGCGATGCGCGCCGGCACGCCGCGCACCATCGTACGCGCTGGCACCTTCATACCCGGCCCGACCAGCGCGCCAGCGGCGACCAGTGCTTCTTCGCCGACTTCGGCACCATCGAGCACGATCGCGCCGATCCCGATCAGTGCGCCATCGCGCACCGTGCAGCCATGCACCACGGCGCGATGCCCGACCGTCACCTCGTCGCCGATCAGCGTCGCGTAGAGCCCCTTCGTCACGTGCACGACGCAGTGATCCTGGAGATTGGTGCGCGCACCGATGCGGATCGCGTGCACGTCGCCACGCACGACGGTGCCGAACCAGAGACTCGATGCGGCGCCGATCTCCACGTCGCCGATCACGAAGACCCCGGGCGCGAGCCACGCCTCCGGATGGATCCGAGGCACACGACCGCGATAGGGCAGAAGCAGTGCCCCGGTGGTCGCGCACGGCTCCGGGACCGGATCAGACGTCGTCGCTCCCCTCGTAGCGGAAGGGCGCGAAGAGATCCGTGTTCAGGTAACGCTCGCCGAAGCTGGGGATGATCGCGACGGCGAGCTTTCCCTCGTTTTCTGGCCGTCTCGCCCACTGCACCGCAGCGGTGACGTTTGCGCCCGACGAGATGCCGCAGAGGATGCCTTCCTCGGCCATCAGCCGGCGCGCCATCTCGAAGGCCTCGTCGTTCGTGACGGTGATCACTTCGTCCACGAGTTTGGTGTCGAGCACCTGGGGTACGAAGCCGGCGCCGATGCCCTGGATCTTGTGCGGACCGGGCGCGCCGCCCGAAAGCACGGGACTCGCGGCGGGTTCGACCGCGATCGCCTGGCAGGACGGCTTGCGCTGCTTCAGCACCTGCGCGACGCCGGTGATCGTGCCACCGGTGCCGACGCCGGCGACCAACGCGTCGACCTTGCCGTCGGTGTCGGCCCAGATTTCCTCGGCGGTGGTCTTGCGATGCGCTTCCGGATTCGCGGGATTCTGGAACTGCTGCGGCATGAACGCATGCGGGATCTTCGCAACCAGCTCGTTGGCCTTCTCGAGCGCGCCCTTCATGCCCTTCGGCCCTTCCGTCAGCACCAACTTGGCACCGAGCGCGCGCAGCACCACGCGACGCTCCACGCTCATCGTCTCGGGCATGATCAGTACGCATTGATAACCGCGCACCGCCGCAACCATTGCGAGCGCAATGCCGGTGTTGCCGCTGGTCGGTTCGACGATCACGGTCTTGCCCGCGGTGATCGCCCCGGCACGCTCGGCGGCCTCGATCATCGCGAGACCGATGCGATCCTTCACGCTGGCTCCGGGATTCTGGCTTTCCAGCTTCGCCACGACCTGCCCGGCACAGCCGCGCGTCACGCGTTGCAACCGAACCAGGGGTGTGCAGCCGATCAGCTGGGTGACGTCGTTGGCGATCTGCACGGGGTTCCCTCCGATGGAGCGCCGTCGAGGGCGCGCGTTGGGTCTCGAGGCCGGTCTAGAGTAACCCGGTCTCGCGTGCGGCGTCATCGGGCTGCAGCAGCTCTTCGACGAGGACCGTCGCGTAGGAACCGGGCGGCAACACGAAGCGCAGCCGCAGGATTCCATCGCCGAAATCGGCGCGGGCGTCGGGCACCGGAACGCGCAGCGCGCGGCGCGCGCCGTGCAGTCGCACACCACGCGGCGGCGTCGGCACGACGTCGGGATCGAGGCCGCAGGCCTGGAGCGCGTCGCGCTCGCGCTGCGCCGGCGCTCCCGCTGCTTCGAGCACGCGCGTGCCGAAGATCGGCCCTGTCGCGCTGATCTCGAACGCAGCTGCGCGCGGCGCCTCGCGCGCGAGGTCCTCGACGACGAAGAGTCCGCCGCTCGCCTGCACCATGGCGACGTCGCCGAGCTCGACCGCCGCGAGCGACAGCGGCCGGCGCGCGAGCACTTCGTTGAAGACCGCGGCTTGCAGCGCGGAGATCAGGAAGCGCGCGTGGCGACGGTCGCGCAGCGTCTCGCGACCGGATAGCAGCGCGGCGGCGCGAATCGCGTTGTCGCCGTCGCGACCGAAACGCTGCTCGCCGTAGCGATTCGGCATCCCGGTGTTTGCCATCTCGCCGAGACGCGTACGCGCGCGCGCAGCCGTGACCGCATCGACGTCGCGCACGGCGATCTCGAACGCGTTCCCGCGCAGATGCCCGGTGCGCAGCTTGTGCGGATGACGTGCGGCTTCGAGCACGCGCACGCGCGGCAGCACGAGTTCCAATGCCAGCAGCGGGTCGAGGTTCGGCACGGACAGCCATTGCCGCGCGATCGCGACACGATCCTTGCGCCCTGCGTAGCCGATTTCGCTCGGCGCGACGCGTGCCGCCGACGCGAGCAGCCGCACGACTTCCTCGGTGTTGCAGTCGCGCTTCTCGATGCGCACGAAGGTGTGCGTGCCCTCCCCGCTCGGCGCGTAGGCGGGGATCTCATCGACGACGAAGTCCTCGGATGCAGCGGGACGCCAGCGCACGCGACGACTACGACAACGGGAGCTGGTTGCAGGGCGCGAAGGACCTTCGGTGCAGCGGCGACGGTCCGAGCCGGCGCAGCGCATCGAGATGCTCGGGCGTCGGGTAGCCCATGTGGCGCGCGAAGCCGTATCCGGGATGCACGCGCTCCTGGCGCGCCATGATCGCGTCGCGATGAACCTTCGCGACGATCGACGCCGCGGCGATCGAGCCGTCGCGCGCGTCGCCGTGCACGAGCGCGGTCTGCGGCGCGGCGATGCCGGGAATCGTACGCGCATCGACGAGCACGTGATCGGGCGCCGTAGCAAGCGCGACCACCGCCCGGCGCATCGCTTCGAGCGCGGCGTGGTAGACGTTCAGTCGGTCCAGCTCCGGCGGCCACACTGCGCCCACGCCGATCGCGACCGCTTGCGCGCGGATCGCGACGTCGAGACGTTCGCGCGCGGGCGCCGAGAGTCGCTTCGAGTCGTCGAGACCCGGCAACACGACGCGCATGCGCAGGATCACCGCAGCGGCGACCACCGGTCCGGCGAGCGGACCGACGCCCACCTCGTCGACGCCCGCGACGTGCAGCGCTCCCGCGCTCGCGAGGCGGCGGCGCAACGCGAACAGGCGTTCCACGCGGAGCCGCTCGCTGCGGTGCTCGGCCAGACGGCGCGTGAGCAGAGCCGCGAGCGAGACGGCGCCCGCCCGCTCGTCACCTTGCAGTAGGCGCAACAACACCGCGATCGCGCGCGGATCGCGAGCGTCGCGTGCGCGTCCCTGCAGCATGCTGAGCGGGGTCGCCGGCGAAGCGCTGCTCACGCGTCGTCCTCGCCGCGGCGGGTACGCAATCCCAGCATGCGCTCCACCGCGCGCAATCGTCGCAGTGCTTCGGGCAACCGCGACAGCGCCGCCATGCTCTTGTGCCAGGCGCGCTGCTCCATCGCCGGCGCGCCCCAAACGTGCACGCCAGCCGGCACGTCCTTGTGGACTGCCGCGCGACCCCCGAGGAACGCGCGTTCGCCGATGCGCAGATGACCCGTCGTCGCGGTTTGCCCCATCAGGATCGCGCCCTTCCCCACCACGGTGGAACCCGCGAGACCCGAGAGGCCGACGATGATCACATCGGGACCGATCTCGCAGTTGTGCGCGATGATGCAGAGATCGTCGATCTTCGCGTTGCGACCGATGCGCGTTACGCCGAGCGTCGCGCGATCGACCGCGGCGAGCGCGCCGATCTCGACGTCGTCCTCGATCACCACGCGCCCTACCTGCGGGATCTTCGCAGGACGGCCGGTTTCGTCGAACGCGTAGCCGAAGCCGTCCGCACCGATCGAGACGCCCGGGTGCAGGACCACGCGGTCGCCGAGTTCGCACTCCTCGCGAATCACGACACCGGCGTGGAGCTCGCAGTCCACGCCGATGCGCACGTCGGAGTAGAGCACCACATTCGGATGAACGACAGTGCGCGCGCCGATCACCGTACGCGCGCCGACCACGACGAAGGGGCCGATGCTCGCGCTCGGATCGATCTGCGCATCGGACGCGACGACGGCGCTCGCGTGGACGCCCACGGGCGCGCGCTCGCGTTCGACCAGCAGCGCCACCGCGCGCGCAAAGTCGAGATCGGGACGCGGGGAGCGGATCGTCGGACGCCCACCGGTGTCGACGCTCGGCACCGCGATCGCTGCGCCAGCGGCGCTCTTCTCGAAGGCATCCGCGTAGCGCGAACCCCGCACGAACACGAGGTCCCCCGGGCCAGCCGCGTCGATCGAGGCGACGCCGCGCACGATCGCGGTCGCGTCGCCCTCGACAGCGCGACCGAGCCGGGTCGCCAGCTCACCGAGCGGGGTGGCTCGAACCTTCGGCACGCCTGCTCGCCTAGCGGGCCAGCAACACGGCGATGGGCGAAGAGCGCACGACGGCGGCCGAGTTGGAGCCGAGGAAGTATTCGTGGATGCGACTGCGCCCGAAGGCACCCATCACGATCATGCCGGCATTCGCCTCGCGCGCCGCGTCGACGATCTTCGCGTCCGGCCGGCCGAGTGTGGAGGCGGCCTCGCGCACCGGCACGTTCGCGGCGCCGAGCAGCCGGCGCACTTCGTCGAAGCGCGCCGCCGATCGGCCCTTGTCCTTCGAGTCGACGAAGACGTGGATGCCAGCGCCGAGGCGGCCCGCCAACTCGACCGCGAGGCGCGCGGCGATGCGCGAGCCAGGTGAGCCGTCGAACGCGAGCAGGATCGGGCCCGTCAGTTGCGCACCCGCCGGCACCACGATCGCGGGTTTGGTGGTCTTGCGCAGGAAGCCGTCGACGGTGGAGCCGGGCAACGCGGTGCGAAACGCCGCGTGTTCGCCGTCGCGACCGAGCACGACGAGATCGGCTGACTTCGCGCGCTCGACGAGGATGTCGTCTGCGATGCCGCGCTTGGTTTCGCAGGCGCAGGTGACGCCCTTCTCGCGCGCGTGCTCCGCAAGGCGCCGGCCCGCCGCTTCGGCACGTGCCCCGAGGAACGCCTCGATCGCGTCGAGCGAGGGCGGCGTCACCGGCAGCCCGCCGGCGCGCAAGCCGCCCACCGAGCGGTCTTCCACGACGGCGAGACCCGAGAGTCGCGCCGCAAGCCCGGCCGCAAGCGCCACGCCGTATCCTTCGGCGTCCGCGGCCACCGCCGAGCCATCCGTCGCGACCAGCACCGTCTCGATCATGCGCTCCTCCCGCGTCCGCCGGCGCGACTGCCCTGGTCTCTCAAGAGAGCCACCGACCGAGTGGCGTTCCCCAGATGAATCGCTGCGCACGCCGCAGCAGGCGCGTCTTGCGCGCGTCGTAGGGGAACCAGAGCAGCTCCGACTTGCCGCCGAAGCGGTCGACGACGATCGACTGCACGTGACAGTAGCCGCGCAGACCGAGCTCCCCGTTCACGCGCCCGATCCCGCTCGACTTGACGCCGCCGAACGGTGACTCGGGGATTCCGTAGGTGACCATGCAATCGTTCACGACCGCGCAGCCCGAGTCGATCGCCTTGGCGAGTCCGACGCCCTTGCGCTTGTCACGGGTCCAGATGCTCGCGTTGAGGCCGTAGCCGGATTCGTTGGCGAGGCGCAACGCCTCGGCCTCGTCGCGGACTCGCATGATCGGCAGCAGCGGCCCAAAGCTCTCTTCGCGCATCACCAGCATCTGGTGATCGACTTCGGTCAGCACCGTCGGCTCGTAGAAGAGGCCGGCGTAGGCGGGATTGCGCCGGCCGCCGGTCAGTACCTGCGCACCGCGCTCACGCGCGTCGGCGACGTGGCGCTCGACGGTGTCGAGCTGCGGTGGACAGATCATCGGACCGACGTCGACCTCTCCGCCGACCCCCTGACGCAGCAGCGCCGTCTTCTCGACGACGCGACGGATGAACTCGTCGGCGATCGTGTCGACGACGTAGACGCGCTCGGTCGAGACGCACACCTGTCCCGCGTTCGAGAACGCGCCGAACACAGCGCCATTCGCCGCACGCTCCAGATCGGCGTCGGCGCACACGATCATCGGGTCCTTGCCGCCGAGTTCGAGGGTGCACGGGATCAGCTGGCGACCGCAGGCTTCCGCGACCTTGCGACCGGTGTGCACGCTGCCGGTGAACGCGATCTTGTCGACGCCCGCTTCGACGAGCGCGGCACCGGTCTCGCCGTCGCCGACCACGCAGGTGACGAGACCGTCGGGCAGGCCTGCCGCGCGGAACAGCTCCTCGACGAGTCGGCCGGAGTGCGGCGTCGCCTCGGACGGCTTCAACACCACGGCATTGCCCGCCGCAAGCGCTTGCACGGTCGGGTTCAGCGAGAGGATGAACGGGAAGTTCCACGGCGTGACGATCCCGACCACACCGAGCGGCTTGTACACGAGCCGCAGCTTCTTGTTCTTCATCAAGTGCAGCGGGACGCTGCGTTCGGCGAGCAGGCGCTTCGCGCGCTTCGCGTAGAACTCGAGTGCGTCGCAAGCGGAAACGAGTTCGGTGAGGAGGATTTCGATTTCGGGCTTGCCGGTCTCGCGCGCAATCACCGCGCCATACTCCGCTTCGTTCGCGAGCAACACGCGCACGGCGCGCCGCAGGAAGCGCGCGCGCTCGTCGAAGCTGGCTTCCGCCCAGGCCGGTTGCGCTTTGCGCGCGCGTTCGACCGCAGCGCGTACGTCGTCCGCCGTCGCGACCTCGATCTCGCCGATCGCTTCGAGTGTCGCCGGGCTCTTGAGCCGCAGTCGCCGACGTCCGCCGGGTGAACCGGCGAGCAGCTCGACCAGCGCCATGAAACCTCCCGCGGGGTTCCCCCCAGAATCGAAGTGCGAGGGTACGAGACCCCCGGGGAAAAAGTCAATCCAAGAGAATCGCCGCTGCGACGGCTGCTTGCGCGCGCGGAGGCGACGTGCGAAACGCTGCCCATGCCCTCGCCTGCGGCAACTCCGGGCGCGCTCGACCCGACCTTCGCAGCTTCGGCGCGCGCCATCGCAGGCGCCGGCGACACGACCGGCTTGGCGCTGTTCCGTCGCTTCCCGAAGCTCGCCGCGCTGCCGCGCGCGCCGCTCGTCGCGGCGCCGACGCCGATCGAGCCGCTTCGGATCGCGAACGTCCCCGACGGCGCGCTGTTCGTGAAGCGCGACGATCGCAGCAGCCCGGTCTACGGCGGGAACAAGGCGCGAAAGCTCGAGTTCACGCTCGCCGCGGCCGCCGCGCGCGGCTCGAGACGACTGATTACGACCGGCGGAATCGGTACGCACCACGGTCTCGCGACGGCGATCTTCGGCCGCACGCTCGGCATGAAGACCACCGTCGTCGTCGTGCCGCAGCCGGTGACCGCGCACGTCCGGGAACAGCTGCGCGCGCTGCTGTCGTTCGGAGCCGAGTTGTTGCCGGCGCGCGGTGTTCCGGGTGCGGCGTTGCAGGTCGTACGCGCATTCACCGCGGCGACGCTGCGCGGCGAGAAGCCCGCGTGGGTGCCGACCGGCGGATCGTCGGCGCTCGCCGACATCGGATTCGTCTCCGCCGCGTTCGAGCTGGCCGAACAGGTCGAAGCCGGCGCGATGCCGGCGCCCGCCGAGATCTACGTTCCGATCGGAAGCGGCGGGACGTTCGCAGGATTGGTGCTGGGCGCGAAGCTCGCCGGTCTGCGCGCGCGCGTCATCGGCGTACTGGTGAACGACATCCTGCCGCCGGGCCCGGCACGACTCGCGCGACTCGCGCGCGCCTCGCTCGCGCTGTTGCGGCGCTACGAGCCGTCGCTGCCGGCGGTCGCGATCACGGCCGGCGATTTCGAGGTGGCGCGCGCGCAGCTCGGTCCCGGCTACGGCGCCACGACGCCCGCAGCGGAAGCCGCCGCCCTCGTCTGCCGCGACGCGGGTCTCGCCCTCGAGACCACCTACACGGCAAAGTGCATGGCGGAGGTGATCGCGCGCCTCGGCGACGGCCGCGCGCGTGCGCCGGTGCTGTTCTGGAACACCTACAACTCAGCCGATTTCTGGAGCGCCGGGCCCGAGCGCGCAGCGGACGATCGGCTGCCGCGCACGATCCAGCGCTGGCTCGCCGCGGCGCCCGCATGACGACATGGAGCCGCCGCGGCTTTCTCGGACTCGTTGGAAGCGGCACCGCGCTCGCTTCGCTCGCGAGCCTGCGCGTGCTGCCGGCGGCTGCGACTCCGGGGGCTGCGATTCCGGCGCGCTTCTTCGGCCTGCGCGAAACCGAGATCCTGACCCAGATCGTCGAGCGCATGGTCGACACCGGGGAGCCTGGTGCGCCGCGGGTGCGCCAAACGCGCGCGATCGCGACGATCGACGGGCTCTGTGCCTCGCTCGATCCCGGCGCCACGGCGCCGCTGCCGTCGCTGTTGCGACTCGTCGAATGGGGACCGCTGCTCTTCGAGCATCGCTTCGCACGCTTCACGCGCCTCGACGCCGCCGCACAGGACACCGCGCTCGACGGCTGGATGCGCAGCAACCTCGCGTTGCGGCGGATGGGCTTCTACGCGCTGCGCAACCTCGCGCTGCTCGGCTACTGGAGCCAGGACGAAACCTGGCCGCTGATCGACTACCAAGGTCCGCTGCTGCGACGCCCGCGAGGTGCCGCGTGATCGAGAAGCTCGCCCTTCGCAGCGACGATCTGGTGACCCACGCCGACGTGTGCGTGATCGGAGCCGGTGGCGGGGGCGCGGTCGCCGCCGCGGAGCTTGCAGACGCGGGACTCGACGTGGTCGTGCTCGAGCAGGGCCCGCACTGGACGTCTGCCGATTTCACGCAGCGCGAAGACGAAATGCTGCCGCGCCTGTTCGAAGAAGCCGGCATGCGACAGACGGAAGATGGTTCGATCATCGTGTTGCAGGGTCGCTGCATCGGTGGATCGACGGTGCACAATCTCTGTTACGCATTCCGCGCGCCCGATCCGATCCTGCGGATGTGGCGAGACGAACACGGCCTCCCGGATCTCACGACCGAAGCGATGGCCGCACCGTTCGAGCGCGTCGAGCGCAACTTGAAGGTGAAGCAGATCCGTCCTGACGAGGTCAACCTGCTGAACCAGGCGATCCGCCGCGGGACCGAGGCGCTCGGCTGGTCGGGCTTCGTCACGCGGCACAACCGCGAAGCGTGCGTACAGTCGGGCTACTGCATTCTCGGC
>Ga0315287_10002785_pt1 | contig 16685 bp, 16 predicted proteins | sample YL17G11_0_MG_FD_205037 | JGI IMG/M metagenome (GOLD analysis project Ga0315287, IMG submission 205037) | Sediment microbial communities from Yellowstone Lake, YNP, Wyoming, USA - YL17G11_0 | ecosystem: Environmental > Aquatic > Freshwater > Lake > Sediment | place: USA: Wyoming | collected...
CTCAACGCGGCTTTTGGCTTCGCTTGTTTTCAGGCATTGTTCCCAGCCGGCCAAAGCGACGCCGTTGGCCGTGGCCAGGTCAGCCGCTTCCTTGTCGCTGATTTTTCCGTTGGTTATCGCCGCCGCGCCGATAAATTTCCAGAATTTATCAGCCCCTTGCTTGCCGGCGCAAAAAGCGCCTTGATGCAAAACTACGCTGTCGCTAAGGAACCCGCGGCTGGGCAAATGTTTGAAAATAATCCGCGCCTCGCTCGGGTAGCGGTCAACGAAAGCGGCTAAATCGCGATGCAAACGGCGGGAATCAGCGTCGTTCAAATCAACAAATTCGGTCAGGGTCAAAGAAGCGCCGGGGTTGCCGTAAATTTGGTCGCTCGGGTCAGTCGGAATGTTGGAAGTCGTTGCGCTGATAAGCGGCTGGTTGGCTTCCTTAATGGAAATTTTTTGCGTCGCGTAAATTTCGCGCCAAAGCAATCCGGCGACGACGAGAATAAGCAAAACCAGCAGAAGATAAAATTTTCCGTAAGAACCGGTCATATTTTTATAGTTTTATTTCAAAGACGCCGGCCCCGCTTTTATCGTTTAAGATAAGCCGCTTGTTGGTTTCATCATAGGTCAGGCCGCCGACGTTCATTTCGCGGTCCATGGTCAGTTTATTTTTTAGACCGGTTTTTAAATCAATTTTGTAGACGTCGTCGGCGATTGAGTCGGCGATTTGCGGCGAGATGCCGCTGCCTTGGGGCAAACTTCGCGGCACGGCGCAATAAAGCGTTTCATCATTGCCGAAAGCGCATTTGTTCGCCCAGGTGTTGATTTCCAAATTGGTGCGGTTGCCGCCGATTTGCTGGCCGTAAGAATCAACCACCCAGAGTTCAGGTTTTAAATCCGAGCGGTCGCTGTAGACGCTGTAAAGAAGTTTTTGGCCGGTTGTTGACCATTGCGGCTGGAAGCCGAGCCCTTCGGCGACGAATGATTTAAAATTTTCCCCGTGCAAACCGACAAACAAAATTTCTTTGCGATAAGTTCCGAATTCGCGTCCGGTCATGGAAAAGGCGACGGTTTGGCGACTGGGCGACCAGTCAACGATTACCTTATCGGCGTTATTACCCATCGGTTCAACCAAAGTCGTGCCGGAGCCGTCGCTGTCGACTGTCACCAGCCAGCGATTTTCCGGCGAAAGGCCGATGCTCTTGGCCGCGATTTGTTCGCCGTCGGATGAAAAAGAAAATTCCTCCCAGTGCTTGGGCAGAGTGGCCTGTTTTTGTTTCTCAAAATCATAGACGATTTTTGAACCGTCCGGATATTCTAAAACCGCTTTGTCGCTCTTGTTCGCCCAGGTGATTTTTTGAACATTGTAAAAGGCCTGGTCGCTTAGGGATTTGGCCTTGTTGTCAGCGCCGAGGGAGTAAAATTTTCCATCGGCGGCATTGTAATAGCGCAGATTGCCGCTTGAGTTGGCCGATGAAAAGCTGGCGATGCTTTCAGCGATTTTGTTGGTCGCTGTCGGGCGGTAATAACTTGGCTGGACCCCGGGTACAGTCCCGGCGGTCGGTAATTGTCCGGCTCCTGTTCCGGCGCCAGACGGGCCCGTCGTCGCCGTCCGTTCGCCGGCCGACGGCAAATTGCCGGTTGGCGCGCTTGGTCCGGCCGCGGGTTGACCCGGCAATTGTCCAAGCGGGCTGGCCTTAATGAAAAAATAATAAAGCAGATAGGCCAAAGCCAAAGTGGCCACGACCAGACCGGCGATGAGCAAAATTTTTTTCATTCTGTCAGGCATATTTTTTAAAATTATGGTTGACGTCTTAAATTTTGCAATTGGCGATGGTCAAACTGAACCGCTCTTTCAATCTGTTTTTTCTTTTTTTCCAGTTCATTTTTTTTCTTTTCCAATTTAGAAAGTTCCATGTTGGCCTTTTTTGAATTTGGGCCGAGGGAAATTCCGATTAAGGCCGCCATCCAGATGCCCAGAATTATAATTAACAGAGCAATCGGGACGATAATTGTCCACCACAGCGCGACAATGCCGGCCCAAACCACCCGGGTCAGGCGCGCCGCGTCTTTCATCACCGCCATTCGCGCTTCCATTCTTTTTTTCCAAAGGGCTGGGGCCAGGCCTTTGATTTCCGTATTTATCGGGACTAAAAGTTTTTGTTGTTGTCTGATGTCGGCTTGAAGCCGGTTGGTTTCTTGTTGTATTTCTTGCGGGCTGATGGACGGTTCTGGTTGCATCTGCGGCTGGCCGGCTTCTGCTGCTCCGGCCGCTTCTTCTTGTTCTGATTGGCCCGGCATTTCTCCGGCTTCGTCTCTGCCTTCTTCAGTCGGCGCCGGTTGTTCAGCGCTCGGACCAGGGGCCGGCGCCTCTTCGCCGATTTCGCCCTTGCCCAGCGCCTGATATTGTTCCTGGGGTTTATCCTCAGTTGGTTGTTGCGAAAGTTTGGACAAATCGCCAGCGGGTTGCGCTTGCGGGCGGGCGTTCGGTTGTCGCCGCTCTTGCGCTCGTGCCCTGGCGCGGGCCGAAGCCAGTCGCCGGCCGCGTTCCTCGTCCGAAAGTCGGACGGCGCGTTCACGGTCTTCGCTTGGCTGGGCGTCCATATTTTTTTGATTATTTCAGGGCCAGCGTTTGATTTTTCGCCGCCAGCCGGTAGAGCGGTTTGACCTGTCCTTTCAAAATAATTTCCCCGAGTTGCCCTTCCACCATTGTCCGAATCATCCGCCGCACATCGCGGGCATTGGATTTCTTTTCCGGCAGTCCGGTGATGAGCCAGTTAAGCGTGTCCGGTTCGGCTGACACGGCGGTGCGATATTTTTTTAGCCGGCTGTTCAGTTCAACAATTTCCAGTTCGGCGATTTTCGCCAGATCAGCCGGTTCCAGGGAGCGGAAGAGGCAGATTTGGTCCAACCGGTTAATCAATTCAGTCGTGAATCTTTCTTTCAATTTTTCAATCAGCCGTTTGCGGTTTTCCGCCGCCTTTTCTTCGTCGCGCGAAAACCCCAAATCGCCCCGTTTCAGTTCATCACTGCCAAAAGAGGTGGTCAATATTATTATAGCATGTTTTAGGGAAATTTTCTTGCCCGTGGCGTCGGTTACCTCGCCCTCTTCAAGAATTTGTAAAAGGATTTTTAAAACCTCGGCGTGTGCCTTGTCAATTTCATCAAAAAGGACGACGGAATAGGGGTTCATTTTTAGCCGGTCGCCGAATTGGTTGGCGTCGCGATAGCCGATATAGCCGGCCGGCGAGCCGAGCAGTTTGGAGATGCCGTAGGCCTCGGTGAATTCGCTCATGTCCAGTTTGACCAACGCGTCCTGATTCGGATAAAGCGCCTTGGCCAGTGTTTTGGCCAGTTCGGTTTTGCCCACGCCGCTTTCGCCGACAAAAAGCATGCCGGCCAGGGGACGTTCCGGCGCCGAGAGGCCGAGTTGGGCCTGGCGGACAAGGCGGCTTACATCAGCCACGACCTCGTCTTGTCCGATGACGCGTTTTTTCAGTTCTTGTTCCAGATGAGCGTATTTTTCTTTTTCGCCCATGGTCAGTTCGGACGGCGTGGCATTGGTGATTTTCGCCACCTGATTAAGCACGTCAGCGGCGGAAATAATTGGCGCTTCTTTTTCCTGCTGGCTGGATTTTTTTTCCATTTCTTTTATTTCCCCGGCCAGCCGGTCGCTGTTGTCTTTTATTTGCAGTGCTTCGCCAAATCGTTCGTCCAGGGCGGCGGTTTCTTTTTCCTGCCGCATTTTTCGCAGGGCGAGACGTTTTTGGGTGAGTACATCCATGGCGGCGCTTTGGCCGGCCAGCCGTTTGGCGGCGGCTGTTTCATCCAGCAAATCAATCGCTTTGTCGGGCAGAAATTTTCCGCTGATATGACGGACCGAAAGTTCCACCGCCGCGTTCAGGGCCTCGTCGGAAATTTTTACGCTGTGATATTTTTCATAATTCGGCTTCAGCCCGGCCAAAATTTTTATTGTTTCTTCTTCGCTCGGCTCGCGGACGAAAATCGGCTGAAAGCGTCGTTCCAGGGCGGCGTCGCTTTCAATATATTTTTTGAATTCAGCCGGCGTGGTTGAACCGATACAGCGCAACAGGCCGCGGGAAAGGGCCGGCTTGAGCAGGTTGGCCGCGTCCATCGTCCCTTGATTTGAGCCGGCGCCGACAATGTTGTGAATTTCATCAATGAAGAGAACGGTTTCCGGGTCTTCAGCCGCTTCATCAATAATTTCTTTGAGCCGGGCTTCAAATTCGCCGCGGTAAATTGTGCCGGCAATGAGCAGGCCCATGTCCAAGGCGAATATTTTTTTCTCGCGCAGGAGAGAGGGCACTTCGCCGGCGGCAATTTTTTTCGCCAGCCCTTCAACAATGGCTGTTTTGCCCACGCCCGGGTCGCCCAAGAGCACCGGATTGTTTTTTGTCCTACGGCAAAGGATTTGAATCAGCCGTTCTATTTCCGCTTCGCGTCCGATGACCGGGTCAAGATTTTTTTGATTGTCCGCGGCTGTCAGTTCAATGGCAAAAGCAGACAGGGCCGATTCCTCTTTTCCTTTTCGGCCGAGCATTATTGGCATTTGGCCAAGGGGCATTTCGCTAAGATTGCCGCGCAGGCGTTCGGCCAGTTCAGCCGCTTCGTCCAAACGCGGAAATTGGCTGGCGTTTTTCAGCACGGCGTCAATCTGGCGGTTCAGGTCTTCAACTTTTATTTTTGACAGTTTAAAAACTTCTTCCACTCGCTTGTCGTTCAGGGCGAGCAGGCCGGCCAAAAGATGCTCGGTGCCAAGATGGCTGTGCTGATTTTTTTGCGCCAGCATAATCGCCCGCTCCAGAGCGGTGCGCGATAAAACGGAAAGTGGCGGGAAAAGTTCCTGGGCGACTTTCTTTTTTCCTTCGGCCGCTGATTCTTTCCCGGCCATGGCGGGCAAAGAAAGCAGGGATTGCTCCAGCAGTTTCGGGTCAAGCTTCAGCCGGCCGAGAATTTCCGATGCCACCGAACCGCGCTCGCGGCTCAAAGCAAAAACAAGGTGGAGCGGTTCCACCTCGGGATTTTTCAGTTCAATCGCGGTCTGCATGGCCCGGGCCAGCGTCTCGCGCAGATGTTCGGAAAAACGGTCCAGAATGTTCATAAAACTCATTAAAACACTAGAACATTTCCGCCAAAGGCGGATCCGCCTATGGCGGAAAAACACGAGAACAGAAAACACGAAATTCAGGCCTTTTTTGTTTTAATGCTTTCATGTTTTTATGTTTTCATGCTATAGTATTTGTAGCAAATTTTGCCCTAAATGTAAAGCAAAAAATGATTATGCCGGACATTTTCAAGGCCTATGACATTCGCGGGGTCTACCCGTCCGAATTAAACGAGGAAACGGCGTATAAAATCGCCCGCGCTTTTGTCGTTATGCGCGTTGAAGAAACGGGCGAAAAAAATCCGGTTATCGTTCTGGCCCGTGATATGCGCTTGTCCTCGCCCTCGCTGGCCGAAGCGGTTAGCCGCGGGTTGTCCGAACAGGGCGCGCGGGTGATTGATATTGGCCTCGCCGCCACCCCGACTTTTTATTTCGCTGTCTGCCATTTGAAATCCGCCGGCGGCCTGATTGTTTCCGCTTCGCACAATCCCAAAGAATACAACGGCGTAAAATTGACGCGCGAAAACGCCAAACCGTTCGGCGCCGGTTCAGGCATGGAAGAATTAAAAGCGCTGGTTGAAAAAGGAAAATTTCCAGAGCCGGCGAAAAACGGAAGCGTGGAAATTTATGAAAATATTTTGGATGAGCAGGTCAAATACGAAGAAAAGGGGATTGATTTATCAAAAATCAGCGAGTTCAAAATTGTCGCTGACCCGGCCAATGCCATGGGCGCGTTGTATTTGGAAAGATTGTTCAAAGATTTGCCGCAAGTGGAATTGATAAAAATGAATTTTGATTTGGACGGGACTTTTCCGGTTCATCAGGCCGACCCGTTTCAGGAAAAAAACATCGCGGATTTGAAAAAACGGGCGCTGGAAGAAAAGGCCTGCCTTGGCATTGCCACTGACGGCGACGGCGACCGTTTATTTTTTATTGACAACGAGGGCGAACTGCTTGAGCCGGCGATTTTGCGCGGCATTATGGCGAAAATATTTTTGCGCCAGTATCCGGGAGCGACAATTTGTTATGACATCCGGCCCGGAAAAATAACCGAGGACATGATTTTGGAAAACGGCGGCCAGCCGAGTGTAACGCGGGTTGGTCATTCGCTGATTAAAAAACAAATGATTGAAACAGGCGCGGTTTTCGGCGGCGAATCGTCCGGACATTTTTTCGTTAAATTTCCCCACGGCGTTTATGAAGCGCCGATGGTTGTGATTTTGAAATTGCTTTTGGAATTGAGCCAAACCGAACAGCAATTGGCCGATTACGCCCGCCCGTTGAAAAAATATTTTCATTCAGGCGAGATAAATTTTAAAGTGGCGGACAAAAACGCCGTCTTCGCCCGTCTGAAAGAAAAATACAGCGAGGCGGAAATAAACGATTTGGACGGCCTGACTTTTACCTTTCCGGATTTTTGGTTTAATGTCCGGGCAAGCAACACCGAGCCGCTGGTGCGCTTGAATCTGGAAGCCCGCTCTGAAAAATTGATGAAGGAAAAAACAAAAGAGGCGAGCGACATTATCAACGGATAATTTTTGTTCCGTTGTCCCTCCCTTACTAAGGGAGGGTAGGGAGGGTTGCCGATGTATCTGCCCTCCCCTTACCAAGGGGAGGATTAAGGAGGGGGTTGCCGAGGTTTTGAATAGTATGACCAAAATATTTAACCGTCGCAAAACAGCTGATTTTCGGAGCAAGTTGCGTCATTCAATGACTAAGTCAGAAGCGGTTCTTTGGAAAAATATTAATTGCAGTTCATTGGGTTATAAATTTCGTCGTCAACACGGAATTGGAAAATATGTCGTTGATTTCTACTGTCCAAAACTTAAGTTGGCCGTTGAAGTTGACGGTATTACACATAGTGGCAAGGAAGCGTTTGAAAAGGATATCGTGAGAGAAAAGTTTTTAAAATCAAACGGCATCACAGTGCGTCGCTATAATAGCGGTCAGGTATTGGATGATTTGAAAAATGTCCTTGATGATTTGTATAATGTTTGTGTAATTTTAAATCAAAAACGGGTCGCTGCTTCGGCAACCACCCCTAACCCCTCCTTGGAAAGGAGGGGATAAAATAGCGTGTGTCCGTCCCTCCCTTTCCAATATCAAGGGGATAAATAAGGAGGGGGTTGCCGTGTCATCTGTCCCTCCCTTTCCAAGGGAGGGAAACAGGGAGAGTCCGTTTTTGAAAATTGTAAATTGTAAATTTAAAAAATATGTCCATAAAAAAACGTTCGGCTCAAAAAGACAGCGCCTGGCAGAGGCAACGGTCAAATTCTTTCATTGAAATGTGCGAGGACGCCAAAGACATCGCCAATGTTAAAAAGCGAAAAATCGCCGAGCGGATAAAATCAGCCGGTATAAATTTGCGCGCCATCTACAAAGCCAAACTCGGCGATGATATGCGCGCTTTTGAATACGCGGTAGTGAAAATTGACCGCTTCACGGGCGATGTTTATCTAAAAAACGAGCGCGGCACGACGCGGAAAATTCGGGTGTTTGACGAGATATTCGGCCCGCTCCCACGCGCAAGGAAAGTTAATTGGAAAAAATAAGTTTGAAAATAAAAACCCCGACTTTACGTCGGGGTTTTTTAGTTGCGTGTTATTTTCCGGCCAGCAAGTCAAAATTCGTTTCTCTTAATCCGTATGCCTTTCTTTCCAAATTAGTTAGTTCATTTTTTTCCTTCGAATTCAAGCCATAACGGGATTTTGATTTTTCTTTCAATTGTCTCATTCGCCCCTCCAAGCTCTTCATGTTCAGGTTTATTTGGTCCTGCTTTTGCTGTAAAGCCATTATTTCTTCGTTCATATTTTTTATTTTATAAAACAAATACTTTTAGGAAGCGGGGAGATGGAAGCAATCTCCCCTTGTAAAAGGTGGGTAGGTTATTTGGCGTGTCAGCGCGGGAAGAGTCGGTCCTCCTTTGCTCTGCCGTCGCTACTCTTTTCGTATGCTTCCGGCGAAAATTTGCAACCGGTAAATATCACTTCTTCTTTTCCGTCGGAATTTCTCACTGAGATTTGAGTGGATTCGGCGTCTCCCATTGCCTCGCAGCCCGGTCGCGCGAAGGCCCCGGTATAACGAACAATGATTTCTTGCGGCATTTTTACGCCCTCCTTTTTGTGGGTTTGTAGCTTCCTAAAAATATTTGTTTTTAAAGAGCAATATTTCTATAACATTTTAAGCGGTTGAAGTCAAGTAGCGGGTGAGATTTGGAGGAGCGGGGAAAATTATTTTTTATTTTTCTTTGTTAATCCATTTTTTGTCAATGGCTTCTTCTAAGTCAATTCCGAGCAAATGCGCGTTAACTATGGCCATTCCCACAACATCAGCCAACTCTTTTGCCAATTCTTTTTTTGAAATTTCCTCCGAAACATGTTTTTCCGGACGACTCTTCTTTCGGTGAATTAAAACTGCCTGAGAAAGTTCGCCGACTTCTTCGTATAATTTTAATAATGCGAAATCTTCATCGATTTTTACGTTATATTTTCGGCCATAGTTAATAGCATTTTCTATGACCTTATTTTGCAGTTCTTTGAAATCCATAAAAAATAAAAATTAAATAATATTTCAGCTAACGTCCGCGTGTATGCGATGTTTTTGACCGCTTCATTTTTATTTAAAAGTAGAAAAGGGCAAAAATATGGGTGGAGCGACCGTAGGGGGCGTAACCGCATACACGCTGTTATGTGTTGTAAATTTTTTGATTATTTGTTTTTTTCGTTCGCCGTTCAATCACGGGGTGGCGTCAATCACAATGGCGAAAGGGAGCAGAGGGGAACAAAAGGGGTGAATGTCCCCCGTAGCCATATTACCTTATTTCTATTTTATCTCGCAAATCGCCAAAGTGGATATAACGAATGCAAGTGCCATTTTTATTGGGTAATTTTTTAATGATTTCGTCAAAATTATTCTCAATTTCTAATCGTAAATTTTCGTCCTCATTAAAATTTGGAGGGGAGTCAGCTGCATATACAACCCATATATGTCCGCCATTCACACCAAGTTGTTTTTTGGCTTTTTCAACATGATCTTTAAATTTTTTAATTATGGCTTGAATAGACGAACTTCTGAAGTTTTCTGTCAGATTTTCATCATATTTATATATTTCGCAACGCGGACCTTTATCAAGTTCGTGCAATCTTTCCTTCTCCGTGTTGCTATTATTAATTGTTTTCACTTCTACATTAGTGTTATCAGACCGGAAATCAGGCGTAGATACGTTATTGTTTTCTTCCAAGAAATTAATGTTATTATAAAACGCGCAGGCGATGCTTATTTCGTGGAATATGTCATTATGTTGTGAATGTGTTTCATTCTTTTTCTTTTCTATTTTGTTCTTCAGTATTCCTTTTTGCTTGTCTGATAAAGTTGAGACATAGGAATCCAAATTTACCGTCCATTTTTCTTCAATTATATTTCCACCGCCTCTTTTTTTCAGAAAATCTTCAAGGCCTATCTCAATTAGTGAATTATATAAATTATTTTTTGCCATATTACATTTTTTATCGATTTCCTTTTGCCCGGTTGTGTGTTTTGCACAACATCTGACAATTATTCGCTGAGGTAGTACCACCTTTACTCCACGCCGTTACATGGTCAGCATCCATGTCATTTAAGCTCCATATTTTTTCATTGTTGGCATCATGCCCAAGAGCGCAATGCGGGCAGTTTGATTCGCCCTTTTTCTCTGCTTTAGAAGTTTGTGTTGCATAAACCACTTTTTTGGTTGCTTCGTCAAAAACTCGGACTTCAAGCAGTTTTGTATCAACGGAGCCACCAAGAATATACTCAAAAATGCCTTTGCGATTTTTTATATACGGGTCGGCATAGAGCTTTTTTACCTCGGCTGATACTTTGGCTGGGTTATATGACTTTTTGTGATGCTGTTCATAAAGTCGCCCCCACTCAAGACCGCGCATCTCACTTTCTACGTCGGTAAATACGCTGGATACCCAATCAATGACACTATTGAAATATTTTTTTAATTCGTTGATATTTTTTTCAAAGCGATGGCGACTCATGTAATCGCCGATATTGCCTTTGCTTACCCAATCCAGCGCACATTCTAAAAATTCCTGCCGATTGGCGCTACCTGATACATACGCGCTCCATTTTTGGATATTAGCGTTTTGACTATTACTAAATTCCTCCTTGCCGAGCGTTACAAACGGCCCGGAATAAACCGCATTAAGTAATTCTTGATTATTGAGCGGGACACCGGCAATATTTATTGTTTTAAACCATTCTTTTATTTCGCTTTCTTTCCCCTCGCATTCGTAAATAAGCAAAGTAGTTTTTAAAATTTTACCCTGTTTGTCTTTTGCCATGCCGCCAAAATATTGCTCCATACCATTTTCATCTTTAATGGCAAATTTGTCAGTCACGAAACGTCCAAGACTGGTGATACGTTGTTGGCCGTCTAAAACTTCCAAACTGTTTTCAGAAACCTTATTAAAATAAATTAAGCCAATCGGGTAACCTTTGAGTATTGATTCAATAACGGCCATTTCTTTTTTGCCGCCGTCGGACGCATAAATATAATTGCGTTGGTATTCTGGTTGAATAGTCAGCTTACCAGACAAGCCGAACAATCCTTTGCCTTCCAGTTCGTTATATACGAACCCTTCGCAAATATTTTTGATTGTAATGTCAGTTTTTAAAACTGTCTTCATATTATTTTTTTTATCATTTTAATAAGTTAGAGTTTAGTCTGAATAGGGTTTATCTTGTATTTCTTTGTATATTTTTTCCCAAAGCAGAATTTTATCTGATAGAGAACTATTTTTTTCTCTAATCCAAAATTTATTTTTCCAATATGGAGATTCGTCAAACAAATCAGAAAAAAATTTTGTACGGAATTTAACTTCATTTGGGAACGGCATTTTTTCTTTAAGTGATATCCATAAATTATCTAAATCAACCAACTCTCCAGAGCAGGCGCCGTTTGTTTGGTAGTCCGCTTTATTATTATAATATCTAGCTTTGTAGTGATCAGAAAGTTTTTTCAATAAATCATCGTATCTGTCGATATCATAGTTTTCTACTTTTTTTAAACATTCCTTTAACTTAAATGGGTCATGTATATTTTTTACTTTTTTACATTTAAATACAATCAATGCTTTTAAAAATTTTTCCACTGCTTGTGATGCAAGCATAAATCCCGAGAATAATCCGTTTAGAATGCAACATCTAGCTGCTTCATAATCTGTATCAGCGTTATATAAAAACATAAGAGCATCCTGATTTTCGTGACAATATTTTTTATGTTCGCACCTTGTCATCATGATAATTTAAATATTATTTTTTTATGTCTTATAAAAATTCTGTGATAAGTTTTTTGGCATAATTTGCCGTTATACATTATTTGTCGCGATTTATATTCCTTGAATACCGGGTTCTGTTTTAACACTTTTATATCTATGCACGGCTCATGGCAATCTAAAATTTCAAACTGTTCAGGATTATATTTATCAAGAAAACTGATTGGCACTCCCATCACACCATCATAATCGCTCGGGATGGCATCGGTAAATGGCACCTCTATCGCATTGTAATTGTCATATTTATCATACGCTTTTTTACCTTTAATTTCTTTGTGTTTGCTGAATTTAAAATTTTCTTCCATTCTCATGAGCGGTAATGGTTGGTGGCGCCGTCCGTGGTCAAGATTAGTGAACCAACGAACACCTTTTATACGCAAATATTTTTTACCATCTTCATCAATCCTCCAACCCGCTGCATTCATTGGGTAATCATCAGGCACTTGAAACTCACGATCACCACTACTTATACTCGGCCCAAACCACACTTTATTTTCCTTAATTTTTGGAAAAATTTCTTTGTAGGTAATCGCATTCATGTTTCCGATAATCACAAACTTTTTATTGTAATCAAAAAGTTGTTTAACGTATTCGCGAAACAAACTGAAAGGCGGATTTGTTACGACGATGTCGGATTGTTTAAGTAGACTTATACATTCATCACTTCGAAAGTCACCGTCGTCTTTTAGCGGCGTCCATTCGTTGTGTTTGTTGGCTTTTAATTGTTGAGCAATATCTTTCAAGTTGAACTCGCCGTCGCCGTCTATGTCGCGCACCTCGTTGATAATAAATTTGTTAGCCGTTATTTTGGGACGGCCTTTTGATTTTGCGAGAGTTTTATCATCGCCATACAATGGTAGCTCCATGTTGGCTACAGGCGAAGGTTTGTAGCTGGTGGTGATAAGTTGTTTCAATCCAAGTTTATTAAAATTGAGCACAAAATAACGAAAGAAATTGCTCTCGAACGGATCGTCGCAGTTGCAATACACCACCTTGCCGCGAAATACATCGGGGTTGTATTCCAAATACGCTTCAATCTCTTTTTGGATATCGCTGTACTGAGTATAAAACTCGTCGTTTTTTGCTCTTTTTGCGTTTGTAAGATTGCTGTTTGCCATATTTATTCAATTGGATGTGTGTTCCATGTTTGTTTTTTATCTCCCCATCCCCCTTAACCTTTTTACCCTTTCCTCCACCGGCGGATGTGTGCTAAAAATCGTGGCCAGTTTTTTGCCGCTGAACGGGTTGGCGATGTAAAGATGAGCCGTGGCTTGGGAAGCGCGGGCGAGCGAGCGGTTTTCCGCCCCGATTTTTTCCAAGGCGCTGGCCAGACCCTCGGGATAACGGGTCAAAAGCGCGCCGGAAGCGTCGGCCAGATATTCGCGCTTGCGGGAAACGGCCAGTTTAATCAGCTCGGCGATAAGAGGCGAGAGCAGGGCCAAAACCACGCCGACTAAAACCAAAATATTGCCATTGCCGCGGTCATTTGAACTTGAGCGCCAGCGGGCGTGGCGGAAAATGTCGGCCAAAATGACCAGCGCGCCGGCCATCACCGCCACCAGGGTCATAAAACGGATGTCGTAATTTTTTACGTGAGATAATTCGTGGGCGATGACGCCTTCCAGTTCCTCGTTGGTCAGTTTTTCAATCGCCCCGCGCGTCAGGGCGACTGAAGCGAGTTCGGGTTTGCGGCCGGCGGCAAAGGCGTTGATGGCCATGTCTTCAATAATATATATTTTCGGCATGGGCAGGCCGGCGGCGATGCAAAGATTTTCCACCAGATGATAAACATATTTATTTTCGTCGTGGGCGAGCGGTTTGGCGCCGGAAACGGCCAGGGCGATTTTGTCGCCGGAGAAATATGAAATTGCCGTCATCGCCAGTGAAATGATAACAGCCAAAATTACCCCGCCATAACTTTGTCCAGTGCCGTAAATCTGGTCAAATGTCCAGCCCAGTAAAATAATCAGAGCGATGATGATTATCGCCAATATGACGGAGTTGCGTTTATTTGAGCTTATCTCGGAATACATAGATTTACGATGCGTGATGCTTCGTTTTAGTATTGTCATTCCCGCGAAAGCGGAAATCCATTTTGTTATTGTTTCCTGGATCCCCGCCTTCGCGGGGATGACACAGCGGCAGATAGCCCCATGTTAGAATTTCACTTGTACATTCGCGCGTTCGCCTTCAGCCGCCTGAAAAAATTCGTACTTCATGAATTTCAACGCGCCGGCGATAAGATTAGTCGGGAAGACCTGAATTTTGATATTGAAGTCGCGGACATTTCCATTGTAAAAACGGCGCGAGGCCTGAATTTTATTTTCCGTGTCCGAAATTTCATCTTGAAGTTGCAAGAAATTTTGGCTCGCTTTCAGTTCCGGATAATTTTCCGTCACGGCGAAAAGCGATTTCAAAGTGCTGGAAAGCGCGTTTTCCGCTTGCTCGCGCTGGGCCAGAGTAGCGCCCTTGTTGTCATGAACAGCCATGGCCGAAGTTCGCGCCTCGGTCAGTTTGACCAAAGTTTCCCGCTCGTGGGTCATGTAGCCCTTGACCGTTTCCACCAGATTTGGAATCAGGTCATAGCGCCGCTTGAGCTGGACATCAACGTCGGAATAGGCCTCATCCACGCGGTTTTTGCCGCGAATCAGGCCGTTATAGGTGGCAATCAGCCAGACCAGGACTATTGCCAGAACGGCCAAAACGATGTATAGTATCGTCATACAAAAATTAATTAAAAGTTGAATAAAACGACTTTTATTTTAAGGCAACCTGACATTAAATGTACTGTTTTTAGCGCGGATTGTCAAACTGAAGGATGGATTCCAGCCTTCTCGGGAATGACAGAGCAGGGGCCCCGCTTTGAGTCGTGCTATATGTGTCGTGAGTCGTGATTTTTATGACCATTTTAATTTTTCTCGCTGTCCTGGCGGTTTTGGTCCTGGCCCATGAACTGGGCCATTTTCTGGCCGCGCGCGCCAGCGGCGTCAAGGTGGAAGAATTCGGTTTTGGTTTTCCGCCGCGGCTTTTTGGCGTTCAACTTTTTCGTCGTCAGCGGCTGGAAAAAGTCGCCGAGAAAGAAACTGTTGAATTGGAAATAAGTTCCGGCCAGAATTTAGCCGGTGAAAAAATAATTGAAGAAAAAATAACCGACCGCGTCACGGAAATAGACCAGTTGCGCGAAGAAAAAAAGTGGCGCTGGGTTTTGGGCAACGGGGATTTTTCGCGCGTCAGCGGAGAGGCCGGCGGACGCGAGGGCACGGTCTATTCTTTCAATCTTATTCCCTTGGGCGGATTCGTGAAAATAAAAGGAGAGGATGAAGAGGACTGGTCGGCCGATAGTTTCAATTCTCAATCCGGCTGGAAAAAAACGCTTATCATCACGTCCGGCGTTATCATGAACGTGGTTTTGGCCGCGGTTCTTTTTTCCGTCGGTTATCTGGTCGGTCTGCCGTCTCTGACGGATAAAATCGCTGATGAAAGCGTGATTAAAGACCGCCGTCTGGAAATAATTCAGGTTCTGCCGGGCAAGCCGGCCGAACAAGCCGGTTTGCAGGCCGGCGACGCGATTGTCGGTCTCGGCGCTTTGTTTAATCCGCGCCTGACAGCGATGCAGGATTATGTTAACGCCCATCGGAGCGAGGAAATTTCCGTTACTGTTTTGCGCGGCGAAGAAACTTTGACGAAAAAAATCACGCCGATTGTTTATGAGGGGACTGGCCGCGGCGGCATCGGCGTTGGCATCGCTGAATTCGGCACAGTAAAATATCCTTGGTATTTGGCGTTTTATCACGGGTCAAAGGACTGCGTCATTTACATCAAAGATATTTTTGTCGCTTTTTACGATTTGATAAAAGGACTGTTTCAGGGGCGCGGCGCGGCTGACGCTGTTTCCGGCCCGGTCGGCATTGCCGTGATGACCGGCCAGGCGGCGCGTCTCGGCTTGTTGTATCTGATGCAATTTGTGGCCGTGCTTTCGCTTAACTTGGCCGTGGTTAATATTTTGCCCATTCCGGCTTTGGACGGCGGCCGCTTGCTTTTGTACGGCATCGGCCGGATTGTTCGCCGCCGCTCTTTTGTCCGTTTTGAGCGCACGGCCCACGCCATCGGTTTCGCTTTGCTGATGCTTTTGGTCGCGGTCATCACGGTTAATGACATCGGCCACTTCAAAGGAATTTTTGTGAATTTTTGGGATAAGATTTTTTAAAATTTAAATTATGCGTGGTCAATTTGAAAAAATAAAAAAGTCCGCTTTATCCGAAATCGCCGCGGCAAAAGATTTGTTGGCGCTTGAAGCGCTGGAAAATAAATTAATCGGCCGCAAAGCCGGTGAGTTAACCGAATTGTTGAAAGGCCTGAAGGATTTATCGCCGGAAGAAAAGAAAACCGTCGGCGCTCTGGCCAATGAAACGAAAAAAGAAATTGAAACGGCGCTGGCCGACCGGAAAAATGAATTGCGCCAAAGCGGCTGGCAGGAAAATTTTGAAAAAGAGCGGCTGGACATCACCGCGCCGGCTTTGCCCAAACGCGAGCGCGGGCATCTTCATCCGTTGTCAATCGTGCAAAAGGATTTGGAAGAACTTTTTTCTTCAATGGGTTTCATGGTTTTGGACGGACCGGAATTGGAAAGCGATTATTTTAATTTTACTTCGTTGAATATTCCCGAAGACCATCCGGCGCGCGACACGCAGGATACTTTTTACATAAAAAATCATTCCGACTTAGCCGGCGCAGCTTCGGCGAAGACGGCCTGGCTGATGCGGACGCAAACCTCGTCCATGCAGGTGCGGGCAATGCGCAAACACGGCGCGCCCCTGCGTTTAATCGTGCCCGGGGTATGTTTTCGCAATGAAGCGACCGACGCCCGCCACGAACACACTTTTCATCAATTGGAAGGCGTGGTCATTGACCGCGGCATTAATTTTGGACATTTGAAAGCGGTTTTGGAAACTGTCGCCGAGCGGCTTTACGGCAAGGGGACAGTCGTTCGCCTGCGCCCGAAATTTTTTCCTTTCGTTGAACCGGGCGTGAACGGCGAAGTAACTTGCTATTTGTGCCGCGGGGCTGGTTGCCGGCTTTGCAAAAAAACCGGCTGGCTGGAAATTTTCGGCGCCGGCCTGATTCACCCGAATGTTTTGCGCGAGGGCGGCATTGACCCGAAAGAATTTCAGGGATTCGCTTTTGGTTTTGGCCTGACCCGTTTGGCGATGCGCAAATACGGCGTTGAAGACATTCGTTTTTTTGAAAGCGGG
>Ga0315287_10002786_pt1 | contig 16684 bp, 14 predicted proteins | sample YL17G11_0_MG_FD_205037 | JGI IMG/M metagenome (GOLD analysis project Ga0315287, IMG submission 205037) | Sediment microbial communities from Yellowstone Lake, YNP, Wyoming, USA - YL17G11_0 | ecosystem: Environmental > Aquatic > Freshwater > Lake > Sediment | place: USA: Wyoming | collected...
AGGAATACCTCCGGGTCGAGCCGCCGGGCGGCCAGCCCGCTGAGGTCGCACGCGAGTCGGTTGACGCCCGCAGCGGCCAGGATGATTGCGTCGTACTCGCCCGCACGCAGCCGGGACAAGCGGGTCGGCACGTTGCCTCGCAGCGGCGCAATGGCGAGCCCGGGCTGCAACGCCAGCGCCTGGGCCGCGCGGCGCAGCGACGAGGTGCCGACAACGGCGCCCGCGCGCAAGCCGAGCGCGCGTTCGCCGGCGCCGCCGGGGCGCACGAGGAGAACGTCGGCGGGATCCTCGCGGGCGAGCACGGCCGCCAGGACGAGCCCGTCGGGCTCCTCGGTGGGCAGGTCCTTGAGCGAATGGACGACGAGGTCGACATCTCCCGCGGCCAGAACCCGCTGCAGCTCCTTGGTGAAGAAACCGCTGCCCGAGAGCTCGTGCAGCGCCGTCGTGCGGTCGCGATCGCCGGCGGTCTTGACGATGGTAAAGACCGCCTCGACCCCGTGCCGCTGGCTCAGCAGCGCGCCGACGTGGTGCGCCTGCCACAGGGCCAGGTCCGAGCCCCGGGTGCCGATCCGCACCACGCTCGTCATCGCCCGGCATTGTCGATCGCGCCCACCGACCGGTCAAGCGGACCCCTACGCTCGGCCGGAACTGGTGCCCAAGCCGGCGCGATGGCCTACCATGGCGCGCGTGAACGAGACGAGTCGAGGGAACGACTGGCAGTGCGCAGCAACATGCACCCGGGGCCTCGAAGAGGTATTGGCCGGCGAGCTTGCTGGACTTGGCGTCGCCGCTTCCGAGGTGGGCCGCGGGGCGGTGCGCTTTCGCGCCGACCTGACGACGCTGCTGCGCGCGAACGTGCGCCTGAGAACGGCGATGCGGGTGCTCGTCGAGCTCGCCGAGGGTCCAGCCGGGTCGCGAGAGGAGCTCTATGGCCTCGCCGGTACGATTCGCTGGGAGCAGTGGATAGCGCGCGGCCAGACCTTCGCGGTGACGGTGGCCGGGCAGGGGAGTGCCTTCTCGAACACCTCTTTTGCGGCGCTCATCGTTAAGGACGCTCTCGTCGATCGGCTACGCGACCGGCTCGGCTGGCGCCCCGACGTGGATCGCGGCGACCCCGACGTTCGTGTCTGGGTCCACCTTGCCGGGGAAAGAGCCGCGGTCGGAGTGGACAGTACCGGCGAGCCGCTGTCGCACCGGGGCTACCGCCCGCGGGGCGGTCCCGCCCCGCTCGCCGAGACCCTCGCGGCGGGAATCCTGATTCTCGCGGGGTACGACGGCACCGTGCCGCTGCTCGACCCGATGTGTGGGACCGGAACGCTGGCCGTCGAGGCGGCACTGATCGCGACCGGGACCGCGCCGGGGGTGCGCCGCAGCTTCGCCTGTGAGCGGTGGCACTTTCTCCCCGCCGGTGCTGTCGCCGAGGAGCGAGCCGCGGCCACGGCCAACGTGACACCGGCCCGGAGCGCCATCGTGGGCCGCGACATTGATCCGCGGGCCGTCGCCGCTGCTCGCGCCAACGCACGTGCGGCCGGGGTCGCCGACGCCGTCACCGTCGAGCGCGGAGACGTTCGCGAGCTCGCCGTGGCCGGCGCCGGCACGCTGATCATCGCAAATCCCCCGTACGGGCAGCGCCTGGGCGCTGGCGAGGACCTGGGCCGCCTGTATCACGACCTCGGCGAGGCGCTCCGGAGAGGTGCGCGGGGCTGCACGGCATGGCTCCTGGTTGGCGACCGCGAGCTGATCAAGGCGATTCACCTGCGGCCGAGCCGGCGGATCGTCCTGTTCAACGGTCCGATCGAGTGCCGCCTGGTGCGCTACGATATCCACGACGACGCCGCGCCCGCGGGCGAGCCCGACCTCACGCCATGACGCCACGAGTTGCCGCTCTTGTCCCCACCTACAACTGCTCTGGCCGGATCGGTCCGGTTGTGGCGGCCACGCGCGTGCATGTGCCCGCGGTGCTCGTCGTCGACGATGGCTCGACCGACGGCACGGCAACTGAAGCACAGCGCGCCGGCGCCCGAGTGGTGGTCCACCACAGCAACCAGGGAAAGGCAGCCGCGCTTCGCTCCGGGCTCGCGGTCCTGCTCGGCGAGGATTGCACTCACGTGCTGATGCTCGACGGCGATGGGCAGCACAACCCGGCGGACATTCCGGGCTTTCTCGCCGCCGGAGCGGAAGCGGACCTCGTCCTCGGCAACCGGCTGTGGAACCCGGCGGCGATCCCCAGCCGCCGGCGGTGGACGAACTTCATCGGCTCGCGTGCGCTCGAGATCATGACCGGGTTCCCGGTAGAGGACTCGCAGTGCGGCTTCCGGCTCGTGTCGACAGCGCTGCTGCGGCGCATGCCTCTGTTGGCCCGGCGTTACGCCGTTGACACGGAGATTCTGGTTCGTGCCGGCAAGATGCGGGCGCGATTCGCCCACGTGCCGGTCCAGGTGATCTACGACGGCGCCGTCTCTCACTACCGGCCACTCGCCGACACCATCCACATCGTCCTGTCGGCGGGGCGTTTCAAGGTCGACGAGGGCGACCTGCGGAGCGACCCGGGGCCGGCGGCCTGGCGTGCCCGCGTGAGGGCGCCCGAGGTGCTCGAGCCGGGGCCGGATCCGCCAGGCTGCCGATAGGGTCGTCCTGGGAGCGCTTGCCGCAAGCGGCGGAGGCGGCTAGCATCTCTGGCCGTGGGTAGCGCCTTCCCCCCCCGGCGGCCGGGAGCCGGTTTGCCAAAGCCGACCGCGATCGTCAGCGGAGGTTCACGCGGCATCGGGCGGGCGATCGTCGAAGAGCTCGCCGGGCGCGGATATCGGGTTCACTTCCTCTATCGTTCGCGCGACGACGCTGCGGCCGAGGTGGTAGCGGCGGTAGCGGACCGTGGCGGCCACGCCTGGGCCCACCGGTGCGACATCACGGATGCAGCGGCGGTCGAGGAGCTCGTCGATGCTATCAGAGACGAGCCGATCTACGCGCTTGTCAACAGCGCTGCGGTGCTTCGGGACGGGCACTTTCTGCTCATGGACGAGGCGCGATGGGCCGCTGTCGTCGACACCGTCCTCGGCGGCACCTACCGGCTGACTCGCGGCCTGCTGCGGGCGATGCTCCTGCGCGACGCCGGGCGCGTGGTCAACGTCGGCTCCCTCTCCGGCGTGCTTGGGCGCGCCGGGCAGGCCAACTACTCCGCTGCCAAGGGCGCCATACTCGCTTTCACCAAGGCGCTGGCGCGCGAGGTCGGCCAACATGGGGTGACGGTCAACGCGGTAGTGCCGGGTTGGATCGAGACCGAGTTGCTCGCGGCTCTGCCGGCTGCACGCCGCGCGCAGGCTCTCGCCCAGGTGCCGGCGGGACGCTTCGGGCGGCCGGAGGAAGTGGCGCGCGTCGTCGCCTTCCTGCTCGATCCCGCCGCCGCCTACATCACCGGCGCCACCATCAGGGTAGACGGCGGTCTGGGGGCCTGATCTCTGCGCCCACCCAGCCAGCCGACAGCCTGCAGATGACAGCCAACAGACAGAAGGTCTCTGCGCTCGCGCCGGCGGGCCTGGGCGCCGTGAGCTGCCGGCTGTTAGCTGGTATCCTTCCCGGCCGGAGGTCCTCATGGGCGGCATCTTCAAGGCATACGACGTACGTGGCGTTTACCCGTCCGAGATCGACGAGGGCATCGCGTACGCGATCGGCTATCACCTGCGGGGGATTCTCGAGGCGGAGGACCTGGCGTGCGGCGAGCGGGTCGTGGTGAGCCACGACATGCGCGCCTCATCGCTGCCGCTGTCGGCAGCGCTGTGCGACGGCCTGCGCACAGCCGGTCTTGGGGTGGTGCACATCGGGCTGGCCACTACACCGATGAACTACTTCGCGATCGGATCGCTCGGAACGGCGGGCGGAATCCAGGTGACGGCGAGCCACAACCCGGCCAGGTACAACGGCCTCAAGTTCAGCCGGCGGAACGCCATTCCGGTATCCAGCGAGACCGGCATCGGCCGGCTCGAGGCGCTGGTGCAAACGCAGGCTGTGCCCGCGTCCGAGCCACGCGCGGCAATCGAGCACCGCGACATTACCGCCGCCTACGCTGCCCACGTGCTCTCGTTCGTCAAGCAGCGCGAGCCGCGCCTCAAGGTGGCCGTCGACGTCGCCAACGGCATGGCCACGCTCTACCGGGACCTCCTCGGCCAGCTCAACATCGACCTGGTGCCGCTGTTCTTCGGGCTCGATGGCACGTTCCCCAACCACGAGGCCAATCCGCTCAAGCCCGAGAACCTGCGCGCCGTCCAGAAGGCGGTCCGCGAGCACTGCTGCGACTTCGGCGTCGCGTTCGACGGCGATGCCGACCGCGCGATCTTCGTCGACGACTGCGCCGGCATCGTCGGCGCCGATCTCGTCACGGCGCTGCTCGCCGGTCCGATACTCGAGCGCTTTCCGGGAACGCCGATCGTCTACGACGTGCGGTCATCGCGCGCCACCCGCGAGGCCATCGAGAAAGCGGGCGGGGTGCCGATGCGCGAGCGCGTCGGCCACTCCTTCATGAAGGCGACGATGCGGCGGGTCGGCAGTCCCTTCGGTGGTGAGCTGGCCGGGCACTTCTACTACCGCGAGAACTTCTTCGCCGACTCCGCAATAATCACCGTGATCGAGCTGCTCAACTTGCTGCGGCGGCAGCGGAAGCCGCTGGCCGGGATGCTGGCGTCGCTGCGCACCTACGTCTCGACCGGTGAGATCAACTTCCACGTCGAGGACAAGGAAGGGATGATCCGTCGGCTGGCTGGAACCTTCGCCGACGGCTCGATCGACTACCTCGACGGCATCACCGTCGAGTACCCGCGCTGGTGGTTCAACGTTCGTCCCTCCAACACGGAACCACTGCTGCGCCTCGTGCTCGAAGGGGCGGACGCCGAGACGATGGCCGCGGCGAAGGCCAGACTGCTCGCTATCCTTGGTGAGCCTGAGGGATCGGAGTGACCGCGGAAAGGACCTCCGATTCGCCGGCAAGCACTCGATAGACGCCGCTCGAACCCTCCTGCGCGTCGACACCGACGCTGGCGACCACCTCGATGAGGGCTTCCACCACGACTGGATCGAACTGCTTTCCGGCCTCGCTGCGGAGCTCCCGTATAGCGTTCTCGAGTGGCCGTCCGGTGGAGTAGGGCCGGTCCATGATCATGGCGTCGAGAGCGTCGACTGCCAGGATCACGCGCGATTCGAGCGGGATCTCCTCGCCGCGCAGGCCGCGCGGGTAGCCGGAGCCGTCAAAGTGCTCGTGCGCGCAGCGGATGATCTCGGCGGCCCGCTCGAGCTTGCCGATGCGCTCGACGATAAGTGCCCCGACCTCCGGGTGCGCGAGGATCTGCTCGCGCTCGTCCATTTCGAGCGGCCCGGACTTGTTGAGAATCTCGTTCGAGATGGCGATCTTGCCGATGTCATGCAGGATCGCGGCGACCGAAAGGACGAAGCGCTGATGTGAGGAGAAGCGCACCCAGCCCCGCCTCTCGAGTACCTCGACGGTGGCGAGCGTGAGACGTTCGACGCGCTCGATGTGGGCGCGGGTGTAGTGCGATTTGGCCTCGACGACCTCGGCGAGCGTGGAGATGACCCCGAGGTATGTGCTGCGGATCTCGTCGGCCATGCGGTTGAACTCACGCATGAGAGCGCCAAGCTCGTCGTTCCGGGTGGTGGGGAGCCGCACCATGAGGTGGCCGCGCGCCATGGCGCTGGTCCCCTCCAGCAGCGCCCGGAGGGGTAACAGCAGCCGCGATGCCAGGCCGCTGCCGAGCCCCAGCGCCGCCAGCGTGCCGGCGGCGAGGACGAGGAACCACGCGCGGAGCCCGACCAGGAGGCTCCGGCCGCTCGGAGTTGGAGAGGCCATCAAGGCGAGCGCCAGGCCGGAACCGTCATCGAGCTGGATCACGTCCCGCCGCGCGACGAGTGGCTTGAACATCGACGAGAACGGCCCTCTGGGCAGGTACGCGGTGAGAGCCGAGAGATTGGCGTCTGGACCCGTTGGCGATTCCGGCCAACCCGCGAGGAGGCGCCCCTCGTTCTCCAGAGCGCCGACAACACGTGACGGTAGAATGTCCTCCATCAGAGCGCCGTCGAGCGGCTCGGTGACGACCACCCAGCGCCGCTCCTTCTCGCCGCTGCCGGGGACGGCAGCGCAGAGCTGAAGCGAAGGGCTTCGGCCGGGGCCGGACTGTATCCAGATCGCCGAGCGACCGTCGGCCACCTGAGCCGCGATCCGCGGGTTGGTGGGGAGCCATGTTGTTGCGAGGCCGGGAGCGGCGCCCCTTTCCCAGCGGTAGGCATCCACCTCTTTCTGCAAGCCCGAGAAGACGGCGACCCGGACAAGCTGGTGCACCTGGAGCAGCTCATGAAGCCTCGCCAGCGTGTCGACATCGCGGCCGAGCGGTCCCGAGTTGGCAGCGAAGATCGCAAGCTCGTCGCGCCCCTGCTTCAGCTCGGTCAGCCGCTGGGCAAGCAGGTGCTCGGCGGCGCCGAGCGAGGCATTGAGTGTGTCGTGCTCGAGGTTGCGTGTCCCGCTCAGCATGAGCATCAGGTTCACCGCGCCGATGATCGCCGCCGCGGCGAGGATCGAGCCGAGATGGGAGATGACGAGCTGGCCCCGGAGCCTCACGAGCGGCCTCCGAGGAGCCTGCGCTCGAGGTCCGCGCGCGACGGCGGTCGGGCTTGCGCGCGGAGGCGCTGGAGACGATCACCGACGCGCTGGAAGCCTTCGCTCCAGTTGGCCGACGGCGGGAACGCCTGACCGCCCTCGAGGGCCCGCAGGAACCCGACCGTCCCGGCCGCCGTCATCGCGCGCTTTGTCTGGTACGAGGAGAGCAGAACCGGGAGACGACGCGTGCTGCGGTTGAGCCGTTCGTTCGCCTGCTCCTCGAGGAGGCTGGCGCCGGCCTCGAGCGCCAGGTCGGTCCAGCGGGACTCGCGCAGCGCCGCCACGCACTCGTATCCGACGAGCGCGCGCGCCGGATGCGTCGAGTCCGCGAACGGCGGGATCGGCATCACGGCGAACGGTCGCCCGGTTGCCTCGAGCGCCTCCAGCAGCCAGGGTCCGGCCACGAAACTGGCGAGCTTCCCTTCGCTGAAGAGCTGGAGCTGGAGAGACTCGTTGTCGTCTCCGCGGCAGGCGTTCCAGGCGCCCGGCAGCCGCCAGAGCCCGTCGAGGTGTCCGAGCACGGTGAGCAGTGCGTCGTCCCGCCAAACGAAATTGCCGTCGCGGTCGAGGAGCGAGCCCTGGAACGACGAGACGAGAGGAGTGAGGTGGCTGGGGTTGAGGACATTGAAGGCAAACGGCAGCACGCCGGCCGGGAGTGGTGCCGCCAGCAGCTCATCCATGGTCCGCGGCGGCGACGGAAACCGGTCGGGGTCGTAAACGAGTGCAAGCACCTCAGCGCTAACCGGGTAGGCGAGCACTTTGTCGTGATCACTGACTGCGAGAAGAGCCTGACGCACGAGGTGCTGCTCCAACGCATCAACGCGCGACACCGGCAGCTCGCAGATCAGGTCGCGTTCGAAGAGCTGGCCGAGCCAGTCGTTCGGGACGACCACGAGATCGAGCAGGCTCTCCCCGCGAGCCGGCTGGCTACGCATCAGATAGTCGGCCAGACCTGCAGGGCTGAACGGTCGCAGCTCCATGGTGACGGGACCCAGCTCCTGCGCGACGCGAATCAGCTCCTGGTTCAGGGTCTCGGCGCTGTGGCCGATCCAGGTGGTGCCGACCACCAACTCGGCGGGTCGATCAGGGTTTTCCCGACACGAGGCCGCCAAGAGCGTAAGCAGAGAGAGGGCGAAAAGCACCAGCCCCGGCAAGGCGCACGGTGAACGGCCTAGGCCAAAGCCGCGAAGGCAGTGGGAAGGAGCGGCGCCACCTGCGGTTCTACCCGGTCTCACGCCCGTCGAGTCTAGCAAACCCGGGCAACGCCGCTGCCGCCACTACGCGATAGCATTGAGCGAGGCGGCGCTGCGGCTTCTCGATAGCCGGCGTCGGGCGATGACCGCCGGCCGGCAGGGCGACAGTGCGTGAAGAGGAGGGCGCCGCCGCCGGCCCTCTTGCGCTCTGCCGGCGACGCCGTACACTTCGCTCAAATGATGGTGCCTGCCCCCGCCACCTCGCCGCGTGAGTTCGGTCTGGCCCTACGTGCTGCGCGCGAGAAGAGAGGTGTGCCGCTCGACTTGATCGCCGAGCGGACCAAGATCGCTCGCCGAGTTCTCGAGCTGCTCGAGGCTGGCGAGTTTGCCAAACTGCCGAATCGCGTGTTCGTTCGCCTGTTCCTCCAGCAGTACCTCACCATCATCGGAGAGCATCAGCAGGACTGGGCTGCCTCGTTCGAGGCCACCTGGCAGCGCTTCGAAGACGCGAGCCAGCCGTGGGAGATCGCAACGCCAACCCCTTCCCGCGGAGCGCGCCTGCTGCCGTGGCTCATCGGGTCGGTTGTCGTCGTCGGTGGCCTGGCCGCGGTGGTGCTGGTCGAGCGGCAGCACAACAGGGAACAGGGGGTTGTGGCAGTCCCGACCCCGGCGATCACTCGGTCGAGCCCCGTGCCGACATCCGCGGTTCCCGCCGAGGCCGTGCCGCCACCGCTGCCGACCAGCGCGCCGGTCGACCTCCAGACGCTCGCGCTTCGCGCCAACAATCGGCCATGCTGGGTCGAGGTCCACATTGCGGGGGAGCGCTCCGAATCGCGGTTGCTCGCCACGGACGCGATGTGGCGCCTTCCGGCTGCGGGTCGTGCGGTGGACCTCGTCGTCGGTGACGGCGGCGCGCTGCAGATCGAGTACCTGGGAGAGCGCAGGGAGCGGGCCGGGGCCGACGGCGAGGTGGTCCATCTGCGGCTCGGGCCGGCGCCCGTCTCCGCGGGGCCGACACAGTGACCGCCGACGAAGCCAAGGTCTCGTCTGTCTCTGATCTGATCGTCGGCATCCGCGCGGGGCTCGTGCCGAGGGCGATTCGGCTCTTCGCTGCCCAAGGGCTTCTTCCGGTCAGCCGAGAGGAGCTCATCCGGATCCTCGTACTGCTTGCTGCCGAGTCCGATGTCGAGATCGCCGAGTCGGCGCGGGCAACCCTGGGAACGTTCACCGTCGATCACCTACTGGCGGTCATGCAGCTTCCCGACCTCGAGCCCGTCGAGGTCGACCTCCTGGCGCGCGCGGCGCCGTCCGAGGTGCTCTGGGAGGCGATGATCCGCCACCCGAGAACGGCGAACGAGACGCTGCGCTGGCTGGCACTCACGGCGCCGGCGCGCACACTGGACGCCATCGTCACCAACCAGACTCGTCTCCTCGGGTGTCTCGAGATCCTCCAGGACTTGCGCGGCAACCCGCAGGTCACTCAGGACGTGCTGCGCCGAGCCCACGAGTTCGAGGAGGAGTTTCTCAAGAAGGCGGCGCTGTGGGCCAGTGCTGCGGAGCCGGAGCCGGAGCTGCCTGCCGGTCCGTCGATCGAGGAGGCGCTTGCCGCGCTGAAGGCGATCGGGATGAACCTCCCCGGCGCCGAAGTGCGGGCGGTGCCCCTCGCGGTACCCGATCCGGAGACGGCCACGGAGATTGCCGACGCCTTCCTGAGGTTATCCCAGCTCAACACCTACCAGCGCATCATGCGAGCCCTCAAGGGCACCCGCGAGGAGAGGCTGATCCTTGTGCGTGATCGCAACCTGCTCATCGTCCGAGCGGTGATGATGAGCCCGAAGCTCACCGACGCCGAGGTCGAGAAGATCGCGGGGATGCGCTCGGCGTGCGACGAGGCGTTGCGCATGATCGGCACGCAACGGCGATGGTTGCGCCGCTACGGTACGATCCGCGCGCTGGCGTTCAACCCGAAAACGCCGATCGGGATCGCGTTACAGGTGATCCGGCGCCTGACTCACAAGGATCTAGGTATGATGGCGAAAGACAGGGGAGTTTCCGAGGCGGTGCGCCGCGTTGCACGAGAGGCGTGGAGCCGCAGAATATGAACGTGAGTTACCATGTTCTCTGTCGGCAGGTACTAGCTTGATGGCAGGGCAACGGACCTACTACGAGATCCTCGGGCTCGACCCGCAGGCGAGCGCAGACGACGTGCGCGCGGCGTTTCGCCGCTTGGCGCGCGAGCGGCATCCGGACCGTTTCAACCCTGGCGACCGGTCCACGGCCGAGCGCGAGTTTCAGGCGATCACCGAGGCCTACAACGTGCTCTCCGATCCTGATCGGCGGGCGCGACACGACCAGGGTCTGGCGAGCCTCACGCGTCCCAATCTCGCCAACCCGCGAGAGGTTGCGCGGGCGCTCGCCGCCAAGGCCGTGGGCCTGATGAAGCTCGGCGAGCACGCGCAGGCGGGCGAGCTCCTTGCTCAGGCGGTCGCCCACGATCCGAAGAACGCTCGTGCCCGACATCTCTACGGGTTGTTCCTCGCGCAACACGGCGGGCGGCTAGACGAGGGGCTCCGCCATCTCGACCAGGCAACCAAGCTGGATCCCGTGAACGTGCGGCTTCTCCTCGATGCATCGCGGTTCTTCGCCATGGCGCGGATGTTTGCGCGAGCGATGAGGTATGCGCAATCGGCGGCGGAGCTGTCGCCCGGGGACCCGGCGGTAGAATTGTGGCTGCGGCAGCTCCACGAGACTGCGGCGCGCGGTGAGGGGGCGAGGAAGTGACGGAGGAGCGGACCCGCGGCGAGGTGAAGATCGAAGCGTTCGGTTTGAGCGATCGCGGCCTGCGTCGCCATCACAATGAGGATTCCTATCTGCTGCGTGAGGACCTCGGACTCGCCATGGTTGCCGACGGCATGGGCGGTCACGCCGCCGGCGAGGTGGCGTCCGACCTCGCGGTCAAGGAGGTCGAGCGCATCGTCGACACGAGCAGGAGCTTCGACGATGCCACCTGGCCCGAGCACTGGGACAGGCGAATTTCGGCAAACGCGAACCGCCTGATGTCGGCGGTTCTCTCGGCCCATCGCAGCGTTACGGGTGCGGTGGAGGGGAACCTCGGTCTCCGCGGCATGGGCGCGACCGTGGTTGCGACCTTGCTCGACTCGGCGACCGGTACGCTGACGATCGCCCACGTCGGGGACAGTCGCGCTTACACGTTCCGCGACGGCGAGCTCGTTCTGCTCACCTCGGACCACTCCTGGGTCCACGAGCAGGTTATCGCCGGGCTGCTGACCGAGGATGCCGCCCGCAACCACCCGCTGAAGAACGTCGTCACCCGCGCCCTCGGGGGGGCTCAGGAGCCGCTGGTCGACGTTCGCGAGGAGCCGACACGGCCTGGCGATGTGGTGCTGCTGTGCTCGGACGGTCTCAACACGATGCTCGAGGACGGCGAGATCGAGGATTGCCTGCAGCGCGAGCGGGTCCTGTCGACTGCCGCCAACGAGCTCGTCCTGGAGGCCAACCGTCGGGGCGGCGTCGACAACGTCACCGTGATCCTGATTCGCGTGGTGTCTTGACAGCTCCCCATCGCGGCACGTATCGTTGCTCCATGGGTAGGTGCGTGCCTGTTCTTGCCCTGCTGGCGTCGCTTGCGACCGCCGGAGAGGGCGCGGAGGTTTCAACCCGGACTCCGTGCCGGGGCGCGGAGCGACTGGGCGCCCTGACCTATCTGACCGACGGATCGGCGGGAGCCGCGGCCAGCGTGGTTGCCTGTGAACAGGCCGAGGAGGTCCTCGTCGAGCACGGCTGGCGGCTGCCTCACGCCATCGTACGCATCGAGGCCAACCCGTTCGACGCCACCGCCAGACCGGCCGAGATCGCGCTCTCGTCGGCAGCCACCCCGGCGGACAACGCCTTCGCGCTGACGGAAAAGCTGGTCCTGCTGTCGTTGGCTTCATCGGCCGGCGTTGCGCCCGTGGAATCGATGGCGCGGACGGTCGCTGTTCATCTGGCTGTGCCTTCCGCCGCCGGCTTGGCGACCGTTGAGGACGAGTGGCTCGCCAAGGTAGGGCGGGGCGATGTCCTTACGACCGTGCTGCCTGAGCTGCTGTGGCGTAACGGCGGCGATCGGGCGCTACGGGCCGCCGTCACCGGACGGTGGCCGGATGCGGCGCTCGTTGCGTTGCGCGACCACGGCTGCGAGGACCCGCTGGACGCTGCCGGTGAGCTCGTGCTGGCGGCTCTCCTCCGGCCTGCCTTGCTCGGTTTCGGCGCCCGACCACTGGCTCCCGCGACGCTATCTGCGGCGACCCGAAGCTCGGACGTCTCGTTGTCGTCGCCCGGCGCGAGATTCCTCGTGCTTCCGACCGGGGCCGGCGCTCTCGGCGTCGAGCCGTTGCGCAGCGACGAAGGGGCAGCGGCATGGCTTGCCGTGCGCTACTCTCTCACCGGGGACTACGACGTCATCAGGCTCAACGAGGCCCACGAGCTCGCGGTCCCGCTGCAGGGAGTGGAGTGGGCGGCCGTGGTCGTCGTGAGCCTCGCTCCAAGCGCACATGTCTCCCTCAACCTGCGCGTGATCAGCGACTTTCCCCAGCAGCTTGCCCGCTGGGACTTTGTCGCCACGTCGGGCGCCGCGAGCCTGGCATGGGAGACCGAGCGCCACCGCGGCCTTGCCGCCTACGTCGTCGAGGCGCTCTCCCGCTCTTCAGATGGCGCCTGGTCAGTTGCCAAGCGGGTTCTCGTCCCAGTCGCCGACGACGGCGAGGAGCCCTACGGGTACGCCTTCGTCGATCCCGAGGGCGACAATATTGCGGCGTACCGCTTGCTTGCGCTGACGGAGGAAGGTCTTCTCGGGGAGGTCTCGACCTTCCCAGTCCCACCCGACTAATTCCCTCGATCCCCCCTGACCAGGAGGATGACGCGACGCCGGTGGAGAATCCTCTTGCTCTCCACCATCGGAGGGCGCAGCTCCGGGGGGATCTTGCGCAGGTCGTTCTCCTCGATGACCACCAGTCGGCCTCCCGCAAGGGCCTGGCGCAGCGCTGCCGGAGTCGAAAGCACCGCGAACTGACGATCGGCGTACAGGCTCAGGCCGGGGTAGCGATCCTCATAAACGAGCCCGGTGTCGCGACCGGGCTCGAGCTCGGCGACGGTCCTGGCAACCACGTACACGCTCACGAACGGATCGAGCACCTTGGTGGCGACCGGCAGCGTCACGGCGGCGAACGCCACTCCGGCTGCAATAAGCGATGCGACCGCTCGGCTGTCGATCTCGGCGGACCGCGCTGCCAGCACCGCCGCCGCGAGCGCCGGAATCGCCATCGCTGCCCCGCCGGCCGGAACGAGCCAGGGCTCTGTCGCCATTTCAGCGCGAAAGTACGGTGACACCGCAAAGCCGATGCCAACGAGGCCCGTCAGCACAGCGCCCACGGCCAGAGCAGGGCGCACCCCGCGCAGGCTGCGCACCAGAGCATCGGCCGCGAGCAGGGCGGCCGCCGGGAAGATCGGCAGGAGGTAGAGGATCAGCTTCCCTGAGATCGCGGAAAACAGGAGCACGAGGGTGACGATCGACGCTGCGAGGAACGTAGGGGCGTCGTGGTGTCGCCGCCGCCATGCGTGGGCCGCAGCGACGATGATCACCGGCGACCACGGCAGTCCCGTGAACGGGTAGGTGACCAGGTGGAAGTAGAACGGCTGGGGGTGAGCGAATGGGTTGGCCACAACCCGATCCGCCGTCTGCCGAATGAGGATATCCTGCAGGTACCCGCTGCCGCCGGCAAAGGCGGCGGGCACCAGCCAGATCGCGACGGCGGCGAGCGCCATCAGCGGCCCCCAGCCGAGCAGGACGGGTCTGAGAGTGACCACGCGCCGATGGATAGCCCACATCGCGAGCGCCACGAGCAGCGGCAAGGCCAGGGCCACGGGGCCCTTGGTCAGCACGCCGGCTGTGACGCAGGCCCAGAAGGCGAGGTGGGTGCGCAGGCCGTTCTCGGTCGTGCCGCCCACGCCGAGCAAGCGCGCGAGGTGGTACAGCGCCAGGGTGTGAGACAAGGTCAGGAGCATGTCCATCCGCCCGCCGAGCGCAAAGGCAATGGCGAGCGGCGAGGACGCCAATAGCGCGCCGGCGAGCATGCCGGTTCGTCGTTCGAGGCCGAGTTGCTCAGCCAGCCGGGGCAGCAGCAGGACGAGACCGAGGAACGCCACCAGCGATGGAATGACCGCTGCTGGCGTCCACCCCGCACCGCAGGCTCGCAGCGCGCCCTGGACCCAGAAGTACAGAGGGGGTTTGTGGGGGTAGGGCTCACCATAGAGCAGCGGCACGAGCATCTGCCGGGAAGCAAGCATTTCGCGGGTGACCTCGGCGTAGCGCGACTCGTCCGGGTCCCAGAGGTGGCGAAACGGCACGGTCAACGCGGCGCCCACAAGGACGGCCACCACCGTGACGAGCTGCAGCGACCGCTCTCTGCTCAACACCGCCCTCCGCAATACAATGGGTTCGATGCTCTACCCGCGCCGGCATTATGGCATCGCAGCGGCGGCCGCATTCCTGGTCGTGGCCACGATGGCGTTCGCCCTCTGGTGGCGGTCGCCGCGTGCCGATCTTTCGCCGTGGCTAGCCGGCCCTCCGCCGGCCGGGTGGGCGTCGCGGGTGCGCCAGGAGGAGAAATGGCGAGCCGAGGGCGTCCAGCGCCATGTTGACCATGAGTACCGGCCGCTTGCGGCGATCTCGATCGAGCTTCAGCTCGCCGTACTGGTGAGCGAGGACATCGACTTCTTCGGGCACGGCGCGCTCGACGTCCGCGCGCTTTGGCAGGCCATCGACGAGTGGCGGCACGGCGGGCGGCTGCGCGGCGCTTCGACGATCACTCAGCAGCTCGCCAAGACGCTGTTCCTCTCGCCGGAGCGCAGCCTGCGGCGCAAGCTCGAGGAGATCCGATTGGCCTGGTGGCTCGAGCACGACCTCGGAAAGCCGCGAATCCTCGAGCTCTATCTCAATGTTGTCGAGTTCGGACCGGGAGCGCTGGGCGCCCAGGCGGCCGCGCGCCGGTACTTCGCTGTAGACGCCGGCGACCTCACCCCCGGGCAGGCCGCAGGACTGGCGGCGGCCATCCCGTCGCCGGGACGCGACAACGCGGCCACGGCCACGCGCCGATGGGCGACCCGGCGCTCCCTCATCCTCGGGCGGATGCGCCGCGCCATCTGGCTCCGTCATCGGCTGGAGAGGATGCCGGGGGCGGTGGGGAGAGAAGCCGGGTAGCACGCTCCCCGGAGACGCCGCCCCTTGTCAATCGGCAGGGAGCCAACTACAGTCCTCGGGATGGCTGGAACGCCGACTCCTCCTTTTCTTGCCGCGCTCGAGGACCTCCGGCAGCGCCTCTCTGAAGCGGAGCGCGGCGGAGAGGGGAGGGGAGAGCTCGTCAGGCTCCGGGGGCTCGTCGACGACGAGGCCAGACGTGTGACGTCGGACCTCACGCCGTGGCAGCGGTGCTGCATGGCGCGGCATGTCGAGCGCCCGTACACCCTCGACTTCATTCGCGGTATGTTCACGGACTGGGTGGAGCTCCACGGCGACCGGACCTTCTCCGATGACCCCGCCATCGTGGCGGGGTTGGCCCGTCTGGACGGAGAAAGCGTCGCCGTTGTCGGCCACCAAAAGGGTCGTGACACCCGCGATCGCCTGTACCGCAACTTCGGCCAGCCACGGCCGGAGGGCTATCGCAAGGCTTTGCGGATCATGATGATGGCGGAGAAGTTCGCGATCCCCATCGTCAGCTTTATTGACACGCAGGGGGCCTCCCCCGGCATCGACGCCGAGGAACGCGGCCAGGCCGAGGCGATCGCGCGCAACCTGCGCGAGATGGCAGCGCTCGAGACCCCGATCGTGGTGATCGTTACCGGTGAAGGGGGGTCGGGCGGGGCGCTGGCGATCGGAGTCGGCGATCGGATCATGATGCTCGAGCATTCGATCTACTCGGTGATCTCACCCGAGGGGTGTGCCGCGATCCTCTGGAAAGACCAGGCCGAGGTGCAGCAGGCGGCGAGCGCGCTGCGGCTCACCGCTCAGGACCTGCTTCGGCTGGGAGTCATCGACGAGATCATCCCGGAGCCGCTGGGCGGGGCCCACATGGACCCGGCGCTGGCGATTCGCAACGTAGCGGGTGCGCTGCGCCGCAGCCTGGCTGTGCTTCGCCGGATCAAGCGGGACGAGTTGCCCCGCCGCCGGTTTGCGAAGTTCAGGGCCATGGGCCAGTTCAGCGAGCGGTGACGGCGCAGCTCCGGTTCCTGCGTCGGGTCTCGCTACTCCTTTTGTTGGTGTGGCTTGGGGTGGTGGCGGCGAGCTTCCTTCGCCGCCAGATCGATCGCCGTCCACCAACCGGCAAGGTCGAGATCGACGACGGCAGCGCCGCCGCCGGCGACCAACCGGTTCGCGTTCACAAGGGGTTCGTGTACACCGACACCGTCGGCGTCGAGCCGAACTTTCGCGTGGCGGCAGACCAGACCGTCGAGTTCGCCTCCGGCTGGTTCGAGCTGCGCGACGTGGAGCTCACCCTCTACCACGGCGGCGAGGTCGCGTACGGGCTCACCGCCAAGCGGGCGAGGCTGAACCGGGAGAAGCGCGAGGCGATCGCCACCGGCGACGTGCGGCTGTCGCTCGGGGGCGGGATTGCAGTGAGCGCCGCCGGGTTTTCGCTCAAGGGCGAGGAGCGGCGGCTCGAGAGCGAGGGCCCTGCGACGTTCGCCGGACCCGGCATGGGCGGGCTTGCCGGCGGCGTCGTGTGTCGGCTTGCCGACAACTCGGTCGACCTGATCGGCGGCGTCTCGATCGCGTGGCGCGAAC
>Ga0315287_10002787_pt1 | contig 16681 bp, 28 predicted proteins | sample YL17G11_0_MG_FD_205037 | JGI IMG/M metagenome (GOLD analysis project Ga0315287, IMG submission 205037) | Sediment microbial communities from Yellowstone Lake, YNP, Wyoming, USA - YL17G11_0 | ecosystem: Environmental > Aquatic > Freshwater > Lake > Sediment | place: USA: Wyoming | collected...
GCGAGGTGCGTGAATTTCGTTTGGGCTCGCCCCGCACCGGACATTTGAAAGGCCTGCGGCCGGTCGGATTTTTAAAAGATTTTTTAATTGAAAAAACAGACGGTCTGGAACGCGGCGATGAAATTACTTGCGCCACCTTCGCTTCTGGCGACCGCGTGGAAGTGATTGGCATTTCCAAAGGCCGCGGTTTTGCCGGCGTGGTCAAGCGCCATCATTTTGCCGGCGGTCCGGCTTCGCACGGCCACAAAGACAATCTGCGCGCACCGGGTTCAATCGGCGCCGGCGGCGTTCAGCGCGTTTTTAAAGGTATGCGCATGGCCGGCCGAATGGGCGGCGAGCGCGTCACGGTTAAAAATTTGGAAATCATCGAGGTTCATCCCGAGGCCAACGAATTGCTGGTTAAGGGCGCTCTGCCCGGCGGACGCAACGGCTTTTTGATGATAATCGGTGAAGGCGATTTGAAAGTGAATAAAGCGGCGGCGCCGACAATTGAAGAACCGAAGATTGAAGCCGTCCCGTCATCGGACGGGATTCAAGCGGAAAATGAAGAGAAAAAAGATTAGCTATGAAAATAAAAGTTTACAATTTAGAAGCCAAAGAAATCGGCGAAATGGAATTGGACGACGCCGTTTTCGGCGTGGCGCCGAAGCCGGTGGTGGTGCATCAGGTTTTTGTCGCGCAAGCGGCAAACCAGCGCCAGCCCTGGGCCGACACCAAGACGAAAGGCGAAGTTCGCGGAGGCGGCCGCAAGCCCTGGGCCCAGAAAGGCACGGGTCGGGCGCGCCACGGCTCAATTCGTTCACCGATTTGGAAAGGCGGCGGCGTCACTTTTGGCCCGCTTTCAATCCGCAATTATAAAGCCAAAGTCAACCGCGGGACGCGGCGTTTGGCGACGCGCATGTGTTTGTCTGACAAGGCCAAAAATGGCACGCTGTTGGCGATTGATAATTTCGCTTTTGAAAATCCGAAAACAAAAATTTTCGCCGTTTTTTTGAAAAAATTGTCGGCCAAGGCAAAATCTTTTTTGGTCGTGACAGCCGAAAAAGACGAAATGGTTTTGCGCATGACTCGCAATTTGCCGGGCGTGAGAACGACTCGGGCGGCGGATTTGAACGTGACTGATTTGCTTTCCCGCCAGGTTATGGTCGCGGACAAGGCGGCCATCGCCAAGGCGACGGATGTTTTGAAAAAGAAATAATTTTTTATGAGCTTTTTTGACCGCTGGCAGAAAAAAGATAAACTGCTGGAAAAAAAGGGAACGGAAAAGAAAGAAAAACAAGCCGCTGCCAAAGCTGTGAAGCAGACAAAGGCGGCCGATGTTTCGTTGCCCCCGCAGGCGGCTAAAATGCCGCGCAAAGCCAGTCGTTTGGCCAGCCGGATAATTTTACGTCCGGTCGTGACTGAAAAGACGGCTATTTTGGAAAGCCGCGGTCAGTATACTTTTCGCGTGACCAAAAAAACGAATAAGGAACAAATCAAGCGCGCCGTTTCTGAACTTTACGGGGTTAAGCCGTTGGCGGTGAGAATCGTTAATGTTCAGGGCAAGCAAGTGCGTTTCGGCCGTTTTCAGGGCCGGCGTCAGGATTTCAAAAAAGCGATTATTATTTTGAAAAAGGGCGAGTCAATTGCCGTCCACGAAGGCGTCTAGAATGTTGTAAATGTTGAGGATGATGAAGTTGATAAAAGTGATAGAAAAGATATAAATTTTCTCAATATCATTTTCATCAAGCGAGCGTAGCGAGCGATTCATCAAGCGTAGCGATACATCATTTTGAACAAGTAGCATTTATGCCGATTACCAAATACAAACCAACCAGTCCGGGGCGCCGTCAATCCAGTGTTGACGCTTTTCAGGACATCACAAAAAAGGACCCGGAAAAATCCCTGATTCGTATTTTGCGTCCACAATCTGGCCGCAATAATCAGGGCGTGATGACCGTGCGCCATCAGGCCGGCGGAGCGAAAAAGTTTTATCGGATGGTAGATTTTATTCAGCGCAAATTTAATTTACCGGCCGATGTGCTGGCGATTGAATACGACCCGAGTCGCGGACCGCGCATTGCTTTGATAAAATATGCTGACGGGACAAAGTCATACATTCTTTGTCCGGAAGGATTGAAAGTCGGCGCGCGCGTTGTTTCTTCGGATGGCTCGATTGAAGCAGTGACTGGCAATCGTTTGCCTCTGCGCCACATCCCGATTGGTTTGTTTGTTTATAACATTGAATTGACTCCTGGCAAGGGCGGTCAGCTTGTGCGCGGCGCCGGTTTGTCGGCCCAGCTGGTCAGTATTGAAGGCGATTACGCGCTGGTTCGTTTGCCTTCAGGTGAAATTCGCAAGGTTTTGTGCGATTGCGCAGCTTCGGTAGGTTTGCTCGGCAATGCTGATCGCCGCTTGATTCGCTGGGGCAAGGCCGGACGGATGCGCCATCGCGGTATCAAACCGAGGGTTAAAGGCAAGAACATGAATCCGGTTGACCATGCCCATGGCGGCGGCGAAGGCCACAGTCCGATCGGCCAGAAGCGCGGCCCGCAGACCGTTTACGGACGGGCTGCCTACGGCGTTCGCACCAGAAAGCCGGGCAAGTGGAGCGACAAATTTGTGGTTAAGTCAAAACGAGATAAATAAAAAATGTGTCATTGCGAGGAGCGAAGAGACGAAGCAATCCCGTTGCTTAAGCAGGGGGATCGCCACGCCCCTTCGGGGCTCGCGATGACACGAAAAAATTATGTCCAGAAGTTTAAAAAAAGGACCATACATAGACCCGCGCCTGCTTGAAAAAATTTCCAAGGCAAAAGCGAGCGGCAAAAAGGCGCCGATAAAAACTTGGTCGCGCGCCTGCACCATTTCTCCGGAAATGGTTGGGCTTAATTTTTCCGTTCATAACGGCAAGGATTTTTTAAATGTTTTTGTTGAAGAGAATATGGTTGGCCATCGCCTTGGGGAATTTTCTCCTACTCGGAAATTTATTCGGCATGGCGGCAAGATGGCCAAAGACGAGGAGTTGAAAGCGTCCGAGACCGCGACCGGCGGCGCTCCGACGGCTGCCGTTCCGGCGAAGAAAGCTGAAGCGAAAAAATAATATGAAAGAAGCCAAAGCGATTTTAAGAAGTTACCGGATGGGCCCGCGCAAAATGCGCTTGCTTGCCGATTTAGTTCGCGGCCGGCGCCTGGTTGACGCCCTAGAGCGTCTTTCGTTGGCCAACAAAAAAGCTGCTCGGGTTTTATTTAAGCTTTTGAAATCAGCCGCGGCCAACGCCAAGAGCGCTCATTCGCTTGAACCGGAAAATTTGCGGGTAAAAACGATTTTCGTTGACGGCGGGGCGGTTCTGAAACGTTGGATGCCGCGCGCCCACGGACGGGCGACGCCGATTCGCGAGCGCACCTCCAGCGTGACCGTTGTTTTGGAAGAAACCGTTACGCCAGAAAAGAAAAAGAAAGAGAAAAAAGAAAAAGCAGCGAAGCCGATAAAAAAATCCGCTAAGAAATAATTTTTTCAATAAGGTTTTAAGAAAAGTATGGGTCACAAAGTCCACCCGACAATTCATCGCACACCCTTTGTATATACATGGGATTCCAAATGGTTTGCCAGAAAAGAGCAGATGCCGTTATATCTGAAACAGGAAATAGGCATCCGCGAACTTTTGGCCGTCAAACTGAAAGAGGCCGGGGTGGACGCGATTAGCATTGAGCGGACGCCTAAAGATGTCGCCATCACGATTTTGGTCGCCAAGCCGGGCGTGGTTATCGGACGGAGCGGCCAGAGTTTGGATATTTTGCGCAAAGAAATTGAGCGGAAATTTTTAAAAGGAAAGCTTAAAGTTAAACTGAACATTCAGCCGGTTCGCAACCCGGCCCTTTCCGCCCAGCTCATCGCCCAAAACGCCGTGTCCGAAATTGAACGCCGCCTGCCTTTTCGCCGCGTGATGAAACAAACCATAGAAAAGGTGATGGCCGCCGGCGCCCAGGGGGTAAAAATCAACATGGCCGGCCGGCTCAACGGCGTGGAAATCGCCCGCCGCGAAACATTGTCCGCCGGAAAAATGTCGCTCATTACCATACGCTCGGATGTGGATTACGCTTTTACCGAAGCCCACACCATTTACGGAAAAATCGGCGTCAAGGTTTGGGTTTATCACGGCCAGACATTCGGCCGGCGCGATAAGTTTGAACAACGGGCCGATAAAACCGAACGGCGCAATAATAAGCGCGATTGGAAATAATCAGTATGCTTTTACCGAAAAAAGTAAAACACAGAAAATGGCATAAGGGACGCCGGCGCGCCGAGGGAGTGGCGACGCGAATGGTTGATTTGGCGTTCGGCGAATACGGGCTGAAGAGTATCGGCTTTGGTTGGGTCAACAGCCGCGAGCTGGAAGCCGCCCGCCGTGTTTTAACCCGCTATGTCCGCCGCGGCGGCAAGATTTGGATTCGCGTTTTTCCGGATAAGCCTGTAACCAAGAAAGGCAACGAGACGCCGATGGGACAGGGCAAGGGTGCGCCCGACCACTATGTCGCCGTGGTAAAACCGGGCACGATTATTTTTGAAATGGGCGGCATCCCGCTGGACACGGCCAAGACGGCGATTGATTTGGCCGCTTATAAAATAGGCGTTAAAAGCAAATTCATAACGAAATAGTATGGATTTTGAAGAAATCAAAACAAAGACGAAGACCGAACTGCTCACCCTGTTGGCTGAAAAAGAGGAAGAGTTGCGCGTTTTGCGTTTCAAACTTCAGAGCCAGCAATTGAAACAGATGCACAAGGTTTCTGAAACGAAAAGAGACATCGCCCGAATTCAAACAATTTTACATAAAAAATAAACGGCTTTGGCTTATATATATGGAAAACAAAATTAAAAAAACCAGTCGTGAATTTATCGGCTTGGCGGCCAGACCCTCGCGGAATAAAACCGTCATGGTTGAGATTATTCTCCGCAAGACACATCCGAAATACAAAAAATCATATCAGACCTCCCGCCTTTATCCGGTGCACGACGAAAAGTCGGTTGTTAAAGAGGGCGACCGCGTTCTGTTTATTGAATGCCGGCCGCTTTCCAAGACCAAGCGCTGGCGGTTGGTCAAGATTTTGGAAAACGCGAAATAATTTTTTATGGTTCAGCACCGCACAATGTTGGTCGTGGCCGACAATACCGGAGCGAAAAAACTCCAGGTTTTAAGAGTGCTCGGCGGATACAAAAAGCGCTATGGCATTATTGGCGATGTCGTCACTTGTTCGGTTAAGGAAGCCGCGCCGCGCGGGTTGGCCCGCAAAGGCGAGGTTGTTCATGTCGTCATTGTCCGCCAAAGAAAGGAAATCCGCCGTTCGGATGGCACTTATTTACGTTTTGATGAAAACGCCGGCGTGATTATTGACCGTACGACCAAAGAACCGCGCGGTTCTCGCATTTTTGGACCGGTCGCCCGCGAATTAAGAGGCCGCGGCTATCAGAAAATTATTTCATTGGCGCCGGAAGTGTTATAAAACGGCGCCACAAGGCGAATTCCTATGAAAATAAAAACTAACGACAAAGTAAAAATACTTTCCGGAAAAGACAAAGATAAAGAAGGAAAAGTTATCCAGGTTTTTCCGGCTGCCGGCCGTTTGGTCGTCGAGGGAATTAATATCATGAAAAAACACATGCGCCCCCGCAAGAGCGGCGACAAAGGCCAGGTGATTGAACTTTTCGCCCCGCTGGCTATCGGCAAGGTGATGCTGATTTGTCCGAAATGCGGCAAACCGACGCGGGTTGGCTACCGACTTGAGGCCGGCTCAAAAAGTCGCGTTTGCAAGAGATGCAGTGAAATCATTGAATAATTATTATGACCCCGAATTTACTGGTAAAATATAAAAAGGAAATCGTGCCCGAACTGATTAAGGAGTTCGGCTATAAGAGCGCGATGCAGGCGCCGAAAATCGTCAAGATGACGATTAATGTTGGCGTGGGCAAATTTTTAAAAGAACCGAATTTTGTGGAGAACGTGGAAAAGAACCTGGCCAAAATTACCGGCCAGAAACCGGTGCGCACCAAGGCGAAAATTGCCATCTCCAATTTTAAAATCAGAGCCGGAATGGAAATCGGCGTCGCAGTCACTTTGCGCGGTCCGCGGATGTGGTATTTCCTAGAAAAATTTATTAAAGTCACTTTGCCGCGTTTGCGAGATTTTCAGGGTTTGTCGGAAAAAAGTTTTGACCGCCAAGGAAATTTTTCCGTCGGGCTGAAAGAAAATTTGGCTTTTCCTGAAGTCAAAGCCGGCGATGTGGATAAAATTCACGGCTTGGAAGTATCGGTTCACACCACCGCCGCCAACCGCGAAGAAGGCCTCTTCCTGTTAAAAAAGCTCGGTTTCCCTTTTGCCAAGAAATAATTTTTTATGGCCACCCAATCGCAAATCGCCAAATCCAATCGTAAGCCGAAATTTTCCACGCGGCTGGTCCGCCGTTGCTGGAAATGCGGCCGGAAGCATGGTTTTATGCGCCGCTTCGGGCTCTGCCGCATTTGCTTTCGCGAACTGGCCAACGCCGGACAAATACCGGGCGTTCGCAAGTCCAGCTGGTAATTTTATCTTGAATAAATTTTTCGCAAAAAGTTTCTAATATGATGACTGACCCTATCGCCGACATGTTATCGCGCCTGCGCAACGCCTCTGCCGTTCACAAGACAGCGGTGGTGATGCCGTATTCAAAAATAAAAATGGAAATCGCCCGTTTGCTGGTTCGCTCCGGTTATCTGGCGAACGCCGTTAAAGCCGGCGACGAGCGTAAACCGGAAATCACGCTGACTTTGAAATACGAAGGACGCGAGCCGGTTATCAATCATTTGCGCCGCGTCAGCACGCCGGGTCATCGCCGCTACATCAAGAGCGATGAAATTAAACGCGTTTTGAATGGCTACGGTTTGTCTATCCTTTCAACCCCAAAGGGCGTTTTAACCGACAGCGAAGCTAAAAAAGCCGGCGTTGGCGGGGAATTGCTTTGTGAGATTTACTAAAAAGAAAAATATGTCCCGTATCGGTAAAAAAATAAGAGTCCTGCCAGCCGGCGTCACAGCCGAGGTTTCAGGCAACACGCTAATTGTTAAAGGGCCGAAAGGCGAGCTGCGCCAAGTTTTGCATCCGCGCGTTTCCATTGCCGTCGGCAATGGCGCGCTGACGGTTAAAGTGGTGAAAGAAAATGACAAGAAAGAGAGGGCGCTCTGGGGGACATTTTCCAGTTTGGCCGAAAATATGATTAACGGCGTTTCCGGCGGGTTTCAAAAACAGCTGGAAATCGGCGGCGTTGGTTACAAGGCCACGGTCAAGGGCGATGATTTGATTTTGGAAGTTGGTTTTTCCCATTCGGTTATCATAAAACCTTTGCCAGGCGTAAAAATTTCCGTGGAAAAAAATATTATTACCGTCAACGGCATTGATAAGCAGGCGGTCGGTGAAATAGCCGCCCGTATTCGCGCGACCAAGCCGGTTGAACCATACAAGGGTAAGGGTATAAAATACATCGGCGAAGTCGTCCGCCGCAAAGCCGGCAAGACAGCGGCCAAAGCCGGCGCTGCCGCGGCCTAAAATTGCGTAATAAAAATTATGAAAAGAGTTTTGCACAAAACAAAAAACAATCTTCGCCGCATCCGCCATCTGCGGGTTCGCGCGCTGATTAAGGGAACGGCCGAACGGCCGCGCCTTTCGGTTTTTCGCGGCTTGCGCCGGGTGGTTTTGCAATTGATTGATGATGGCGCCGGCCGAACGCTTTGCGCCGTGTCTGGCAGTGAAATAAAAAAAGCCAAGGTTGAAGGTAAAGGCGGCAAGGTGGCTGCGGCCTATCTGGCCGGTCAGTTGTTGGCCGAAAAGGCGAAAAAGCTCGGCATCAGCCAGGCGGTGTTTGACCGCGGCGGATATAAATATCACGGCCGCGTGGCCGCGGCGGCTGATGGCGCCCGCGCCAACGGTTTGAAATTTTAATTATTATAGGGCGAAGCCCTTTGTTATCGGCTATGTATAAGAATTCACGCAAAAGAGAAGGACGGGGTCGGGAAGAGAAAAAAGAATTTGACCAGCATATTCTTGATTTGGCTCGCGTCACCCGCGTTACCCAAGGCGGCAAGCAGTTGAGTTTCCGCGCCTGCGTAATTATCGGCGACCGCCGCGGCCGCGTTGGTTTGGGTTTGGCCAAAGGCAAGGACGTGCAATTGGCCGTGGATAAATCCGCGCGCCAGGCGAAAAAGAATCTTATCACTGTGCCAATAATTAAAGGCACGATTCCCCATGTCATTATTTGCAAATTCAAAGCGGCCCGGTTGATTTTAAAACCGGCCCCCGGGGGCTCTGGTATTATCGCCGGCGGCGCGGTTCGGGCGATTTTGGAATTGGCCGGTGTTTCCAATGTCTCGGCCAAGATTTTATCAAAAACAAAAAATAAAATTGTCATTGCCAAAGCGACGATGGACGCCTTAAGCGGTTTTAAAGCGCGCGCCGTGAAAGAAGTGAAAGAATCGGCCAAAAACGAAAAAATCGTCGAGGCCCCGGTGGAAAAAGCCGCGGCAGTTGTCTCGGAATCGGCCGTCATCTAATTTGTTTTTATGATTTTAGCCATCCACAATTTAAAACCGGCCCGCGGCGCTAAGCACGGTCCCAAGCGCGTCGGACGGGGCAATGCTTCGGGCCACGGCACTTATTCTGGCCGCGGCGGCAAGGGGCAGACAGCCCGTTCAGGCGGCAGTCATCGTTTGCGCCTCAAGGCCTTTAAACGTTTGATGCAGTCCACGCCAAAACTTCGCGGCTTTAATAATCCGCGCCGTCGGCCGTCAATGGCGACAACCGGCCAGTTGGAAAAATATTTTTCCGTTGGTGAAATTGTTAATTTGTCCGCTTTAATAAAAAAGGGTTTGATTGAAGCCAACGCCAATGCCGCCAGGATTGTTTTCAACGGTGAAGTAAAGAAAAAATTAGTTGTTGAAGGTTTGGTTTTAAGCGCTCATGCGGCCGAGGCAGTTAAAAAGGCCGGCGGCGAAGTGAAACAAACCGAAGTGGTAAAGCCGGTTGAAAATAAATAATTTTATGTGGGAAAAATTTAGCAAGATTTGGAAAATTAAAGACATCCGAAACAATATTTTGATTGTGCTCGGTTTGCTTGTTATTTTTCGTCTGGCCGCCCACATCCCCGTGCCGGGCGCCGATGTTTCCAACCTGCGTGATTTTTTAAATAGCCAGCAGGTTTTTCAGTTGCTCAACATTTTTTCCGGCGGCACGATGGAAAATTTTTCCCTGGTCATGCTTGGCGTCGCGCCCTACATCACCTCTTCCATCATTTTCCAATTATTGACCATGATTGTGCCTAAGCTTGAAGAAATGTCAAAAGAGGGCGAGTCCGGCCAGCAAAAAATTAATATGTACACCCGCTGGTTGGCCGTGCCGTTGGCATTTTTACAGTCATACGCCATGATTCGTCTGCTCGGCCGTTCGGTTAAATCCGTTCTGCCGGCTAATTTTGGCGGTTTTGAATTATTGACAATGATGTTCAGCATCACCGCCGGCACGATGTTTTTGGTCTGGATCGGTGAATTGATTTCCGAGCGCAAAGTCGGTAATGGAATTTCTTTGCTTATCTTTGCCGGCATTATCGCGTCTCTGCCCACTGCTTTGGCCGGCGCTGTGGCCAATTATAATCCTTCGGATTTTTATACTTTTGTCGCTTTTGGTCTGGCCGCTTTGGTCACGATTGTCGGCGTGGTGTTTATCAGCGAAGGCCAGCGCAACATTCCGGTCAATTACGCCAAGCAGGTGCGCGGCGGTCATGTTTATGGCGGCTCAAGCACTCACTTGCCTTTGCGCGTTAACATGGCCGGCGTCATTCCGATTATCTTCGCCATTTCTTTGGTGGTTATTCCGCCGATGATTGCCCAGTTTTTTGTTAATGCCAACGCCGAATGGTTGCGCGTGACGGCCGCTTTTATCATCCGTTTATTTAGTGACAAAACATTTTACGGTTTAGCTTACTTTTTCATGGTTTTTGGTTTCACTTTCTTTTACACTTCGGTTATTTTTCATCCGCAGAAAATTGCCGAAAATTTGCAGAAGCAGGGCGGTTTTGTGCCTGGCATCAGGCCGGGCAAGGAAACCGAATCGTATTTGGGCGCGGTGGTCAGTCGGCTTAATTTGGCTGGCGCCAGTTTTCTTGGTTTGATCGCTGTTTTGCCGCTGACATTGCAGGCCTTTACCGGTTCGCAGGTTTTGACTATCGGCGGTACGAGTTTGCTTATCGTTGTCGCCGTGGCGATTGAAACAGCTAAACAGATTGAAGCGCAATTGACGATGCATGAGTATGATAGGATATAATGTAACGAAATACGAAAGGTACGAAAGTACGAAAAAATTGTAAATAAAAATCCTCAGCCTTGGGCTGAGGATTTTTTGCAAATTTAATACCGCCCTGGGTTGGGCGGTATTGGTGGGCCTGCCCGCCGATGAGGCGGGGGAAGAACTGGTGGAAAAGAGCGGGGAGGCGGGGGTAGGATTATTGGGCGGCTTTGTTGATGTGGGTGGTCATTCGGCTGAGTGCCGCTTGGCCGTACTCTTCTTTGAGCACCCTTCTCGACGGCCATTCTATCGCTTGGAACCGGATTGTGTTCAGGTCCGATTCCTTCAGCCAGACCCGCGCGTCATACCCCTTGATGACGCACTTGCTCTCAGTGGCGGAAATTGTGAGAGCAATTTTTTCAGCGCTGGTATAGATTACCGGCGCCCCCTCACAGCGCACGTAGGCCCGGTCGCTTATAGCCATAGCCGCGTGTCTCTCCTCTAGGTCGATTCCGAGGAGGCGGGGGTAGGTGTGTTCCTGGTTGTCGACCTCTGAGCAGCAAGCTGAAAAAAAAGCGAAAGCGCAGACTGCTACGATAATGGCGATTTTCTTAATGTGCATGGGGTTACCCTCCTTTTGGGTTTTTGATTGTTGTGGGTTGTAGGAACCGCGTATTATAGCACAAAATCGCTTTCTTGTCAAGGGGGCGCCCCCGTGATATACTGTTTTTGTCTAATTTTAGCCAAAATATGAATAAAATCTTGATTTTTCTAGGCCCGCCCGGGTCAGGCAAAGGGACCCAGGCCAAGCTGTTCGCGGCCAAAAATAATTATGCTCATGTTTCCACCGGCGACCTTTTGCGCGCCTTGTTAGCAAAGCCGGAAAGTGAACACAGTGATGAAGAAAAATCCGTTCTCGCTGAAATGAAAAAGGGCGGTTTGGTTTCTGATGATTTCATCTGCCGTCTTGTTTTTCAGGCGATTGACGAATGGCTGGCGAAAAAAGGCGGCGTTGTTTTGGATGGCGCTGTCCGGACGCTCGCTCAAGCGGAAAAAATTTACGATTTCGCCAGCTCAAAAAATTTGGCGGATGAAGTTTTAGCCGTGGCGATTATGCTGACTGATGAAGAATCGTTTAATCGTTTGTCCAAACGCCGGATTTGCGTCAAATGCGGCGAGATAATTCCCTGGTTGGAAAAAACCAAAGGACTGGTCGTTTGTCCAAAATGCGGCGGTGAATTAAAAATTCGTTCAGACGACAATGAAGAGGTGATTCGGGACAGAATAAAAGTTCAGGGCAACGCGGCCCTGAGTCCGCTGTTGGATTATTTTGAAAAATTGGGCAAGTTGAAAATTGTTGATGGCACGCCAGTGATTGAGGAAGTGGAAAAAAGCGTTGCCGCGGCCATTGTCTAATTATTATGCTCGCGCGAAATCATTCCGAATTAAAAATCCTAGCCAAAGGCGGAAAAATTCTCGGCCGTGTTTTAGCCAAACTTTTAAAAATGTGCCGGCCTGGAATTTCCACTTGGGAATTAGACCAGGCGGCGGAAAAAATGATTCTCAAAGCCGGCGGCCGTCCGGCTTTCAAAAATTACCGCGCCTCTTCAAGCGAGACGCCATTTCCTTCAACAATTTGCGTTTCGCTTAATCATGAATTGGTTCATGGCGTGGCGAGAAAAGAAATCGTTCTTAAAGATGGCGATATTTTAACGATAGATATTGGCATGGAATATCCTTATAAAAAAACAAAAACAGGCGAACGGCGAGGATGTTACACCGACACTGCCGCGACCGTGATTATCGGCCGCGCGCCCAAAGCGGTGATTGAACTGGTAGCCACGGCCAGGGCGGCTCTTTCCGCTGGAATTAAAGTGGTCAAAGCCGGGGCGAGCGTGGCGGACATTGGACGGGCTATAGAAACATTTGTCAAAGGCCGCGGGCCTTATGGCGTAATCCGCGATTTGTGCGGTCACGGAGTTGGCCGGGCCGTTCACGAAGAACCGAGCGTGCCGAATTATTATGACCGCCGTTTGATTAATTATATTCTTCAGCCGGGTCAGGTGCTGGCTTTGGAGCCGATGATTTCTTTAGGTGACTATCGCGTTGCCACAGCGCCGGATGGTTGGACCGTGGTAATGGCTGATGGTTCCCTCTGCGCTCACTTTGAACACACGATTGTTGTCACGAAAAACGGCTGTGATGTTTTGACGAAAAGACCGGGAGAAAAATTGTAAATTTATTTATGAATATTCTTGCCATTGATTTTGGCACAAAACATATCGGGCTGGCCTGGTGCGACGCGGCTATGGGCGTGGTTTTGCCGTTCGGACAGGTAAAAAAAGAAGAATTGGCCGGGCTGATTAAAAAAGAAAAAATAGATAAAGTTGTCATTGGTCTGCCCATTGGTTTGGATGGAAATGAAAACGCGAACACGGGGCGGGTGAGAGAATTCGCGGCTGAATTAAAAAAGGAAATCGCCGCGTCAATAGAATTTTTTGATGAGCGTTTTAGTTCGCAAGCGGCCGACCGGATGGGCGGCGGTGTTTCCCGCGATGAAAAGTCGGCTATGATAATTCTTGAGGATTATTTAAAACACGGCAAAAAATAATTTTTTATGCTCGCTTTGGTTTTATCCCGCCGAGATTTCAGGGAGGACGACCAGATGGTCGGCCTTTTTACTTTGTCCAAGGGCAAGATTGACGTTATCGCCCGCGGGGTGAAAAAAATAGTTTCAAAAAATTCGCCGCATTTGGAGCCGTTTTCTTTGATTGAAGCGGAAATTATCAAGGGCCGCGAACTGGACCGTCTGGCTTCGGTTCAGCCGGTGAAAAATTTTAAAAATATCCGTTTGGATTTGGCCAAAAGCCGGTTGGCTGGCTATGCCGCTATTTTTTTGGATAAATTGCTCAGGCCGGGCGGCGTTGGCGAGGAAAAACTTTTTGGCTTGTTTCTCGGTTGGCTGGAATTTCTTGCCGCCGACCAAAAGACGGCTTCACCACGCCGCGCTTCGCCGCTTTTGCTTTATTCTTTTATCCTGAAGACATTTTTTGTTTTGGGTCTGGCGCCAGTTTTAGACCGTTGCGTCCGTTGCGGCCGGTTGGCTGATTGGCGTCACATTGGGCGGGCGATTTTTTCTCCGGTTGAAGGTGGTCTGGCTGAATCCACTTGCCCGGCGCCACATCCGGGCAGGCGAATTAAGGGAGCTAGCCGGCAGCTGTTCAGTTCGGATAAGTCGCTGATTTTAGACGCCAATGATATCAAATTATTGCGTTTATTGGCCGAGGACAAGTGGCCGTTGATTAGCCGGTTAAAAGCCGAACCGTCCCGCGAATTCCGCGTTAAAGAAGCGATTCGTCGTTTTGCTGAACATCACACCGAAGCCGGCCTTGCCAGATTCAGCGAGGGGATATAGAATAGCTTAAGGATTTTAATTTATTAATTTAAAAATTATGGAATCGCTCGCCGGCGGTCCGCTTTCTTCCATTCAACCCTGGTTGATTGCCTTGCTTCTTTGGGCGCTTTTTTGGAAGGCCTGGGCGCTTTGGATATCGGCGCGCAAGGGGCAGAAGATTTGGTTTATTGTTTTGTTGATAGTGAACGCGCTTGGTTTGTTGGAGATTTTATACATCTTTTTTTTCAGCCGGATGGCCGGCAAGGCTCGCGGGAAGTTCAGCGAGAGCGAGGCCAAAGAAATCGGGGACAAGTTGGGAATTGATTGGAAAAATTTTAATGTTGATCAGTTCCGCCGCGGTTTGGATGTTGAGTTGGAACACGGCAAGCGCGACCCGCGGGTGAACGTGACCAACGACAATGGTTTCCAAACTGGAAAAATTGCCCTGGCTCATCTTTTGGAAATACGCGATTATTATGACCGATTGGAAAGAATGGAAAAAGAAGGTGAGGCGTTTTGGGAAGGAAAGCAGTAAGTTCACCCTGTTAAATACGGCCCTTGGCCGTCGCTCGCCGCAGGCGAGCTATTTAACAGGGTAAAAAGACAACAGTGAACAGACAATAGGGAAAACAAGAAATAAAAAATTCCCCCGGCCTTTGGCTGGGGGAATTACTTTTTTGGCTTGAGGGTAATAATTGTCATTTCAGGCGGGGAAAAAAGCCGCAATGGGCCGCCGGACTCGCCCAGCCCGATTGAAGTATAGATTGGCGCGCCGTGGTAATAATTCAGGCCGCGGTAATATTCTTTTCCCAGTTCAATGTCGCCATTGCCGAGCGGGCCGAGCAGGGGAAACCAGACCTGTCCGCCGTGGGTGTGTCCGGCCAGCGTCAGGTCGGGCAATTCGCGATTTGTCGGCCAAAGAAGAATAGCATCAGGATTATGCGCGGCAAAAATTAACGGCGCGGTTGGGTCGGTTTTTTCCAAACCGGAAAAATCAATTGGTTTTTGCCAAAAATCATCCGCGCCGAATATGCAAATTTTTTGTTTTTTAATTTCCAAGCAGGCCGTTTCATTGCGCAGTGGCGGGATGCCGAGAACGGCCATTTTTTCCGCCAACTCGGCTGAAACATCGCCGGTGTATAGTTCAGCCCGTCCTCGGATAGCGGAACCGATGCCATATTCGTGGTTGCCCATCAGATAATAAATCGGTTGCCGGCCGACCAATCGCTTGAGCGGTTCAAGATACGGTGTTTCGTCTTGATATCTGCCTTCGTTATCTAATAAGTCGCCGCCCAAAATAACAATATCCGGCTCGGCCGCGATTGTTTCTTCAATTACTTTTTCCAGCCATTTATCTTTTTTATGATTGCCGACCTGCAGGTCAGTCAGCCATGCGATTTTTATTTTGCGATTTAATTTAGCGACGGACACATCCACCGGTTTGATATTAATCAGCCAGGGTTCGATGAAGCGGGCGTCAATGGCCAAAAATATTCCCAAAACTAGAATCGCGATGAGCGCCTTGGCTAGAATTATTTCATGGCGAAGATAAAATGGTTGATGGCGATGGATGAGCCGCCCCCAAAGTTTTTCCGGCGCGTGTGTCAGCCGCGTCCAGAGCCGCCGCTCTTGGCGCAATTCTCTGGCTAAAAGAAAAATCAACCCGGCCGCGCCGAGCAGATAAGCGTAAACAATAAAAGAAATAAAGCTCATAAATTGAGTCGCTCCTTGTGCCCCCGGAGGGATTCGAACCCCCAATCACAGCTTCGAAGGCTGGCGTGATATCCATTTCACTACGGAGGCGAAAATAAAACCCCAAATTTTCCACCCAAATCCCGCGGCTTGTTTAGAATTTAGGGTTTAGGATTTAGGGTTTTAATTTTGTGGGTCGCCAGGGATTCGAACCCTGGACCTTGTCCTTAAGAGGGACCTGCTCTACCAGCTGAGCTAGCGACCCGATGGCCCCGCTTATATCGGGTCCCCGGTTTTTCTTTTTATCGGCTTGTGCGTCGCCACTTTCCAGCCCTTAACCTGCAAAGCCATTTCCGCCGCTTCGGTTTGCGCTTCCTGCTTGCTTAAACCGTCGCCTGTCGCGACCAATTCCTTGCCAAGATAAATGCCGACTTTAAAATTTTTAGCATGGTCAGGCCCGACTTCTTCCACCACCCGATAATTTGGAGTAACATTGAGGTTTTCCTGGGCCGCTTCCTGAAAACGGCTTTTGGCGTCCGTGTAAAGCCCGTTCTCCAGCACGTATGGCAGTTTTGGCAAAACCCATTGGGAAATAAATTTTTCCGATACCTTGAATCCCTGGTCCAGATAAATCGCGCCGGTAACAGATTCCATCGTGTTGGCCATGATGACGTCGCGCGCTTTTGTGCCGGCGTCTTTTTGTTCGCCATGGCTCAAAAACAGATATGGCTCCATCCCGACTTCATAAGCGATGCTGGCCAACATTTTGGCGTTTACCAGGGCGGCGCGCCATGAAGTCAGTTCGCCTTCTGGATTGGAATATTTTTCAAAAAGATATTCAGTCACGATCAATTCAATCACCGCGTCACCGAGAAATTCCAGCCGTTCGTTGTGGGGCAGTGGAAAATCATGATGCTCATTCAGATAAGAACGATGAACAAATGCCTGAACGAGCAGGCGCTGGTCCTTAAATTTTAAGTCAAGCTTTTTTTCCAAAGCCGCGAAATCCCTGGCCTTCACTTCAGATAATTTTAAAACATCCATAATTTAATCTTTCTTTTCCGGTTTTGTCTCATTTAAAGAAGACGGAGTTTTTGCCTCTTCTGGCGCGATGCTTTTGTAAACCGAGCCGAGCACGCCATTGACAAATTTACCCGAGGATTGGCCGCCATAACTTTTGGCCAGCTCAATCGCCTCGTTAATCGCCACTTTGGGCGGGACTTCTCTGGACACGGCCAGTTCAAAAACGCCAAGCCGCAGGATATTGCGGTCAACCGGGGTAATCTGGTCAATCGGCCAGTCCGGCGCG
>Ga0315287_10002788_pt1 | contig 16671 bp, 13 predicted proteins | sample YL17G11_0_MG_FD_205037 | JGI IMG/M metagenome (GOLD analysis project Ga0315287, IMG submission 205037) | Sediment microbial communities from Yellowstone Lake, YNP, Wyoming, USA - YL17G11_0 | ecosystem: Environmental > Aquatic > Freshwater > Lake > Sediment | place: USA: Wyoming | collected...
TGACGCCGCTGCTGCTCGACTGGGACCGTCGCTACGCGAGTCCGGCCGAGCGCCGCCTGGCAGCGGATGCGAGTCGCGCGAGCGGTGTATCGGAGCTGCAACTCGCGGCCGACAAGTACTGATCCGCTTGTTCGGGTTCCTGAAGCGCAAGCCCGACGGGCCGGCCGAGGTCACCGTCGAGCCGTTCGGCTGGCGCTTCGAAGTCGCCCCCGGCCAGACGATCCTGCAGGCGGCGCTCGCGCAGGGGCTGCCATGGCCCTCGCGCTGCCGCGTCGGCAGTTGCGCGACCTGCCGGTGCCGCCTGCTCGAAGGCAAGGTGCGCGAACTCACCGACACGTCCTACGTGCTGTCGGCCAAGCAGCTCGAGAGTCGCCACATCCTGGCGTGCCAGTCGCAACCGCGCGGGCCGGTGCACGTGCATCTCGAGCGGGTGCGCGCTACGCTGCCCGCCGATGCCGCAGGAGCAGCGCCCGCCGCCGTTTGAGGAAATGCACACCGTCCAGCTGCAGGACGGCGACGTGCGCTTCTGGCCGCACGCATTCTCGGCGGATGAAGCTGCTGCATTGTTTGCTGCGTTGCGCAGCAACATCGAGTGGGCCTCGGAAGAAATCTTGATTCTTGGCCAGCCGCGCCTCGTGCCGAGACTGGTCGCGTGGCACGGTGATCCCGGTGCTGCCTACACCTATTCCGGCACGCCCCATGAACCGCGCCTCTGGACGCCGGAGCTGACCGCCATTCGCTCGCGTATCGAGCGGTTGTCGGGGCAAACGTTCAACAGCGTGCTGCTGAACCTGTATCGCGACGGGCGCGATGGCATGGGCTGGCACGCCGACGACGAACCGGAACTTGGACGCAATCCGGTAATCGCGTCGGTGTCCTTCGGGGCCACGCGTCGCTTTCGCCTGCGGCACCGGAAGAATCGGGCGGAACCCGTGACGTTGCCGCTCACGGACGGCAGCTTGCTGCTCATGGCGGGCCCGACACAGCATCATTGGGTGCACGCGGTGCCGAAGACGGCCGTAGCCGTCGGCGAACGGATCAACCTGACGTTTCGTACCGTCGGCGCGCGGTCTCCGCTCACGGCGGCTGGTTAGGTAGTTCATCGGATTGCAGGCGCCCCGGTTGAGGCACAGCGTGGCCGGACACTTCCGCTGTCCAGGGGGCACGATGAAAACGCGACTCTTGTGCTGTCTCCTCGTTGCTTCGGTCACGCTGCTGCTGACGGCCGGCTGCCAACGCGCACCGGGCAAGGTGAGTTACGCCAGGGATGTGGCGCCGATCCTCACAACGCGTTGCCAGTCCTGTCACAAGCCAGGCCAACCCGGCTACGTGGCCAGTGGCTTCGACCTGCAGGGCTACGATTCCCTGATGAAAGGCACTCGCTATGGTCCCGTCGTGCTGCCGGGCGACCCGCTCACCAGCGCGCTGGTCATGTTGATCGAGGGCCGCGCCGACCCGGCCATCAAGATGCCGCATGCGGGCGCGCAGCCGCTGACCTCCGAGGAGATTGCGACCATCCGCCGTTGGGTCGAGCAGGGCGCGAAGAACAACTAGAAACGTCGTGTCGAGAGGGTTGGGGTGAGGGCATCTACTCCCTCTCCCGCGTTAGTGGGAGAGGGTTGGGGTGAGGGCAGCGCGGTCCTGCTTCGCACGCGTGATGATGTACGCCTGAATGTCCCGCACGTCCTGCTCGGTGAGCAGGTCGCCCATCGTCGGCATGCCCGCACCGTGGATCACGCCGTCGTACACGATCTCCTTGAAGATCGCGTGCTTCTCGGGCGGCAGCATGCGCAGGTCGGGCACCACGCCGCCCGACACCACCAGCGCGCCGTGGCAGACGAGACAGGTGGAGCCGTACTTGTACCTGCCATTGGTGACCTGGGCGTCCGTCGCATCGATCGCGGGTGGCTCGGGGATCGCTGCGTTCTTCTCCGCCACGTGCGGCATCGCCGCCTTGCCGCCCAGCTTGAATGCCAGCACATAGCCGTCGTTCAGGTATTTTCCGGACGCCATCGTGCGCGGATCGCCGACCGTGACGGCACCCGCGCCGCCATAACCCGCCATCACGGCAACGTACTGTTCGCCATCCACTTCATACGTGACCGCCGGCGCGACGATGCCGATCATGGTCGGCACGGCCCAGGCGATCTTGCCGGTGTCCGCGGTGTAGGCGACGAACTGCCCGTCCCCAGTGCCCTGGAACAGCAGGTTGCCCGCGGTCGTCAGCAGCCCGCCGTTCCAGAAGGCCGGATGCTCGATCTCCCACACGGTTTTCTTCTGGACCGGATCCCAGGCCTTCAGGTACCCACGGTCCGGCGGGAGCGCACCGTTGAATTGCTTCAGCAGGTCCTCGAGCTTGTCGTTGAAATTGTTCCAGTCGATACCCGGATTCCAGAACAGGTCGCGCCGCGTGTACTTGCCGGTCCTGAGGAATTCCTGCGACGGCGGATAGATCCCGAGCGGTTGCATCGCGGGGATGTATACGAGTCCCGTCTGCGGGTTGTAGGCCATCGGCTGCCAGTTGTGACCGCCGATCGCGCCCGGGATGATCAGCCGCGTTTCCTTGCTATAGGTGGCCTCGGGCGTCTCGACAGGACGTCCCGTCTTCAGGTCGACGTGGGTCGCCCAGGTGATCGGGATGTACTTGTCGGCGGACAGCAGCTCGCCGGTGACGCGGTCCAGCACGTAGAAGAAGCCGTTCTTCGGCGCCTGCATCAGCACCTTGCGCGTCTTCCCCTCGAGCACGAGGTCCGCGAGGATGATGTGCTGCGTCGACGTGTAGTCCCAGTTGTCCGCCGGCGTCACCTGGTAGTGCCATTTCAGCCGGCCGGTGTCCGGGTTCATCGCCAGGATCGAGGACAGATACAGGTTGTCGCCGCCGCCGGGCGAGCGGATGTCACGAGCCCAGGGCGAGCCGTTGCCGGTGCCTACATACAAGGTGTCGAGTTCGGGGTCGTAGGCCATCGAGTCCCACACCGTGCCGCCGCCGCCGCCGACCCACCATTCGCCGTGCCAGGTCTTGGCCGCCGCCTCGAGTTCCGGGTTCTCGAAACCCTTTTTCGGATCGCCTGGCACGGTGTAGAAGCGCCAGACGAGCTTGCCCGTGACCGCGTCATACGCGGAGAGATAGCCGCGCACGCCGTATTCCGCGCCGCCGTTGCCGATCAGCACCTTGCCTTTGACGATGCGCGGCGCGGCGGTGATCGTGTACGGCTTGGTGCGGTCGATCGTGTTGATCTCCCAGCGTTTCTTGCCGGTCCTGGCATCGAGCGCGACCAGCCGCCCGTCCAGGGTGCCGACATAGACCGCGCCCTTCCAGATCGCGACGCCGCGATTGACCGCATCGCAGCACGCGTAGCGGCCCCATTCGCGCGGCACCATCGGATCGTATTTCCAGAGTTCCTTGCCGGTCTTCGCGTCGAGCGCGTACACCACGCTCCACACGCCGGTCGTATACATCGTGCCGTCCACGACGATCGGCGTTGCCTGCAGGCCGCGCGTGGTGCTGGTGGCATACGACCAGGCGAGCCCCAGCTGCTCGACGTTCCCGGCATTGATCTGCCGCAGCGGCGAATAGCGCTGCTCGTCGTAGGTGCGGCCGTGCGCGAGCCAGTTCTGCGGCTCGCTGTCGGCTGCGGCGACGCGTGCCCCGTTGACGGTCGCGGCGCCTCCGGCCGCCAGCGCGACGTCGGCGAGGCAGAGGGCGAGCAGGATGATCGTCGTGCGCGTGAGTGTGGTCATGGGCTGTCGAACAGGTGTTGCATGGGAGCGCCGAGTGTCGGCGCGCGGCCGGATGATGGCAAGAGGGTCGATTTCCGCCGGCGGTCGGCCCATCATCGCCACTCGAATCATTGCCCAGGGGAGCACGACATGGCATTCCGTGAATACGGCCAGTACGACGCGGTGGGTCTCGCCGAACTGGTGCGAAAGCGGCAGGTGAGCCCGACCGAGTTGCTGGATGAGGCGCTGGCGAGGACGGCGGCCGTCAACCCGAAGATCAATGCCGTCATCCACCTGATGGAAGGCCGTGCCCGCGAGGCCATCGCGTCCGGCCTGCCCGAAGGACCGCTCACCGGCGTGCCGTTCCTGATCAAGGACCTGATGACCGCCTACGCGGGTGAACCGATGCGCAAGGGTTCACGCCTGTTCGAGGACTACGTGCCGGCGGCGGATGAGGAACTCACGCGCCGCTACCGACAGGCCGGCCTGGTGATCTTCGGCAAGACCAACACGCCGGAACTCGGCGTCACCAACGTCACCGAGCCGGAACTGTTCGGGCCAACCCGCAATCCCTGGAATCTCGAGCGTACGTCGAGCGGCTCGAGCGGTGGGTCGGCCGCCGCGGTCGCGGCCCGCATCGCTCCTGCGGCCAACGCGAACGACGGCGGCGGTTCGATCCGCACCCCCGCGTCCAATTGCGGACTCGTCGGCTTGAAGCCGAGCCGCGGCCGCAATCCGACGGGGCCGCTGGAGCCGGACGTCTGGTGGGGATTCATCGGCGAGCACGTCGTGACGCGTACGGTGCGCGACAGCGCGGCGATCCTCGACGCCACGGCAGGGGATTACCCGCAGCAGTTGATGAAGCTGCCCGCCGCCGAAAGAGCGTTCCTGGACGAAACGCAGCGGTCGCCCGGCCGGCTGCGGGTCGCGTACACGTTCGACCCGGGTCTCGCGAAGACACTGCACGCGGAGAACCGCCGCGCGCTCGAGGCGACGATCCTGGCGCTGCAGGGACTCGGCCACGAGCTCGTCGAGGTGAAACTGCCGTTGCCGCCCGAGTCGTTCGTCGCGAGCTACTCGGCACTGATCGCAGCCGACGTGGCCGCGACGTTGCGCACGGCCCCCAGGCTAGTCGGCCGCGAAGCCTCGAGCGACAACGTCGAGCTGGCCACGTGGGTGCTCGCGAGGATGGGTGAGGCGCAATCAGCGGCCGATGTCACCGAAGCACTCTGGACCATGCAGACGTTTTCCAGGCAGTGGCTGCAATGGGCCGCCGGCTTCGACGTGCTGCTGACCCCCACGGTCGGTGTGCCGCCGCTGCCGATCGGCGCCTACAAGATGTCGACGATGCAGCGCCAGGGTCTCAAGTTGCTGACCGCGTTGCCCGGCTCGGCGCTGCTGAGCCAGCGCGCGAAGGTGATCGAGGCCTTCGAGCCGGTCCTCGAAGCAGCTCCGTACACGATGGTCGCCAACGTCACCGGCCAGCCATCGATGTCCCTGCCGCTGCACTGGACTGGCGACGGGCTGCCGATGGGCATGCTGTTCACCGCCAGGATCGGCGACGAAGCGACGCTCTTCCGCCTCGCGGCCCAGATCGAGCAGGCCATGCCCTGGCGCGAGCGAATTGCGCCGCACGCCATTGCTTGACGGGAGCAGCACACACCTTGCAGTGACGGAGGCCCAATGAGCGTCGAATCAGTGATCCGTGCTTACTTCGCCGGTGAGAAGTCCGAGGCCGCGTTGATCCTGCTCGCCGGCGTGTTGTGCCTCGCGGCCGCACTCTGGTCGTGGTTCTGGGTGCGACAGCCGTTCGCTCGCGGCCTTGCGGCGGCGCTGCTGCTGTCGGCTGCACTGGGACTCGCAGTCGGCGGCTCTGTCTATTTCCGCACGGACTCGCAAGTGCGCCGCCTGCTCGAGTTGCAGGACCGCGATCCGGGGCGCTTCGCGGCCCAGGAGGGTCACCGCATGCGGGAGGTCCTGACGAGCTTCGGCGTATATCGCCTCTGCTATGCAGCCGCGGTGCTTATGGCACTCGTTTGTGTCTTTCTGCTCGGCCGCCCCGCCTATTACGGCGTAGCCCTGGGCTTGTCGGTGCTGGCCGCCCTGGGATTCACGATCGACCATTTCGCCGAGGCGCGCGCCGTCGATTACGTGAAGTCGCTACAGACGGTGGGCGCGCTGCCGGTAAGGTAAGCGGCGGCAAGGAGACGTCCCGATGAGCAACCGCAGCTACCGTTCCGCCCTGGTCACCCAAGGTCGACTCGCGTCCGGCGCCCGGGCGCTGTGGCGCGCCACGGGCATGCAGGAAAGCGACTTCGGCAAACCGATCATCGCCGTCGTCAACTCCTTCACGCAGTTCGTGCCCGGTCACGTGCACCTGCGCGAACTCGGCGCGCTGGTCTCGTCCGAGATCGCGCGGGCGGGCGGCGTCGGGCGCGAGTTCAACACGATCGCGGTCGACGACGGCATCGCGATGGGTCACGACGGCATGTTGTATTCGCTGCCGTCGCGCGACCTGATCGCCGACTCCATCGAGTACATGGTCAACGCGCACCGCGCGGATGCGATGGTGTGCATCTCGAACTGCGACAAGATCACGCCGGGAATGCTGCTCGCCGCACTGCGGTTGAACATCCCGGCGGTATTCGTGTCCGGCGGGCCGATGGAGGCGGGCAAGGTGCGCTGGAACGATCGTGACATGTCGATCGACGCGGTGAACACGCTGCTCGTGTCCACGAATCCGCGGGCCAGTGACGACGAGGTGCTGGCGGTCGAGCGCTCGGCCTGCCCGACCTGCGGTTCCTGCGCGGGCATGTTCACCGCCAATTCGATGAACTGCCTGACCGAGGTCATCGGCCTGTCGTTGCCCGGCAACGGCACGATCGTCGCGACCCATGCGGATCGCAAGGAGTTGTTCCTCAAGGCGGGTCGACTCATCGTCGAACTTTCGAAGCGTCACTACGTGGACGGTGACGACACCGTGTTGCCGCGCTCCATCGCGACGTTCGAGGCTTTCGAGAACGCGATGCGGCTAGACATGGCGATGGGTGGCTCGACCAACACCGTGCTGCACCTGCTCGCGGCGGCGCACGAAGCCGGTGCCGGCTTCACGATCGACGACATCGATCGCCTGTCGCGCGTGTCTCCCTATCTCTGCAAGGTCTCGCCGGCGACGCTCGACGTCCACATCGAGGACGTGCACCGCGCAGGCGGCATCATGGGCATCCTGGGCGAACTGGATCGTGCTGGCCTCATCCATCGCGACGCGCGAACCGTGCATTCGCCGTCGCTCGGCGCGGCGATCGACGAGTGGGACGTGCGTCGTGCATCGAGGCCCGCCGTCGCCGAATGGTATCGGGCTGCGCCGGGTGGAGTGCGCACCACGGAGGCGTTCTCGCAGTCGCGCCGCTACCCCGAGCTCGATCTCGATCGCGCGCACGGCTGCATTCGTGACGTCGAGCATGCCTTCGCGAAGGACGGCGGACTGGCGGTGCTGCGCGGCAACCTCGCGGAGGACGGCTGCGTCGTGAAGAGTGCCGCCGTGCCGCCGGGCATGGCGTGCTTCCGCGGCACCGCTGTCGTTTTCGACAGTGAAAATGACGCCGGCGCGGCTATTCTGACGGGACGGGTTCTGCCCGGGCAGGTCGTCGTGATTCGTTACGAAGGTCCGAAGGGCGGGCCGGGCATGCAGGAAATGCTCAAGGCCACGGGGGCACTGATCGGGCGCGGCCTCGCGACCCAGACCGCGCTGATCACCGACGGCCGATTTTCCGGTGCGTCGGCCGGGCTCGCGGTCGGGCACATTTCACCCGAGGCAGCGGAGGGCGGCTTGATCGCGTTGATCCGCAACGGTGACACCATCGAGATCGACATTCCCGCGCGCAGCCTGCGGCTCGACGTCGGTGATGCGGAGATCGAACTTCGGCGTCGCGCCGAGGCGGATCGCGGTGCGGCGGCTTACGCGCCCGGTGAGCGATCGCGCGAGGTGTCGACGGCGCTGCGTGCCTACGGCCTGCTGGCGACGTCGGCGTCGAAGGGCGGGGTGCGCGACGTTAGGCAGGTCCAGCCAGTGCTCGCTGGTCGTCGTTAGCTGCCGAGGGGCGGATTGATCACCTCGAAGGCGCGTCCAGGAGGCTGCTATTCCCGACTACCGCAACTACTTCATGGACTATGACGCGGTCCACCCGCCGGAACGCTACTTCTGGTCGGCGAGCGCGCGCTCGAGCAGTTGGCGGATAAAGCGCTGGTATGGCACGCCCGTCTCCGCAGCGGCATCCTTGACCGCCGTCAACAGGTTCTCCGGCAGGCGCATGTTGAGCCGCGCTGACTTGGGCGCGAACTCGAACCGAACCGGCCGCAGGACGCTCAGGTCATACCGCGACAGGTCGGCGCGCCCGACGAACGACGCGGCGCGCCGGTCAGTCCTGACGACGGGCAACTTCCGCCTGATAGTGTCTGATTTCCTTGGCATGCATGTACCTCGCACTGATCGGTCGGATCCACCGCTCACCGTCGCGCACCCGCAATGTAAAGGCCACGAACACGAACCGTGCCGCCGCGGTTCGCCCGATGCCGAGCAAGCGGGTTTCCCGGTCCGAATGGGCGACGTCCGGGAAGATCCAGACCTCGCCCTGGAAAACACGCTCGATCTCCTCGATCGACACACCGTGCCGGGCGCACTTGGCCTGATTGCTTTCGTCCCAGTCGAATCCGGCGACACGCTCGACCATTGCCAGAGTGTAGCTGTTTGTGTGTACATCCGTCTACACTAGGTCTCCTCCTGATGCCCTCTCCATCCACTCAGGCGCCGCCGTTAAGTCCGAGTTCCCCTAACTGGCCGCGATCTCCCAGCGCACGGTGTATGGCGCGAGCCGCTGCGCCACGGCCCCCGCGAATTCCGGCGACGCCACGTTGCCGTCGAGATGGATGCGCGCGAGATCGCCGAAGCGTGCATGCGGCAGCACTTCGATGCGCAGCGGCGAGCCCAATGGTGCAAGATCGGCGAGGGCATCCTGCAGCGCCCGGCGGATGGCTTCGCGGCGCAGCTCCGGCTTGAAGATCTTGCCGACGGCCGTCAGCGGCAATCGCTCCACGATCCAGACCTGCTTCGGAATCGCCGCGCGCTCGGGAATGCGTGCCGCGGCGAACGCGGCAATCTCGTCGGCCGTCGCGCTGTGTCCCGGGCGCAGCTGCACGAACGCCACCGGCATCTCGCCGACGCGGGGATCCGGCATCCCGACCGCCGCCGCCAGCTGCACGGCGGGATGCTGCTGCAACGGACCCTCGATCAGCGCGGGGTCGATGTTGTGTCCGCCACGGATGATGATGTCCTTGGCGCGCCCGGCCAGCCACAGGTAGCCATCGCGATCGAGGCGGCCGAGGTCGCCGGTGTTCAGCCAGCCCGGCTCCACCCAGAGCGATCGATTGGCTTCGGCGAGCTTGTAGCCCGGCATCACGGTCGGTCCGGAGATCGCAACCACGCCGACTTCCTCCGGCTCGCAGTCGCGCACGCAGCGGCCGTCGCCGTCCACCTGCACGATGCGCAGTCCGCAGTGCGGCAGTCGCAGGCCGACTGAACCAGCGCGCCGCTCGCCGAACAGCGGATTGACGACCGACGCCCCGGTTCCTTCGGTGAGGCCCCAGCCTTCGAGGATCGAGAGACCGGTGCGGCTTTCGAATTCCCGGATCAGTGTCACCGGCATCGGCGCGGCGCCGCAGATCGCCGCACGCAGCGACGACAGATCGTGTTCGCCCACCGGCACCTGCAGCAGGGCGGCATAGATCGTCGGCACGCCGGCGAAGAACGACACGTGGAAACGCTCGACGATCGACCAGAAATTTGCGAGCACGGCCGGGTCGCGGTATCCGGACGGTCCGGCGAGCAGCAATTCACCGCCGCCCATGAACATCGCGAGCGTGGAGACGATCGCTGCATTGACGTGGAACAGCGGCAAGCCGCAAAGGCCGACGTCACTCGGCGACATCGCCGCGGAGACGCCGATGTTCCAGGCGTTGGTGACCTCCATGCCGTGCGTGTGCACGGCAAGCTTCGGCGCGCCCGTCGTGCCGCCGGTATGAAAATACGATGCGATGTCGGTTGCCGTCGCGGCTTCGCACTTGAGCGCTTCGGATGCATGAGTGCCTACGAAGCCCGCGAAGTCGTGCACGCCTGCCGTGAGGTGCGGGTTCGCTCGCGCTATGGCATCGCGATCCGAACGATGCAGTGCCCCGGCTGGATCCACGACGAGCACGCAACGCAGGCCTGGAACGTGTTCGAGCAGGCCGAGTGCCTTCTGCCATATTTCGGTGCCGGGCACCGGTCCCAGTACGACGAGTACCTTGGCGCCTGCGGCATTCATCACCGCCGCGATGTGCCCGGTCTCGAGCAGCGGGTTGACCGGGTTCGCGATCCCGCAGGCCTCCGCTCCCCACATCGCCTGCACCATCTGCGGCAGGTTCGGCAGCAGCAGCGAAACGGCATCGCGGCGCCCGACTCCGAGCGCACTAAATGCATTGGCCGCCGCGGTCACATGGGCCAGCAGTCCAGAGTACGTCCAGCTGACGGCGTCGTCGAGGCGATCGGCCGCGGGCAGGAACCGCAGCGCCGTGCGGTCCCCGACCCTGCGGGCCGAGCGCGCGATCAAGTCGTAGGTGCTGGCCGGCAGGTCGAGAGCGGCGAACGGCGTCGCCTCGATGCGCTCGATGTCGGCAAGCGTCGCGATATGGGGCAGGTCGGTACTCATCGGCTCACCCTGGGGCGCAAGTCCCTCCAATGGAACGGGGGGATTCTGCACGTTCGCGCTGCCGTTGTGGCCCGCCCCACGCTGTGGAGATCCCCACTTGGCAGCCGGCCTCGGCCCACGCATGATGCGGTGCACCAATACGCAGGGAATTCATCATGTTATTCCGACTCCGCCTGTTGGCGTATCGGCTGATCAAGCCGTTCATGTGGCCCGTCTCCCGCCTCGTTGCGATCCCGAGGCCGACGGCATTCGTCGGGTCGGGCTCCGCACTGCGCCTGTGCCGCACGCTCGGGGAGTTCGGCTTCAAGCGGGTGATGATCGTCACCGACGCCGTGCTGGTGAAGCTCGACCTGATCGAGCCGATCCGCCGAGCGCTGGCGGAGCAGGGCATCGACGTTGCGATCCACGACGGCATCACTCCCGATCCGACCTATCCAGTCCTGCAAGCCGGTTACGAGGCGGTGCGCGCGCACCACAGCGACGCGATCCTCGCCGTCGGCGGCGGTTCGGTGATCGATGCGGCCAAGGTAATCGGCGCGATGGCGGTGACCGGCAAGTCGCCCGCGAAACTGATCGGCATGCTGAAGGTCACCAAGCCGATGCTGCCGCTGTTCGCGATTCCGACGACGGCCGGCACCGGCTCGGAAGTGACAGTGGCTGCGGTCGTGACGGACCCGGTGCATCACTCCAAGTCGGCAGTCATCGATCCCAAGCTCGTGCCGCTCGCGACGGCGCTCGATCCGGCGTTGATGAGAGGCATGCCGAAACCGATTACCGCAGCGACCGGCATGGATGCGTTGACGCATGCGGTCGAGGCCTACCTCAATCGCTGGCCGCACGCCGAGACCCGCTTTCACTGCGTGTCGGCCGTGCGGATGATTTTCGCTAACCTGCCGCGCGCCTGCGCGAACGGTGATGACCTCGAGGCCCGTGAAGCGATGGCGCTGGCGTCGTTCTATGCCGGCCTCGCCTTCACCAAGGCCTACGTCGGCTACGTGCACGCGTTCTCGCACAAGATCGGTGGCATGTACGGCGTGCCGCACGGGTTGGCCAACGCAATCACGCTGCCGTACGTGCTCGATTTCAACCTGGACGCGCCGCTCGCCCGGCAGCGCATGGCGGAACTCGCCGTGGCGATCGGTGCGGGCGTGGAGTCGGAGCCGCGGGCCGCGCTGGCACAGCGATTCGTCGATCGCGTGCGCGAATTGAATCGCACGGTCGGCATCCCGGAGAAGATGGAGTCGCTCAAGCCGGCGGATGTGCCCGCGATCGCGCGTGCGGCGATGATCGAGGCGTATCGCGATTATCCGGTGCCGAAGAATATGAGCACGGCCGATGCTGAAGGGCTGCTGCGGCGTCTGCTCGCTGCGTGACGCTGGGCAGCTCGAGCGGAAGAGCCACCGGCCCTTCTGCGGCTCCCGCCCAATTGTTGCAATGCAACGAATCAATTCGCGCTAGGCTTTCTGGGCGGCCTTGCTCAAGCCAGCCGCCTGACACGACCAGTTCGCCTCAGTCTCGAACCTTCGGACACGGGCCGACCACCTGAATACGGAAAGCACAACACGATGAAGACCACCCAAGGACGAAATCTCCTCGCTGCGGCGCTCGTGTGCGCGCTGGGCGCGGCTATCGCGCTACCGGCAGTAGCGCAGGACGTCCTGCCCAGGCCCGAACAACCCTTCGGCGGCAGGATCGGCCGCACGACCAAGGATTCCGAGAAAGACTTCCCGAGGATGGTCGAAGCGCCCAAGGGAGCGCCGAACATCCTGATCATCCTCACCGATGACGTCGGCTTCGGGGCATCCAGCACGTTCGGCGGACCGATCCCGACGCCGACCATGGATCGCCTCGCCCGGGAAGGCCTGCGCTACAACAACTTCCACACCACGGCGCTCTGCTCGCCGACGCGCGCCGCGCTGCTGAGCGGTCGCAATCATCACAGCGCCAACACCGGCGTCATCATGGAACTGGCCACGGGCTTCCCCGGCTACAACTCGCTGATGTCGAAGAGCAATGGGACGTTCGCCGAAATCCTCAAGCAGAACGGCTACAACACCTCGTGGTATGGCAAGAACCACAACGTTCCCGACTGGCAGAGCAGCCAGGCCGGGCCGTTCGACCTGTGGCCGACGGGGCTGGGCTTCGAATACTTCTACGGCTTCATCGGCGGCGACACGAGCCAGTGGAACCCAGCGCTGTTCGAAGGCACCAAGGCCATCGAGCCGCCGCATGACGCCAAGGACTATTTCTTCGACAGGGACATGGCCGACCACGCCATTCACTGGATCCAGATGCAGCATGCGACTGCACCGAACAGGCCGTTCCTCGCCTACTACGCGACGGGCACGGCCCACGCTCCGCATCACGCGCCGAAGGAGTGGATCGCGAAGTTCAAGGGCCAGTTCGATCAGGGCTGGGACAAGGTGCGCGAGGAAACGTTTGCGCGACAGAAGGCGCTCGGCGTCGTCCCGGCGGACGCGAAGCTGACCGCGAGGCCCGCGAGCATTCCGGCCTGGGACAGCCTGAACGCCGACCAGAAGAAGGTCTTCGCCCGCATGATGGAGGTCTATGCGGCAGCGCTCGCGCACGCCGACAGCCAGATGGCCCGCATCCTCGACGCCATTGCCGCCGAAGGCGAACTCGACAACACGCTGGTCATCTACATCCAGGGCGATAACGGGGCGAGCCCCGAAGGCGGTGTGCAGGGGCTGCTCAATGAATTGACCGCGTTCAATGCCATCCCCGAGGACATGAAGGAAGTCATCCGTCGCATGGACGAACTCGGCGGACCAACGACTTTCAACCATTACCCGGTCGGCTGGGCGCACGCGATGGACACGCCGTTCCAGTGGACCAAGCAGGTGGCCTCGCACTTCGGCGGAACGCGCAATGGCATGGTCATCTCCTGGCCCGCGCGCATCAAGGATAAGGGCGGCCTGCGCAAGCAGTTTTCCTCCGTCATCGACATCATGCCGACCATTCTCGAGGCCGTCGGCGTGTCCGCGCCGACCAGCATCAACGGCGTTGCGCAGAAACCCGTCGAAGGCACGAGCCTGGTCTATACATTTGGTGATGCGAAGGCGCCGTCGAAGCACACGACGCAGTATTTCGAGATGTTCGGCAACCGCGCGATCTACCATGACGGCTGGGTGGCTGCCACGACACCGGGGTTTGTTCCGTGGGACTCGTCGGCCGAGGTGCAAGGCCGAGTGCCGGCCGTCCTCGACTACAAGTGGGAACTCTACAAAGTGAGCGAGGACTTCTCCGAAGCGAACGACCTCGCGTCCAGGGAACCGGCCAAGCTCAAGGAGCTGCAGGACCTCTTCTGGACCGAGGCCGGGAAGTACCATGTGCTGCCGATCGAAAACAGCCGGATCGACCGCTTCGACGTGAGCAATCGTCCGAGCCTGACTCGTGGCCGCGACGAGTTCACGTACTTCCCTGGCCTCGTGCGCATCCCGGAAGGCGCCGCGCCGGATCTGAAGAACAAGTCGTACCAGATCAAGGCCGAGGTGGTGATTCCCAGGGATGGAGCGGAAGGGATGCTGCTCACGCACGGTGGACGCTTCTCCGGTTACGGGCTCTACGTGCTCGGCGGCAAGCCCGTGTTCCTCTACAACCTGGCGGGCGTGGCGCGCTACAGCGTGGCGGGCCCGGAAGCGCTCACGCCGGGAAAACACACCATCCTGTTCGATTTCAGGTACGACGGTGGCGGGCTCGGCAAGGGGGGCGACGGCACGTTGCAGGTGGACGGCAAGACCGTGGCTACCGGCCGCATTGAACGCACGCTCGCGTTCCGCCTCTCACTCGATGAAACGCTGGATTGCGGCGAAGACACCGGCACTCCCGTCAGCGAGGACTACCGCACGCCGTTCAAATTCACCGGCGAGCTCAAGAAGGTCACGGTGTACCTGAAGCCCGTGCCATTGACGGCGGCGGACCAGCGGCAACTGGATGCAGGCCAGGGCGCCATCGCCGCCGCGCAGTAGGAGAAATAGTGCTGCGCCCGCCATGCGCAGGCATTTCATGTTGAGACGTACGCGGCTCACGACACTACTCATGCGAGTTCGAGGCCCGCTCGCTGCGGCTGATGGCGCGCCATGGTCACGTCGATCTCGACGACAAGTCCGTTCATGGCGGCGTCACCGGCAATACCAGGACGTGGCTGTCGCGCATCCAGTGGATTTGCTGATTCCCGATCGGAAACAATTCACTCGTTGTCCTCCCGGGGCCGGACCGGGAGACGTTGGCGTAGTATGGTGGCACAACCTTTCGCTGGTGACCGGAGACTCCGATGACCCACAAGAATTCCGTTCGACCGTTGGCATGGACGGCATGCGTCGTCGCCGGGCTTGCGCTCGGCTATTCCCAGGCGCTGCTCGCCAAGGACGAGCCATTGCCGGAGGTCAGCCCGGAAGGACTCCAGCTGAAGCACGATTCCAAGGATGCCCGTGTCGTCTACCTGAGGCCCGGCGCAACCTTCAACCAGTACAATCGCGTGGCGATCCTCGATTGCTATGTGGAATTCGACAAGAACTGGCAGCGCGACTACAACAACGATAGGTTGGGACTCCAGGGTCGCGTCTCCACGGCCGACATGGACCGGATGAAGGCCGCCGTCGGCGCGGAGTTCAAGAAGGTCTTCACGAAGGAGTTGCAGAAGGAGGGCGGCTATGAGGTGGTGGACACCGCTGCGCCGGACGTGCTCGTTCTGCGACCGGCCATCATCAACCTGGTCGTCACCGCGCCGGACCTCATGACGGCCAACATGTCGAGGTCGGTGGTGTCGTCTGCGGGACAGATGACTCTTTATCTCGAGTTGTGGGACTCGGCCAGCAACACGATCCTTGCGCGCATCCTGGACCCGCAGGCCGACAATCGCATGGGTGGCATGGGGCAGATGGCCAGCAGCGTGACCAACACGGCTGCGGCCGATAAAATCTTCAGGGAGTGGGCACAAAAGCTGCACAAACACCTCGACGCGGTGCGTGGCAAGCCGGCGGGCTCCTGAGGGCGCGCCGTCCAGGCATATTCCGCGGGTAGTTCAGCGCGCCATAGGCCAGTGTCGTCGCTGAGCCACTGAACCCGCCGTCGTCCGCGAGCAGGAACGAGGTCTGGTCGAAGATGCCGTCCGATTCACGCTTGGGCTTGACCATGCCCGGCGAGCAGCGCGAGTCCGAGCAGGTGGGCGGTCTTCGATGTGTTCATGACGAAATCCCTACTGGAACCGATTGTGTGGCGGACGGCGCATCGACTCGACTCAGGCACTCGTGCCCTGCATCAGTACCTGTCCGAACCTGTCGCGCAACTCACGCTTGTTGATCTTGCCGGTGCCGGTGAGCGGCAACGACTCGACCACCAGCACCTCGTCCGGCAATTGCCACTTGGCGAAATGGTTGGCGATGTGCGCGAGCACCGACTCGCGCTGCGGCGTGCAGCCCGGTCGCGGGACCACCAGCAGGATTGGTCTCTCCTCCCACTTCGGGTGGCGTACGCCGATCGCGGCGGCCATCAGCACGTCCGGGTGGCCGCACGCGCAGTTCTCGAGGTCCACCGAACTGATCCACTCGCCGCCGGACTTGATGACGTCCTTGGCGCGGTCGGTGATCTGCAGGTAGCCATCGGGATGAATCAAGGCCACGTCGCCGGTGGCGAACCATCCGTCTGCGTCGTGAGCGGACGACTCATCGAGGCGGAAGTAGCCCTTGCACACCCACGGACCGCGCACCTTGAGTTCGCCGGACGACTTGCCATCCCAGGGCAGCTCACGCCCGTCGTCGTCCACCACCTTCATTTCCACGCCGAAGATGCCACGCCCCTGTCTCGCGCGCAGCTTGAACTGCTCCTCGAGCGGCAGCGCATCGGCAGAGGGTCGCAGCGAGCCGACCGTGCCGAGCGGGCTCATCTCCGTCATGCCCCAGCCCTGCAGTACGTCGACGCCGTGCTCGAGCTGGAAGTCGCGGATCATCTGGAGCGGCACCGCGGAACCCCCGATCAGCGTGCGCTTCAGCGTCGTCAGCTTCGTGCCGGTCAGTCGCAGGTGATTGAGGAGCATCGTCCAGACCGTCGGCACTCCGGCAGCCAGCGTCACGCCTTCTTCGTTCATCAGTTGCGTAAGCACGGCCGGGTCGCCCATCTTCGGCCCCGGGAACACCAGCTTGCTGCCGACCATGGCCGCGTTGTAGGGCAGGCCCCACGCATTGGCATG
>Ga0315287_10002790_pt1 | contig 16669 bp, 8 predicted proteins | sample YL17G11_0_MG_FD_205037 | JGI IMG/M metagenome (GOLD analysis project Ga0315287, IMG submission 205037) | Sediment microbial communities from Yellowstone Lake, YNP, Wyoming, USA - YL17G11_0 | ecosystem: Environmental > Aquatic > Freshwater > Lake > Sediment | place: USA: Wyoming | collected...
ATTTCTTGGCGAGGGGGGGGGTGAAAGAGAGAAAAGCGGAACGCGGCGGCGGCGGGGGAATGAAGAGGGGAAGGGAGGGGGCAGAACGAGCGAAAGAAAAAGTGCAAATGCAATTCACTCAAAGGCCGAAACTCCACAGCCGCTAATAGACGCGCACGACGCAGAGCGCAGAAGCCGCTTCATGTTGCGGGGCCGAGCGTAGGGTCTCGGGCCAAACCGCGGGTAAGAATATAGAAGGAACACAAACGACTCTCAAACAAAACACAAAACCCGATAATAAAACTAAGTTTTGCCTGAAGAAAGAAGGGAAAAAGGGTGATCTATGGATATGCTAGCTAGTAATCTACGAGGGTGACAAAGGGACGAGGAACACGAGGGTGATGAAGGGAAAGAAGCGGGCGCAAGAGGGGGGGGGGGCAAGCGGCAGAGAGCAGAAACCTAACGAAAGAAAATCAAAGTGTTGCTTTCGCTAAACTCCCTCTTCTCTTCCTCTCTCTTCTTCTTTTCGATGCCGAAGCCTTCCCCTCTGCTGTTTTCTACTTATCCAAGAGGGTTACCGCAGGCGAAATGGACGCCAAGGAGGAGCCCGAAAAAGACGGCAGTACAAGGACGACGTCGAAGGACCGAAGAAGAAGGACGAGGGACACGAGCGTCCGAGCTCGCTCCTCCTCCTTCAACGCCAAAGTGTATCGATGGGGAACTCTACTCTACTCTCGAACTCAACTCTCTCAACCTAACAACTCAAACGCTGTCCTGCGAGGAGGAGACCGCAGCCCCATGTGCTGCGAGGAAAAGCCTGCAGGAAGAAAGAGACATAGGGAAGAAAAGTGAGATAGAAAGTTGAAGCATGTGACAGCGGTCAACGACGGCGCAAGCCTCCATTCTTCCTCGTCCCCGTTCTCGTGTTATTTTTCCGTCTACCGTCGCAAAACAGCGCAAGGCCGAGCCCTACAATCGACGGCGCTGCTATTGCGCGGTTGACAGAACGAGAAAGCGGGGCTGGAGGCGCGGAGAAGCGTGGGCGTCTCTCGGAGCTGGGAAGAACCTCGAAGAATTGCTCACCAGCAGCTGCTCGACGACTCTCCGCCTCTCTCTCTCGTTCTCCACCTCTCCCCACCCCCCGCACGCCGGCGCCCGCACGCGCGCGAGAGATCGGTGCAAAGATGCGGTCCCATGAGCGCTCGCGGAAGGGGCGGAAGGCGCCCCCGCGCCGGCTGCGGACGAGGAGATGCGGGGAGAGCGAGAAAGAGAAAGCGAAGAGTGTCGAACACTCTGTTTTTCCCCTTCAACCTTCTAGAAACCCTCGAGTCCCTCCGCCCCGCGCCCCCCCTCCTTCCAACGCTCCGGTTCTGTCAGTCGTTCCTCTCTCCCCTCACCGGAGCCAACGTTACAGAGCCAATAATCTTGCTTCACCAATCCACGCTCATCGGAGCTGGAGCGGCAGCTGTTGTTGCAGCACCAGCGCTCGCCTCGGCCGCCGCCGCCGCGGCCGCCGCGGCCGCCTCGGCCTTCCTGTCCCGCACCCTCGCCGTCAGCGCGCCCAGCGGCTCGACCCTCCCCCGGGGCCACGCCACCCCGGCCAGCGCCCTCGCGGCGGAGAGCGTCGAGGCGTACCAGTCGCTGCCCTCCGGGCGGAGCTCCCCGGCGAGGGAGGAGTAGACGGAGGCGGCGAGGGCCCGACCGTCTGGCGGCGGCGGGGCGGGCGTCTCCGCCCCTCCTCCTCCTCCTCCGGCGGCGGTGGCGGCGGGAGCGGCGGCGACCCCGCGAAGCTGCCCTCCGCCGTTGACGCACCCGGAGGGGCACGCCATCACCTCGACAAAGTGCGGCAGCGAGTGAGAGCTCCCGGCCTTGATTTTCGTCACGAGCGTCTGGATGTTGCGGAAGCCGTAGTGCAGCGACGCCCGCAGCACGACGGTGCCGCTCCCCTCCTGCTCCTCCTCGCCTCCTCCCTCTTGCCTCCGCCTCTTCCCGGGCGCCACCATCTCCAACGAGATCTCCCTGACGTCGCCGTTTCTCCCTGCCCTCCAAGGGAGGGGGCCGGGGGGCAAATCGTCGACGCCGAACAAGGTGGAAGCCGCGTGCCGGAAGACAAACTCGCCAAAGCCGCCGCTCGTGCCGGCCGAGGGGGCGAGAGGCGTCTTGGGGGACGCCGTCGCCGCCGCGGCGGCCCTGCAGGCCGCGAGCCCGCCCCCCTGCAGCATCATCGTGAGCGAGTCGAGCGGCGAGCGCGGGGCGGAGGCTAAATCGGGAAACCCTTTCGACGAGAGCCAGGCCGAGAGCTCGATCGTCGTCAGGACGCAGTCTGTCCCCGGGGGCGGAGCGAGCCTCTCCCGGGCTCCCCGCCCCTCCTCCTCCCCCTCCCCCTCTCCTCCCTCGCCCTCACGCTCGGGCCCGGGACGTACCACGAGGTCGTCCCTGAGGCTCTCGAGCTTCTTGTCGGCGCAGGGCATCACCGCGACGTGGAAGACGCGGCGCCGCCCCGCGCCTCCTCCTCCCCCCCCTCCCCCGCCCCCTGCTTCTCCTTCTCCGCCGCGCCCGCCGCGCCCGCCGCGCCCGCGCCGACCCCCGCCGCCCTCCGAGAGCAGCGCCCTCTTGATCAGCAGCCCGGCCATTGCCTGCGCGCTCGCCGCCGAGGCCGCGTGCGGCAGCGCCGCGGCCGCGGCGTTCTTCTCCGCGTAGCAGACCCACCCGGGACAGGCCGAGGCGAGGCAGGGGAGCAGGCGCGACGAGGCCGCCGAGACGTCGACGCCCAGCGCGGTCGCGGCGGCGGCGGCGGCCGAGGCCGCGGCGAGGGCCGCGGCCTCCCCGGCGCCCGAGGCGGCGGCCGCCTCCCCGCCGCCCTCTACCCGGGGGTCACCGCCTGCCGCCCTGGGTGCGAACCTGCGGAGCGCCGCCCTGCCCTCGGGGGAGGCGGCGTAGACGGCGCAGAACTCGGCGGCGGAGGTCAGCAGCGCCAGCGCGCGCGGCTCTCCGGCGTCGACGACGGCGGCGACGCCGAGGGCCCTGAGTGCCCCGCTCAGCGCCGCGGCGGCCTCCGACGGGGACAGGGTCGCGGCAGTACGGGGGAGGCGCCCCCCCAGAGCCAGCGACGCCACAGACTGCTGCGACAGCGTGACGACGACCGCGTCCCCGCGCTCGAGCGCGCCGTCGAGCTCCGCCGCCGACTGCGCCTCGAGCAGGACCGTCTCGGCCGAGGTCACGCAGCCCGAGCAGGCGAGGCAGTCGTTGAGCGTGACTTTGACGGGGGCGCCGTTCTTCTCCGTGCCGGCGGGCTTGGGGACGGGGGCGGTGCCGGAGACGGCCGCGGCGGCGCGCGCCGCGAGGGCGCTCGGCCTGCCGGCAGCGCGGACGCCGCCGCCGCCGCTGCCATCGTCGACCGATTCGTCGTCTTCCAGCTTTGGCGCGCCCGAGGGGGCCGCGCCGAGGCCGACGACGCACGCCTGCGCCGGGGCTATGAAGTCGGAGATGTCCCCGATTTTGATGGCGCCGCTGAAGCCCGCGGAGGCCGGGGCGTCCATCTTTTCGGAAGGGGGAAAAGAGGATTCGATGCAGCGCTGTTTTTTTGTTTCGAGTTTTGATCGGTGCATTTTTTTTCAAGGTCAGTTTTGTTTTCTCGTTTTCTTATAAAATTACACTGTCTCCCCCTACCAAAGCGACGCCGCGACGCCCGAGGGGGTCGCCCTCGCGACGACCTCTCGCCCGTCCGGGAGCACGACGACGACGCGGATGGAGGCCTCGGAGGGAACCCCCTTCTTCTTCTTCTTTGTATCCCTCTCCTTGTTCTGCTTCTCCTCCCCTTCCTTTGTCGTCTCGTCCTTCTTCTCCTTCTTTGTCTCTCCTGCGAAACGAGCCCCCCAGAGGGCTCGCGCTCGGAGCACGCCAGCCGCGTACGCGACCCCGGGGGGGCATCCTCGCGGCGGGGACGTGGAGACAGCCCCCAGGTAGTCGCCCCTCCGCGACGGCGACGAAGAAGGCGAGGCGGAAGAAGAGGGAGGAGCGCGGGGCAGAAAGACGCGGCTGCCCGCGGCGAGCGTCCCGCGGCGCTCGGGCCAGAGAGCGGCGGGGACGAAAGCGGCCCCGAGAGAAGCTCGCGGATCCTCTCCTCCTCCTTCTTCCCCGGGGGGCTCTCCCTGCAGCGCCTCTCGCACCTGCGGCCACGTGCGCGCGACGGTGAACGAGGCGGGGAGGAGAGGAGGGCGCGTCTCCCCTCCCCTCGATTTCAAACGCTCCCTCCTCTTCTTCCCCGGAGGCCTCTTCGCGTCCTCGCGCTCGGCGCTCGCCTCTTCTTCGCTCCTCGCGCCCTTGCCGGCCTCGCCTTCCGGCCAGTCGTTCGGGTAGAAGGGGGAAAGGCAGGGGTTGTGGGAGCAGAGAGAGGAGGCCCATCGCCACTCGCGCTGTCCTGCGACGGCGACGCCTTTGCCGCGAAGAAGCGGGGCTGTTTTTTTGGCGCCGCTCCCGCTCTTTTTCTTCCCCGCCGCCGACGCTCCTCCGCTCCCGCTCCCGCCGCCCCCGCCGACGCCGCCGCTCTTGCTCGCGACCAGGGCCCTCCACACGGGCAGGGCCCACCCTGCGGGGACGACGAGGGACCAGTGCGGGAGGCGGAGAGGCCGATGCGACGGCGAGGGCGACCGCGAAGGAGGCGCGGCGGCGGCAGCGCGCCGGCCGCCCCTCGGCCGCGGCGGCGCCGGCGGGAAGCGGCGCACCGCGGCGAGCGGGAAGGTCGTCGAGAAGGAAGAAGACAGAGAACCCAAACACCTCTCGACTTCCCTGGCGGTGGCGCGAGGGAGGGGCAGGAGCCCAAGCGCGGCGCGCCTCGCGGCGCCGCGGACGGCGGAGACGGCCCGCGCCGGGAGCGGCGGCGGCGGCGGAGGCGAAAGGGAGGAGGGGGAGCACACGAGCTCGTCGTGGCCGCCGCCGTCGCCCGTGCCGCTGCTGCTTTCCCCCCCTTTCTCCTGCCCCCGTCGACGGGCAGCAGAGAGGCACGCCGCGACTCGCGCCGAGGCGAGGGAGGCAGCAGTGCGCCGAGAGGAAGAGGGGAAAGGAGCAGAAGGTGCCGCCCTCTTCTTCGCCCTCGGCCCCTCCGGCGGCGGCGGCCGCTGCCGCTCGGGCGCCTCGGGGTTCCTCTCCTCCTTCCTCCCGCGCGCCAGCGCCGCCCTCGCCGCTGCGGCGACGCGCCCCGCCCCTCCCCCGACGACAGCCCTCGACTCCCTGGGAGCCTTGGAGAGCCTGGGGTCGGACGCGACGATTCGGAGGGCGCACCCGGAGGGCACGGCAGAGAGCGCGGCGCCGCGGCCGCCGCCGCCGCCGCCGCCGCCGCCGCCGCCGCCGCCGCCGCCGCCGCCGCCGCCGCCTCGGGGGCCCGCCCGCAGCGCGGCCCAGGCGCGCCCGTCCCGTCCGCCGCCGCCGCCGCCGCCGCCCGCGCCGCCCCCCCTCGCCGTCACCCTCGCCGCAGCGCCGATCGCGCCGACGACGATGGCGTCCGCGAGGAGGCCGACGACCTCGAGCCGGCGCAGCGGGGCCGGGAGCGGGTCGAGGGAGACCGCGGGCGCCTGGGGGGGAGGGGAGGGGGAGGGACACGGGGCGCCGCCGCCCTCGGCCGAGGCGACGCCCGCCGAGAGCGCGGCGCGGGCCGCGGCCTCGGCCGCCGCGTGCACCCAGACGAGGCACGCCCTCTCCCTCCCTCCCTCTCCTTCGCTTCCGGCGTCGAACATGATCCGCGCGGGGCAAGGGACCGAAGTGATAATCGCGTCGGCCTCGGCGCGGCCGGAGAGCACGGCCGTCGAGAGGCCGCGGCGGCGGCCCTGGCGCTTGCGCCGGCGCTTGCTGCCGCCGGCGCCGCCTCCCTCGCCGCCGCCCTCGCTCCTGTCCCTCCAGCCTGGAGCCGCCGCGTCGAGAACTCTCAGAATGCCCGCCTCTTCTCCTCGCAGCCGCAGCGCCCTCCAGTAGGAAGCGTCGTGCGCCAGCGCGCGCCGGCGGACGGCCGAGGCGACGGCGCGGTCGCCCCTGCCCGCGCCGGCGGCCCCCAGTGCGACGACGGCGCCTCCCGAGGGGCCCGCGGCGTTAGCTCCCCCCCAGGGGGCACCCATCTCCATGCGCTTGGCGTGCCAGAGGTGTGTCTCGAGGCGGAGCGGCGGGGAAGGAAGAGAAGGGGGCGATGGAGGAGCGAGGGAGGCGGAGAGGGCGAGCTGCTCCCGGAGCCTGCGCGGCGTCCTGCGGGCCCGTCGGGAGAGCTTCTTGCCGCCGTTGCTGCGACTGCTGCTGCTGCTGCTTCGAGGAAGAAGAAGAGGAGGAGGACGAGGCGGCGGCGCTGCCTCGTCGTCATCGCCAGCGATCGTCTTTCCCCTCTTCGCCTTTGCCTTCTTCGCCTTTATCTTCCTCTTCTTCTTCTTTTTCTTGCCGAGCTCGCCGAGCTCCGACCGCCGCCGCTTCCCCATCTTCTTCGTCTTCGCCGCTGCAGGGTTGTGACTCGTCGCCCGCCGCCGCGCCGAGCGCGGGAGGGCCGCGCCGCCCCACGGGAGCCTGGAGGAACCGCGCGGGGCTGCTGCCCCTCCGTCGCCTCCCGCCTGCCGCGGCTGGAGCGAGGCGAGGAGGGCCGCGACCTGTTGAGGGAAGAGGTGGGGAGAGAGTTGAAAAGAGAGAGGGTGGTTTTTTTTAGAGCCGTCGCTCCTCGTTGCCGGCGTCGGCTGGACAGATTGCACCGCGCGTTCGTCACGCGTCCCCTCTCTCTCGCTCGTACCTCTGGCTCGCGGGCCGTGATGAGGCGGCTGACCTCAAGCACGCGCGGGAGGTCGCTGCCCGAGGCCATGGTATTTTGGAGGTGGGACCGCGGGTTTTTCCTAGTGCTGCTGCATTGTTTTTTTTTCTTTTTCCCTTCGACGAGTGAGAGAAATGATTTTGTTCTCGACCCCACCAAGTCTCACGCCTCAATACGCACACAGGGGGCGCGTTCCCTCCTATCTTTCCCTCTCCCTCTGCGTCACTATCTCTCGCATCATAAAAGAAAACGGATCAGTGACGTTTCAAAGAAAACACGTAAAAAGAAGGAAACAAGCAGAAAGTGTTAGTTTTTTTTAGTTTTCACGTCGTCTAAAATCGAAATCTTCGTCTTCTTCTTCACCCCCCGCCTCTTTTTGCCTCCTCCTCCTCTTCCTCCTTCTCACATCTCCTCCCCTAGCACCAGCAGTGCGCTGAGGATCTCGGCCTTCTTCATCTTCGAGTAACCCTTCAGGGACCTTTCCGAGGCCAGCTTGCGCAGGTCGGCGACCTTCATCGATTTCAGGGCCGCGGCGTCGAAGTGGGGCACTCCCGCGGCGGCGTCGATGGCTGGGGCTGAGACCGGCGCGGCGCCAATTTCTGCGGAGAGGAGGGGTACTTCGTCTTCTTCTTCTGCTGCTGCTGCCTCCACTGCGGCCACTTCCTGGGAGTCAGGCTCTTCGGCGGGCTCTTCGGCGGGGTCCTGGATCCCTCCAGCGACGTCGAAGAAGGGGGCGGCGATCTCCTCCTCGACCTCTTCCTCGGCGGCAGCGGCGGCGCCGGCGACGGCAGCAGCAGCAGGAACCTCTTCCTCTTCCTCCTCCCCGTCGACCAGGGGGAGTACCGGCGGCCCCCCCGTGGCCTTCTGGCTCCCCACGAACGCCTCCATGGCCTCGAAGGCCGCCGCGGGGACATGTGCGACGGGGGAGTAGGCCTCCAGGGCCGCGAAGGCGGACTCCTCGGAGAGGTGCGCGGCGGCGGCCTTCTCGGAGAGGTGCGCGGCGGCGGCAGCGGCGGCGGCGGTCGACGAGGGGGGAGTCGAGACTTCCTCCAACCTCTCCTCCTCTCTTTCTTTGCGCTTGGCGAGAGAGCGGGCGGCGATGGCCGCGGCTGCCTGGGACTCGTCGCCAAAGACAAAGGTGACGGCGCCGTCGTCCTCTGTCGTGGGTGAAGGAGCGAACGAACGAGTTTGAGTGTGTTTTATTTGGTCGAGAAGAAGAGACAGGAAAAAAAGAAGTCGATGCGATTTTCAAAAAAAAAAAAACGTCGGGCACAGGGAATGCCCGAGTCAAAAAGGAAGGCGCGTGAGGCTGCTTCTCGGCTTCTTCGAAAAGACGTCTTCGACAAAGAACACTGCGATGCAAGCCTGCGGGTGGCAAGATGCCCCAATGCAGCACCTCCTCACCTTCGCGCTTCTCGACAAAGTGGAGACCGCCGCTTGACGCCGCCGCAGACGTCGCGCAAGCGGCGACGGAGCGCGAGCGGGCGAGGGCCAGAGAAGAGCGCCTGGCCGCCGCCGGGCGGATCGCCGCCACCACGGCGAAGCGGGTGGTGGAGGCCGTTGCAGCGAGGCAGAGCATTGTCTTTGGGTGAGCCTGGAGGGCTTGCGTGAGAGAGAAGAGGTGAAGCGAGAGAGAAGAGATGAAGCGCGAGAGAGAAGGCAAATTGGTGTAACTCATCAACTCTTTTTTCTTCGGCTTCACTCTTCTTTTTCTTCGTCTCTCTTTTGCTCTCTCTCAACATGGCGCCTCCCACGGCGACCGCCGAGGGCGCTCTGTCGTCGCCTAAGAAGTTCAAAAGCAGCTCCAAGAAGCACAAGGGCAGCAGCAAGAAGAGCGACGACAGCAGCAAGCGCCCGAAGCGCTCGGGCGAGGGCCGAGAAGCAATGGCATTGCCGGCGGCGACTGCTTCAATGCTGCCGCCGCCGACAACTTCGCCGGGCCGCCTCCTCCCAGTGAGGCCACGGTGAGCTTTGATTTTAGCTCGCATGATGATGCGCTGCTATTGATATACTTCTAGATATACCAACGAAATGGACAAGCACGCCAGAGACCCCCCCCCCCCCCCCGTTGCGCGTCGATTGTGGGGGAGCGGCGGCTAGCGCACCGCCCGCTCGCTCTCTCGCTCTCGCTTCGACCCTCGCTTTCACTCAACCTTCTTCCGCTTCCAACACTGCCACCCCCAACATCAACAACAGCTTCGAGCCCGGTCCTGCCTTCTCCCGGCTCCCAGCTCCGACGGAGACGGCGCCTTCGATCGGAGGCAGCGGGAAAGAGCTCTGGCTGCTGCAGCTCCCGCCAGACGTGAGGTTTAAAAGTTTCGAGTTCTTTTCTTTTTCTGTTTGCGAGCAGGTGAGAAGCAAAAAAAATCAACCTCGACCTCTCAACTTTCTTCTTCTCCCAAAAAAAAAACTCCAAAAAACAGTGGGACTTCTCGACCGAGCTTCGCCTGACGCGCCCGGCGACTGGAGCCCCCGAAGACGTCCTGGGCGTGACGGCGGCGACGGCCGCGGGCACCTCCTACTCGCTCGTCGCCGACGACCCCTCGACGGCCGACGGCCTCTTCGCCTTTGTCCGCGGCGGCGGCGGCGGCGGTGGTGGTGGCGGAGCAGCCAGCTCTTCCCTCCCTCCTTCGTCATCTTTGGGTCCCTCTGCAATCACCCGCCGTGCCACGCTGCTGGTGGATGCGATGCCGAGTCGGCTCCTCTCTGACGTGAAATCGGAGAAGGAAACGAGGAAGAAGGATAAAAAGGAAAAGAAAGAGAAGAAAAAGGAGAAGAGGAAAGAGAAGCAGTGAAAGAGGGAGGGGAGAAAACTGTTTTCTGGGTTGCCCGCTGCGCAGCGTCTTTTAGTTTTCCTTCTGGCTCTGTTCTTTCTCATATCATTTCCCACGACTTCCATCTGCAAAAAAAAAACTTAAACGACGGAAAAACTCATTCACTTGCGTTTTCATTCATTTCAAAAGGTTTTACAAAGTACACAGTTTCCGTTTTTATTTTTTCATTTCCTCGAGCTCGCCCCCGCCGCCGCCGGCCTCTTGCTCCCCGGTTCGACGACTTTCAGTACCTCGGCCTCGATCCCGCATCTATCCTCGAAAGCTGTCAGCCATGCGCGCTGGTTGTCCTGTTTTGTTTCGAGGTCGAGAGAGAGAGAAAGAGAAAAGTGAGTGAGTTTTTCTTTTCTCCAGTTCTTCCTCTCTCTCTTCCTATCTTTCTCTCTCTCTCTCTAAAAAAAAAAACGCACCGAGAGCCTGTCGCGCGGGCCCTTGACCTCGACAACCATCGCTTCTCCAAAGAGATCGACGGAATCTTCTTGCACCTTCAGCCTCCACAAGACCAAATCGGGCATGCCCCCTTCCCGCGCGACCCCCTTTGCGAACAGCTCCAGCACGGCGGCTAGCGCCCGACCCCCCAAGCACCCGCACAGCTCCCTCAGCTCCTGCCTGCCCGCGCCCCCCCTCGGGCTCCGCCCGTCGCTGGTGTTCCACCTCCCCTCGGTGCCTCCCGCGGCGTACGGCCCCAGCCCGCGGTCCCAAATCCGAGACACCGTCCCCGCGAGGTCGGCGGGGCTCGAGGCGCGGATCCGTTCCAGCAGGGCGTCGATTTGGTCCTTTCGGAGCTCGTAGAAGAGCGGGGAGCCGAAGTCGAGCGGGTAGCGCTGGCACGGGACGCGGAGCATCGAGAGAGCTCTGAGTTCGCTGCTGCTGCAGCCGTCGCTGCTGCCGCCGCTGCTGCCGCCGCCGATCTCTGTCTCGGAGGAGGGCGAGGAGGGAGGAAACATGACGTCGTGGAACAGGGCTCGGAACAGGCAGCCCCACACCCCCCCTTCGGCGTGCGCCCCCTTCCAGCCGCCGTTCTGCGGCTTCGAGTAGAAATCCAGCGCGAGCCTCTCCACCGTCAGATTGCCCTCGAAGACCGATTTGGCGTTCTTCGAAGCGCTCCTCGAATTCGAAGTAGTCGAAGAATCGAGCGTCGCGGCGACCAGCACTCTTTCGCGCGGTTCCCGCCCCGCCGCAGCGGCCCAGGCAGCCGGCGGCGCCTTCCACCTCCGGGGGGGCCTCGCGAGCCGGTGCCCGCGCCGCATCAGGCCCAGCCTGTCTCCCCAGGAGACGTTGTCGGCGTCGTCGGCGAGCGCGGCCTCGACGACCTCGAGCGCCTGGGAGGGACGGCCGGCCGCCTCGGCGTTGAGCGCGAGGCGCGTCCACCAGTGCCCTCGCCTGCGGAAGGAGCAGCGCCTCTCTTGAGGGGGGCTCTGCTGCTGCCCGACGGCTGCGGCGGCAGCGGCAGAAGAAGGGCCCGAGGAGGGAGAAGGAGAGGGAGGCGCGGTGACCCCGAGGCACCCCCAGTGGATCTCGTCGGCCTCTGCTCGGCGCCTCCTGCCCTCGAGCCAGGCCGCAGAGACGGTGGCGCAGGCGAGGCGGACGCCCAGGGCCGAGAAGCGGGTGAGGAAGGAGGCCGAGGAGGGAGCGGGGGCGGCGGCGGGGGGTTGAGGAGAAGAGCAGTTTTGTTGCGTTTGCCGGGTCGATGCCACCGTCGCCGTCGCCGTCGCCGTCGGAGGCGGCGGCGCGTTTTCCTTCTTCGTCCCTGCTCCCCCTCCGCCCCCGCCTCCGGGTGGGGGCGGAGAGGTGGGGGAGCCTCCGCCGCCGCCTCCGCCTCCGTCCCCTCCCATCATCTGCCTCCGCCGCGTGACGAAGTCGACGCAGGGGACCATCGCGGCCTCCACCGCGGCCGCCGCCTCGGCGCGCTCGGCGGGCGTCGAGGCCGAGAGGGAGCGGTCCAGCGCGTCGTCGAGGGCCGCGGCCTCCGCCAGGGAGGTTTCGTACTCCAGAAACTCCGCGCGGCTCGCGAAGGCCGGCGGGAGCGCGGGGCCCGGCGCCCGCCACCGGTCGGCGCGGTAGCGCGGCAGCGAGCGCATCCCGCCCGCCGCCGCGGCGGAGACCGTCGAGAAGGTCACGCCCTCGCTCAGGAAGGCCGCCCGCTCGCACCTGCGCAGGGCCCGCATCGCGGCCGTCCTCAGCCTGAACGCCGGCAGGGGGGACGATCGCGGGGCCGAGAGGGACTGGGAGGCGGCGGGGGCGCTCGCGGGCGAGGGGGCGGCCGCGAGCGCGGCGCACAGGGCCGCCGTCATCGCGGCCCTCGCCGCCGCCGGCGCCCCGCCGCTCCGGCCGCGGAGCGCCCGGGCCGCGAGCGACAGCAGGTCCGCCCTGCCCATCCTCCGCAGCGCCGAGGCGGAGAGCGGAGAGGCATAGGCAGGGGAGGAGGTGGAGGAGGAGGAAGACGAAGGGAACGAAGGAGCGCTGCTGCCCCTGGAGAGGGAGAGCAGCGCGGCTCGGAGCTCGCCCGACGTCAGGGCGTCCGAGGCGGCGACCAGCGCGTCTTCGCCGCGGTCGCCGCGGTCGCCGTCGCCTCCGGCGGGGAGCGGGACGGCCAGCCCCGCCCGGACCAGGGCAAGCGCCGCACTCGCCGCCGCCGCCGCACTCGCCGCCGCCGCCGCACTCGCCTCCCCCTCGGCGCGAGGAGGAGGGGAGCTCTCGCCGCTGCTCGCCGCCACCTTCGAGGGCCGCACCCACCTCGAGGGCCGCCGCGAGGAGTAGATGCGGAGGAAGAGCGCCGCCGCCTCGCGCGGGACGCCGGCTCCTCCTCCTCCTCCTCCTCCTCCTCCTCCTCTGCCGCGGAGGGCGCCGAGGACGGAGAGCTCCTCGGCCGAGAACAGGTGCGCGTCCCCGCCCGCCTCGCGCGGCGTCAGGGCGGCGTCGAGGGCCGGGAGCGCGGCGGCGAGGAGCCTGCCGCCGGGACCCGAGGCGCCGCGTGCCGAGTCCTCCCTGGCGGCCGCCGCCGCGGCGGCGACGAGCCGGAGGAGGCAGGGGATCCTCGCCTCGTCGCTCCCGCTTCCGCCGCGGGGGAGGACCACCTCGACGCGGACCCGCAGCGGAGAGGCGAGGCCGCCGCCGGAGGGGCAGCCCTCGCAGAGCGTCGCCGTCGCCGCGCACGCGCCGCCGGGCGCGTCCAGCAGCGGCGCGAGCCTGGCGGCGACGCTCGAGGGGAGGTACCCGAGGCTGCCCGCGGCGCCCGGGAAGGCGACGGCGCGGACCGCGGCGCCGTCGGCGGCGTTGGACCTCTCGCGCAGCAGGGAGACGACTGCGCCCGCGGCGAGGGACGGCGTTTCCGTCTCTCTCGCTGCTGCTGCTGGTGCAGCGGGAGCAGCAGCAGCAGCAGCAGGAGCAGCAGAAGATGTAGAAGAAGCGTTGGCAGCGGCGTGCCTCCTCGAGACGAGGCGTGACTCGAAGCAGGTCTCCGAGAGAGGAGGCAGGGAGAGAAGCGGCGGCGGCGGCCGCGGAGGAGGAGGAGGACCAGGAGGAGCAGGAGAGGGAGGAGGAGCAGCAGCGGACTTCTCCTGTTGTTGCTCCCCTGCTTCCTCCGGCGTCTGTTGCCGCTGCTGCTGCTGCCCCTCCTCCCTCTTCACCTTGACGACCTTTCTCATGCCCAGGAGGCTCGCCTGCCTCTGCCCCCGCTGCTTCCCCTTGCTCCTCCTGTCGCCTCCTTTCCCGCTCGCCGCCTCCGCTGCCGCTGCGGCCCCGCCATTCTTTCCCCTGGAGGCGATGAGGCAGGCGTCTACGTGGCGGTTGACGGAATCGAGATCGAGAGGAGCGGAAGAGGAGGAAGCGGAGGACGAGGCGAAGAGTGCGAGGGCGCGGCCGCAGACGGGGCAGCACGGGCGCGCTTCTGCTCCCCCCCTGCTCGCCGTCGCTGCCGGAGGAGGGGCACCGGGAGCCGGATCCGCCGCCTGTTCCTCTCCTCCTTCCCGGGGGCGCTTCCTCGTGCCTCCTGCTCCTCCGATGCCGCCTCCTGCAGCTCCGTCATGGCCGAAGAGGGCCTCGACGACCTGCGGCGGGAGCAGCGCGCGGGCGCGGGCTTTGCCCGTCGGCGACGCCGGCGACGGGTCTGAGAGCGGGTCGTCGGTCGCTCCTCGAGCAGCGGCATTCCCGAAGCCGTTGCTGCTCTCTCCGTAGCCCCCGTAGCCTCGGTTCCCGCTCGATCGGCCCAGGAGCTCTTGGAGGCTCGCGTGGCCCGTATAGCGCGACATTGGACAGAGAGACGGCCTCTACGGCGATTGAAAGCGAAGAAGCAGCATTGAAGAAGAGGGGTGGCTCGCCATCGAAGTTTTCTCGTCGGAAAAAAACAGAGTGATTCCGAGCTCAGTTTTTTTCTCGTTGCCCCTAGCTTCAGAAGCGCAATCGCTTTCCTATCTGTTTGCTCTCGCTCGCCGCTCGATCGCCTCGTTTATTCGAGCAGTGCTCTCTCTCTACCCTCTCGCAGGCTCTCTCTTAGAGCAGCCTCTCGGCTCGTCAAAACGATGGCCTCCTCTACGATGGCTATGAGCCGTTCGGCCGTGGCATCATCGTCGTCGGCATCGTCGGCAAAGCTCCGCTCTACGCGGGCGGTTCGCGGTGAGTTTTTTGCGTTGTTTCGCGCCTTCTTCTACTCGATTATGCCATGGATGTGGAGTTCACGTTATCAGCTATGTCTGAGCGAGGTCGATGACGTAAAAGCAAGCTCCAGACCGACCAACACGGCCTTTGGAAAAAGCTTCTTTGAGCTCTTTCGTCATCATTGAACGAAGCTAGCCTCGATCGTCGAGCTCGTGCCCTCCAGCGTGCAGCCCTTTGCTATGTCACTTCTCCCCTCCGACGGCTACTATGCAACGTGGTAGTGTTGCAGACCAAGGAGCAATTCGTTTAAGCTCACCAACAAGCGTCATTCTTCTTCGAAACAATCCAAATGAAAAAAAAAAAAGGAACACCGCTGCTGTCCACGACACCGCTGCGGCACCTCTCCGCCTCTGCCCCTGCGTCTCGCCGCGTCGTCCCTGCCCGCCGTGGGGGACCCGTGAAGGCAGAGGCCAACCTCTTTGCGCGCGCCGTGCGCGTGTTCAAGTCGTACGCCAACGCCATTGGTGAGTTTTTTCTCTTTCTTTCTTTTGGCCAGTTCGGACACAGCATCCGTTTTCGTTCCACTTTCTCTCGACCTTCTTCCTCTCTCTCTAACCTTCGAGAAACCCCTGCCACAATCGCCCATAACAACAACAACAACAACAACAACAAACAACAAACAGTCTCCGCTGCCGAGGACCCCGAGAAGATGCTCGACCAGACCGTCTCCGAGATGCAGAACGACCTCATCCGCATGCGCCAGGCCAGCGCGCAGGTCCTGGCGAGCCAGAAGCAGGTCGAGGCCAAGTACGCGGCGGCCGAGCAGACGGCCGACGAGTGGTACCGCCGTGCCGAGCTCGCCCTGGAGAAGGGCGACGAGGAGCTGGCCCGCGAGGCGCTCAAGCGCCGTAAAGCGTACGCGGACAACGCCGCGGCGATGAAGTCGCAGGTCGAGGCGCAGCGCAAGGCCGTCGAGCAGCTGATCGGCAGCACGCGCGCCCTCGAGGCCAAGCTCGTCGAGGCCAAGTCGAAAAAGGACACGCTCAAGGCGAGGGCCAAGTCCGCGGCGGCGACCAAGCAGGTCGCCGAAATGACGCAGGGGCTCAACACGAGCAACGCTGTGGTGGCCTTCGAGCGCATGGAGGAGAAGGTACTGGCCCTGGAGGGCGAGGCCGAGGCGACGGCGCAGCTCGTCGCGCCCGACGACCTCGAGAAGAAGTTTGCGAGCCTGGAGGGCGGGTCGGTCGACGACGACCTGGCAAAGCTGAAGGCGGGGGTCCTGAAGTCTGGGACTGCGAGGCCCGTGGGGACCCTGCCCGAGGGGAGGCCGATCAGGGACGCGATCGACATGGAGCTCGAGGACCTGCGGCGCAAGGCGGCGGAGTAGGAGGAGGGAGGGGGAGAGGGAGAGAGAGGAGAGGGAGAGAGGAAAATAGTTTTTTTTTTTTACTAAACGAGAGAGAGAAAGTTGACGATTCCGAGTTCTTCTTCTTCTTCTCTCTTCTTCTTTTTTTGCAACACAACACACAAAACAATTCTTTTATTTTAACCTCAGATATAGAAGCCTCTCTATTGGATGACGCGGCCTCTCATTCCGTGCGGAAGCGAAGCAAGGAGAGGATAAAACAGAGCCTAAAAAACTAGGGACGCGGACAAAAAAACAAGGTGCCATTTCGACGATGACGATTGCCAAGACAGCGGCCTCGCCTGACCTTCATTCGTGCTCAGGCGACGAGTGGACCATACTGGGAGAAGGAAACGCCAATGTTGTGTTCTCCTACGGCGGGAGAGACCCGGAGCTGGTGAGCTGCGGGAGACAAGAAGGGAAAGAGCGAGCAATTTCGTTCTTCTTCCCTTCTCACCCTCGACCTCGACCTCAAAAAACATCCAAAAAACAGTCCGGCCTCGTCCTCCGCCTCCGCAAGACCAAGGCCAAGACCCAGACCGCGCTCGACAGGGCCGTCGACGCGATCGTCTGGGCGCAGCTAGACGCTAATAGTGATCATTCCTCTGCCGCTGACAGGGACGCCGCCTTCGCCCGCAGAGTCGTCGTCCCGCTGCTCGGGCCGCAGTACCTCCTGCTCCCGCTCGTCGTCGCCGTCCCCTCCGAGCTGCGCCTGAGCCTGGAGGGGCAGCTCGCGCGGAACGGCAGGGAGAGCAGGAAGGCGGAGGCCGAGGGGCCCGGGAACGGCGACGGGGCCGCCGCGGGGAGGGGGCCCTCGCTGGAGGCGCGGGGCGCCCTGCTCCGCGACGCGACCCTCTGGGAAAACGAAAAAGGCACTTGCGCCTCCCTGTGCGTCGAGCTGAAGCCCAAGTGCGGTCTCCCTCACGGGACGGGGAGGAGGACCAAGGTTCGGCTCAAGCAGCAGCAGCAGCAGCAGCAGCAGATGCAGCAGCAGACTGCTTCGAAATATTCCTCTCGCTACTGCCCCTCCGACCTCTTTTCGGGAGAGGCGGCCCGCAGGAGGCGCGCGCTCTCGGCCCTCCT
>Ga0315287_10002792_pt1 | contig 16662 bp, 8 predicted proteins | sample YL17G11_0_MG_FD_205037 | JGI IMG/M metagenome (GOLD analysis project Ga0315287, IMG submission 205037) | Sediment microbial communities from Yellowstone Lake, YNP, Wyoming, USA - YL17G11_0 | ecosystem: Environmental > Aquatic > Freshwater > Lake > Sediment | place: USA: Wyoming | collected...
CGGCGAGCACGCGCAGGTGCACGTCGTTGGGGCCGAGGTCGCGCAGGGGGACGTCGCGTTCCACCAGGACTTCGGGGGGGCCGAGGCGATCAATCAGGATAGAGCGAGAGAGGTAATGGGTCATGGGTGATGGGTGATGGGTGATAGGTTGAAAGAGGTGATGGGGCCCCGCCTCAGCTTGTTTCCACCCGCACGGTCTCGGCGGCCTGGACGTGCGCGTCGATCTCCGTGCAGAGCGCCTTGATCCGCCCGCTGATTTCCGTCACGGCCAACGTGTCGTGCGCCGCCTCGGCGCGCAGGGTGGCGACCTGGAGCCACATCGTGCGCATCAGGTCGGCGAGGCGGCTCCGCCGCTCCGTCAACTCCTTGACGCGCTCGTCGAGGCGGCGCAGCAACGCGCGCTGATGGACGAGGAGCGCCCGCTTCTCGCGGCGCATTTCCCCCTCGTCCGCGGCCTCGGGCCCGAGTGCTCGGAGCTTGGCCTCGACAGCCTCGAGTTCCTGCGGGTCGGCGTCCTGGGCGAGCTTGGCCAGTTCCGCATCCAAGGCGGCGACGGTGCCCAGCAGTTGACGCGCGGCGTCGGCGGCTTCCGACACCGTGGCCTGCGTGCCGCTCGGCAGCTGTCCGACTAGGTCGCGGATGGCCTGGGCGTACTCGTCCGGCGAGCGGGGCTCGGCGGGGCGCGCGACTGCCCGGCCTGCCGGAGGCAGGAGCACGGCGGCGTACTTTGGATCGCGCCAGAAGGCCAGGCGCGACGTGGGGGCGAACAGGACGCGACCGTAGTCGTGTTCGTCCCACCTGACATCCGTTCCCCCCAAGGCCCACGCCGAGCGCCCCCCGATGTTCAACCGAAGAGCCAAGCCCTGGCGCTCGATCCGCAGGGAGCGGGTGCGAATGCCAGCGAGGACTCCAACGAGCAGCGGACCGAAAGGGGCTCCCGAGACAAGAAGCGGCGGCCCAAGTAGAACCAGGAATACCCCCCAGCCGATGATCGATCCCAGTCTCCCGGCCGCAACCGCCAAGAAGAGCGGCAGCGACACCGCCAAGAACCACGCTGAACCGAGGCCGACGAGGTGGCGTGTCCACCGAAGCACTCCAGGCAGCCGATCCCAGACGTCGGTGAGGCGCCGCCAGCAGCGCGGCCACCAGAACGGCCACCAGCGCGGGGGAGAGAGCACGAGGTGTCGGATGCTCGACCAGGGCAGCCCCCGGCGGCGCGCCTCCTGGAGGCGAGAGACCGGAAGGAGGCCGAGCGCAACAAGGAGGGCCGGAAAGGCCGACCAAGGCACGGCGCCCGGAAATAGGTACGACACGAAACCCGCCAGGGCGATGCCCCAGAGGCCCACTGCGCACCGGAACCCTGTGCCCTGAATCCGCGCTGCGTAGTCGGGCAGGGCGTCCTCGTTGTCCGTCACACTCAGCGCCGCCCGCAGCTGTTGCGCGTCCGGCCACCGTTTCCCTGGATCCTTCGCCAAACACCGCATCACCGCAGAAGTGAGGTCGGGCGGCGCATCCGGTACCAGCGCGGCCAACGGCGCCGGCTCCTTTGTCACGTGCTGCACGATCACGTCGCGGAAGCTCTCTCCCTCGAACGGCAACCGCCCCGCGAGCATCTGGTAGCCCATCACGCCGAGGGAGTAGAGATCGCTCCGCCCGTCGATGTTCCGCGCCCCCGACGCCTGCTCCGGCGACATGTAGTAGGGCGTGCCCACCACCGCCCCCGCCTCGGTGAGCGTCGCCCCCGACGCGCGGGCCTTCGCCACCCCGAAGTCCGTCAGCATCGGCCGGCCCGATTCGTCGTCGATCAGGATGTTGTCGGGCTTGATGTCGCGGTGGACCACGCCTTGCTTGTGGGCGTAGTGCAACGCGTCGGCCACCTCAGCCAGGATCCGCCGCACGTCCTCCTCCGGCAGCTTCCCCTCGCGCCGCATCCGCTCCGCGAGCGACTCGCCCTTCACGTAGCCCATCACGAAGTAGAGCATCCCCTCGACGTCGCCGAAGGTGTGCAGGGGGACGATGTTGGCGTGGGTGAGCTTGGCAGCGGTGCGGGCCTCGCGCCGGAACCGCTCGCGGGTGTCGGCGTCGGTCGCGGTCTCGGGCGGCAGGACTTTGATGGCGACCGCGCGCTCCAGTGCCTTCTCGCGCGCCAAGTACACCGCGCCCATCCCGCCGCGACCGAGCAACCGACCGATCTCGTACTGCGCCCCCAGCGCCCGTTCCAGCGCCGCGCGCTGGGGGTCCGCGGGGACGGGCAGGTCGGCGGCCTGGCGCGCGCCGCACTTCGGGCAGAACGGATCGTCCGCGCCGGCGAGGGCGCCACACTGGATGCAGGGCATGGCTACTGTATCTCTACCCGCACGACGGCGGCGAGCCAGCGGGGCAATGCTGTGCGTTCACCGCGATTGGAGAGACGCCGAGACTGAGCGCGGACGTCAGAACGAAGCTGAGTCGCACGCGGCTACGGTGCAGCCAGCGCGGCCCCAAGTCAAGCGGCGCTCCGAGGATGACCCGACCCGCCACCCGGGGTCTCTTGCCGGCCCGGAACCGCGGAGCTATATGGTGCCGGCATCCGTTGAGTGGGAAGGTGTCCTTGTGAATGAGGCGCTGATGTTCCGGCGCGCTGCTGTCACGGTGGTCTGGGCGCTGGCCGTCCTGGCCGCGTTCCGCTGGTGGGAGGCAACACCGCATTCTCTCGGCCTGCTGGCGTGGACCTTGGTCTTCGTCGTCCTCCACCTCGCTACCGCAGCCGCGCTGCAAGGCGCGGCGATTCGCTCTCTCCGCCATCCCGCCGTCCGCGCGGCGGCCGCCTGGCTTGCGGTCGTCGTGGTCGTGGTGATCGCCCACGGCCTGGTGCCGATGCTGCGTCTCCGGGGCCAGGTGGTGCCCACGACGTTCGTCGTCATCATGCTCGACCTCGGCCTGGCGGCCTGGGTCCTGGTGCGCGCGCTCGTGATGATCTGGAGCGGGCTCGCGCGCTGGATGGTGCTGGCCGCCCTCGTGCCCTACACGCTCGTCGCGACGTGGGTCATCTGCGTTCGGATGCCGGGGCGCAGCTACACCGGACCGCTGCCGCCGGCGACGAGCGCCGAGAGCACCCTCGCGGTCGCGCTGGCGCGCCACGTCCGCACGCACGCGACCGACATCGGACCGCGCAACGTCGACCACTTCGCCGCGCTCGACTCGGCCGCAGCGTACATCCGGCGCGAGCTGGCGGCGATGGGCTACACCGTCGAGGAGCTGCCCTTCGAGGCCGGGCGGCTCCGCTTCGTCAACCTCCAGGCGACGATCCGCGGCACGACGCGGCCCGACGAGATCGTTGTCGTTGGGGCGCATTACGACACGGCCGGCGACACCCCGGGCGCCGACGACAACGCCTCCAGCGTCGCGGGCCTCCTGGAGATCGCCCGTCGCCTGGCCGGCACGCACCCGGCCCGCACGCTGCGGCTCGTGTTCTTCACCAACGAGGAGCCGCCGTACTTCAATACGGAGTGGATGGGCAGCCGCGTCTACGCGAGGGAGGCCGCGGCGCGCCGCGAGCGGATCGTCGCCATGCTCGCGTTCGAGACGCTTGGCTACTACGCGACGGGCCCCGGCTCGCAGCGGTACCCGTTCCCGTTCAGCCTCTTCTACCCGGACCGCGGGGACTTCATCGGGTTCGTGGGCAATCCCGCCTCGGCGGGCCTCGTCCGGCGGACGCTCGCGACGTTCCGCCGGAGCGCGCGCTTCCCGTCGGAGGGCTCGGCGCCCTACGGATTCATCCCCGGCGTGGGGTGGTCGGACCACAGCTCGTTCTGGCGTCACGGGTACGACGCGATCATGGTCACGAATACCGCGCCGTTCCGGAATGCGAACTACCATCAGCCCACCGACACGCCGCAGACGCTCGACTACGACCGGTTCGCCCGCGTGGTCGAGGGGCTGGTGGGCGTGGTGCGGGAGCTGGCGACGGGCGAGCGCTGATCGGGCGGGCGTGCGGTGCCCGGTGCGCCCGCATCCTGCTGAGGTCGAGGGAGGTGGCCGCGTGACGTCTCGCCGTGCGTTGCTGGGGTCGGTCGGCCTGAATGTCGGGGCTCTGGTCGCTGCGGTCGGTGTGACCATCGTGGCGAGTGCCTTGGCGGCCGCAGGCCCGTCGGGTGGGATCGCTGCCCCGGTGTTTGGGCGCTGCATGCTGGCGGCTGCGATCGTGGTACTGGTGCTGCGGTATTCCTCGGTCCGGGACGTGGTCGTCGCTGTCGCTGTCCGCCGCTGCCTTGGCCTGGCCATCCCGGTGCTCTTCCTGGCCTGGCTCGAAGCGTCCGGCGCGTACACCAAGGAAGAGGCCTATGTCCGTGCCATGCGATCTCAGTTGCACGAGCTCGCTGCGCTGGAAGGGCGTGCTCTGGCGGATTCGGGACACTACACGGCGGACGTGGGAGCGCACTTCCTGACGTCGTCAGACTACACCTTTGCGCCAATCCGCGTATCGGCGTCGGGCTGGTCGGCGACGGTCTCGATCCGCCAGTCGCCGCGCCGCTGCGCCATCTTCGTCGGCCCGACGCCGGAACCTCCTGCGCGGCAGCCGGGCATGCCGGCCTGTACCGGAGCTCCACTCCCACAGACGCTGCGCGGAGTCGCGAAGGCCATCCCGGTGCTGGCACTGGGCCTGGCGCTGGCGATCGCGGGGGCGTCGTGGCGGCGCGGGCCCTGACCGAGCGATTCGGACGGGCCGACGGGCTGCGGCGCTAGGACGGGAGGCTGTCCGACGACCCCAGCAGCCTCACCGTCTCGTGCTCGGCGCTGATCTCGATCGCCACACTCCCGCAGAGCGCGCGGATGCGGCCGGTGATCTCGCCCGCCTCCGGATCGTCGGCGGCCTTCAGCTCGCGCAGGTTGGCCAACTGGAGCCACAGCGTGCGCAGCAGGTCGCCGACGCGCGCGCGCCGCTGCGCGAGGCTGTCGATCCGGGCGGTGAGCGAGCGCAGTAGGTCGAGCTGGCTGGACAGCAGCGGCCGGAGCGGCGAGTCGGCGGCGAGCGCGCCGAGCCGCTCCTGGAGGCGTGCGACCTCGGCGGGATTCGCCTCGGCGGAGAGCGCGGCGATCTCGCGGTCGAGCGTCTCCACCTCGTTCGCGGCATCCCGGGAGGCCACCGCCGCCTGTTCCGTGAGGTCGCGGAGCGCGGGCCCGAGGGCGTGGGCCATCTCGCCGATCGCGCGCAGCATCTGGTGCGGCGACTTCGGCTCGTCCGGCTTCCGGACGGCCTTGCCCTCCGGGAGAAGGAGAGCGGCGATGCGCGGCTTGCGCCAGAACGCGGAGGTCAGCGGCGCTTGCATCAGCCGTGCGCAATCTGTCTGTTCAAGCCCGCGCTTCTTCCCCCAGCGCGCCGCGTAGAAGAAGAGAGCGATATACGAGAAGAATCCGACATTCCACGCAATCACCACGACAGCGCCGATGACTTCCCACAGGCCCCCTTTCCGGCTGAAGATGGCCGCCACGCCCGCTGGCAACGCCACTCCAAAGACCATCGCATACAAGAAGGTCGTGGCCCGACGCCAGCGTCTGATGTTCAGCGGGAGGCGGTCTGCCACACTCGGAGGCGACCACCGGCGGGGCCACCAGAACGGCCACCAGCGAGGTGCCAGGAGCGAAAGGCGCCGGATCTCGCTCCACGGGTGCTTCCCACGCCACCGACCAAAGCCCGCCAGCGCCGCGCCGGCTGCAACAACGGCAGTCAGCACGTACCCAACCGTCTCCAACACCGCACGCCCGAGTTCGGAGCTCAACCCCGCGCCGGCAGCCGCTCCGAGCACCGCCAGGCCAGCCAAGTAGACGCTGATGACGGTCTGGGGCACGTAGCCGCGCAGTCCACGGATGTCCTCGGGGATCAGGTCGTCCGAATCGTCCGGCGTCTCGAGCGCCGTGCGCAGCGCCTGGCCGTCGGGGAACCGGCGGCCGGGGTCCTTCTCGAGGCACCGCATCACGACGGCGGCAACGCCCTCCGGCACATCGGGGGCAATCGCCTTGAGCGGAACGGGCGCCTGCGTCATGTGCTGCACCAACATCTCCTGCGCGGAATTCCCGGAGAAGACGGCGCGTCCACCGAGCATCTCGTAGGCGAGGGCGCCGAGGGAGTAGAGGTCGCTGCGGCCGTCGATGCCGCGTTCCCCGCTCGCCTGCTCCGGGCTCATGTACGCCGGCGTTCCGACGATCATCCCCGTCTGCGTCAGCGCCTGGCCGGCGGCGTGGCCCTTGGCGATGCCGAAGTCGGCCAGCATCGGACGGTCGGTGCCGTCCTCGAGCAGCACGTTGTCGGGTTTGACATCGCGGTGCACCACGCCCTTGCGGTGCGCGAAGTCCAGCGCGTCGGCGAGTTCCCGCAGGATCCGGATGGCCTCGTTGCTGGGCAAGCGCCCCTCGCGCCGCAGCCGTTCCCCCAGTGACTCGCCGCGGACGTAGCCCATCACGAAGAACGTGAGGCCCTCGGTCTCCCCGAAGGTGTAGAGCGGCACGATGTTGGAGTGGTTGAGCTGCGCGGCGGTCCGCGCCTCGCGGCGGAACCGTTCGCGGCCTTCGGGCGACGCCTCCGCCGCCTCGGGAGGGAGCACCTTGATCGCGACCTCGCGATCGAGCGCCTTCTCCCGGGCGTAGTACACGACGCCCATGCCGCCGCGGCCGATGAGGCGCCCGATCTCGTACTGCACGCCGAGGGCGCGCTCGAGCGCCGCGCGCAGCGGGTCGGCGGGGACGGGCAGCTCCGAAGATCGGCGCGCGCCGCACTTCGGGCAGAACGGATCGTCGGTGCCGAGCGCGGCGCCGCACTGAGTGCAGGGCATGGCTACCGTACCTCCAGCCGCACTGTCTCCGCGGCCTTCACGTGGGCGTCGATCTCGGTGCAGAGCGCCTTGATCCTCCCGCTGATCTCAGTCACAGCGAGCGTGTCATGCGCCGCCTCGGCGCGCAGGGTGGCGACCTGCAGCCACATGGTGCGCAGCAGGTCGGCGAGGCGGCTCCGCCGCTCCGTCAACTCCTTGACGCGCTCGTCGAGGCGGCGCAGCAACGCGCCCTGATGGACGAGAAGCGCCCGCTTCTCGCGGCGCATTTCCCCCTCGTCCGCGGCCTCGGGCCCGAGTGCGCGGAGCTTGGCTTCGACGGCCTCGAGTTCCTGCGGATCGGCGTCCTGCGCGAGCTTCGCCAGTTCCGCGTCCAGCGCAGCGACGGTGCCGAGCAGTTGGCGCGCGGCGTCGGCCGCTTCGGAGACCGTCGCCTGCGTGCCGCTCGGTAGTTGACCCACGAGATCGCGGATGGCCTGGGCGTACTCGTCGGGGGAGCGGGGTTCGGCGGGGCGGGCAGCGACGGCGCGGCCGGGGGGCGGGAGGAGGAGTGCGGCGAACTTCGCGTTCCTCCAGAGCTCCGGACGCCCCGTGGGGCCGAGTCCGAACTTGAACGACTCCGCGGAGGTCAAGCCGTGCCGGCGACCCCACTTCCCCAGGCTGAGGAAGAAGAACGCCGCGCTACCCAGGCTCGCTAGTGACAAAAGTGCCCCTATGGTGCCAATCAGCTGGTATGTCCAGTCGTCGGGGCTCCGGACGATCATGACCACGATCCCGGCGGCGCACAGAGGCAGGAGCACGCCCCAGGCGGCTACGACGATGACCTCGTAGAATCGACGCAACTGCGTTACCTCAGCCGGCAGCCTCTCGCGCATGTCCCCAGGTCGACGCCAACGCTTCGGCCACCAGAGCGGCCACCCGCGAGGCGGGTACATCGCCGACCGCCACAGCACCTCCCAGGGCGTGCGTCCGCTCAAGCGAGCTGAAATGAGGAGGCCGGGCGGAACCAAGAGGATCATTGCCCCGAACAGCACGGGCAGGACCCACCAGAGTCCGGTTAGTCCGAGTTGCGGCACGACGTAGCTCAATCCGGCAAAGGCGGCGTCAGCCAAAAGCATTGCCCCGAGGCGCGGGATGACCCCTCGCACCCCGGCACCCGAAGCCTGGCTCAGCGAATCATCGAGATGATCGTCCTCACCGCCTTGCGCGATCGCGGTCTCTAGGCTCTCGGCGTCCGCCCACCGCTTCCCCGGCTCCTTCGCCAAACACCGCATCACGGCAGCGGTGAGGTCCGCCGGCACCTCGGGCACCAGCGCGGATAGCGGCGCCGGCTCCTGCGTCACGTGCTGCACGATCACGTCCTGGAACGACTCCCCCTCGAACGGCAGCCGCCCCGCCAGCATCTGGTAGCCCATCACGCCGAGGGAGTAGAGATCGCTGCGGCCGTCGATGTCCCGTGCCCCCGACGCCTGCTCCGGCGACATGTAGTACGGCGTGCCCACCACCGCGCCCACCTCGGTCAGCGTCGCCCCCGACGCGCGGGCCTTCGCCACGCCGAAGTCGGTCAGCATCGGCCGGCCGGACTCGTCGTCGAGCAGGATGTTGTCGGGCTTGATGTCGCGATGCACGACGCCCTGGCGGTGCGCGTGATCGAGCGCGTCGGCCACTTCTTTGATGATCCGGCGCGCCTGGTCCGCCGGGAGTTTCCCCTCGCGCCGCATCCGGTCGGCGAGGGACTCGCCCCGCACGTAGCCCATCACGAAGTACAGCATCCCGTCCACGTCGCCGAACGCGTACAGCGGGACGATGTTGGGATGCGTGAGCTTGGCCGCGGTGCGGGCCTCGCGGCGGAAGCGCTCGCGGCTGTCGGCGTCGGCGGCGGTTTCGGGCGGGAGGATCTTGATGGCGACGAGGCGGTCGAGCGAGCGCTCGCGGGCGAGGTAGACGGCGCCCATCCCGCCGCGGCCGAGTAGGCGCTGGATGTCGTACTGCCCACCGAGCGCGCGCTCCAACGCGGCGCGCATCGGGTCAGCGGGGACGGGAAGGTCGGCGACCGAGCGGGCGCCGCATTTGTTGCAGAAGACGTCGTCCGCGGTGAGCGCCGCGCCGCACTGGGTGCAGGTCATAGCTAGTGTCCATCCTGAAACTCAAAACGTGGTGCTGATGACGTAGGAAGAAGTGGCGCATCCGGGGATGGTGTTCTCAGCGCCGTGTCATAGGTTGGGGTTGTCGAGACACCCACCATGTCACGGGGAGACACCGCCGAATGCGCCACCTCGAGCAACTCGCACTCACCGCGCCGTGGATCGGCCACGAGCACGCGACGGAGCTCGCGGTCATCAGCGAACTCCTCGACGCACAACCTCGCCTCGCCGCGCTCATTCAGCAAGACCTCCTCGCCGCCTGTTCCCGGAATCCCCGCACCGGCCGCCCGGGCCTCACGGGCGATCAGGCGCTCCGCATCACGGTCGCCCGCCAACTCAATGGCTGGACGTTCGCCGAGCTGGAGTTCCACCTGGCCGACTCGGTGAGCTACCGGACGTTCTGCCGCGTGGGAAGCTTCGGGCCCGCGCCCTCGAAGTCCGCGCTGGCCGCCAATCTCCGGCGCGTGCAGCCGCAGACGCTCGCCAAGCTCAATGCGCTCCTCGTCACGAGTGAGGCGGCCCGCAAGGTGGAGACGGGTCGCCGCGTGCGCATCGACAGCACGGTGGTGCCGGTGGCGATCCACGACCCGACCGATTCGTCCCTCCTGCACGATAGCGTCCGCGTGCTGCTGCGCCTCCTGCGCCGGGCCGAGCACCTGGCGGGCTTCACCGCGTATCACGGCCACATGAAACGGGTCAAGCGCCGCGCCATTGAGATCCAGCACCTGGCCCCCCAGGCGACGGGCCCCCGCCGCGCGGCGTATCGGGAGCTCCTGGGCCTCACGCAGGCCACGGCCGACTACGCGAGCTACGCCCTGGCCCACGTCGAGGAACTGCCCGCCACGCGGGCCCTCCGCCGGCTCTCCCGCCAGCTCGCGGAGACGCTCCCGCTCGTCGCGCACGTGATCGCCCAAACCACGTGCCGCGTGGTGCACGAGGAACTCGTCCCCGCCCCGGAGAAGCTCGTCTCGCTCTTCGAGACGCATACCGACGTGATCGTGAAAGACCGGCGGGAAACCCACTACGGTCACAAGATCTTCCTCACGGGCGGCGCCTCCGGCCTCATCCTCGACTGCGCGATCCCCAAGGGCAATCCGGCCGACTCCACCTGGACGGTGCCGATGCTCGTGCGCCAGAGCATGCTGTTCGGCCGCCCGCCGCGCCAGGCGAGCTTCGACGGCGCGTTTGCGTCCGTCGACAATCTCGCCGCGGCCAAGGACCTGCCGGTCCGCGACGTCTGCTTCTCCAAGAAGCGCGGCCTCGCCGTGCTCGATATGGTCAAGAGCAGCTGGGTCTATCGGAAGCTCCGCGACTTCCGCGCCGGCATCGAGAGCGGCATCTCGCTCCTCAAGCGCGTCTTCGGCCTCGCGCGCTGCATCTGGAAAGGCGCCGTCGCCTTTCACGCCTACGTCCGCGCCGCCGTGCTCACGGCCAATCTGCTCACGCTCGCACGGTATCGCTTGGCCTGAGCGGCCGAACCGCCGCAACCATCGCCACGGACCACCCCTCGCCGCCCGGGGCGCGCCCGCGCTGGACGTTGATCCAGGTCCGTCCATGCGCCGTCAGGTTCGTTCAGCCGCGTCGCGACCCCTGCGGCAATCAACACGGCCCGAAAGCACCTCGAACGACGTGGCGTTTGTCGCCCCGTGCGTGCAAACACTCCGTTTCAGGACGGACACTAGCTACCGCACCTCCAGCCGCACCGTCTCGGCGGCCTTCACGTGGGCGTCGATCTCCGAGCAGAGCGCCTTGATCCGCCCGCTGATCTCCGTCACGGCGAGCGCATCATGCGCTGCCTCGGCGCGCAGATTGGCGACCTGCAGCCACATGGTGCGCATCAGGTCGGCCAGGCGGCTCCGCCGCTCCGTCAACTCCTTGACGCGTTCGTCGAGGCGGCGCAGCAACTCGCGCTGATTCACCAGGAGCGCGCGCCGCTCGCGGCGCATCTGCCCCTCATCCGCATCCTCGGGGCCGAGCGCGCGGAGCTTGGCTTCGACTGCATCGAGTTCCTGCGGGTCGGCATCCTGGGCGAGCTTCGCCAGTTCCGCATCCAGCGCGGCGACCGTGCCGAGCAGTTGCCGTGCGGCGTCGGCCGCCTCCGAGACCGTCGCCCGTGTGCCGCTGGGTAGGTGGTCCACGAGGTCGCGGATGGCCCGGGCGTACTCGTCCGGCGAGCGGGGCTCGGCGGGGCCTGCGGCGACGGCACGGTCGGGGGGCGGAAGCAGGAGGGCCGCGAACTTCGGCTTGCGCCAGAAGTCGAGTTTCCAGCTTGGCGCGCCCAGGATCATCATACGCTCGGTGTAGGTGAGTCCTCTTGCGAGGCCCCATCGGTGGAAGATGCCGACGGAGATGATGGGCAACCCTAGCCAAGCTGCGCAGCCAACCAAGATCTGATTGGCCAACCGGTCCGCGTCGAGTGTGTGGTTCAGAGCCACTTCCATGAAGTAGATCATCGCGGCGATTGCGAAGGGAACACCGGCAAGGCCGACACTCCCAGCCGCCTTCTGGAACCGAACGACCCGTGGCAGCCGGTCCCAGACATCGCCGGGCATGCGCCACGGCGCCGGCCACCACCCTGAGTGCCACTTCGGCGGGCACAGGGCAAACCGCAGGATGGCTCGCCACGAACGGCCGAGGCGGTGCTCCCACACGGCCCCCGCTGCGCCGGCGAGGGGGATCACGCCGAGGACGACAGCGGGAATCGCCCACCAGGGAGCTTCCGGCACTTGGAGCCCGGGATGGAGCCATGACGCCCAGCCCCATAGTGCCGCTCCTATGGCCAAGGTGCCGAGGTTCGCCATACCGGCGCGCACTTGAGCGCCCGGCGCAGAGGGGTCTGAGTCGTCTGCCACCGGGTACTCCGCGATCGCCTCGCGGAGGCTGTGCCCGTCCTCCCACCGCTTCCCCGGCTCTTTCGCCAGGCACCGCATCACGGCGGCGGCAAGATCCGGCGGCACATCCGGCACGAGCGCCGCGAGCGGCGCCGGCTCCTTGGTCACGTGCTGCACGATCACGTCCTGGAATGACTCCCCTTCGAACGGCAACCGGCCGCTCAGCATCGCGTAGCCCATCACGCCGAGGGAGTAGAGATCGCTGCGGCCGTCGATGTCCCGCGCCCCCGACGCCTGCTCCGGAGACATGTAGTAGGGCGTGCCCACCACGGCACCCGCCTCGGTCAGCGTGGCACCGGAAGCGCGCGCCTTCGCCACGCCGAAGTCGGTCAGCATCGGCCGGCCGGTCTCGTCTTCCAGTAGGATGTTGTCGGGCTTGATGTCGCGGTGCACCACCCCCTGCTTGTGCGCGTAGTGCAGCGCGTCGGCCACCTCGGCCAGGATCCGCCGCACGTCATCCTCCGGCAGCTTCCCCTCGCGGCGCATCCGCTCGGCAAGCGACTCGCCCTTCACGTAGCCCATCACGAAGTAGAGCATCCCCTCGACGTCGCCGAAGGTGTGCAGGGGGACGATGTTGGGATGGGTGAGCTTGGCGGCCACCCGCGCCTCGCGCCGGAACCGCTCGCGGGTGTCGGCGTCGGTCGCGGTCTCAGGCGGCAGGACCTTGATGGCCACGGCGCGCTCCAGCGCCTTCTCGCGCGCCAGGTACACGGCGCCCATCCCGCCGCGGCCCAGCAAGCGAACGATGTCGTACTGCGCACTGAGCGCGCGCTCCAGCGCGGCGCGCTGCGGGTCCGCGGGAACGGGCAGGTTGGCCGCCGCGTGGGCGCCGCACTTGTTGCAGAAGACGTCGTCCGCGGTGAGCGCCGCGCCGCACCCCGTGCAGGTCATGGCTACCGTACCTCCAGCCGCACCGTCTCGGCGGCCTTCACGTGGGCGTCGATCTCCGTGCAGAGCGCCTTGATCCGCCCGCTGATCTCCGTCACCGCGAGCGTGTCGTGCGCCGCCTCGGCGCGCAGATTGGCGACCTGCAGCCACATCGTGCGCAGGAGATCCACGAGCCGCGCTCGGTGGTCGGTCACCTCAGCCAGGCGCCGGCCCAGCTGGCGGAGCAGGTCGCGCTGCGGGACGAGCACGGCACGCTTCTGACGACGCACGTCACCTTCATCCGGGGTCTCGGGCCCGAGCGCGCGGAGCTTGGCCTCGACAGCCTCGAGTTCCTGTGGGTCGGCGTCCTGGGCGAGCTTGGCCAGTTCCGCATCGAGTGCTGCGAGGGTGCCGAGCAGCTGGCGCGCGGCGTCGGCCGCTTCCGAAACTGTGGCCTGAGTGCCGCTCGGCAGCTGCCCGACAAGGTCGCGGATGGCGTTGGCGAGGTCCACAGGCGACTTGGGCTCAAGCGCCTCCGGAGACTTGGCACGGTCGGCCGGCGGCCGTAGCAGTGCGGCAGTACTAGGTTTTCGCCAGAAGTCGAGCTTCCATGTCGCGGTGGAGGCGAGTTGGCTTGCTTCGTACTGGGCCAATCCCCGCGCCATGCCCCACCGTTGGAGAAGGACAACGGGGCTCACGGCGAGAGCTACGAGGCAGGTGGTCATTACGGGCACCAGAATGACTAGGAGATCGGAGACGGGGCCCGGAGGGCCGAACAGAGGTTGAAGCATCTTCAGGAACAGGGCCACCGCGATCGGCAGGCCCACGGCGTTCACGGCTGACGTCACGATTCTCCAGCGCCGCACATTCTGGGGCAGCCGCTCCCAGACGTCCCCCGGCATTCGCCACCGCTCCGGCCACCAGCCAGACCACCAGCGCGGAGGGTAGAGCGCGAATCGCAGAATCGTACGCCAAGGGAGGCTGTGGCCACGCTCGCTGATCGCCGACATGACGCCGCCGAGCAGGAGGTAGATCCCGACGACCACGGCCGGGATGCCCCACCACGACCCCCCGTTCATGAACTGGAGGGCCGGGTACAGGTAGCTTGCCCAGGCCAGCATCGCACTGCAGGCCGTCACCGTGACGAGGTGCCCGATGTTCCCAGGGCCGGAACGCACGAGGTAGCCGGGCTTCGTCGGATCGTCGTCGTTGTTGGCACTGCCCCCCGCGATGGCGTCACGTAGCTGGCGGCCGTCCGCACAGCGTTTCGCCGGCTCCTTCGCCAGGCACCGCATCACGGCAGCGGTGAGGTCCGCCGGCGCGTCGGGCACCAGCGCCGCGAGCGGCGCCGGCTCCTTCGTCACGTGCTGCACGATCACGTCCTGGAACGACTCCCCCTCGAACGGCAACCGCCCCGCGAGCATCTGGTAGCCCATCACGCCCAGCGAATACAGATCGCTGCGGCCGTCAATGTCCCGCGCCCCCGACGCCTGCTCCGGCGACATGTAGTACGGCGTGCCCACCACCGCGCCAACCTCGGTGAGCGTCGCGCCGGAGGCGCGCGCTTTCGCCACGCCGAAGTCGGTCAGCATCGGCCGGCCCGATTCGTCGTCGATCAGGATGTTGTCGGGCTTGATGTCGCGGTGCACCACGCCCTGCTTGTGCGCGTAGTGGAGCGCATCGGCCACCTCGGCAAGGATCCGCCGGACATCCTCCTCCGGCAGCTTCCCCTCGCGCCGCATCCGCTCCGCCAGCGACTCGCCCTTCACGTAGCCCATCACGAAGTAGAGCATCCCCTCGACGTCGCCGAAGGTGTGCAGCGGGACGATGTTGGGATGCGTGAGCTTGGCGGCGACGCGGGCCTCGCGGCGGAAACGCTCGCGGGTGTCGGCGTCGGTCGCGGTCTCGGGCGGCAGGACCTTGATGGCGACGGCGCGCTCCAGCGCCTTCTCGCGGGCGAGGTAGACGGCGCCCATCCCGCCACGGCCCAGGAGGCGGACGATGTCGTACTGCGCACCGAGCGCGCGCTCGAGCGCGGCGCGCTGCGGGTCGGCGGGGACGGGAAGCTCCGAAGACCGGCGCGCCCCGCACTTGTTGCAGAAGACGTCGTCCGCGGTGAGCGCCGCGCCACACTGCGTGCAGGTCATGGATGGCACGCGCCGCTGGAATTCGAGAGGGCGCTGAGTGCGAGAGCGCGCCCCGCGATCTGGTGCTGCAATGATTCGGTCCCTGAACGCGTCATTTCGGTTGTCTCCAGACTCCTGCTCTCACCGATGTTGTCCGCGGCTGGTCGCAGGCAGCGCTGCGGGCTGTGTCGCCCTATCGAGGACACCGTGCGCACTCTGGTGCCCGGGTGGTGGAATCGGTAGACACAGCAGTCCGCCAAGCTGCTGGCCGCAAGGCCGTGCGGGTTCAACTCCCGCCCCGGGCACGCCAGCCTTGACGTGCCGGTCTCGCCGAGCTTACGATGCATGTACTTGGCGGGCTGCTGTGGTGGTTTCAACCACCTGTCGCGAGGTCGGGCGCTGTTCGCCCGGCCTCGTTGGCGTTTGGGAACGCAGCGATTTCGTCCGAGCCTCTGCCGTACGGTCGTCCGCCATCATCGCATCTCCAGCCGCACCGTCTCCGCGGCCTTCACGTGGGCGTCGATCTCCGTGCAGAGCACCTTGATGCGCCCGCTGATCTCCGTCACGGCGAGCGTGTCGTGCGCCGCCTCGGCGCGCAGATTGGCGAGCTGGAGCCACATCGTGCGCATCAGGTCCAGAAGCCGCGCTCGGCGGTCGGTCACTTCCGCGAAGCGCTGGTTCAGCGCACGGAGCAGATCGCGCTGCGGGACGAGCAATGCGCGCTTCTGACGGCGCACGTCCCCTTCGTCCGGGGTCTCGGGCCCGAGCGCGCGGAGCATCGACTCAACGGCCTCGAGTTCCTTCGGGTCGGCATCGCGGGCGAGGTTGGCGATCTCCGCATCGAGCGCCGCGACCGTGCCCAGCAACTGACGCCCGGCGTCGGTCGCTTCCGACACCGTCGCCTGTGTGCCGCTGGGCAGTTGCCCCACGAGGTCGCGGATGGCCTGTGCGTACTCTTCGGGGGAGCGAGGCTCGGCGGGGCGGGCGGCGGCGGCGCGGGGGGAGGGCGGCAACAGCAGCGCGGCGACCTCAGGACGACCCCAGAACTGGGCGTTCATCGTGGAAGCCCACTGTAGGTGCCCAGTGGTAGCTCGACGGAGACCCCTGGCGTTGCCCCAGCGCTGGACGAACCACATCGAGCCCAACATCGCGAATAGGCCCGTGAGGCCGAGGACGCCAGCGAGCGTCTCGAGTGCGACAGGGAAGTGCTTCTCGAGTCCTGACAGGAATCCCTCAACGAACATGGCAACGGCCAGCGCCAAGGCGCCCCATCCCGTGAGCGCTCGGACGCGACGCATCGCCGTCGGAAGACGGAGCCAAAGATCCCGGGACCGCCTCCAAGCTTCAGGCCACCAGAAGGGCCACCAACGCGGCGGGAGGAGCGCCTCGCGACGCAGCGTTCGCCACGGTGTGCCACGCCGACGTTCGACCAGCACGGCCGCGAGGGCCATTGGGGGGATGCACCCTCCCATGGTTGCCGGCATGAGCCACCACGGCATACCCGGCACCAGACGAAGCCCTGGGATCAAGAGGAGCGCCAACGCCAGCACTCCAGCACCGAACTCCATGGCCACGCTGACAAACAGGATCGTGTGCACGTAGTAGCCTGGAGCGGACTCGTCATCCTCGGTGGTGCCCTCACCTGCACGTATCGCCTCTCGCAGACTCTCGGCACTCGCCCACCGCTTCGCCGGCTCCTTCGCCAGGCACCGCATCACCGCGGCCGCGAGGTCCGGCGGCACCTCCGGCACCAGCGCGGATAGCGGCGCCGGCTCCTTCGTCACGTGCTGCACGATCACGTCCTGGAACGACTCCCCCTCGAACGGCA
>Ga0315287_10002794_pt1 | contig 16653 bp, 16 predicted proteins | sample YL17G11_0_MG_FD_205037 | JGI IMG/M metagenome (GOLD analysis project Ga0315287, IMG submission 205037) | Sediment microbial communities from Yellowstone Lake, YNP, Wyoming, USA - YL17G11_0 | ecosystem: Environmental > Aquatic > Freshwater > Lake > Sediment | place: USA: Wyoming | collected...
GATGGAGGGCAGCACGCACTTGATCCAGGCGATAAGATACGTGATGAATGGCTCAAGGCTGAAGGGTATAAGGTGCTGCGATTCTGGGATAACCAGGTGTTCAGTAACTTAGAAGGTGTTTTGGAGACCATCCGAGAAGTCCTTCTTACCCCTCACCCTGACCCTCTCCCCTGCCTTCGCCGAAGCGGCTTCGCGCAGGCAGGCCCAAGGGGAGAGGGGAGATAACTTTTGACAATACGGGGTGCAGGGGAGGGGGGGACCCAATGGGTGATGTGACACCCTCACCCCAACCCTCTCCCGTCAAGGGAGAGGGAGAAGAGGTCTTTATCAATGTCTATTTTAGAGGTTTCCATAAGAATTTCTTAGAATACCCTGCAGAGGAGTCCCTTTAGATATTCCCCTTCGGGGTGACATAAATTAATTGGATGGTCAATGGGGTGTCCCTTCCGACCTAAGAGCTGAACCCTCTTCCCCGCATCCACTGCTGCAGAAAAAACAATCTTTTGGAATAGATCCCAACTCACATGATGGGAGCAAGAGAAGGTAAAGAGGAGGCCCTCCTTTTTCAACAAAGAAAAGGCTTGAAGATTGAGATCTTTATATCCCCTTGAGGCACTCGAAAGATGACTTTTCTTCTTAGCAAAAGGTGGGGGGTCGAGAATGACGATATCATATTCAGGCTCAAGGCTTCTCAGGACCTCAAAGGCATCCCCCCGGATCAATTGACAGGGTATTTTCCCCAAATGGTTCAGATCAAAATGTTCCTCTGCTGTGCTTAAAGCCTCCCCAGAAGAGTCAATCAGGGTGATCTCTTTTGCACCTCCCAACCCTGCATGAGTGGAGAAAGCCCCTGTATAACAAAAACAGTCTAAAACTTTTTTCCCCTGAGACAGTCCCCTTAGGCCGAAACGATTCTCCCTCTGATCCAAGTAAAAGCCAGTCTTCTGACCCCTTTTCACATTGACTCTAAAACGGCAACCGTATTCCTCTATTTCAATGCGATCTGGAACGTCCTCTCCATAGATAAGACCGGTCACTTCCAGCAGTCCTTCCTCTTTTCTTGTAGCCACATCACTTCTTTCATAGACGCTCTGGGGAAGGAAATGATTGACCAGCAAGTCTCTGAAAAGCTCTTTTGATCGCTCCATCCCTGCTGTCAAACATTGGAGAACAAAGGTTTCTCCATAACGGTCTGCAATCAACCCCGGCAGGAAGTCCCCTTCCCCGTTGACCATCCGATAGGCATTGGTCTTTCCCTTGAGCCATTTTTCTCTCAAAACAGCGGCCTTCAAGAGACGATCTTCAAAAAAATGTTTCTCTAATGGCTCCTTTTTTCGTGTTAAGAGGCGAACGATGATCTGCGAGTGGGGGTTAAGGTGGCCAATCCCAAGAAATTGGCCTTCCATGGAGTAAACCTCTCCAACATCCCCAGGACAGACCTCTCCTTCCACTTTTGCAACGGCTCCAGAAAAAACCCAGGGATGGCCCCGCAACACCGGCTTCTCTTTGCCTCTCTTCAGGATAACCCTTGGAAGGATTGCCATTTTCCCTTTCTAAAATAATGGATGGGGTGATGGGGTGATGGGGAACTGGGGCGACGGGGTGATAGGGTCATCGGGGGGAAAGATCAATTGTCAATTTTCAATTTTCACTGGTCAATGATCATTGCTAATTGATCATTGATCATTTTGCATTGATTATCTCCTTATCCCCCTATCTCCTTATCTCCCCATCTTTCCTTTGAAGGGCCCTCTCTAACAAGGCCCCAATGAAATCCTCATAGGTCATCCCTTGAACTTTGATGGCCCTGGTCATCCCTGATTCAGGAGAGATATCTGGGTTTGGATTGACTTCCAATACATAGATTTTCCCATTCCGGTCGATGCGGATATCCACCCTGGCATAATCCCGACATCCGAACAACTTAAAGGCCTTCACCGCAATATGTTCCACCCTTTTTTTCACCACCCATTCCAGGGGGGCGGGGCAGATCGGTTTTGATTTTTGATATTCGATGCTATCCGCCATCCACTTGGCTTCATACCCACAGATCTTAGGAACCCCTTCCGGGAATTCGGAGTAGTCAATTTCAGAGATAGGGAGGACCCCAACTTTTCCATCGCTCTCCAACAGGCCAGCATTCAGCTCTCTGCCATCGATGAACTCCTCTACCAAGGCAGGTTGATGATATTTCTCGATCACGTATTGAATCTGCCTGCTCAATGCCTCATTGTCAAACACCACACTCTCTTTTGAAATCCCCAGGCTCCCGTCTTCATGAAGGGGCTTGACGATGATGGGAAAGATGTTGCCCTTTACAGGGCCTACCCCCCGATCGAACATTTTATATCGGGGGGTCAGGATACCTTGGGATTGGAGGATGTCCTTCACCTTCCCTTTATCTTGGCACAGTCCCAGAGTGAGGGGAGAGGATCCGGTATAGGGGATTCGAAAAAGATCCAACAAGGCGGGGATGTTCATCTCCCAGCAGGTATTTCCGTAAACACTTTCACACAAGTTGAAGACCACATCCGGACGGATTTCCTGCAACCAGTGCATCACGGTAAGGATCTCATCATGAATGGCCATCACAAAGCATTGATGACCGAGCGTTCGGACCGCATTCTCTACCGCTCCGATCTCTTCGATGATCGCATCCTCTGCCAATATATCTTTCTCCTCCCCTTTCTGGAGACGTTCAGAAAGGTTATACAAGAGCGCCACTTTTAACACGGATCCCATCCTCTTTCCACTCCTATGCCATAAACCATACTCGGTTCATGGCTATGCCATCACTTTCTTTGGAACAACCTTCTCCTCCCCAATGGGCCGGGCTTTCTTGAATTCGATAATATTCGGCTCCGGATACTCAAAAACCTTCCCCTCGTAATTTCTTAATACGATCTTTCCTTTTCCCCTTGTGACCAAATAATCCGGCTGCAAAGGAATCTTCCCTCCGCCACCGGGTGCATCCACGACATAAGTGGGGACGGCATAACCCGTCGTATGACCCCGCAATTTTTCGATGATCTGAATCCCTGTGGCCACAGAGGTCCGGAAATGCTCCGTTCCCATGGCTAGGTCACATTGATAGATATAATAGGGTCGGACCCGAATCTTAAGGAGTTCTTGAACCAGCTTTTTCATAATATAAGGCTTATCATTGATGCCTTTGAGAAGGACGGTCTGGCTTCCCAGAGGGATGCCTCCATCTGCCAGTTCGTTACAAGCTCTCCTCACCGTTTCGGTGATCTCTTTAGGGTGGGTAAAATGGATCGATATCATGAGGGGATGATACTTTTTCAACATCCTCACCAAACCCCCGGTAATTCTCTGGGGAAGAGTAACCGGAACTCTCGTCCCGATCCGGAGGAGTTCAATATGGGGGAGCGCCCTCAGACGGCCCAAGATCTCTTCCAATCTCTCATTTTCCAGGAGGAGGGGATCCCCTCCGGACAAGAGGACATCTCGAACCTTTCGATGGCTCTTCAAATACTTGAGGACCTCCTCAAAATTTCCTTGGGTGATGGACCGTTCATGACTCCCCACCAATCGCCTCCGAGTACAATATCGACAATACACCGCACATTGATCGGTGACGAGCAAGAGCACTCGATCTGGGTAACGATGGACAAGGCCTGGTACAGGGGAATGTTTGTCCTCTCCTAATGGATCCACCATTTCATTTTTTGATAAACGGATTTCCTCGATTCGGGGGATCGCCTGTCTCCGGATGGGACAATTTGGATTGATCGGGTCCATTAAGCTGGCGAAATAAGGGGTGACAGCTAAGGCCAACCTTCCTTTGGAGTTTTTGATTCCTTCGATCTCCTCAGGGGTTAATTCGATGATCTCCTTCATTTGTTCAAGGGATGTAATCCGATGCCGAAGTTGCCATCTCCAGTCATTCCACTCTCTCTCTAAAACCTCTTTCCAAAGCGGAGGACGAACCTCCTTTATCTCCTCCACCTTTCTCTGTTCTACTGAAATAGGAAACAGTACGAGTTGTGAAGCTTTTTCTGTCCCCCTCAGGGGGGAAGATAAGTTAGAGTCTGAGGCAGGCTCCATCTTCGCTCCTTCCTGCATACTTGCCTACAGGACAGAGAACCGCTGCCAGGCAGGTCTTTTCTGAAAACAAAAAAGGAGATATCATCCGATACCTCCTCCTGCAAGACAAAGGAAATGCCCTCCTTCCTGAATAGCAGGCATGCACCTTTTCTTTTTTTTGCGTTGACGTCGAATAATATTGACCTCCCTTGGAAATGGTGAACGCTCATTGACTCCTGTTGGCGCCTCCTTTCTATCAAAGAGGAGGCGCCAACTCTTTTAACAATGAGATAATTCCCTCAAACATCACAACCGATCCACTCACCCCAGTTACTTTTTGGGTGTAGCTGCGGGTGCTGCTGGAGCAGGCGCAGGTGTTCCTGCGGGCGCGGCCGGGGCCGGTGCCTCAGCCGGCTTCACTTCCTCTTTAGCTGCTGGCTTCGGTGCCTCTTTGGCTTTGCACCCAATCCCCATCGCAGCTAAATTGATCACTAATACCATCGCGAGCAAAAGAAAAATCCACTTCTTCATCTCCCTTCACCTCCTTTCTGATTGAAACGGAAAGCTTCCCCCTTTTTCCCCACTGGAGGAATCTTCACTTCATTAGGAAAAGAAATCTCTCGGATTACCTTCCTTAATAATTTTGGCTCAACAGGCTTTTTGATAATACGATGAATGCCTATTTTTTTCAGGCGAAGAGACATCTCATCGGTCGCTAAAGGGGTCATGAGCACAAAACGATCATTCCATTTTTTCTGGAAGGGAAGCCATTTCTCCAAAACTTCAATCTCCACATCCGCTAAGATCATCCCTCCTCCAATATCCTTTTTTCTCTTTTCCAGTTGGGAGAAATCCTCGATCTCCTCTACCCGAAATCCATATTTTTCCAAAATCTTCTTTAGGCTGAGCCGGAAGAACTCATCTTTATCAAGAATAAAAGCCCATTTCGTTCTTTCCTTCATAAAGGAGTTTCTGAATCAAATTTCATGCCAATCTCCCTTGAGATTACTTGGGGCAGCCAATTTAAAAATACAATAATATCAATAGCTTAAGTTTTCATTCTCCTGCTTTTATCTCTGCCAATCCAAAATAGCAATATCAAAAAGAGAAAAAATGGCATACCCTATTTAACAAATGTGTGACAAAATGTCGTTGTTCTTAAATCTAAATTTAATGACTGCGACTTTTTGCCACTACTTCTTCACCTAAATAAACCGAGCCTTTTATTCTCCTTTTCTATTTGATTCTTATGATGTCGAAGGGAATTCTTCCATTCCCTCCATTTTACGATGAATCGTTCGGACATTGATCCCCAGCAACTGTGCTGCTCTACGTTTGTTTCCCTTCGTCGCCCTAAGGGTCTGAATCAACATCTCCCTCTCCACCTCTTCAAGAGGTGTTCCGATTCTAATCGGAATCACCTCAGGTCTCCTCTTAAAATCTCTTATCTCTTGTGGCAGATGGGGGATATCAATCACCTCTGGGCTGTTGATCACCATGACGGACTCAATCGTATTTTCGAGCTCCCTTACATTCCCACTCCACTCATAATCCATCAAAAGATTCATGGTCCTTTGGGAAATTCCCTTTACCTCCATACGATATTTCTGATTATACCTTTCAATGAAAAAATTGACGAGAAACGCAATATCGTCCCTCCGATCCTTCAACCGAGGAAGTTTGATGTTGACCACATTCAAACGATAATAGAGGTCCTCTCGGAATACTCCACTCCTGACTGCTTCCTGCAGATCTCGGTTACTTGCCGCAATGATTCGGATGTTGACCTTGATCGTTTTATTTCCTCCCACCCTCTCAAATTCCCCTTCTTGAAGGACGCGCAAGAGTTTGATCTGTGTGGAAGGAGGGATATCTTCTACTTCATCCAAAAACAACGTCCCATTGTGAGCCAATTCAAACCGACCCTTTCGAGACATGATGGCCCCGGTGAAGGCCCCTTTCTCATGGCCGAAAAGCTCGCTTTCGATGATCCCTTCACTCAAGGACGCACAGCTCACCTTGATGAAAGGCATGGCCGCTCGGGGACTGTGGTAATGGATCGCATTCGCAATCAGCTCTTTACCCGTTCCACTCTCACCAATAATGAGAACGGAACTGTCATAGGGCGCAATGTGGTCGATGAGTTCAAAAACCTTTACCATCTTTTCACTTCTTCCAATAATATTTTTGAAATGGAATTTGTCCTCCAATTTCAGGCGCAAATCCCGGTTTTGGAGGATGAGGGTCTGTTTCTCCAAGGCCCTCTCCACCACCAGAGAAATCACTTTCGGGTTGATCGGTTTTTCAATAAAATCGAATACCCCCAACTTCATCGCCTGAACAGCCTTCTCAATTGTCCCCTGAGCGGAGATGACGATTACTTCGGTCTCTGGTTTCAGACCCTTCACCGCTTCCAATAGCTCGATCCCATCCATCTTGGGCATGACCAAGTCCGTGATCACCAAGTCAACCATCTCATGACGGAAGAGTTGGAGAGCCTCCTTCCCGTTCGAAGCCAAAAGGATTGCATACCCCCTTTTTTTTAAAAGGAGACGGATGCTTTCCCCAACGGTTGGATCATCCTCCACGATTAAAATAACCTTTTTCTCCATACCCACATCACAATTAGATGGAAAATAAGCCATTTATTCCCTCTCCCCCGGAGGGAGAGGGCGAGGGTGAGGGGGACCATCCTTTGTTCACCCCCACCTCAATCCTCCCCCCTCAAAGGGGGAGGATAAGACCGGGTACTTTTTCACTGTTCGAGGACGTCATACCCGTCATGAAAAATTAGCCCGGAGCTCTTCGTTTTGACTCATAATTCCGGACACCCAACTTAAAACTTGAATTTACGTCTTCGAGCCGATCGGAATTTGAATTCGAAAGATGCAACCTTTATTGACTTCGCTTTTTACAAAGATCTCTCCGTGATGGTCTGAAATGATCTTTTTGGCAATGGAGAGTCCTAATCCCGATCCCATGGGTTTGGTGCTGAACATAAAATCGAATATTTTTGGGAGATGCTCCTCCGAGATCCCACTTCCATCATCCTCAATGACGATGAATACATTTTTCTTTGACCCTCGAGTGGAGAGATGAATCTCGCCCTTCTCCGAGACCGCTTGAATGCTATTGATGAGGAGGTTGGAGATGGCCAAACTGATTTGACTGACATCGAGCTTCAACAAGGGTAACTTTTTCTGAAAATGTGTATCCATCCTGGCGTTTTTCATCTGGGCATCCGGTCTTAAAAGTCGAACGATCGAATCCAATACGTCATTGAGTTGAACCCACTCAAATTTCGGTGGCGGAAGACGATTGAAATCAAGAAAATCCTTCAGGTTATTCTCCAACCGGAGGGTTTCGTAGCTGATAAAACTGAGAAGGGAGAGGATCTCCTCCTTCTGATGAAGATAAGCCTCCTCCATCAACTCCTCCCTCAACAATTCAATATTGATGTTCAGGGAACTCAATGGATTCCGAATTTCATGTGCCATCCATCTGGAAAGGACTCCGATTGTAGAAAGATCTCGACTCTTACTGATCTCTCTGGAGAGCAAGCCTTTCTCTGTTACATCAGCAAACGTAGCCAAACAGCCCAGGAACGTCCCTCCCTTATCAAAAACGGGATCGAAACTGCACCGCAGTATTTGCGCCTCCCTGTCAGCGGAAGCAGACGGAGGGATATGGGTCGCCAGTTCGACATCTTGATCACTTTCTTTTTTTTCATAGACGAAATCGAAGTGCTTCTTAATATTTTTGAAAGGGATACCCCTCTCCAATTTCTTGCCCAACACTTTTTTCCCGTTGATTTGAAAATAATCTTCGGCAACACGGTTAAAGACTTGAATTCGTCCTTCGGCATCGGCAAAGACGACGGCCTCCTTAAAATTTCTCAAGAGAATCTCATAGAGGTTTTGATCTGATCGATTCATCCTGAATGCATCACTCCATGAACCCATACCGCTTCAGGGCATGGTGGAAAATGGTTTTGACTAACCGGGGGTAATCCCATCCCATTCGCCTCGCCATGATGACAAGGTCCCCATAGACAGGGGAGAGACCAGGAAGTGGATTGATCTCTAAGAAGTATGGGGTCTCGTCGTCTCCCACCCGGATATCAATCCTTGAAACATCACGGCACCCCAGGACGCGATAGGATCGGAGTGCCACCTCTTCAATCCTGTTTAAGAGATTCCTGCCAATGGAAGGGGGACAATGATAAACAACCTTCTCCTCCCATTCCCTCTTCACTTCCAAGGAGTAAATGGCCTCATCTTGAGGTGTTCCCTTGATTTCTACCTGCATCACGCCAAGCACAGAAGGGTTCTCATTGCCAAGGATTCCTACGGTGAACTCCGGACCCCGAACAAACTCCTCCACTAAGATAGAAGGACCATAGTTTTTTAAAAGCCATTCCACCTTCCCTTCCAATGATTCAGGGTCCACAATTTTTGAATCCAGCCGAACCCCTTTACTGGAACCCTCGCCACACAACTTCACGAACAGTGGGTAACGAAGGTCTAAACGATCCAGATCCTCCATCCTCTCCACCTTTCTGAACGGTGGGGTGGGGATATTTTCGCTCATCACAATCCGTTTTGCCATCGATTTGTCCAAGGTGACACAAAGGGTCAGCGGGTCAGACCCTGTATAGGGGATGTTTAAAAATTCCAAAAGAGCAGGAATATGGGCCTCTCTGTTTCGGCCTTGGAGGCCCTCTGCCATGTTGAACACAATATCAATCGAGGCCTGTCTCAACCGGTCGATCAAACCGGCGTCCCCTCCCAGTTTGATCACCTCGTGTCCTTCACCTTTGAGAACATCCCGGATGGCGTCGATCGTCTCCTCTGAATCGAATTCCTCCAAAGCATCGATCGGTCGATCTTCCGACGAAGAAAAATCTCTTCTTAAATTGTAGGTGATTCCAACTCTCAATTTCATTTTTGAAACATCTTGCAACTTTATTTCGATATACTCTTGTTTTAAATCTTTGTCAACAGCGATCTCGTGCCCATCGATGATCCTCTGAGAATCCTGTCAGCAGGATGAGAAAAAAGAGTTTCTCCAGGTTTACGAGAACCCAATGCTTTCAAGAAAAAATCTTTTATGTTAGATTATAAAAGTAACATCCTGGAGAAATCACTTGTGGTCTAAATGAACCGAGAACAAGTTTTCGAATCCCTGAGTCGATTCCGAAAAGGCATCCTTCAGATGATCCTCGTCTTTATTCTACTGGGGATCATTATTTTCCCATTCTCAAAGACGTTGCTTCGCCATCTCTACGAAACGAACCTTAAAGCGGATCTCATTGCCTTTGCCATTCCGGAAGCCTTTTTCTCCATCCTCAAGCTTACCGTCTATGCAAGTCTTTTTCTCTCCATCCCGATGATTTTCTATCAGGTCTGGAGATCCTTTGCTCCTCTCTTTCGTCTGAAGGGTCTTCAATCTGCAACCCCCATCCTTTTGACCGCCATCTTTCTTTTCTATCTCGGCTCTCTCTTCTGCTACTTCATCACCTTACCATTCGGTGTCCAATTTCTTTTGGGATACCAGTCAGCCCATATCAAACCGATGATTTCCGTAGGAAAATATATCTCCTTCTGCGCAGTCTTCATCTTTGGGTTCGGACTCACTTTCGAACTTCCGCTTATCCTTGCTTTATTGAGTTACATCAAAGTGATCAATGCCGCATTTTTGACTCGAAACCGTAGGTATGCTATCCTGCTCATCGCAATCATTGCAGCCGTTGTCACACCGACCCCGGATGTCTTTAACATGGCACTCATGGGGGGACCGCTCTATATCTTGTTCGAGATCGGTGTCATTTTGGTCAAAATTATTGAGCGGAAAAGAACTCGAACTGAGATCCCTCTTCCCGAAAGTTAAGATGGAGATGAACAGAATATTATCCCTCAACTCTTTATCCCTTTCCAGTCGAAGGATCGCATCCTTGATCAGACGAAGGATCCCAAAAAAATCCTTTGGATTGAAAGCCAAAATCAGCTTCCTCATCATTTTCATTGTCGCCGGCGTCCTCTTCCTTTCAAGCTCTTTGGACTACCACCTCGCAAAGAAGGATCAGATCAAGCTCTACCTCGACCGAAATCTTTATATCGCAAAGCAGATCGATGTAGGGATCCCAGATCAGAAGATCATGGATAACCTCCCTCAAATTCGACAGGAGGTGGAAGAGTGGTTGTTAAGCCGGCCCAGTCTGATGGAAATCGACGTCTTCCTTTTCTCTCCCAAAGGATGGGAGCCGGTCGTCTCCACCTCGAAGTGGAATATCCCCAGGACGACATTGGCGCTATCCAAGGACCAAATCAATCGTATCAAAAAAGATAAATATCTTTCCTCGCTCCAAGAGGTGGACGATCAGAAATCCCTGGAGGTCATTGTGCCACTTCACTTTGGGAAAAAAATAACGGGTGGAGTCCGGGTAGTCAGTTCCTTGGACGAGGCCCAAAGCTATTTGAGTAAAAAGAGGGAACGGGCTTTCTTCCTCACCTTTTCCGCCATGCTTACCATCCTGATCACGCTGACCCTCCTCTTTGGGAAATTGGTCGGAAATCCAATTCAGAAATTGGTGGAGGCGATGTCCCAAGCAGAGAAAGGCGATTGGGAGGCAGAAGCTCACATTCGAAGTCGAGATGAATTGGGAGAGTTGGGAAGACATTTTAACCGGATGCTCAAGACAATCCGAGAAACCCACGAGCAAAATGTCCAGCTTTTGTCACAGGTGAGCCAGTTTAACGAGGAATTGACGAAGAAGATCGAAGCCGCCACTTCGGAATTGGCCAAAAGGAATGAAGAGCTGAAGCTCCTTAATGAAGCCCTATTCGAATCCCAAAGGCAGTTAGGTCAATCCGAAAAACTTGCCGCACTGGGGCAGTTTGCGGGCACCATGGCACACCAAATCGGGACTCCCCTCAATTCCATCTCCGGCTATATTCAACTCATCTTACAGGATGGTCATCTCCAATCCACCGATCGAGATCGGCTTGAAATCATCGAATCTCAGTTGGACCGTTTGGCAGAGTCGGTCAAAAACCTCCTCTCCTTTACACAACAACCCAAACCTCAGTTGAGGGGTCTGGATGTGAACGGAGTTCTCGAGGACCTGATCCATTTGAGCGAGCCTTGGCTTCATTCTCGCAATGTAAGAGTTCTTTCTTCTCTTTCCTCAAATGTTCCCCTCGTCAGTGGTGATCCTACACACCTCCAAACCCTTTTCCTCAATCTGATTAGCAATGCCCTCGACGCCATGCCAAATGGAGGATTATTGATGATCAGGACCCGGGAGATTCAACCTCAACCTTCCTCAGGGAATAGGAGATGGTTAGAAATCTCGATCACCGATACCGGGATTGGAATCACCGAGGAATCGAAGAAGAGGATATTCGATCCCTTCTATACCACAAAGAAGATGGGGGAAGGGACGGGATTGGGATTGGCGATCTGTGAGAATATTATTAAAGAACATTCTGGAAGGTTGGATGTAGAAAGCGAAGTTGGCAAGGGAAGTACTTTCTTCGTCTACCTCCCCATCCGTAAACCCCGTTAGAAGGTCTTCGACCTTCCAACGGGAGGGCTCACACGGGGCTTTAAACTCCGTGTTCGCTTTAAAAAGAATTTTATCTTCACCCCGTAAGAGACCAGAGGTCTTACGGGGTTCATCCCCGTGGCTCGCCCCGTTAGAAGTAGGTTACCAAAGGGTACCCCTGGTTAATAAGGGAAAATTTCTAACGGGGTAAAGGAAGTGAATCTTGATGAACAGACCAATACCTCATCTGTTAGTGGTCGATGATGATCCGGTGACCATCAATCTCTTAAAAGAAGTGCTTTCCAAAGAGGGCTACGAGGTCACAACTGCTTTGAGTGGCGAAGAGGCTATCGCTCTCGGGATGGAGAATGTTTTCGATATGATCATCACCGATGTGCGGATGGGGGAGAAGGATGGAATTGAAGTTCTCCGATCCATTAAGAAGATCTCGCCCGAGACCACAGTGATCGTGATTACAGCGTTCGGTTCCATTGAGAACGCGATTGAGGCAATCCGGGAGGGAGCTTTTGACTACGTCAGTAAGCCCTTCAAACTCGAGGAGATCAAATTCACCATTCGAATGGCTTTCGAACACAGAAGACTTCTCCAGGAGAACAAATTCTATCGACAAGAGCTTTTGAACAAGTATCAATTCAAGAATGTCATCGGACGGACCCCTCAAATGTTTCATGTCTACAAGACGATTGCAAAAGTTGCCGATTCGAAGTCCACGGTTCTCCTGTACGGGGAGAGGGGGACGGGGAAAGAACTCATTGCCCGTTCCATCCACTACAATAGTCACAGGAACAACCGACCCTTCATCCCGGTCGACTGTGCCTCATTGGTAGAAACATTGATGGAAAGCGAGTTATTTGGCCATGTCCGTGGAGCTTTCACAGGAGCGCACTCCGCAAAGAAGGGGCTTTTCGAAGAGGGCGACGGGGGAACCCTCCTTCTTGATGAAGTGAGTAACCTCAACCTTTCGATGCAAACCAAGCTCTTGAGATTTCTACAGGAACACGAAATCAAACGTGTGGGTGGAACGGAAAGCATCAGGGTAGATGTTCGCGTGATCGCTGCGGCGAATCAACCACTGGAACCCCTCGTAAAAGATGGGAAGTTCAGGGAGGATCTCTATGATCGACTCAATGTCGTATCCATCACCCTCCCTGCACTGAGGGAGAGAAAAGATGATATTCCTCTATTGGCCAACCATTTTCTCCATAAATTTTCCGAGGAGAACAACAAGAACATCTCCCATATTTCTCCGGAGGCCTTAGAAATCCTCCTCCAATACTCATGGCCAGGAAATGTGCGAGAGTTGGAACATACCATAGAACGAGCTGTCATTCTTTCAATCCATCCCATTATCCTTCCCGAAGACCTGCCCCAAAAAATGTTTGGAGAAATGAAAGAGATGAAAACCCTACCGCCAGAAAAATTATTACCCTTAAAAGAGATAGAAAAAAGGTATGTGTTACAGGTCCTTGAAGAAACCAAAGGGAATAAGAAGAAGGCATCAGAAATTTTGGGCATTGACCGCACCACACTTTACCGGATATTGGAAAAAGAGTAGTTGTCGTAATTTACAACACAACTTTATGAGTGTTGAATTTTGAAACATGCTTTCCACCAACCCTTTCCCTCGTTTTTAAAATGTTACCTATAATATCAAACACTTAAAAAATCATTCCCCTCCGCCTTATTTGGCACTCCTTTTGCTCTAACTAATTGTAAATCTTAGAAATCCTGAAAGAAAGGAGGTGAAGTAGAATGAAGAAAATGATTCTCTTCGTAGCGATTCTTACTTTGGTTGCCTTTGTTTCTGGAGCCATGGCACAAGGAAAACCAGCTCCGGCAAAGCCTGCAACGACCGCTGCACCAGCCCCAGCTAAACCGGAAGCGCCGGCCAAATTGGAAAAATTCAGTGGGACCATTGATAAAGTCGATGAAATGGCGAAAGCCATCGCCGTCAAGGGGAAGGTAAAGAAGGAAGAAAAGATGATGACCTTTTCTCTTGATGACAAAACAAAGATCACCAAAGGCAAAGCGTCTCTTTCCTTCGCTGATTTGAAGAAAGACATGCACGTTTCGGTGGAGTATAAAAAGGACGGGGACAAAATGATCGCTGTCGCGATCAAAGCCTCCGCACCAAAGGCCGCGCCAAAGAAATAATGAGGAGTCCATTTCAGAAAGAAAAGGCACACCCCACAAGGTGTGCCTTTTCTTTATTTGTCAGCATAGAATGGGAGAATACTCATCTCCCCTAAAACAAACCCACCCCCAACATCTCTTTGCCATTTGAAAAAAAAGGCTATCTATTTTGGACTTTCCTTTGACCCTTCCAAGATCGTGACAGAATAGGCCACAGGAACCCCCCGTTGGGTTAAATATTCCACCTTCACCTTCTCTCCAAGATTAGGGTATCGATGAGGTGTGTAGCGGGTATTGTGTCCAATTCTGAAATTGACAATGGCCTTATCTTGCTCATTCTCCACTTCTAAGTATTTCCTTAAACCATGAACATGAACTCCTCTAACAATGCCCGTTAAAGTGGAATAAGGCTCCTGAGCCATCAAGGCATTTATGCCCAACAAGAACAAAACAGCAATAAAAGTGAAGATAAGAATCACTCTGCAATGCCTCATCTCCTGACCTCCTTCCCCCGCCCATCAGGCAGGGCTCCTTCTATCTGCCTTTTGGTCGAATCAAAGACGCATACTCGGTTACGGCCTCCTCCTTTTGCTTCATAGAGCGCCTGGTCTGCCATTTTTACTAATTCCTCTTTCGATCTTGCTTGATGACTTGGAAAATTGGAGATCCCGATGCTCACCGTCATATTGATTTGGGCTTGATCGATTTCAAAGGGAGTTTTCTCAACCATTCGTCGAATGCGTTCCGCAATCATGAAAGAGGCTTCTAAATTAGCGTCTGGCAATATGAGCATGAACTCTTCACCCCCATAACGAGCCACTGTGTCTTTCTTCCGAACCGAATTTTTCAGTAAGGAGCCAATTTCACAAAGGACCTTATCTCCCATGGGGTGGCCGAGGGTATCATTCACCCTCTTAAAGTGGTCAATATCCACCATCACCAAGGAGAGGAATGCGCCGGTATGAAAAGCTTTTTGGACTTCAACTCCTAGCCTTTCTTCAAAATAGCGTCGATTATAAAGATTGGTCAATGTGTCATAAATAGCAATATTCTTCATCGAACTAAATCTTTGAAAATGTTTTAAGGTCGCTGCCATCTGGTATCCGATAACGGAAAAGAATTGTAGGTCTTGGGCATCAAAGGCATTGGGTTGATCGCTGTTGAGGGAGATGCAGCCGCTGATTTCCCCCTCTGCCGCAAGGGGCAGCGTGAGATGAGACTTCAAGGTAGCCGCCGGATCCATGAATATCTGTTTGGACTTCAGTTTCCTTTTCTCGACGTGTAGATTAACTTGATTGACATCGATCGGCTCTTCTCCCAGGATCGAGAGAACACCGATCATATTCTTGACCACTTCTTGGGTGAAGGAGGGAGGACAGGACTCTTCCTGGTAAAGGTAAAGATGGGGGCCTTCTTTCCATAGGACTCCAAATGAGGCGAAGTCAAATAAATTGGGAAGATTGGCCCCAGCGGATTCGACGATCTCCCGAATCTCAAAGCTCATGCTGATCGCATTGATGGTCGAACGGAGTACATTCAGATTTTTAAAAATCAACCTCACCGGCATCCCCTATCTTTGGGAAATAATTCTCTCAGCCTCCCTGACCTTTGGGAGCACCTTTGGAAAGAGTTCCCTGCTGATCACCCCTTCTGCCAAAGCTGAAAAAAGATGAAAGAGATGGTTGATCAGACCTTGAAAACCCCGATGGATCTCTATCGGGGCCATGGTCCGGCAATTTTCCTTCAATTCCTGTAAAGAAATGCCTTCCTCAGATACTTTCATAGAAGCCAAAAACGGATACTTTTCTCCGAGCTTCTTAATCGCTAATGTAAAAATGAGTTCTAAAATGGTCTCGCCAAGCAGCGCGGATACAATCTCCCAGATCTCCATCAAAAGATTCGAATAAAGATCTAAAACGAGATCCGCAGACCATTTTTCTTTCTTGTCCTCTTTCCCCGGCGACACCATTTTCACTCTCGTCCCTTATCTTTTCATCCTTTCACTTTTTTTATCAACTTATGAATTTCCTCATGGTAGATATAAAAAACTAAGATGATAAGGGCAGATACTCCCAGCAGGATCAAAAAGGCTTTGTACTGATGATCGAAGGCTTTCGCCCCCTGAAGGGTCGCCATCAATGTCCCAGGTATCCTTCCCATCGTTGAAATAATCAGAAAAATCCCTAAATGCATGGGTGTCAGACCCAAGATGTAACAAAGAGCGTCCTTTGGAAAACCCGGGATTAAAAAAAGAAGAAGACTAAGGATGAGGCCCTCGTGGCCAATCAGATAATCGAATTTTTTTAGAGTTTGTTCTGAAACAAATTTTTCAACCGCCCACTTTTCAAAAATCCTCGCCAAGCTAAAGGCACACCATGAGCCTATCAGGAGACCGATCATCGAGTAGATAAACCCGGCTTTTACTCCAAACAGGTACCCTCCCAAAAATTCAACAGCCCCCCCAGGAACGGGGGCAACAACCACTTGTATAACTTGGAGCAGGATAAAGGCCAGAGGAGAGTAATGTCCGAAGGATCGTATGAATCCTTTTAATTCGTGTCGATTGTGGAAGATGTCATAAAGTTTAACGACTTTAATCCACAATTGGGAATTGTATTGATAGGTGAAAACAAAAATCAACCCTGCAAAAATGACCCAAAACCATATCCATTTCGATTGAATTGTTAATTTCATAAATTAGGTTTCACCTAATTACAGGACAATTTTCCATGTTTCCATAACACAAAAATGGACAGGAGTAAAGATAATACAAAGTGAGGTACCCCGCAGCAGAGCTGCGGGGCATCTAATTCTCTAAAAAACTTTCCTCCCCCTTGATGGGGGAGGATTAAGGTGGGGGTGATGATTAGATCATTTCCCCCTCACCCTAACCCTCTCCCCTGGGG
>Ga0315287_10002796_pt1 | contig 16643 bp, 10 predicted proteins | sample YL17G11_0_MG_FD_205037 | JGI IMG/M metagenome (GOLD analysis project Ga0315287, IMG submission 205037) | Sediment microbial communities from Yellowstone Lake, YNP, Wyoming, USA - YL17G11_0 | ecosystem: Environmental > Aquatic > Freshwater > Lake > Sediment | place: USA: Wyoming | collected...
TTTCATAAATAGATGTTATTATATAAAAATTACTATAATAAAGCTAATATCTATAATTATTGGTATTCAGGTTCTAGTTTCTTATAATATTTAAATCTAACTTAGATATTAATAATAGTTGAATATAAAATTTTGATTTTGATTAGAAAATTTTTAGAAAACAACTTGATTATAGTAATTTTTATATAATAACATCTATTTATGAAAATTTTAACTATAACAAGTTGTTTTCTAAAATTTTCTAATCAAAATCAAAATTTTATATTAAGACTTTATTAATATTAAAGCTAATATCTATAATTATTGGTATTCAGGTTCTAGTTTCTTATAATATTTAAATCTAACTTAGATATTAATAATAGTTGAATATAAAATTTTGGTTTTAACTAAGAAATTTTAGAAAACAACTTGATTATAGTAATTTTTATATAATAACATCTATTTATGAAAATTTTAACTATAACAAGTTGTTTTCTAAAATTTCTTAGTTAAAACCAAAACTTTATATTCAACTATTATTAATATCTAAGTTAGATTTAAATATTATAAGAAACTAGAACCTGAATATTAATAATTATAGGAATTAACTTAGATATTAATAATAGTTGTTTTCTAAATTTTGATTTTGATTATAAAATTTTAGAAAAACAACTTGTTATAGATAATTTTTATATAACAACATCTATTTATGAAAATTTTAACTATAACAAGTTGTTTTCTAAAATTTTCCAATCAAAATCAAAATTTTATATTTAGACTTTATTAATATCTAAGCTAATATCAATAACCCTTAATATTTAGGTTCTAGTTTCTTATAATATCTAATTTTAACTAAGAAATTTTAGAAAACTGTTTGTTATAGTTAAAATTCTAATAAATAAATGTTGTTATATAAAAATTACTATAATCAAGTTGTTTCCTAAAATTTTCTTAGTTAAAACCAAAAATTTATATTTAGACTTCATTAATATCTAAGTTAGATTTAAATATTATAAGAAACTAGAACCTGAACATTAATAATTATAGGAATTAAGTTAGATATTAATAAAATCAAAATATAAAATTTTGATTTTGATTAGAAAATTTTTAAAAATAAGTTGATCACCATAATTTTTTTATAAATAGATGTTATTATATAAAAATTACTATAATCAAGTTGTTTTCTAAAATTTCTTAGTTAAAACCAAAATTTTATATTCAACTATTATTAATATCTAAGTTAGATTTAGATATTATAAGAAACTAGAACCTGAACATTAATAATTATAGGAATTAAGTTAGATATCAATAAAGTCAAAATATAAAAATTTTGATTTTGATTAAAAAATTTTAGAAAACTGTTTGTTATAGTTAAAATTCTAATAAATAGATGTTGTTATATAAAAATTACTATAATCAAAGTAATTTCTAAAATTTTCTAAGTTAAATTCAAAATTTTATATTTAGACTTTATTAATATCTAACTTAATTCCTATAATTATTAATGTTCAGGTTCTAGTTTCTTATAATATCTAAATCAAACTTAGATATTAATAATAGTTGAATATAAAATTTTGATTTTACCTAAGAAATTTTAGAAAACAAGTTGTTATAGATAATTTTTATATAACAACATCTATTTATTAGAATTTTAACTATAACAAACAGTTTTCTAAAATTTCTTAGTTAAAATCAAAATTTTATATTTAGACTTTATTAATATCTAACTTAATTCCTATAATTATTAATATTCAGGTTCTAGTTTCTTATAATATCTAAATCAAGCTTAGATATTAATAATAGTTAAACATAAAATTTTGATTTTGATTAGAAAATTTTAGAAAACAAGTTGTTATAGATAAAATTCTAATAAATAGATGTTATTATTTTATGATTAATCATACGTAAAAATTATCTATAACAAGTTGTTTTCTAAAATTTTCTAATCGAAATCAAAATTTAACACTCGGGTTTGGTCAAAAAAGAAGTTAATATTACTATATATCAATATATCGATCGATAATTTTAACCAAATAATTTAAAAAACTTTGTTATAGATATTTTTTATCTAATTACATCTATTTTACATAATTTTAACTATAATCAAAGAGTTTTCTAAAATCACAAATCAAATCAAAATTTTAGATTTAAAATTTATTAATATATAAGCTAAATTTAAATATTATAGTAAACCATGTCTTTAATCATCATATTAATATTAATAAAATTTACTTAAATAGAAGTAATTGTAAAAAATTACTATGATCAAAGTTATTAATATATAAGATGAAATTATATATTATTGGAATGTTTAATCTATTACTATAAATTTCGCTATATCTTCAACAATGAGACAAAGTTCACAAAATGTTGTTAATGATATTATATTTCTAAAATAATTCTTCAATATCCCATTATTTAAAATTTCTATAATAGTAAATTCATTTTCTAAAGAAAATGATATTTCGTATTGATTTTCGCTTTCATCATTTTCATATTGGTCTTCATATTGGAGATCAATTATTATTTGGTTTAATATTGGCGAGTAAATAGGGGATTTTTTAATTATAAATTTTAAATAAAAAGCTAAATAGTTTGTATTAAAACTTATTATTATTTTTTTACCTTCCATAATACACTGTTTAATATCATCCGATACAATAGATTCTTCTATGGATATATTACTTGATTCATATGAATCAAGAATAAATTTATCAGATTCTAATTCTAATTCTAAATAAAATATCCCTACTTGACTCTCCATATTTATTATAATTATAATAAATATTTGCATTTTTATTAATGTTTTAACGTTTTATATAAATCGATCATTAAATTATTATAAATATCAAATGTATTGATTAAATCAGGAGGTATTTCTAATATACATAGTTTCTCTTTAATTTTCTTATCGTTAGTATCTTTCAGAGCTAAAGATTTATGATAATCAAAAATCAAAATCAGATGTTCGTTCCACCACTTCAAATCATTATCTTTAAATTTAATATCTTTAATTTTATTAGAATTAATCATATTAATGAATGTAGCCAAGAAAATACCAATATTATGAAACATTTCTAAAAATGAACTAATTTGTTTAGCTAAATTGTGATAATCATGAGCAAATATATTTGCCTTTGTTAATTTTTCATCAGAATCATCAAATTTATAAATATTAGTTAATGTTGGATTAATCATATTAATCATAGTAAAATACTTTATCATTAATTGCTGCCATGACAATAAGTTATTTTTATCACAATATTTATTGAAGATATTATCTAACATTATTTTTAATTTGTCATGATTATTAGATTTGATTGTATTTTTATAATTATCTATTAATGTTGTAAATTGTAATTTTAATTTACTTATGTCCAATATTCCACTTAGTGAACCATGTTCGTTTAATTGCGTATTAAATCCTGTAATCAGCATATCAAATAACATCTTCATTTTATCATCATTTGTCAACGGTGGAAATTCATATTTTATAAACTTACCTGATTCATCAGACATATTGACTAATTTTAATAGATTCTTTGTTGATGATACAATAGTTTTAAATACAGATTCTTCATTAGAGTTATTATTATAGAATACTGTATTAAAATCGTATAATTGTTGTGAAATTTCACAATCGTGTTTAATTAATTTGTTTATTGAATCGCTTAGATATTTTTTATGAATAATATTTATATCTGATTTTATGTTATATTCATCATCAAAATCGGATTTATCCCAATCATTAAAATTAGTAATATCTATGATCTCATCTTCGATTTTTTGAGATTGTAATATCAAATTTTCAATCTTCTGATAAAATATAAAATTGTTATTTCTCAAATCTATTATTTCTTTCATTAATCGTTCATATAATTCATTAGAAAATGTGCCATTATTTAGCATCTTTTCTAAAACTTTAATATTTGATAATTCTTTCATCAATAATTCATATGATTCGTTGTGATATTTAATTGTGCCATTTAACATTTTATCAGAATTATCTTTATGAGAGTTGATAATATCATTTAACATTTCTTTAATAATTAATTCATTTGGACAACTTTTATTGTTTTGAATTTTATTACTCAAACTCGATAGTTCTTTCATTATTAATTCATTAGGAGTCTTAATATTATTATTTAAATTTGACAATTCATTAACTAACAATTTATTTTGTGCTTCATTATAAGATTTAATGACATTACTTAAATTAATTATATCATTTTGTGAATTACTGGATAAATTTGACATTTCTTTTATTAATAATTCATTTTGTGCTTCATTATAAGATTTAATGACATTACTTAAGTTAACTATATCATTTCGTGAATTACTGGATAAACTTGATATCTCTTTTATTAATAATTCATTTTGTACTTCATTATAAGATTTAATAACATTACTTAAATTAATTATATCATCTTGTGAATTACTGGATAAATTTGACATTTCTTTTATTAATAATTCATTTTGTACTTCATTATAAGATTTAATAATATTACTTAAATTAATTATATCATCTTGGGATTTTTGATTTAAATGATCTGATGTTTCTTTTCTTAGAGAATTATGTGATTCATTCATATTGTTAAAATTATCCGATATTTCTTTTCTTAGAGAATTATGTGATTCATTCATATTGTTAAAATTATCCGATATTTCTTTTCTTAGAGAATTATGTGATTCATTCATATTGTTAAAATTATCCGATATTTCTTTTCTTAGGAATTTATGCGATTCGTTAATATTATTAGAATTATTTGATATTTCTTTTCTTAGAGAATTATGCATATCTTTTGTATCATTAGAATTTAACAGTTTTTCATATAGTTCATTTTGTTTTTTGATTGTACTATTAAGATTTATCATTTCATTCATTAAATTATTTGAATTATTCGGATCTTTAGTTAAATTCTTTTGGGATTTAATGTTATTTATCATTTCATTGGATTTTTTAATTGATTCATACTGAGATTTAACAATATTCTGAATATTTATTATTTCATTCATTAATTTGTCTGTATTATTTGAATCTTTATTTAATTCATTTTGAGATTTAACGATATTCTTGATATTTAATATTTCAGTCGTTAATTTGTCTGTATTATTTAATTCATTTTGAGATTTAACGATATTCTGAATATTTATTATTTCATTCATTAATTTGTCTGTATTATTTGAATCTTTATTTAATTCATTTTGAGTTTTAATGATATTCTGAATATTTATTATTTCATTCATTAGTTTATCTGTATTATTTAATTCGTTTTGGGATCTAACGTTATCTTTAATATTTATTATTTCATTCATTAATTTTTCTGAATTATTTGAATTATTCTGTAATTTAATGATATTCTTAATATCCAATATTTCAGTATTATTTAATTCATTCTGATGTTTAATATCATTTTTAATCTTTCTAACCTTTTTAATTAATTTATCGGAATTATTTGATTCATTTTGATGTTTAATGTTATTATTAATATTAACTATTTCATTCATTAAATTTTCATATAATAATTTTGATTTATCTTGATCTAAAGACTGATATGTCATGTAATCTACTATCTTATTTTCTAACGATTCTGTTTGAGTCTTAATTAATGTTTTAAGTTGATTATTAGAATTTCCATATAATTGTAGATACTCTAATATTTGATTATTTAATTTCCCATATGATTCCTGATCACGTCTTAATATTTCTGAATAATCACCGTGATATTTTTGTATCGAAGCATCTGTCTGATTATTTTGATTTTCAATTAATCCTTTTAATTTAATAAAGTTAGATGTTTGATCTTCTAAGTTACTTTTAATTTGTTTATTAAATTCCGATAAAATAACATTTTGATTTTGTGAAATATTATTAATTTGTCCTTCTAATTTAACAAAATTATGACTGTGATTTTCTAATTGTTCATTAATTTTATCTGATTTATCAATTACTTTAGATTTATCAATTACTTTAGATTTATCAATTACTTTAGATTTATCAATTGCTTTAGATTTATCAATTACTTTAGATTTATCAATTGCTTTAGATTTATCAATTGCTTTAGGTTTATCAATTACTTTAGATTTATCAATTACTTTAGATTTATCAATTGCTTTAGATTTATCAATTACTTTAGATTTATCAATTGCTTTAGATTTATCAATTACTTTAGATTTATCAATTACTTTAGATTTATCAATTACTTTAGATTTATCAATTACTTTAGATTTATCAATTACTTTAGATTTATCAATTGCTTTAGGTTTATCAATTACTTTAGATTTATTGGTAGTTTTATCGATATTAAACTCTCCAAAATCTTTATCATTTATTTGTAGTCTTTTTTTCCTTATTTTATCATCGTTTGATTTATGATGAATATCAGGATGATGATGTTTCATTTTGTTATTAAAAATTAAAAATTATAATTTTTAATTTTCGATCTATAATTATAATTTTTATTGTATTAATTATAAATCAAAAGCACGATGAGGAGGATTTATTAATAAATAACAAATTACTAAAATAATTATTACTACTATCACTATTATAGCTGCAACTCCAAATATAGTTTCATTAAAATTCATCGACTCAGTTGTAGCATACATACCTACAGATTTAGCCGTCTCAATAGCAACATTCATTCTTTGGAAAAATTTATCCATATTATATGATATTTCTACTTCAGTTCTCTTTCTTTCTCCATCTTCTTTAACAAAATCAACAGATGGCATATTAGGAAATATTCTACGTTCAATATTTTTTAGTGATAAGTATCCTGAAATCATTACGTCGTCATTGAACAATGTTGCTTCGTTTATTAAGGCATAGTTAAAAAATTCTTCTTCCAATTTTTCTTTTTCTGGAAAGAATTTTCTAATGTATATTACGCCTGCATACCCAAAAACCGAGTCTACCTTCCGACCTTCTGAAGGAACAAAAAACTTTGATATATTATAGAGATAGTTATTCTCATTCGGTGTGATGGCACATATGGGACATCCCCGTCCTATTAGCATACCGGCGGAACCTATTGCAGAATTTGGATATTTTTTATGATGTTCAATTAATTTTTCTACCATTCGATCAGGATATACCATGTCGTTATCAAAAGAGATAATAATAGTTTCTGGATCATTTTCAGCTAATAAACCCCCTGCTATTTTCGTTATAGGTCCATAATCCTCTGTTTTTATTACAAAACATTTATCAGTTATCTCTTTAGGCACAGGAGGATACTTAATCCCAAGTCGACGCGATTTTTCTGGAAGACTTAAATAGATGGCGTCCAATTTATAAGTTTGTGCAATTAGAGAATCTAAGGTTCTAACTACCTTATCATATTGGTGTGGCATCGTCGTGAGACTTCCGATCACTTTTAATTTTTTTGTTATCATTTATCGATGATATATATTTATAAAATAAATATAAAATTAAAAACAAAAATATTTATTTATGTTTTAGAAATATGTAAATCTTAAATAAAATGAGCGATAATATCAAAATAAATGAATATGATGATTTTGCTGACTGTGATGGTAAAAAATGTGGATTAGGGAAACATGTTGGTGCTGGGAACTACATGTGTTCACATAATAATTTACAAATTAAACATCCAGAACTAATTAAACAATGGCATCCAGATAATAAGCCAATGAGTAGTTATTCACGTGGATCAAAGCAAAAAGTACTATGGGTTTGCGAGAATAATATTTGTGGTTGCCACATTTGGACAAGTACAATATTATCAAGAACTAATAAAAAATCTACAGGTTGTCCATTTTGCGCTGTCGCAAATTCTGTACCTTGTATTCATAATAATTTAGGAACCAAGTTTCCACATCTAGTAGTCGAATGGGATCCTGGTAATTCAAAAAGTATATTTAGATATACTTGTAACTCAAACATTGTGGTATCTTGGATCTGTCAAAATGGTAAATGTTCTTGTCATAAGTGGAAAACTGCTATCAGTAATAGAACTAGAAAAGAAAATCCTACTGGATGCCCTTTTTGTAGTTCTTTTACTGATAGAGTTTGTGAACATAATAATTTAGAAATTCTTTATCCAGAACTAAAACATGAATGGCATCCTGATAATTCTAAAGCTATGAAAGATTATTCATATGGATCAGGTGATATAGTATGGTGGATTTGCTCAATAAATAAATGTGGATGTCATATATGGCAAGCTCCAATTTTAAGAAGAACTAAAAAGGTAGACCCTTCAGGATGTCCTTTTTGTAATAGTAATAGAGCATGCATTCATAATAATTTAGAAATAAATTACCCGCAATTAAAAATAGAATGGCATCCTGATAACTTCAAATTGATGAGCGAATACTCATCACGATCCTCAACAAAAGTTAAATGGGGTTGTTCAAAAAATTCTTCTCATTTGTGGGAAACTGTTATTTATGCTCGAACGTCTAAAAGTAAAGAAGACGGCAGCAACTGTCCCCACTGTTGTAAATCAAGAGGATATTCAGATGCAGAAATAAATTGGTTAACTAGTGTAGAAAAGAAAGAAAATATAATCATAAGAAATGCTCTTGATGAAAATGGTCAATTTAAAATTAATGGAGTTGGTAAAGTTGATGGTTACTGTCAATCAAATAATACAGTTTATGAATTCAATGGAGATTTTTGGCATGGTAATCCATCAATCTATAATAGAGATGAAATCAATCCAGTGACAAAAACGAGTTTTGGAGAACTTTATGATAAAACAATAAAGCGAGAACAAAAGATCATAGACTTAGGTTACAATCTCGTTGTAAAATGGGAAACAAACATAGAACTTAAAGTTGAAGAATTAGATGACGAATGTTAATATTATTTTATGTTTAACATAAAATAATACATATAAAATATTTTTAAATATAATAAATAATATTTTATAAATAAAATATGATTGTTCCAATTCTTTATGTTATTTATATCATAACATTAATTATCGCGTTTTTTATATGTTATTTTTTAGCTAATTATGTCTTAACGTGTAAAAATCAAAATTGTGAGATAAATAATATATTATTATATCTTTTAATTGCTAGTATTATGGCATTAGTGGTTATTTTTATATCAGTTGTTTTAGCAGATACAGCTAATTTATCAGATGCTGAACTAATAGCATTAGATGTTTTAATAATAATAACTTTTCTTTTACCTATTATTTTAATAGTCCTTTTAGTTCTTATTAAAGAACAGGATTGTTGTAATGTTGATAAATGTGATGATAAATGTGATAATGTTGATAAATGTAATATGAATAAATGTATTGATAAAATTATTTAGTTCATTTCGTTCGATATATTTTAGTACCATTACAATTTGTTGAATAATAAATATGATAATTATCATAATTTTTATATATGTATTTTATGCATTTCGCAATACATTTTGAAGATATATTATTGAGTCTGGTATCATCGATTTTACTATAATGACTTCGATCTTGATTATCGATAGTTTTATTTAAATCCAAAACTGGAATATTATATTTTTTAGCTAAAGAATATATAAAATCATTCCATTTCTGCATTATACCAATTGAGTAATTACTATATTTATAGTAAGATGATCCTTGACCTAAATAAGGTAAATACATCGACACTAATAATATCTTACTACAACAAGTATTTACCGATTCAATAATTTTTTCATAGTTTGTCTGAAATTCTGGGTTTAAAACAGCTCCCATAAAATATTCAATACCTAATAAAATATTAAAAAATTTAGTGTTAACATCATTACCTCCAATACTAATAACAGCAATATTGTCATTTGATTTATTATCATGTGTTGATGTAGGTCTCTTAGAATGATGTAAAAGTTTTAGAGGATGTAATTTGTGTTCTTTATCGATTTGATAGTGATAATTTCTTAATTTTACATGAGAAACGTCTACCTTATATCCGTTAATAACATCAATTACTTTCATTTCTTCTTTAGCATAATTATGAACAGTATATCCTAGATTTGATATTTCTTTACATAAATCTAAATCTTTATCATCTAAATATTTAAAATTATCTAAAATACCGTCACCGATTAAATAAATTGACATTATTTTACAACGATCCTATTATTTTATAATATTTTTATTTATTTTTATAATGTTTTTACAAAAAAATCACATTGATAGCATAAAAATAAATAAAAATATTATAAATAAAAACTACATTTATTTAAAATACACTCACATGAACGTTGACGGCGTAAATTATACTCTCTCGGATTTATCTCGTGGTAAGATAAAACAATCTTATGTTAACAAAAAGTTTGTTAACGACTTTATTAACTCAATTGATCTTTTGGATATTTCAAAAGTTCAAACACAAAACCAGCCAGAAAAAGAACTTTATATTGAAAATAAGAATCATTTAATCTTTAATGAATCTAAATACATATATAATGGCGGTTATATATTTTCAACTTTACCATATCCATATGAAGTGGTTTACGATAACGGAGAATATATAATTGAAAAGTCATGGTCAAAAATATATGAAGATTTATCAGCACCCAAAATATCAGAACCTAAAATACCGGAAGTTAAAATTAAGGAACCTATTAAGCCAGTTTCTCCTAGACCAAATTCAAGATCTAGAACTAGAACTTCGAAACCTATGCGATAAAAAATAATTCAAATTATTTTTTTTATTAAATAAAAGAATATTACAACGATGAATTCATATTCAGCGCAACCAAGTTCATATTCAGTGCAACCAGTTTCTATTAGACCAATTGGTTCATATTCAGCACAACCAAATTCAAGTTCATATTCAACACAGCCAAGTTCATATTCAAGTTCAAGTTCATATTCAGTACAACCAAGTTCATATTCAGTACAACCAAGTTCATATTCAGCACAACCAAGTTCATATTCAAGTTCAAGTTCATATTCAAGTTCAAGTTCATATTCAGTACAACCAAATTCATATTCAGTTCAACCAAGTTTATATTCAGTTCAACCAAGTTCATATTCAGTTCAACCAAGTTCATATTCAGTTCAACCAAGTTCATATTCAAGTTCAAATTCATATTCAGTTCAACCAAATTCATATTCAGTTCGACCAAATTCATATTCAGTTCAACCAAATTCATATTCAGTTCGACCAAATTCATATTCAGTTCAACCAGTATCTATTAGACCAATTAATTCATCTTCACCAACTACTTCATATTCAACACAACCAGTATCTATTAGACCAATTAATTCCTCTCCATCAACTGCTTCATATCCAGTACAGTCAGTAAGTTCGGTACAGTCAGTAAGTTCGGTACAGCCAGTAAGTTCGGTACAGCCAGTAAGTTCAATACAACCAATAGATTCCGTACAGCAAGTAAGTTCAATACAACCAGTAAGTTCGGTACAGCAAGTAAGTTCAATACAACCAATAGATTCTGTACAGACAGTGAGTTCAATGCAGCCAGTAAAATCCGATGGTTTAATATCTATGATAGAACCGCCACCAGTTCCGGAAGAATTATTAATAATAAGCAGAATGAAATAAATATATTTAACTTAAATATATTTATGCATTATATTTTGATGACATTAGATTGATAATCATATTTTCACACTCTTCTAATTTTTCATTTTGTTTATTCATTTTTTTATTTAATGCTCCTTTGATAGATTTTAATAATGATTCATTAACATTCCTTGTTAAAGAACTAACAACAGATAGTTTAACATTATCTGTTTTAACATTATCTGTTTTAACATTATCTGTTTTAACATTATCTGTTTTAATTTCATCTGTTTTAATTTCATCTGTTTTAATTTCATTTGTTTTAATTTCATTTGTTTTAATTTCATTTGGTTTAGTTTCATTTGGTTTAATTTCATCTGGTTTAATTTCATCTAATTTAGTTTCAGATGGTTTAATTTCATTAATTTCATCTGAATCGGCGTTTGGTATTGTATAATATTTTACTTTTGATTCTTCCTCAGCACAATCATAACTAGAATCAACATCATCTTCATCTTTATAATTTTTATTATCAGTTTTATCGACATTTTGTAATTCTAATATATTCATTGATAAATCACCTAAATAAAGATTCGGAATTCCTGGATCATGTCTTAAACAATTCCAATATACCGATCCTTTAAATATATAAATTAAGGGATCTCGAGATTCATGAGGTTTTCTCCCCTTACAAATAGGACAATTTGAAGGAGCTTCCCTTTTTAAGTATATCGTTCTCTTTTCATCATCTATTGAAGATATACTAAATGGACAATATTCCATTTTTTCTTTTAACATTTTCATGCATCTATTAATCGTGACATCATCAAGATAACCGTTTATCAGATTATAATTATGATATAATTTTGGTTTGACTAATGAAGGAAGATAAGAACATCCAGATACAAAACTTACTAGCGATTCATATAATACGGCTAATTTTTTCATTTCTTCATTCCTAAATTCTTCTATATATTGATGAGTATACTCAATATCGTTATACTTAAATTTTTCTAAAAATCGTTTAGGTCTGTTTGAGCCATATTTTTGACATCCCATTATTCTGAACTGTTGCTTTACACTATAAACTGCAGGATCTATGAATTTAACATATTTAAGGTACTCAGTATTTTTGATACTAGGCATTTGTCTAACTTTATCTACCACAGTATTATAAAAAGCTTTTGCTTCATCATTACCATCATGACATCTATTATTAATAATAATATGATAACTTCTTTTCTCTATACCATGAGAAAAATATAATAAGATATCCGTTTCTATATTAACTTTAATAGATAATTCTTCTAATAATTCTATACTACATTGTATTACAGCTTGATATAGTACATTCCCGATAAGTTTTATATCATCATTTTCATCAACATCTTCTTTACTAATATCAATATCGAAATGTGGTTTTTGTGGTAAATTTCCTAATATAACTTCAAAAAAATTCCTATCCTCAATAGGAAATTTTAACATATATATATAAAAATCTAAATATGAATCAAACAATGTAAAATATCTATGTAATTTACCTTTTTTAGTTCTAGCTGGTTCATATTCTCCAGGTAGTTTATCAGGTTCTAAACATACTATTAAATGTTTAGTTACATCACTCAATTTGTATTCATCCAAAAGACTTGATTTATATTCATCATCAGATTTCTTTAATCCATAATACCATTTTTTTCCATAAATTAACATGTGTATTCTATTATATATATTTTAACTCATATATATTTTAACTTATATATTTGTTAATTCAAAAACCAATTATATATTTTTTGAATATATAATTTTTAAGTATAATTTTTTTATCTTTTTAATGTTTTTATATTTTTTAATGTTTTTATATTTTTATTTTTGAAGCTCCAAAATTGCGCCGTTCTTTATATTATAAAGAACTTTTTAGACACTTAGATGTTAAATCCTCTGTTTGGAACAGGTAATAATCCTTCAGCAGATCCTGATCTAGAGGCTGATCTGACTGGAGATCTTGAAGTAGCTCTTACTGGTGATCTAGAAGCAGCTCTAACTGGCGATCTAGAAGCAGATTTGGCTAATCTTTCTTGAGAAGCGGCTCTGGCTAATCTCTCAGCTACACTTCCTGAACTGGCTGATCCTGCTCTTGATCTTCCGGCTGATCTTCCTTCGCTTGAGGCACTAGAGGCACTAGAGGCAGATGCAACTTTAGAGATGGATGCAGCTCTTGGTTTTCTTCCTTTTGGAGTTTTTGGTTTTGGAGAACCAGCAATTCTCTTTCCTGGACCTTGTTTGTGTTCGACAAGATATTCTTCTGCTTGTCCATAAAATACAGGTTGTCCTCCTTCTTCATTAACATGATATTCATCTAAGAGAGCCATAGCTCCTGCAAAGCTATGATAGTTATTACTAACTACATTAGTTCCAGAAACTCCTACTTTAGTAACTTCGCGATCAGATTTAGGATGAATAACTCTTGCTCCTCTTCCTGTCTCAACATCTAATCCAGAAACATCCAATTTACCATTTGTGTTATTTGATTCAATATACATCTTCCACAAATGTTCAGCAGCACCAAGTTTACGAGCTGGAGATCTTACTGGGGATTTAGATCCAGATCTTTTAGCTGGGGATTTAGCTCCTTTTTCAGATCTGTGATCATAAGATTCACCATGAGCACGAGCAAATTCTCTGGCTAAATCTTCTCTATCAAGAGCTTCAACAGCCATTCTGTAATTTTCTGTGTTGTTACTGATAATTGGTAATCCAGCGACCATAACTTTCTTTCCAGAGTATTTCTCCCCAAAAAGATCTTTACCAGTCTTTTTATCAAATCTAGCAACAGTTCTGAATCCTCCTAATTGTCCATTCTTTAATGTATATAATCCGGAAACATCAACTAATTTGTCTTCAGCAGCAGCTTTCATAACAGCTTCTTCTAATCTTTCAGCAAAACCTTTTGGGGCTGCCTTTGCTTTAGCAGGAGTTCTTGGTTGTCTTGGAGTATAGACGGCATCAGGAAACTTTCTTTCAAATTCTCCTGCTAATTTAGCATTACCTAAAGCTTTAGCAGCAACTTTGTAAGTTCCAGAGTTATTACTAATGATATCTAATCCTGGAAGATGCTTAAATTGACTTTTATCGGTCTTTGGAAGAGCGGCTTTAACAGCCCCAGAACCATCTGCCTTAAGTTCTGATACGTTCAATGCTTTACCATCGGCCTGGGCGGCACGGTATCTTTTAGCTAATTCAACTTTACCTTCTTCGGTGAGTCTGTTCATTTTTATCATAAAACATTTTTTTTATTTTTTTTATTTGCAAAAATCCGAATTTGATCGATTTTAACCACTAAAACATAAAATTTACCCATCTATCCCTATTAAATTTATGTTTTAGTGGTTTTGACACACAAACTGGCTAAAAATCACGATTTTAATACATACAGCATTCCTATATGATAAGATAAAATTATAATTATTTTAGTTAGTTACAATTTTTTAAATATATATATTTCTTAACATGTAATTAGGGATATTTTTGTTTATTAAATAATTTCTAAGAATTATTCAACTACATTTTGATCTGAGATATGAATAAATGTCTTCGTGTTTAATTTTATAAGGAACACTAACTAAACGTACATTATGTAATTGACATAATTGAGTTTTTAGTTTATCTCGACGAACTTGATTTATAAATTCTTCTTTTGATTGACCTGTATAATTTGGCCATTCATAATGTTGTATACCATTATATTCGACAGCTATTTTAACTTGATCATTATAACAATCTAATTCCATATTTTTACCAGTTTCAGAATTTATTAACCAATCTGGCCATACAGAAGTAAATTCTACTCCATATATCTGTTTCATAGCTTGACAACATATTTTCTCTCCCCGAGATTTAAATTTTTGCGGTATTATATTTTGATTAGTGATTGTATTAGTAATATCATTGTTAATAATATTTTGGTTAGCAATTTGATTATTAACAATTTGATCGTTAATATCATCATTGTTAATTATATCATTAGTAATTATAAGATCATTAGTAATGATATTTTGGTTAGTAATTATATTTTGGTTAGTAATTATATTTTGGTTAGTAATTATATTTTGGTTAGTAATAGTATTTTGGTCAGTAATAGTATTTTGGTCAGTAATTATAAGATCATTATTAATAGTATTTTGGTCAGTAATTATATTTTGGTTAACAATTATAAGATCATTGTTAATAGTATTTTGGTTAACAATTATATCATTAACAATTTGATCATTAACAATTTGATCGTTAGTAATTTGATCATTAACAATTTGATCGTTAGTAATTTGATCATTAACAATTTGATCATTAACAATTATAAGATCATTAACAATTTGATCATTAACAATTATAAGATCATTAACAATTTGATCGTTAGTAATTATAAGATCATTGTTAATTTGATCATTAACAATTATAAGATCATTGTTAATAATATTTTGGTTAGTAATTATATCATTAGTAATTATAAGATCATTGTTAATAATATTTTGGTTAGTAATTATATCATTAGTAATTATAAGATCATTGTTAATAATATTTTGGTTAGTAATTATATCATTAATATTATTCTTACTAATTTGCTCGTTAATAGTTTGGTCGTCAGTAGTTTGATTATTAATATTATTCTCGCTAATTTGTTCGTTAATAGTTTGATCGTCATTAGTTTGATTATTAATATTATTCTCGCTAATTTGTTCGTTAATAGTTTGATCGTCATTAGTTTGATTATTAATATTATTCTCGCTAATTTGTTCGTTAATAGTTTGATCATCATAATTAATATTAGAATCATCATAATTAATATTAGGATCATCATAATTAATATTAGAATCATCATAATTAATATTAGAATCATCATAATTAATATTAGAATCATCATAATTAATATTAGGATCATCATAATTAATATTAGAATCATCATAATTAATATTAGAATCATCATAATTAATATTAGAATCATCATAATTAATATTAGAATCATCATAATTAATATTAGAATCATCATAATTAATATTAGAATCATCATAATTAACATCATTAGTATCAACATTATCATAATTAATATCAACATTATCATAATTAATATCAACATTATCATAATTAATATCAACATTATCATAATTAATATTAGAATCATCATAATTAACATA